>WNGA01024893.1_pt1 | contig 17844 bp, 19 predicted proteins | sample 5400061 | NCBI WGS metagenome assembly WNGA01 (sample SAMN13153366, study PRJNA577476) | soil metagenome | isolation source: 100 cm soil or saprolite under grassland replicate 2 | place: USA:California | collected 2016-06-15 | reverse complement strand
CCAGCTCGAGATCGAGCGGACGTGCATCGACCTCATCGCCTTGCACGCGCCGGTGGCGCGGGACCTGAGGACGATCACGACCTCCTTGAAGATCACCACGGACCTGGACCGGATCGGCCGGTATGCGAAGGATCTGAGCGAACTCACCCTGCAGTTCGGCAGCGCGCAGGCGCGGCCGCGCGCAGACATCGCCCGCATCCGCGACATGGCGGACCATACGATCCACATGGTCGACACATCGATTGACGCGTTCGTTAAGCGGGACGCCGAGTCCGTGCGGAACATCATGGAGGTCGACGACGAGGTAGACCGGATGCACGACGAGATCTTCATCGACCTCGTGCGTCGCATGGAAGATCGAACTCTCGATACGGAGAGCGGCGCCCGGTACATCCTCGTGAACCGGTACCTCGAACGGATCGCGGATCACGCGGTCAACATCGGACTTCGGGTCGTCTACATGGTCACGGGCGACTGGCTCCCGCGTGTCCGGGCGGCGGACCGGGCGAAGCGATACCCCAAGCCCACCTCCGGCGGAACTCCATAGGTCTCCGGAGGGTCCGGAGATTCCTTCGGACGGACTCTTGTACTCGCGGTGATTGGTACCACCGATGAGAGAAATCCGAAAGAAAGAGGTCGAAGAGGACTTCGACCTATGGAAGATCGGCCGGGACGCGGCCGAAGAGACGCACCAAGCAGAGTTCGCGTCCAAGTAGTCTCGGCGCGCGCCGGGAACCGTTTTCCATCGATTTCATAAGACGGGCCGCCATCCGCGGCTTTCTCGAAGGGGACGCGATGAACGTCCCGGAACCCCGGCTGTCGAACCGTCCCGCTCGGGAGGCCCGGCGTGCGCTCGCGCTCGCATGGAGCGTCGGGTTCGCGATGTGGGGGCTCCTGCTGTCCGTAGGCGCCGTCCTGCCGTCGATCCAGACGGAGCTCGGGCTGAGCTTCACGGCCCGGTCCCTCGTACTGGCGCTCCCCTTCCTTTCGATCGCCGTTTCGGCGGTCCCGGGCGGATGGTTGGCGGACCGCCGGGGGATCCGCCGGTCCGTCTCCCTCGGCGGCACCATCGCGGTGATCGGTGCGGGACTTCGCGCCGTTCCGGGTCCGCTGGCGGTGCTCCTGGCGGCGGGGACCCTCTTCGGCGTCGGCCTAGGCCTCGTGATCCCGAACCTGCCGAAACTCGTGAGCCTGCGCTACGGTCCGCGGACGGCCGGCTTGGCCACGGGGATCTATTCGACCGGGCTGATCGGGGGGAGCGTGTGTGGAATCTACGTGACCACGGCCCTCGCCAGCGCGGCCGGATCGTGGCGAATCGCGCTCACGGCGTGGACCGCGCTCGGCGCCGTCACGGTGGCCGGATGGGGCTTCCTGCTGCCTCCCGCGGATCGTCCACAGCCCGTCGGCCGGCGAGAATACCGGCGACTATTGGGCCAGCGCCGCCTTTGGATCCTCGCCTTCCTCTTTGCGGCGGGGAATGCAAGCTACTTCTTCCTCGTCGGCGCGTATCCCGAATACCTGACGACGCGGAACGTGCCGGTCAACGACGCCTTCGGACAACTCGCCCTCCTGATCGGCACGGGCATCCCGGCAATCTTCGTCGCCCCGACGCTCTCCGATCGCGCGGGGGTGCGCCGACCGTTCCTCTGGGGCCCGCACGCCCTGATCGCCGTCCTCCTGTTCGGCGTGGGCTCGGTGCCGCGCGAGGCCCTTCCGCTCGTGTCGGTCGGCCTCGGGCTGGCCGAGATGGCGATCTTCTCGCTCGCGTTGCTGCTCGCCGTCGACTTGTTCCCGCCCGACGAGGTCGGCCGGGCCTCGGGCCTCGTCATCTCGATCGCGTACGTCGGCGCGCTCCTCGGCCCGCTCGGCTTCGGCATCGCGATGGACCTCACGCATTCCTTCACGGCGATCCTCGCGGCGTTCGCGCTCCTCTCCGTCGCGTCCGCAATCGCCGTCTTCGCGCTCCCCGAGACCGGGGGCCGCGGAAGAAGGCCTTAAGGCGCTACGAGCACTCGCGGTCGTCGCGATGGCGACGCGCTCCGCTTCCTCGTCGGCCCCGCCGAACGGAGGCGGCAGGCCCGCGGACTTCGACCTCCTGAAACACAACCTCGGAATGGCCGCGGCGCTCGGGGAGTTCCTCGCGCCCTCGTACGGGCCGGGGGGACGTGCGAAGCTGTTCCTCGATCCGAAAGGCCGTCCGATTCCGACGACCGACGGCGCCCGCATGCTGAAAGGGCTCGACTCGCCTCATCCCGTCGGCAAGGTCCTCGCGGCGGTCGCGGCGGCGCAGGAGGAGCAGTGGGCGGACGGGACCAAACTCGCCGCCCTCCTGACGGTCCGCCTGCTTCGACGGGCGGAACCGCTCCTCCAACGGGGGGTTCGACCCGCGCGCATCGTCCGGGGGTACGAGATCGGACTGGGGCTCGCGTCGGAGGCGGCATCGGATGCGGGGGTGGTGCGGGATCCCTTCGCGGACGGCCTGCTACGGGACGTCGCCTGCGCTTCGCTCGGCGGCTGGCTCGAATCGGGGCCCCGGGACGTGCTCGCGACGGAGATCGTCCGGATGGCGACGCAGGTCGCCTCGCACGGAGGCAACGGCTGGCGATGCGACCGACGCGATCTGCACGTCTTCGCGAAAGCGGCCGGCGGGTTCTCGGTCCGACGGATCGACGGCTACCTCCTGGATCGGTCCCGTGAAGATCCGACGATGCCGAGTCGCGTGGAGGATGCCCGGATCGCGCTCTTCGACGCCGCGCCGATCCGCGGAAAGGCGGGGATCCATGAGCCCCGTCTGCGATGGATCGGGGAAACGAAAATCCGGCTCCAGAGTCCCGCGGAACTCGATGCGTACGCGTCGTTCAACGACCGGTACACGAAGGACCTGGTAGAAGGCCTTGATCGGGCGGGCGCGAACGTGGTCTTGTGCACCCTCGGCATCTCGGACTACGGCCACAAACTCCTCGCGAAGGCGGGGATTCTCGGGATCCGCCGAATCATGCGCACGAGCTACATGGAGGCGGTCGCGCGAGCCACCGGAGCGGCGCTCGTCAAGGACTTCCGGGAGGTGCGAGCGGACCAGCTGGGTCGCGCCGGGCTCGTGGAGGAGCGACAGATCGGCGGCTCAAAGTGCCTCATCATCGACCGATGCCCGAACCCGAAGGTCGTGAGCCTGCTGATCTTGGGGCCGGGGCAGGCGGCGGCCGAGCAATATCAGGCGCAGGCTCGGAAGGCGATCGGTGCGGTGTCGACGGCGATCGAGGAACCGCAGTTCGTGGCGGAGGCCTTCGCCGCGTCCCTCGAGGACATCGCGGCTTGTCTGGCGACCAACCTCGGCATGAAGCCGCTCGATTCGGTGTTGGCCCTCCGGTCCGCGTGCTCGCGGTCCGGGACATGGGGATTCCTCGCGGGTACGTTGGGCCCTGTGGATCCCGAGCACGGACTCCTCCTGGAACCGCTCGCTCCTCGCCTCTCGGCGTGGCGGCGATCGGTCGAGGCCGCGACGACGATCCTCCGCGCCGACGCGTTTCACAAGGTGTCCCGAAATCCGCCCCCGAAGACGTCGGAGGACGAGAAGGCGCCCGCACCGGACGACGGACGGGAACCGCGCTAGCCGTGAAGGAGGGTCGCGTCACTCGCGTCCCAGCCCACCTGGACTCGCGCGCCGCGCTCCAGGAATTGCCGCTCGCCCATCTTCTTCGCCCGCAGCAGCCGGCCGTCCCCGAGGGCGATCTCGTAGTGCACGTACGGTCCCTTGAAGATCACATCCTTCACCTCGGCGGGGAATCGATTCGCCATCCCGTCCGCGGGGGGGCCGATTTCCAATCGCTCGTCCGGGACGAAGAACGCGACCTCTTGACCCGGAGGTGCGGACGCCTCGTTCGACCGGAGTTCCACGCGGAGCCCGTTCGAATCGACGGTGACGCGCCCGCCGTCCGTGCCGACGACCTCGCCGGAGAAGAGGTTGCTCATCCCGATGAAATCCGCGACGAAGTGATTTTTCGGATGGCGATACAGCTCCAGCGGCGTGCCGACCTGTTCGATCACCCCGAAGTTCATCACGCCAATGCGGTCGCTCATCGTCAGGGCTTCTTCCTGGCTGTGCGTCACGAAGATGAACGTCTTCTTCAGCTCGTGCTGGAATCGCCGAAGCTCGATCTGCATCTCTTTCCGTAGTTTCTCGTCCAAGGTGTTCAGCACCTCGTCGAGCAGGAGGACTTCCGGCGCGATCGCCATGCTCCGCGCGATGGCGACGCGTTGTCGTTCGCCGCCGGAGAGCTCCCACACGCGGCGCTTTTGTTTCCCATCTAGGTCCACGAATCGGAACATGTCCTGGACCTTCCTTTGGCGCCCCGCCTTGTCCACGCCCCGGACCTTGAGCCCGTACTCGACGTTTTCCTCGGCGGTCATGTGCGGGAAGAGCGCGTATTCCTGGAAGATCAGGCTCGTGTTCCGGCGATACGGCGGAATGCGGGTCATGTCCTTCCCCGCAATCACGATCTTCCCCGAGTCCGGGACCTCGAGGCCCGCCAAGATCTTCAGCAAGGTCGTCTTGCCGCTGCCGCTCGGACCAAGGAGCGTGAAGAACTCCCCGCCCCGGATGTCGAGGGAGATTCCCTTCAGCGCTCGCACGGCGCCGGGAAACGTCTTCGTCAAATCGCGGATCCGGACGAGGGGTTCCTGGGCTCCGTCTTCCATCCTCGTTCCCCCAAACCCACGTGCCCCGTTCGCAAGGCGAGGTGTGCGTCGACTGCTATCGCCTTGCGATATAAGAACTGTGTGGGGCGTTCGTGTGACGGTCGAAAAGGTCGCGGGCCGGTCGAAGGACAAACGGCATCGGGCACATCCAGGCGAATGGTTTTTAATGAGCCGGGCGGTTGGCGCGTCGGTGAGGCGGTGGCGGGGACCAACGTGGTCGGGTTTCTCGGTCTCGGAAACATGGGCGCGCCGATGGCGAGCAACCTGCTGAAAGCGGGATTCTCGGTCGTGGCCTGGAACCGGACCGAGGCAAAGGCGCGGCCCCTCCTCGAGAAAGGGGCGACGTGGGCCGAGACGCCTCGCCACGCCGCGGAGAAGTCGGACGTCGTCATCACGATGCTCGCCGACGCCGATGCCGTGCGCGAGGTCCTCCTCGGGCCGGAAGGGGTCGCGGCGTCGAACCGTCGGGACCTCCGTGTCATCGACATGAGCACGATCTCACCCGCGGATTCGGTCGTCATCGCGCACGAGATCGCGGCCCGCGGCATGATCATGATCGACTGCCCGGTCTCCGGGAGCGTGAGGGCCGCGGCGGATGCGACCCTGACGGCCATCGTCGGCGGCGACCCGGAGGTCCTCGAGCAGGTGCGGCCGGTCCTCCAGGCGATGACGAAGAACGTCTTCCACATGGGCCCGAACGGCATGGGTTGCTACATGAAGCTGGTGAACAACGTCGTCCTCGCGGCGACCCTCGGCGGATTCGCGGAGGCGTTCGTCCTCGGAAAGAAGGCGGGCTTGCCGCCTGCCAAGATGCTCGAGGTGATCCTCCAGGGATCGGCCCGATGTCCGCTCCTCGAGTTCAAGGGGAAGGCGATCGTCGAGCGCAACCTGACCCCGACATTCGCGCTTCGGCTCATGAAGAAGGACCTCGGCCTCGCCCTCGACACGGCGAACGAGGTGAAGGCTCCCATGCCGATCACCGCGTTGCTGAACGAACTCCACCAAGCCGCGATCGCGGGCGGCCTCGGCGACGAGGACTTCTCGGCGGTCGTCCGGGTGTTCGAAGGCCTCGCGGGAGCCGGATGACATGGGCATCGCCGCCCCGCGACGGAAGCGGAAGCCTCCCAAGATCGGGAAGGACGTGCAGCGGGCGGACCGGATCATCCTGGAGAAACTCCAGAAGGATGCGAAGGTCAGCCTGAGCGATCTGGCCGAGGAGACCGGACTCGCGTCGTCCTCGGTCCACTATCGGATCAAGAGGCTCGAGGACGAAGGCATCATCAAGGGCTACACGGCGGTCGTGGACCCGAGCAAGCTCGGGTACGACATCCTCGCGGTGAGCTTCATCCGGTCGAAGTACGACCCGAAGTCGTACGAGCGGTTGAGCAAGGCCCTGCCGCAGATCCCCGGCGTGTGGGCCGCCTACTTCCTGATGGGAGACACCGACTACATCGTCCTCATCCGCGCGAAGAACCGCGCGGACCTGAACCGGATCGTGTACAAGATGATCTCGATGAGCGACATCGAGCGTTCCGACACGCGCATCGTCATCGAGCGCATCAAGGAAGACATCGCCGTCCGGACGGCCTAAGGAACGGCGGCCGGAGACGAGGCGTCCCTCTCCCGTGCGAACGGGCGGTTCGGCAAGATCGAGCCGCCGATGCCGAGCACGATGCCCGCCTTCACGAGGTCCAAGGGGACGAACGGGATGACCGTCTTCACCATGAGATCGCCGAAGGACAGGGCCCCCCTCGATGCAACCACTCCGAACCCGGTCGTCCACCAAACGTAGAACCACGCCGCGCCGAAGACGTAGACGAGCCCGACTCCCCCGAGGAGAAGGAGCCCGAGGAAGGCGGGCCGCCGGTATCGAACCCGGCCGTCGATCGCCCAACCGATGACAAACGCGGAGACGATGAAGCCGAGGATGTAGCCGAAGGTCGCGCCGGTCAGGAACGCCACGCCGCCGGTCCCGCGATACAGACCCGGCAGCCCGTCGAAGATCGGCTGCGGGTTCGTGTTCGAGCCCGCAAACCAGGGGACGCCGAGGATGCCGACGAAGGCGTAGATGATCTGGCTCAAGCCCCCGAAGTGCTTCCCGAGGACGACTGCGGAGGCCAAGACGAAGAACAGTTGTCCCGTGATGGGCACGGGCGTCCAAGGGAGGTAGACCTTGACGAGCGCCCCGAATCCCGTGAGGCAGGCGAAGATCCCCGCCAATCCGAGGTTCACCAGGAAATCGCTCTCGTAGCGCCACCGATAGAAGTTGTAGGTGACCGCTCGAACCCGGTTGATCGTCGCTCCCGCGGCCATTCTCCCCGCCCCGGGCCCGAATACAGGAGGCGAATATAATCCTAGTGGCCGACCTCACGCGAGCTTGACTTGCGACGCGATTTCCGTGCTGTAATTCCCGGACCGGAACGCCGGATGCTCGAGCGTCGCGCGGTGGAACGGGATCGTGGTCTTCACGCCCTCCACGCGGAACTCCGCGAGGGCCCGCGACATCCGTCGGATCGCATGCGTCCGGCTCCCCGCCCAGACGATGAGCTTCGCGAGGAGCGGATCGTAGTGGAACGATACCGTGTGACCCGCGGCGACGCCGGAATCGACGCGGACGTGCGGCCCTCCGGGTTCGATCCAGCTCGTGATCGTCCCGGGACTCGGCATGAAGTTCTTCGCCGGATCCTCCGCGTTGATGCGGCACTCAATCGCATGGCCTCGGCGGGTGATCTCCGATTGGGCGGGGAGGTTCTCCTCCTTCGCCGCGATGCGCAACTGCATCTGGACGAGATCGAGCCCCGTCGTCGCCTCCGTGATCGGATGCTCGACCTGGAGGCGGGTGTTCATCTCCAAGAAGTGGAACCGACCTCGCGAGACGATGAACTCGACCGTGCCGAGGTTCACGTACCCGGCCGCCTGCGCAATCCGCACGGCGGCGTCTCCCATTTCCTCCCGGAGCGTCTCGGTGAGGGCCATCGACGGCGTCTCCTCGATGAGCTTCTGGAACCGGCGCTGCACCGAGCACTCCCGCTCGAACAGATGGACGAAGCGGCCGTGACCGTCGGCGGCGACCTGGATCTCGACGTGCCGCGGATCGTCGAGGTACTTCTCGAGGAGGAGCCGGCCGTCCCCGAACGAGGCCACGGCCATGCGCTGCGTCGCCTCGAACGCGGTCCGCAGCTCCGCCGCGTCCCGGGCGACCTTCATGCCGATCCCGCCTCCTCCCGCGGAGGCTTTCACGATCACCGGGTAGCCGAGCCGCTCCGCGACCGCGAGCGCGTCGTCGGCGCGGGGCACGATGCCGTCGCTTCCCGGGGTGACCGGGAGGCCGAGGGACCGCACGAGTTCGCGAGAAGGCGCTTTACCGCCCATCGCTCGCATCGCCGCCGCCGGCGGCCCGACGAACACGATCCCCGCCTCGTTGCACGCCTCGGGGAACGCGGCGTTCTCGGAGAGGAGGCCGTATCCCGGGTGAATCGCCTCCGCATCGGCCTTGACCGCGAGGTCGACGATCCTCCGCATGTCGAGATACGTCTCGGAGAGCTTCGCCCCGCCGAGCGGGAGGGCGTCATCCGCGTACCGGACGAACGGCGCGTTCGCGTCGGGTTCGGAAAAGACCGCAACGGTCCGGACGTCGAGCTCCCGACACGCGCGCATGATGCGAAGGGCGATCTCGCCCCGGTTCGCCACCAGGACGCGATTGAACATCCGGCGGCGGAACGGCGCACCTCGCTAAAGTCTTTCAGCCCCACGGCCGACGATACAAAGTTACTAATCGCGGGCGGGCGATGGACACGCCGTGCGGCGTTGGGGGACGGCGCTGCTAGTCCTGTGCTGCCTGCTGCTCAGCGCCTCGGCGGTCGGCGGCTCCCACAAGCCGTACTACAAAGGGAGCGTGGACTTCCTCGGGCCGAATGCATGGGAAGTCCACTTCGTGTGGCTTCGGAGCGACTACTTCAACTACATGGGCCAAGTGTGGTGGCAGGTCGCCGTCGACGGACCCGGGACGGTCGACGTCCTCTTCTTTGACCTACCGAACTTCGACGCGTTTCGGGATGGGGGAAGTCCGCAGACGCTCCTGGCGCCTCTCCTCTCGGTGGCCGACGGATCCCAATACATTTCCGGGTTGACGGGCGACCTCCCGTACTTCCTTGTCCTGCGAAATTCCGGGAGCGCGGCGGCCCGCGTCAACTGGACGATCTTCGCGGAAATCGACTGGCGACGCTGGCAGGGGGAACCGGCGGGTCCGGATTGGAACCTGACGGTCACCCGGGCGTCCCCGCCGCTGGACCGCTCCGATTCCTGGGAGACGCCGTTCACATCGCCCGCCGTGTACGTCTATCACTGCCTGCCTCACGTGGACATGACGGGCATCGTGGAGGTCGTCGACACGAACGAGACACCGGTCCGGGTCGACGTCGCGATCCACGACATGGGGTTCCACCCGGAGGTGATCCGAATCCCGGTGGGGTCCACGGTGAACTGGACCAATTTCGACAACATGTCGCACAGCGTGAACCTCGGGCTGTTGCCGGGAGGGTTCGTCCTCCCGCCGGCCTCGACTTCCCCCTTCCCGCTGGCGTACGCGGTCGTGGCCATCGCCGTCTCCGCCGCCGCCATCGGATTGCTCGTTTTGCGAAGGAAGCGGCGCGCCACGGAAGGCCGTTCGAAAAGCGGTTCACAGAACCGAACCGATGCGCGCGAACACGAATAGGCATAAATAGCGTCTGCGGATTATCTCGCGGATTCGGGTCTCTGCGACGGAGGAGCTGGGGTGGCGCATCGGAGTGCCCGTTACGACTACGGCGGGGACCGATACGTCTTCGTCGAGTTCAGCATCGACATGGAGCTCGCACAGAACTTCAAGACGCTCTCCATGGCCGAAGCGATCAAGCAAGCGGCCATCCCGGGCGTCGTCGAGGTCATCCCGTCCATCTGCTCGATGCTGGTCGAGTACGACCGCACAAGGATCCACGCCGACTCTCTGATCGGACGGCTCAAATCGTTCATCCAGGCCCTCTGCGCGACGCCATACTGGACCGTCATGGTCGGCTTCACGCCGGGGCTCCCGTGGCTCTACCCGCTCGGCGTGAGCAATGAGGAGGCGATCCAGGCCCCGAAATACAACCGCCCGCGCACGTGGACTCCGGACCGCTCGGTCGGACTCGGCGGGGCGTTCCTCGCCATCTACTCCGTCCGGAACCCCGGCGGATACCAGCTCCTCGGCCGCACGACGAATCCGATCTATGATGCGAGGCAGCGGCACCCGGACTTCATGGAGAATCCGGTCCTGCTGAAGCCGGGGGACATCCTGAAGTGGCGGTCCGTATCTCGCGACGAGTACGACGCCATCTGGGCGGGCGTGGAGGACGGCAGCTACCGCTTCGGGATCCGGAAGGTAACGGTCGGACCCGAAGCCTACCTTCGGGATCCGCGCGCGTACACGAAGGCGTTGCTCGAAGGGAGTTGAATGCTCGAGGTCGTGCAGCACGGGATCGAGGCGACCGTCCAGGACGTCTACGGGAGGCCTGGGTATTACTCGCAAGGCATCCCGCCTTCCGGGGCTCAGGACGGCACGGCCCTGGGCCTCGGGAACCTCCTCGTCGGGAACGACAAGAACGAGGCGGGGATCGAAGTGACGATGCTCGGCCCGCAGATCCGGTTCGCGGAGGATCACGTCGTCGCGATCACGGGCGCCGACCTCTCCGCGAAGGTGAACGGCAATCCCGCGCCCTTGTGGGAAGCATTCGCGGCGAAGAAAGGCGACCTCCTGACGTTCGGCAAGATCGTGTCCGGATGCCGCGCGTACCTCGCCGTCGCCGGAGGCATCGACGTGCCGAAGGTCCTCGGCAGCAAGGCGACGTACGCGCGCGGCGAGATCGGCGGGCACGAGGGCCGGCCGCTGAAGAAGGGCGATGTGCTGCGGGTCGGGACCCCGAGGGCGGCTGCCGCGGACCTCGTCGGGAGCAAGGTGAAACCGGACCGAATCCCGCGATACTCGAACCGGTGGGAGCTCCGCATCGTGATCGGGATCGAGTCGTACGTGTACACGGAAGCCGGGATCGACACCTTCCTGACGACCGACTGGCAGGTCTCGAGCAAGATCGACCGCGTCGGGTACCGCTATCTCGGCCCGCAGCTCGAGTGCGTGACGCGCACGCCGCCGTTCGGGGCCGGCTCCGACCCGACGAACGTCGTGGACTCTGGATATCCGGTGGGGAGTGTGCACACGACGGGGCCCGGTGTCGAGCCGATCCTGCTCCCAAACGACGCGGTGAGCGGGGGCGGCTTCGCGACGATCGGGACGGTCGTCACGGCGGACCTCGATCGCGTGGGCCAGAGCAAGACGGGCGACGTCACCCGGTTCCGACGCGTGACGATCGAGGGAGGATACGACGCCTGGGCGGAGCGGGAGAATCTCATGACGGAGTCATCGATTGAACGGGGGAGATGAGCGAGTGGTCGTGAGGGTGGACCTGAACTGCGACATGGGAGAGAGCTACGGAATCTGGAAGCTCGGAAGGGACGAGGAGGTCATGCCGTTCGTGACATCGGCGAACATCGCATGTGGATTCCACGCGAGCGACCCGCACGTGATGCGCAAGACCGTCCAGCTCGCGAAGAAACACGGTGTCGGCGTGGGGGCCCACACCGGCTTCCCGGACCGCGAAGGCTTCGGACGGCGCTACATCCACGTGACGAAGGACGAGCTGAAGGACGACCTGACTTACCAGGTCGGCGCCCTCGCGGCGTTCCTCAAGTCGAACGGGATGAAGATGCAGCACGTCAAACCGCACGGGGCGATGTACACCGTTGCGGTGAACGACGAGGAGTTGTCCGAAGGGATCGTCGAGGGAATCCAAGAGTACGATCCGGAGCTCCTCCTATACGCGATGCCGAACTCGATCACCTACAAGATCGCCGAGAAACGCGGCCTCCCCGTCGTGCCGGAGGGCTTCGTGGAGCTGGAGTACCTCCCGAACGGGTCGCTCGCGCTCGAGCGGGCGAAGAAAGCATGGAACCCCGAGGAGGTCGCGCGACGGTTCGTCCGCTTGGTGAAGGAAGGCGAGGTCACGACGGTCACGGGGGAGACGATCCGGCAGACGGTGAAGAGCGTCTGCATCCATGGGGACGCGCCGAACACGCCGGAGATCCTGAAGCTCCTCGACGCCACGATGCAACGCGAAGGCATCGAGCGGACGAACATCCGAGAGCTCCTGTAGGAGTCCGGGGAGGGGCACGACGGGCATGGAGGTCACGGCGGACATCCCCGGGATGATCATCAAGGTGAAAGTGGTGCCGGGTGACCGCGTGAAGCCGGGGGACGCGCTGTTCGTCATGGAGGCGATGAAGATGGAAATGGAAGTCGTGGCACCGGATGGGGGGACCGTCGCCGAAGTCCACGTGAAGGAGAGCGATGTCGTCCAAGCCGGACAAGTCCTCGCGGTCCTCCGTTGAATAACTTTCGATTGTTCGGCACGTTCGTCGTCGTGGGATGGACGAAACTCCCGGAGATTTGAACCGATTGCGGTGGCTCGTAACGCTTATATATCGTCGGCATGATTTGCGAGCAGCTCTGGCAAGAGGTGGGGGCAATGGAGGAGAAGCCTGAGAGCACAGCGCCTGTGTCTGAAGGTCGGAAGATGTCCCGACGCTCATTCGTCAAGTACGTGGGCGTGGGGGCCGGGGCAGCGGCCGTGGCGGGTCTCGCCGGGTATGGGGCGTTCCAGTATCTGTCCACCCCCTCGAAGCCGGCGCCCCTGCAGTGGTGGGGGATCGGTACCGGGAATCCGGAACGGTGGTACGGCCTCGGCGATGCGGGCGGCGACGTGGTCTTCACGGAGGCGCCGTGGGACCCGGTGCCCGTGCTGAACAAGATGCGCGCGGACGGCCGGAACCAGTACGACGTGATCTCAAACGCCGGCACGCTTGACGACCCGCTGTTCGACGACGGATCGATCGTGGACTTCGACCCCGAGACGGTCCTCCCGGGCTGGAGTCGCATCTATCCCGAGCTGCGGACGAACAATCCGACGATCACGGTCGCCTCGACCGGGCAGATTGTCGGCGTCCCGATTGTCCAGAACGGCGACTCCGTCGCGATGCTCCTGGACGAAATATGGGGACCCGGCACGACGGTGCCAGGTGCCGGAGGGGATTCGTACGGACTCCTCTTCGATGAGCAGTTCGCCGGCAAGACCTCGATGGAGGCGTCGTGGGCGTGCGCGATCTACAAGGTCGCCGACTATCTGCAACGGAACAACATCGCCACGATCAGTGACCTAGAGACCCTGTCGAACGCCGACCTGAACACGATCAAGACGTTCATGCTCCAACAGAAGTCGGCGGGCCAGTTCAGGACCTTCTGGGAAGGTTGGAACACCGCGGTGAGCCTGCTCGCGACCAAGGAAGTGATCGCGATGGACACCTGGGAGCCTGTCGTGTTTGCGCTGAAAGCCCAAGGGGTCAATGCGTTCTACATGGCGCCGAAGGAAGGGTACTACCTTTGGAACATCCCGCTCTACCTGACGCCACGCGGACGGGACGCAACGAAGGACCGGTCCTTGCACCTCATGGAGTGGAGCCTCGGGGGCTGGTACGGCGCGCGCATCACCACGATCCGTGGATACCTGACCGCGACGCCCGACGCGATCGCGTACGCGCAGCAGAACCCGAACGCGGACGGCGGCCCCTACGACTCGGCCTTCATCCAGTCCCGACACGACCTGGTGAAACAGAAATTCTCCGACGGGGTCAGCGTCTACGGAAACCAGGCCCCTCCGAACATCCAGGACTACCAGAACACCTGGAGCGAGATCACCGCGTAGCCGGATCCCGCCCGGGCGGAGAATCGGGATGGACGCGCGAGGGCCCTCCGGGCCGTTCGACTACTTGGCGGAGTACTTCACCGACCACCCCCGCCTCCTCTTCCACCTGCAGATCCTCCCTCCGCTCCTCTTCGTGTTCTCCTTCGTGTTCATCCCGCTCGGCTCCATCTTCGCCTGGAGCTTCTGGTCCGTGCAGAACAACCGACTCGTCCCCAGTTTCTCGACGAGCGCCTACGCGGACTTCCTCGGAATCGGCTATTCGCCATGGCGCTTCGACATCTTCCTGAAGACCCTCCGAATCGCGGTGACGCAGACGCTCATCGCGCTCGTCCTTGGTTTCGCGATCGCATACTTCGTCGGGATCAAGATGCGGGGCAGCCGGTACACCCTCCCGCTGCTCCTCCTCTTTGCGGTCCCGTTCCTCACGAGCTACCTTCTCCGGAGCCTCAGCTGGCGCGTCGTCCTCCAAACGGAAGGGCTCATCAACCTCATCCTGGGGGGGCTCGGGATCACGAGCGCGCCGATCAAGTGGCTCCTGTTCTCCGAATTCGCGGTGCACATCGGTCTGTTGTCGACCTACCTCCCGTTCATGGTCTTCCCGATCTGGTTGGCGATGAGCCGCATCGACCAGAACGTGCTCGCGGCGAGCGCGGACCTCGGCGGGAAGCCGCGAGACACGCTCTTCCGCGTCATCATCCCGTTGACCCTGCCGGGCATGTTGATCGGGAGCATCTTCGTCTTCGTCGGCGTGCTGGGTGACAGCGTCGTCCCGAAGCTCCTCGGAGGCCCCACCGACGGGAGCGGAAAGCTCGTCGCAAACCTCATCGACGAGGCGGTGAGCGGGGCGCAGTATCCGCTCGCCGCGGTGATGGCATCGGTGATCCTGCTGATGGCGGTCGGATTGATCGTCGGGTGGGAGAAGATCTTCGGACTCAAGAAAATCGGTGAGATATGAGCGCGGACGGGACGGTGCAGACGGTCCGGCGAGGAAAGGTGGAGGTCTTCCTCGAGAAGCATGGGATCCGCCTCTGGGAGATCTTCGTCGGTTTCTTCATCCTCTACATCCTGATGCCCCCGCTCCTGCTCGTCGCGGCCTCCTTCGAGCCGTCGGGCATCATGCGCGTGCCGACCGGATTTTCGCTCCACTGGTACGACGTGATGCTCCAGACGCGCGGCCTGATGGACGCCCTGTTCAAGTCGATCGTCCTCGCCCTCATGACCACAGTGGTCACCACGTTGCTCGCGTTGCAGGCGGCACTCGGATACCGCAAGACGCGATTCAAGACGATCGTCATCGCGATCATGATCCTCCCGATCTTCCTCCCGGGCCTCATCCAAGGCTTCAGCCTGAGCATCCTCCTCACGCAGTTCCTCGGGCTCCAGCGGAGCATCTGGACGGAGCTCGTCGGGCACGTCCTGTGGGCGCTGCCGTTCGCGTTCCTCGTCATCCTAACGAGCATGTCGGTCGTGAAGCGAGAGACGGTCTTGGCGGCGCTGGACCTCGGGGCGAACGACTGGCGGGCGTTCAAGGACATCGAATACCCGATCATCAAGCCCGGGATCACCAGCGCCGCAATCTTCTCCTTCGTGCTTTCCTTCAACGAGTTCAGCCGCACGTACTACCTGCAGGGGATCGGGCCAACGATCCCGACCTACGTCTGGAACAAGATCACGGTGCAAATCACTCCGGAAGTCTTCGCCCTCTCCTCCCTGACGGTCATCGTGTCCCTCACCCTCATCGCCGTCGCGACGATCTACCTGACGATGGTCGGCCGCGTCGCGAAGGCCACGCCGGAGAAAGCAAAGGAGGAACCCGTCCGATTGCCGGTCCGAGCGAAGGCGGCGGCGTCCATCTCGACCTCCGCGGGAGAGCCATGAACCGCTTCGCGGACCTCCACTTCCCCGGCGCGCCGAGGATCGTCGTGGAACCTCCGGGTCCGAAAGCCCTCGCGCTCCTCGGCCTGCAGGAGAAAACCGAAAGCGCGGCGGTCCTGTATCCGAGGACATTGCCGCTTGCGCTCGATGAAGGGAGAGGCAGCACCGTTCGAGACGTGGACGGAAACCTGTTCCTCGACTTCTACGCGGGGATCAGCGTCCTGAATTTCGGGCATTCGAATCCGGAGATCCTCGAGGCGGCGGAAGCCCAGCTACGGCGCCTCGCACACTCGCTCGACTTCCCCCACGAAACGCGGCTCGAGCTGATCCGCGCGCTCGTCGAGACCGCCCCGGGCGGCCTGCGGGATCGGGCCCGTGTGCTCTTCGGCAGTCCATCGGGAGCCGATGCGGTGGAATCCGCACTGAAGCTCGCCCGCCACCACCGGAACCGGTACGCCGTCATCGCCTTCGAAGGATCGTACCACGGCCAGACCGCCGGCGCTCTGGCGGTCGGATCGCAGACGAAGTCGAAATCGGGCCTTCCGCCCCTCGCCCCCGAAACGCATTTCGCCCCCTACCCGTACTGCTACCGCTGCCCGTTCGGCAAGGCGGCCGAGGGTGGGGACGGCTGCTGCATGGAGCCAGCCCGCCATCTCGAACGGATCCTCACCGACCCGTACAGCGGAATCCCAGAGCCCGCGGCCGTGATCTTGGAACCGGTTCAGGGAGAGGGAGGAGTGATCGAAGCGCCCGACGAGTTCCTCCGGGAGGTCCGCCGGATCACGGAGGAGCATGACATCCCCCTGATCGTGGACGAGGTCCAGGCCGGCCTCGGCCGCACGGGGGAGATGTACGCGTGCGAATCCGCCGGGGTCACGCCCGATCTGATGCCGATCGCGAAATCACTCCGACGTGCGCGGTCGAGGCCTCATGCTCGGCGTCGAACTCGTCAAGGATCCGCGCACGAAGGAACCGTGGAAGGACGGCGTCCGGGCGCTCCAGCTCGAGTGCTACCGCCGCGGCCTGCTCGTATGGAAGGCCGGACACTTCGGGAACGTCCTGCGCCTCCTGCCGCCTCTCGTCACGACCCGGGAACAGGCCGAGACGGGTGCGGACATCCTCGAAGACGCGGCCGCCAAGATCCTCCCGTGAGGCCGGACGCTTCCGCGCGTCCGCGGAAGCTCGGAAGACACACATCGGGTTTGCGAACGAGGGCTGGCCGCCGAGGTCGTTCAGTCGAGGAGCTCGATCCAGATCCCGTCGGGGTCCTTCACGTAGACCTCCGTCCCCTCCGATTTCTCCGGAGGCACCGCAGGCGTCGCGCCTTTCCGAATCAGCTCCCGATACGCCTGCGTCGCGTCGTCGACGACGAACGCGAGGTGGTCCATCTCCTCGCCTTTCCGGTACGGCGAGTGGAACCGGCTTCCCGGCGGATACCAGTTCAATTCGAGTTTCTGCCGAGACCCCGCCCCGACGAGCTGCACGTACTTGCCGCCGTGCGCCATCGTCCCCCGATTCACGACCTTCATGCCCAGCGCCTTCGAGTAGAAGGCCAGGGACCGCCGCAGATTCCTCACTCGGATGCCCGCATAGTAGAAGCGGTATTTCATGCGACGCGGCACGACCGCCGGGCGTATCTAGTTGGCACCGTCGTCCGGCGGCCTCTCCGATGCGGACGTCGACCGGCGATCAGATCTCACCCGGTGGCGGCATCGCCCCGCGACGCCTCCGAAGGAAGAGGAGCGCGAGGACGACGACCGCGATGAGCGCGAAGAGGACCGCGCCGATCCCGGCGTATCCGTACGGCCCGGACGGGCTGAAGAAGCCGGTGTCCACGCGGAACGTGACAGACGCCGTCGCCGTGTTGCCGGCCCGGTCGACGACCGTGATCGTCACGGTGTGCGAGCCGTCCGAGAGGCCGGTCAACGACTGGGATGTCGTCGACGCGGAGAGGGTCTGCGGGCTGCCCCCGTCGATGCGGAGCTCGATGTGATCGACGCCGGACGTCGTGTCGGCGGCGGACCACTGCACCGTCGTCGAGGACGACGTCACGACGGCGCCGGATCCGGGTCCGGAGATGGAGACGGTCGGGCCGGTCGCGTCAACCGTGACGGCGACCGATGCGGAGGCGGAGTTGCCGGCTCCGTCGTAGACGGTCACGAGGATCGTGTGCGGTCCGTCCGCCACGCCCGTTAGGGTGTGCGTCGTAACCCCGCCGGGCACGGGCACGATCGTGCCGTCGAGGGACACGTCGACATGGTCGATGCCCGATGTCGCGTCGGAGGCGGCCCACGTCACGACGACGTCCCGCGTGCCCACGAATCCCGCGGCCGGCGCGGTCAGCGTAACCGCTGGGACGACCGTGTCGACGGTGAAGCTCCGCGTGACGACCGTCGAATGCCCCGCGCCATCGTACGCGGTCAGCTGGACCGTGTGCGGCCCGTCG
>WNGA01010784.1_pt1 | contig 17849 bp, 15 predicted proteins | sample 5400061 | NCBI WGS metagenome assembly WNGA01 (sample SAMN13153366, study PRJNA577476) | soil metagenome | isolation source: 100 cm soil or saprolite under grassland replicate 2 | place: USA:California | collected 2016-06-15 | reverse complement strand
ATTTCGATCCCGCGCTGGACCGCATCATGGAAGGGCGCGGCACGAGCAGTCTGCTCGTACACGGGCTCACGATCCAGTACGACGCGACCGCGCTGAGTGCTCCTCTGCTCTTCGTGCTGGAAGTGGTGACAAAGCCCAGCAATCAGCCCTACACTCTCACGCTGCTGCCCGGAATTCACATCCTGCTCTATAGAACTGGCGCTGTCGACCCGGTCAGCCGTTCACTGGCCGATGCTCGCGTGCAGTACAGCGTGACCGGCGGAGGGAGCCTGGACTTCGACCTTGCCCTGGATGGGATCCTCGAAGGACGCGGCACGAACAGCCTCAGAGTGAACGGCGTCGCCGTCCGGATTGATGTGACGTGCATGCAGTTCGTCACGTCATCGTTCGGCCTGGGTCCAATCGGTACTTTCTCCACGGATGTGGTTCACTCCTTCAGGCTGCTGCCGGGAATCCACCCGTTCCGCTCCGATCCCTTGAACTTCGACTTTACCGTCACTGTCGCGAAGACCGTCGTCGTCAACGCCGCGCTCGCGCCTCAGGTGACCGTGCGGGACGGTACGACACTTCTCGTCCGCGTCGGAGCCGAGGCTCAGATCGACCGTTTGATCTCGCTCGTGGAGGGGTTGAAGAACCAAGGCACCCTGAACGACGGCCGGGCTAACTCGCTGAACTCCAAGTTGGGCTCAGCGAAGGGCGCTTTGGGTCCAGGCGACCGAACGGCGGCGCGCGGGCAGCTCGAAGCATTTGGACATGAGGTGGATGCGCTGGAGCAGGCAGGCATCCTGTCAGCGGATCAGGCCGAGATGCTTCGAACAGCACTCGACTGCGCATTGGACTTTGTAGCTGCATGACGGAGAGACCTAGGTCTGTGACCGCGGACGAAGGGGTAGTAAGAAGACCAGGCCGGGAACGAGGGTCAACGCCGCTCCGGAAACAGCAAGGCCCCGGCGATCAGCCCGGGGCCTTGCGACCTGCCCTACGCCGCTCAAGCGGAGCGGAAGCTTATTGAGGAGGTATGTTCACGAAATCGTTGCTGGCGAACCAGCTCCCCGCAGTGAGATTGAAGGTCTGGCACGCCTGGCTGAAGAAGGGGTCCGCAGTCCAACCCTGGGTGTCTTCGCACACCGTGTAGGTGCCGGCCGGGAGACCCGAGAAGTCGTACATACCTTGGGGGTCGCTCGTCAACACTGTGGCACTGACCGGACCGCTGAGGTGGACGCACCAACCCACCAGCAGTGAGCAGTCGGATTCGTTCCACAACTGCCCGGTGATCCCGCCGGTCTCGCTCGAGGCCAGCACCGTAGAAACGGCGCAGGCCGGGGCCGGATCAGGCGCCGGCGCGGGCGCCGGGGCCGGAGCAGGCGCCGGTGCCGCACCGCCGCAGCGCGGACCGACTCCTCGGGCGGGCTTGAAAGGAGGCCACGGCGAGCCACACCTTATGGGGCCATGGCGCGGCCCCTAGTTGCGGGAATCGACCTATTCTGCGGTGCGGGCGGCCTGACGTACGGCCTGCGGAAGGCGAGCATCTCCGTCGTCGCCGGGATCGATCTCGACCCGGCCTGCGAGTTCCCGTTCACCGCGAACAACGACGCGCGTTTCATCAAGGCAGACGTTCGGGACCTCACCGGCTCGGCCTTGGAAAAGCTCTACCCGGCCGGGGCGATCCGCCTCCTCGCAGGATGCGCGCCCTGTCGCCCCTTCTCCCCGTTCCGGCGCGGTGCCGACGACAACGCGCGGGACGACGAGTGGGGGCTGCTCCGCGAGTTCGCACGCTTGGTACGGGAACTGCGTCCGGAGCTGGTGACCATGGAGAACGTCCCGGACCTCGCCCGCAAGCGCCCCTTCCGCGACTTCCTCGAGACGTTACGCGATCTCGGTTACCACGTCGACTCGCGATCGGTCTATTGCCCGCCGCTGGGTATTCCCCAGCATCGCAGGCGCCTCGTGCTGGTTGCGTCCAAGCTCGGCCCCGTGAAGGTGCCGACCGGCTCGCTGCCCCCCGAGGAGTATCGGACGGTGCGAGACGCCATTGCGAAGCTACCCAAGCTCGCGGCTGGCGAGCGCGACCCGCGCGACCGGCTGCACAAAGCGCGGTCGGTCAACACGACGAACCTCCGTCGGCTCCGCGCGTCGCGCCCCGGCGGGACCTGGCGCGACTGGCCAGAGGACCTCCGCGCCGAGTGTCATCGGAAGAAGACGGGTGCCAGCTACCAAAGCGTCTATGCGCGGATGAGGTGGAACGAGCCGGCTCCAACGATCACGACGCAGGCCTACAACTTTGGGACGGGTCGGTTCGGACACCCAGACCAGGACCGCTCCATCACGCTTCGCGAGGCGGCGGTGCTCCAGACCTTTCCCCGCGACTACCGGTTCGTGAAGCCGCGCGAGCGCGTGTTCCTCGCGCCGGTCGGTCGCCTCATCGGGAACGCCGTCCCGCCGCGGCTCGCGTTCTTCATCGGGAAGGAACTCGTCCGCGCGGCGACTTCCTCGCCCCGACGCGCCGGGCCCAAGAGATGACGAAGACCCCGTACAAACTGACCCTCGACCTCCGGGTGCTCGACCATCTGGGGATCAAGCTCTACAGCAACGCCGCCGCCGTCCTGTCGGAGGCGGTCGCGAACGCGTGGGACGCGGACGCGTCCGAAGTGAACGTCAACATCCAGCCGACGGCCATCACGATCGAGGACACCGGGATCGGCATGGACTTGCAGCAGATCAACGATCGGTTCCTGTCGGTCGGGTACGACAAGCGCGCTCAAGAGGGTGAGGCGTCGGACAAGGGCCGGCCGTTCATGGGGCGAAAAGGGATCGGTAAGCTTGCGCTGTTTTCGATCGCCGACCATATCGAAGTCCACACGAGCGCCAAGAAGGAAAAGCACGCATTCAGGATGACCACGCCGGATGTGCGGAAGTCGATAAAGGCCGGCAAACCCTACTTCCCCGTACCGATTTCGTTCGCCGGTCCCGAGCACGGGACGCGGATCATCCTCGAGAAGCTCAAGAAGAAGCGGACGGCCACGTCGATCCCCGCGCTGCGGAAGCGCATCGCGCGTCGGTTCAACGTGATCGGGTACAAGGGGCCGAAGGGCGACCGTTTCGTCGTGAAGATCAACGGCGCGGAGGTCGGCGCGGGGGACCGCGAGGACCTTCGCGTCGTGGAGTTCCTCTGGGAGTTCGGCAGCCCGCAGCTCGACACGTCGGCCTATCCCAACGTGCAGAAGAAGTTCGTTGTGAACGACGTCGTGGACGCAGCCCATCCGACATGGAAAGTCAGCGGATGGCTGGGTGCGGCCGACGAGCCCAAGCGCCTCAAGCACGATGAGGCAGGCTCGCTGCATGGCATCGTCGTCCTGGCTCGTCGACGCCTCATCCAGGAGAACATCCTCGACAAGCTCAACTACAGCCGGATTCTAGTCAGCTATCTGACGGGGCAGGTCGAAGCGGACTTCCTCGACCTCGAGGGGGAGGAGGACATCGCGACGAGCGACCGGCAGCGCGTCGTCGAGGACGACGAGCGGTACGTCGCGCTCACGGAGTTCCTGCGTCGGACCCTCGTGTCGATCCAAGACCGATGGACGGACCTCCGGAACGAGCTTCGCGGGGCCCAAGCGGTCACCGAGAACCCGGTGTTGGGCGAGTGGCTGGCGATCCTGCCCGAGTCGCAGCGACAGACGGCGGCAAAGGTGCTCGGGAACATACGCGGCGTGGAGCTCGAGGACGAGGAGGCGCGCAAGCAGTTGTACCGGGCTGGCATGCTGGCGTTCGAGCGCCTCCGCCTGCGCGAACAAGCCCACCTGTTGGCGCAGAGTCCGCTCACCGCCGCCGCGTTGCTGCCGCTCCTGTCGGACCTGTCCTCGTTGGAGGGCGCGCTCTACCGTGAGATCGTCAAGGTCCGGTTGGACGTAATCAAGGAGTTTGAGGCTCTCATCGACGAGAACGAGAAAGAGAAGGTGTTGCACAAACATCTGTTCGAGAACCTTTGGCTGCTCGACACGGCCTGGGAGCGGGCCACCGGGAGCGAACGGACGGAGCAGACCCTCAGACGAGACTACGAGGAGTTCAGCCCGGACCTCACGGAGGAGCAGAGCAAGGGGCGCGTCGACATCCATTACCGGACCAACGCCGGCGAGCACATCATCGTCGAGTTGAAGCGAGCGGGACGACGCCTTCACTACTCCGAGCTGCTCGAGCAAGGGCCCAAGTACCGCGCGGCGCTCTACAAGTGCCTTGAGAGCGAGGGGCACAAGAACCCCTACATCTCCATCGTCTTCGTCGTCGGACAGCGACTCTACGAGGAGGACGAGCCGCGAGGACGCGAGGAGGGAGAGAAGGCGCTCGCCGCGTACAACGCTCGCGTGATCCACTACGAGACGCTAATCCGCAATGCGCGTGAGCAGTACCGCGCCTACCTCGAGCGGTCCGCGTCGCTGGATCGGCTGGACAAACTGCTCGAGAAACTGGGGTGAGAGCCAGCCGCCTGCGAACGACCCCGGAGCGCAGCCGTCTCATGGCCCGCGTTCGGCGCTCGGGCACAGGTCCCGAGCTCGTGCTTCGGCGCGCGCTCCGCCGAGCAGGTCTGAAATGGCGACCGACGGCGGCCCCCCTCCCGGGGAGCCCCGACCTCGCTTTCCCGCGCATCCGGCTCGCCGTTTTTGTCGACGGCTGCTTCTGGCACGGTTGCCCGCGTCACGGCACGGTGCCGAAGACCAACACTTCATTCTGGGTGGCGAAGATCAGACGGAACCGTCAGCGTGATCGGCAGGTGGACAGGGCACTCCAGCACCTCGGGTGGACGGTGCTGCGGGTCTGGGAACACGAGTTGCGAGGCGATCTAAGTCGCCTGCTGCGGCGGATCGAGCGGCTGGTGAGGACCCGGTGACGGCGTGCCGCCGCTACCATCCGCGATTCGATGCGCGCTGTCGGGCGCACGACTGACCTCGTGCCGAGCGCTGAGGATCTCGCCGCGAAGAAGGAGTTCATCGAAGCGTTCTTCGACGAGCTGCAACAACGCGTGGACCTGACTGGCAAGCTCGCGCGCGACTTCGGCAACGAAGCGCGGCTCCTCTGCTGCTGCCACATCGAGGGCCTCGGCAACTGGTTGAACCCGAACCTGGCTGGTGGCCCCGCCCGAGTCTTCGTTAAGGTCGTCGCCGACCACGGTGGCGATCCGCGCTTGCTGTTGGTGCTCCCGAAGCGCCTCGCCGACTCTCTCCCCTGGAAAAGTGCGTCGCCCGCAGTGGCCGCCGAAATACAGGGGGCGCTCGCGGCCCTGCCCCGGGACCAGGCATACACGGAGTCCGAGTTCCTGGCTGCGCTGCCTCCGACCACCACCGCCGACGCGTTGTCGTTCGTCAGCCGGGAGGTCTGGCGAGGGACGGTGGCGAGCATCGCGTACGAACACATCCGGAGTTCCGGTGTTCATTGGCTGGGAAGTTCATCTGGCGTGTCGTTCTCCGGCACGACACACCACGGCACTCCACTCGAAACGGTGGACTACGAGATGCTCAGGGGCGCGCTCGACCGGATCCTCGGGCACGCGCGCGAGGTCTCGATCTCGTCGGGGAAGTGGTTCGGCCACACCTGATGACGCCTCACCTCGTGGTGCCATAGGTGGTGCCAAAGGCGTCGTCGCGGGCCGTCGCGGGCCGTCGCGCGCGGCGTTGATTCCCTCACAAACGCGACGGCCGCCGCTGGTGCGCGACGGCCGTCACGTCTTGGGAAGCTGGCATTCTACCCCTGATTACACCCGCGGTCTGGGCGGAATGTGTTTCCACATTCCGCCCCGCGTCAATCGTCACTGTCAATCGTCACTGCTTGCGATAGCGCCACGCCACAATCCCGACGCCGCTCGGCTTCAGCTCAAACGCCTGGCTCGCTGATGGGTCGAGTGCGCCCACCTGCACCGTGTCGGTGGCGACTACTTGCCCACCCACGTTCACGAATTCGAAGATCAGCTTGAAAGGCGCGTTTTTCGTCGTGCGCGAGTTCGTGACCGTGCCTTTGACGTCTCGGCCCAGATCCGTCGAATCGAATTGAGCGACCGCCACCTCCGCGACCAGCGTCGAGTCGCCGATCCGCAGGTAATGCAGCGTCGAATCGATCTTGCCGTTCTGCTGTTGCGAGAACGCCATGATGCGGATCGACGTCCGGTTCATCGGATCCACCGCCAGCAGCCGCCGCGACATCGCAAGCGCCGTGACCGAATCATGCATCCCCAGCGCCGTGTTGGCGCGATGGATCAACGACTCGCGATAATACGGATTCAGCTTCAGGCTCGCATCGAGCGCCTGCGCGGCCAGACTGAACGCCTCCCGCGAGCTGCTGATGTACGCTTTCGCCATGCCGGTCGTGACCGAATCGCAGCGGGCGCGAATGCGCACCGCCGTCAGCGCGGGCCGGCTCGCCCGCGCGGTGCTGCGGCAGCTGCTGCCCGCTGCGGCCGTATCGGGCTCCTCCGGTACGCTCCCCTCGATCTCGGCGCCCGCGCGATACAGCGCGTAGTAGCCCATCGAATCGCCGCGCGCAATGATCTGTTTATAGATGGCGAACGCGCTGTCCTTGTTGCCACGCTGCATCGCCACGCTGCCCAGTGCCGCCAATACTTCAGAATCGTTGGGATAGAGGGCGAGATACTCGCGATACGTGGCCTCGGCTTCGGCCAATTTCTGCACGCTCTGCTGAATGCGCCCGAGGTTGAACAGCACATCCTTGCGGTCCTGCGCGAACTTGGGGTTCGTCGCCGCGATATCCGCCGCCTTCCGGAAATAGAAGAGCGCGGAGTCGGTCTGCCCGGTATTGAAGAACAGCGTCGCGATGTACTTGAACCCGGTCGGTTCGTTCGGCAGCATCGCGTTGGCGCGCCGGAACGACGCGATCGCGGAATCGATGTTGTTCGCCTGCCATGCCGCGACGCCGGCATTGAACGTCGGCACCCACACCACGCGGCGCCACGTCGCGATGTCGTCCTTGCAATCCGGCTTCAGCGCCTCGGCGTGGGCGAATGCCGTATCGGCACCCTGCGCGTCGTTCACGAGGATGTAGTAGCGGCCCAGGTAATACCACGCGGCCGGGTTTTTCTCCTGACTCCCCGTGGTCAACGCCTGCGTCAACACGCGCTGCGCGTCGCGCAGATCCTTGGCCTTCTGATCCTCAAACCGCGTGCTACTCGCGCTCTGCAGGTAGAGGAGACCGCTGTTGACGAGATAATGGCCGGGCTTGATGTCGCACCTGGCCGCCGCCCATTTCGGTGACTGCGCCAGCAGCGGCGCAGCCATCAACAGCAATACCGCCACATTCCGAACCGTTCGCACGTTCACTCCTTGGCTTTCGCGATAAGAGCCTCGGCGTCGCGCTCCACGGCGCGCGCCACCTCGATCGGCGGCCGCCCCAAGGCCTTTGCCGCCGCCAACACATCGTCATACTCCGGCTTCACCCGTTTGCTGCCACCATCCAGCACCTTGACGCGGACGGCGACGCCGTCCAGCCGCACCGTCAGCTGATGGCGCGGCAGCGTGGCACGCTCCGCGAGCCAGCGCCGCACGCCGGCGGTCGTGCTGTGACGAAACAGCTCCGCCGTCACGGCCTCCGCGAGCGCCTCCGGGGCCATGACCTCGACCCGGAAGCCCTGGCGCCCCTTTTTCATCTGCACCGGCCACGTCTGGACGTCGATCGCACCCGCGGCAACGAGCGCCTGCCGCAACGGCTCGACGTATTCTGGGCTCATGTCGTCCACATCGGTCGCGAGCAGTACCACCCTGCCCGCCTCAGCGGCCGCCTCCGCAACCATGATCCGCAACGCGTTCGGATAGTCCTTCGGGTCGCGCTGACCCGCTCCCCAGCCGCTGCCGACCATGCGCCACCGCTCGGGCGGCGCACCGGCGGACAAAACGCGCAACAGGGTCGCGCCGGTTGGCGTCGTGGCTTCGCCGTCCACCGGACCGTCCCCCCCCCCCGCCCCCACGATCTCGAACCCTTCGAGCAGGATCGCCGTCGCCGGCGCCGGCACCGGCAGCCGTCCATGCGCCGCCTCGACCCATCCCCGCCCGACCGCTACCGGCAGGTGGTGCACCGCCTCGACTCCCAGCCGCTCGAACCCCTCGATCGCACCGACGATGTCGAGGACCGCATCGACGGCCCCGACTTCGTGGAGATGCACCTCCTCGGCCCCCACTCCGTGCACGCGCCCCTCGGCCTCACCCAGCAGCAGGAAGGCGCGCAGGGCGCGCTCTTTTACCCAGTCGGATACCGGCGCTTTCTCGACCAGCCGCAGCAGCTCGCCGACGTGGCGTCCATGCGGCTGTGCAGGAATCGCGAACTCGACCTGCTTGCATATGATCCCGGCGCGGCGGACGTCCCGAACCGTAACGCGCACATCCCCTACCCCCAGCCGACCCGGTAGCTCCTCGAGCCACTCGACCGGCAGGCCGAGGGAGAGCAGAGCCGCGAGGGTCATGTCGCCGCTGATGCCGGCAGCTGGATCGAGGATGGCGATGCGCATGGGCCGAAGTACCGAAATATAAACGGCTTAGGCTCTGTAGAGCCACCCGGCACCGGTGTTAAAGAGCACGACGCGTTGCTCGGGACGCAGCACGCCTCGGTTCTTGAGCGCGACGGCGCCTGACAAGGCCGCTCCACCTTCCGGCGATGCGTCGATTCCTTCGGCGACCTGCAGCTCGTGCGCGGCCGCCGCCAGAGCTTCGTCGCTCACGGCGACAGCGCCACCCCCGCTGTCGCGCAGCGCCCGCAACATGAGCCGGTCACCCAGGGGCGAAGGCACCCGCAAGCCAGCCGCGACGGTCTTGGGATCGGGCCACGGCTCGCATCGGTCGGCGCCTGATTCGAATGCCTGCACCACCGGAGCGCAGCCGCTCGCCTGTACCGTGTACATCCGGGGCAACGGCCCGTGCACCCAGCCGCTGTCGCGCAGCTCCTGGAACGCCTTCCACATCCCGATCAGGCCCGTCCCGCCGCCCGTCGGATAGACGATCGCGTCGGGAAGCGTCCACCCCAACTGCTCGGCCAACTCGAGACCGAGCGTCTTCTTGCCCTCGATGCGATACGGCTCGCGCAGCGTGGAGACGTCGATGGCACCGGTGGTGTCGGCATGCAGCCGTGCCGCGATCCCACAGTCGCCGATGTGACCATCGAGCAGGATCAGATCTGCGCCAAACGCGCGGATCTGATCCAGGATCGGGCGCGGCGTCGTGGCGGGCGCGTACACGCGCGCCGAGGCACCCGCGCGGGTCGCGTACGCCGCGAGCGCGATGCCCGCATTCCCCGCAGTCGGTACCACGAATTCCTTGGCGCCCGACAGCACCGCACGCGTGACCGCGGCGGCCAGTCCTCGGGCCTTGAACGATCCCGTGGGGTTCGTGCTTTCGTCCTTGACCCAGAGTTGGTCGAACCCTTGGCGCGCGGCGACTCGCTCCGCTTTGAGCAGCGGCGTCCCGCCCTCGCCGAGTGTGACCGGGTGCTCGCCGTCGCGCAGGGGCAGCCAGCCGGCGTAGCGCCACATGGTCCAGCGTTGCCGTCCCCCGCCCAATCGATTCTTTGCCTCGGGAGGCGGGAGCACGGGGTAGCGCACCAGGTACGGCGATCCGCAGGCCTCGCACACCGCGGGGAAGCCGTCGGCATCGCAGGTGCGAACGGGATCGCACGCCGAACACTCCAACGTCCAGGTGGTCACGCGCGGGGGGAGGGGGGATGCAGCCGGTCGAGGATGCGGTCGGCGAGCTTGGTCGAGAATCCGGGGAGCGCGGCAATCTCCGTGGGGGTGGCAGTGCGTACGCCGGCGAGTGACCCGAAGCGCTCCAGCAGCAGCCGGCGGCGCGCCGGGCCAATGCCGGGGATCCGCAACAGCTCCGAGGTGATCGTCCGCTGCGCGCGGCGCTTGCGGCTGTAGGTGACCGCAAAGCGATGCGCCTCGTCGCGCGCGCGCTGCAACAACTTGAGTGACGGGCTGCGACGCGACAGCCGCAGCGGCTCGCCGGAGCCCGGCAGGAAGACCTCTTCTTCCCGCTTCGCGAGGCTGACGATCGGCAGTCGCTCTTGCCCCTGGGCATGCGCTGCTTCGACGGCCGCCGCGAGCTGGCCCTTGCCGCCGTCGATCACGATCAGGTCGGGAATCTGTATGTTCTCCGCAATACGCCGAGTCAGGAATCGGGTCACGACTTCCTTCATGGCGGCAAAATCGTCGATCCCTTCTACCCCCTTGATCCGGTAGCGGCGGTACTCAGCCTTGCGGGGCCGGCCGCCCTCGAACCAGACCAGGGACCCTACCGTGTCGCGGCCCTGATTGGTGGAGATGTCGATGCACACCATGGCGCGCGGCACGACGGGCAAGCCGAGGTCGCGCCCCAGCGCGAAGACGGGGTCGGCGGCTCGCTCGTCGATGTCGAACGTTTCGATCTTGAAGCTGTCGAGCAGGTGGCGCGCGTTCTGATCGGCCAGCTCGACGAGCTTGGCTGCCGAGCCGCGCTGCGGGACGACGAAATCGACGCCCGGCACCAGCTCGCGCAGCGCCTCGAGATCGGCCGGGGCGAACGGCAGCACCACGCGCTGGGCGCGCTGCTCGAGCGGCAGGTAGTAGCCGACGAGGAAGGTGCGCAACACCTCGCCTTCCGGCGCGTGCTCGACATGCTCCAGAAAGCGCTGTTCGCGCGCCACGAGCTTGCCGTCGCGAATCCGCAGAATGACGCCGACGGCGTCGTCGCCGTCGCGGGCCAGGCTGATCGCATCGGCATCACCCCCGCCCACGACCTCCACCGTTTGCGGCTGCTCGAGCTGGTCCAGCCATTTCAAGGCATCGCGCAGCTGCGCGGCGCGCTCGTAATCCTGGGCGTTGCTCGCCTCCTGCATGCGCTCGCGCAGCCGCGCCCGCACATCGAGCGTCTTGCCGGACAGAAAGAGCAGCACGTCGTCGATCATGCGCCGGTAGTCGTCGGCGCTTTGATAGCCGACACACGGGGCCTTGCACCGCTCGATGTGAAAATCGAGGCACGGCCGGTCCGGCGCCTCTTCCGGCAGATGCCAGGAACAGGACCGCACCGTGAAGATGCGCCGCACGATCTTCAGCGTCTGTCGCAACGTCGCGACGTCGGTGTAGGGACCGAAGTAGCGGGCGCCCGGAATCGTGACACGCCGCACCACCAGCACGCGCGGAAACGGCTCGGCCAGGGTTACGGCGATCTGCGGATAGCTCTTATCGTCGCGCAGCCGGATGTTGAACTTCGGCTGGTGTTCCTTGATGAGCGTATTTTCGAGCAGCAGCGCCTGCGCCTCGTTCGGGACGATGATCGTCTCGAGGTCGGCGATTTGCTCGCGCAAAAACTCCCGCTCGGTACTTCCCTGTTCCTCGGCGAAATAGCTGGGCAGGCGCGTGCGCAGGTTGGCGGCCTTTCCCACGTACACGATCTCCCCCTCGGCGTCTTTCCAGAGATAGACGCCGGGGCGAGCGGGAAGAGCCGCTAGTTGGCGGGCGAGCCGGTCAGAGATTGCCATGCGCGTGTCGCGTCGGGGTGGCGGAACGCCAAAGTGAGCGCCCCGTAAGCCACCCCAAAGATACCCAGCGCGGCAATGCCACGCGGGATCGGACGCCACCCGGCGGCCAGCTGGCTCATCCCGGTACCGAGCAGGACGGCGATCAGCGCCGCCGCGACCACGAGCCCGACGATCTGCCAGTCGGAGCGCTGCAGGATGGTCCCGATGCGCTTATCGAGATCGTAGAGATGCAGCACGGTGCTGAACGTGATGCCGATCGACGAGCCGAGCGCGATGCCCGCCGGGCCGAAGCGCCGCATGAAGAACCACGAGAGCACCCCTGATATCACGAGCGAGGAGATCGCGATTTTCACCGGCGTGCGCGTGTCGCGCATCGCATAGAAGCCGGACGCAAACAGCTTCACGGTCGCAGCCCCGAGCAGTCCAATGCCATACGCCGCGAGCACGCCGCCCACCAACACGGTGTCGTCGGCGTCGAAGCGGCCGGTCTGAAAGAGCGCGCCGATGATTTGCGGGCCGAGGGCCGCGAAGGCGAAGGCCGATGGGATCACGAAAAACGCGATGCGCCGGAAGGCCACGGCGATGCGGGCGCGCAGCTGCTCGTGCGGTGTTTCACCCACCGCATCACGAGAAAGCTCCGGAAGCGAAACCGCCGTAACGGCCACGCCGAACAGACTGATCGGCAGCACCTGAACGAGCTGGGCGTAACCGAGACTCGCGAGCCCGCCTTCCCCGGTGAACGACCCGAGGAACGTATCGACGAGGCCGGATATCTGCGCGACGCCCGCCCCAACAACGAGCGGCAGCCAGGCGACGATCACCGGGCGTACGCCTTCGGGTACGAGACTGACACGGAGCGGAATGCCTCCCAACAGACGCCAACACGTCGGCAGCTGGACGGCGATCTGGAGCACACTGCCGGCGACCGTGCCCCAGGCGAGCGCGAGGGAGAGTCCGTACAGCCCCTCCCCTTTCAGCCACGCGGCCGCGCCCACCATCGCCGCGATCCCGGCAATGTTCCACAGCGCCGGCGCCGCATAGGGAAGAAAGAAACGGCGGTGGGTGTTGAGGATCCCGAGGCACCACGCCGAGACGACCATGAGGCCGGTCATCGGGAACAGAATGCGGACGAGGACGGTCGTGAGCTCGCGCCGTGGTCCGTCGAAGCCCTGCGCGACCGCGGCGGTGATCGCGGGGGCAAAGGCGATGCCGATCAGAGCCAGGATGCCGCTCGCCAAGAGCAGCAGTCCGAGGATTGCGCCGGCGAGCGCGCGGGCCGCCGGCTTGTTCTTTTCGTTCAGGCCCGCATAGACCGGAATGAACGAAGCCGACAGCGTGCCTTCCCCGAGCAGGTTGCGGAGCGCGTTGGGAATGCGTAGCGCCGCCCGGAACGCATCCGCGGCGGCGCCATTGCCGAAGTAGTGGGCAAACACGCGCTCGCGGACGTAGCCGAGCACGCGGGTAACGAGGATGCCGGCGGCTACACGCGCGGCGTGACGGCCACTGCCGCCTTTCAAGACGTGGGTTTCTTGCGGCGGGGGTCTTCCAGCAGGCGCTGCATGAACTGCAGCTCTTCCCGCATGCCGGAGACCGAGCGGGTCAAGTCCTCGATCTCCGTTTCGAGTATCTCGACTTTGCGCTGTACGTCACGCAACTCCGGGGTCACCCCTCCCCCGCCATCGGTGCGGCTTTCCATGCGTCGCGCCACCGACTTGCCGAGTGGCGAATCGACCAGAATCGCGGCCACCGGGATCAGCAGCGCGACGACGAGAATTACGGCGAGGACCCACATGAATCGGATTCTATAAACCCGCGGCCCAGTGCGCCACCTCGGCAGCGATTTCGTCCAGCAGCCCGGCACCGTAACGCGCCAGAAACGAGGCGATGGTCAAGACGCGCTCCTGCGGCTGCCCCAGCGGCATGAGCGCCGCGCGGGCACGGGCGAGCTGACCGGCCGCCGTCGTCTGGGTGCGTTTCAGGCTCGCCACCAGCTTCTTCTCGATCTCGAGCGTTCCTGCCAGCGCGGCGTTGCGCGCCGACTGCACGGTGCGCTCCAGCGTCGGATCGACGTGCTGGACCGCGTTGCCGATGGCGGCGTAGCGCGACTCGAGCTCGGCGCGCAACGTCGCGAGTCCCGTGGCGAGATCCGGCGGCAGATCGGCGCGCGCCAGCCGCGCCTCCAGCGCACCGGGCGGGCCGGCGAAATCGTCGGGCATCAGCCCGTGTTTGCTGAGCACCTTCTCGACCCGCGATTCGAGGATCAAGCCCGACCAGCGCGGGATGTGCGCCTGCGGCGCGATACCGAGCCGCGAGAACAGCGGCGCCGATTCCGGCAGGTACTCCATCTCTCCCGGTCCGCCGACGTAGGCGACGGTGGGAAACAACGCCGCTTCGATGAGCGGCCGCAGCAGCACGTTCGGGGACAGCCGTTCGGGCGCCGCCGCGGCGATCTGTTCCAGCTGCGCCTGCGTGAACCGTTCGCCGCCGCGGCGCGTCACGAAATCGCCGCCGTCCCGGCGCAGCCGATCGCGCCCCAGCCTGCCTTCGACCAGAACGGGCGTCAGTCCGTCGTCCAGGGTTTCGCCCAGGCCGCGCAGCAACCACGGTGCCGCTGCCCGCTTCGCCGAGCGATCGTGAGCCCGGAACACCGCCAGGCCGCGGCTCGCCAGAGTCGCGTTGATCGCTTCCGCCGCGGCATCGGCCAGGTTGTTCTCGGATCGATAGGACTGTTCAAGCCAGGCGAGCACGGCGGACCTGAATTCGGAATCGGGCAAGGCGGCCTTGAACGCGTCGAGCGCCGCCGCGATCTCCGCGCCACAGCGCTCGCGAAACAGCGGCAGCTGTGGCGCCTCGTGCGGGCGCTCGCGCAACACGATCTTCACCGGCTCGCCGTCGGCACCGAGGACCCACGCGTGGTTCGCTTCGGCGAAGTCGTGATCGTCGCCAGCCACCCAGAATACCGGCACCACGGGGACACCCCGCTCGCGCTCGAGGCGCTGGGCCAGCGCGATCACCGACAGCGCCTTGTGAAACGTGTACAGCGGGCCCGTGAAGAGCGCGGGCTGCTGCCCCGTCGTCACGACGAGGACCTCGCCCCCCCCGCCCCCCCCGCCCCCCCCGCCCCCCGCAAGCCGGTCGCGACCCGGACCGGGGAGTACGGCCGCAAGAACATCCGCGTGAATGCGCCGCGGCGTCCCGCTGGGAATCGGTGCGGCCGCCCTGGGCAGCGGGGTGGAGAGGATGCGGGGCATCATGCGCGCGCGCCCACCAGAATCACGCGTGGCGCCCTGGGCCCGGCGGGCCCACCGTCATAGTCGCCGAAACGCGCCGCCACCCGCAATCCGGCGTCGCTGAGCAGCGCCGCCAGCTCGTCCGCACCGTACAAGCGCACGCGTTCCTGAAAGCGCCGACCCTCATCCCGCAATTCGATCTCCTTGATCACGAAGCGGCCGTCCGCCCCGATGCGGCGCGTCACCCGCACGTCGCTGCGGGCCGTTGCCTGTTCGCCGAGCTCGAGCGAATGCCGCACCTGATCCGCGTTGAGATAGTCCAGGACGAAGTGCCCGCCCGGTGCCAGCGCCTCCGCCACCTGCCTGATCACCAGGCGATGCTCGGCATCGTCCAAAAAGTAGCCGAACGACGTGAACAGATTCACCGCCAAAGCGAAGCTGCCCGGGCGAAACGGCAGCGCCCGCATGTCCCCGCGCACCAGCGCTGCGCGGGTGCGCTCGCGTGCGCGGCGCAACATGGCGCGCGACAGATCGAAGCCGATGACGTGGCCGCCCCGCCCCCCGCCGCCCAGCCGCTCCAGCTCCGCGGCGTGGCGTCCCGGCCCGCAGGCGAGATCCAGGATGCGATCCCCCGTGCCCCACGGCACGATGCTCCGGATCAAAGCGACGGCGCGGCGCGCGTCTTCGTCGTCGCGGTGCGGATAGAGGGCATGATACTCCTCGCCGAACCACTGCTCGAACCATTCGGTCATTCGACGAAGACGTCCGCTGTGAACGTGAAGACTTGCGTATCCGGTTCCCGCCAGCTCCCGGCCGCCAGTCCCGCCTTGTGACAGACGGCGTTCAGGAAGGCTTCGGGCCCGAGTCCCTGCTCGGTTGCGACCTGCGGCAGCAGCACCGCCTGGGCGCGGCCGCGCCGCACCAGCAGACCGTCACGGCCGATGACGAGGCGACACAGATCCGCCGCCGCCACGCGCACCGGCGGCTCGAGTACGGAGATTCCGATCCGCAGCGCGGAGAGCTCGTCCAGCTGAACGGGGGGGAAGCGAGGATCGGAACAGGCGGCGGAGACGGCGACCTGACGAATGACCTCACGCAGCGGCCGGTCGTTCATCACGTGTCCAATGCAGCCGCGCAGGTCGCCCCCTTGCAACTCTTCCAGCGTCACGAACGCGCCGCGGCGCAACACCCCGCCGGGCACGTCGGGCAATTCAGGAGGCGAGTCGCCCGCCAGCGCCGCCGTGATGGCGCTGCGTGCCAGCGCGAGCAGCGCGGCGCGATCGGCGGGGGTCAGCGCGGATTCAGGATCCGCGATGGTATTTCTCTCCGCGCCGGATCGTGAACGCGCGGTAGAGCTGCTCGTACACGACCACGCGCGCCAGCTCGTGCGGCAGCGTCAGCGGGCCGAGGCTCCAGGTTTTCTCTGCGCGCCGGACGATGCTCTCCGGCAAGCCGTCGGCATCGCCGATCACGAAGGTGACGTCGCGCCCTTCCATGTCCCAGCGGCCGGTGAGATCGGCGAGCTGCTCCGAGGTCCATGCCTCACCGTTTTGCGCTAATGCAATGAGGCGCGAGTCCGCAGGTACCCTTCGCGCCTCCTCGATTTTGGCGTAGTGGCGGATCCGGCTCAGGTACTCGTCACAGGCCGCCCGCAGCGCCGCACTCTTCATGCGGCTTCCTCCCAAGGCGAGGACGAGATAGCGCATCAGGCATACATGCCGCGCAGCCGGTGCATCGCCGCCACCCGGTCTACGGCGACGATGTACGACGCGATCCGGTTGGCGACCTTGTGCTTTGCCGCCATCGCCATCACCTCGCCGAACGAGCGGACGAGAATCGCCTCCAGCCGCCGGTTGACGGTGTCCTCGTCCCAGAAGTAGCCGCCGCGGTCCTGGACCCACTCGAAATAGCTCACCGTCACGCCGCCGGCGTTGGCGAGGATGTCGGGAATCACGAACACGCCCTTGTCCTCGAGAATCTTGTCGGCGGCCGCGCTGGTGGGGCCGTTGGCGCCTTCGCAGATGATCTTGGCTTTGATGTGGGCAGCGTTCTTGCGGGTGATGACATTCTCGGTGGCGGCAGGGATCAACACGTCGCAGTCGACGGTCAGCACCTGCTCGTGCGTGATCGTCTCGGCCTTGGCGTAGCCGGCGAGCTGACGGTGCTCCTTCACCCACTTGATCAGGTCCTGCACGTCCAAGCCCTTGGGATTGAGGAGCGCGGTGGACTTGTCCGAGACGGCGACGATGACGGCTCCTGCTCTGGCCATGAGGTCGGCCGCCACGGAGCCCACGTTGCCGAAGCCCTGCACCGCGACGCGCGTGCCTTTGAGGCTCATGTCCAACTTCGCCAGCGCTTCCCGCGTCACGATCATGCAGCCCCGGCCGGTTGCCTCGCGACGACCCAGCGATCCACCCATCTCGACCGGCTTCCCCGTCACCACCGCCGTCACGGTGTGGCGCTTGTGCATGGAATAGGTATCCATGATCCACGCCATCACCCGCTCGTTCGTGTTCACATCGGGCGCCGGGACGTCGGAGTCGGGTCCCAGGACTTCGATGATGCTGGAGGTGTAGCGTCGCGTCACCTTTTCCAGTTCCACCATCGACATCGTGGTCGGATCACAGACGACGCCGCCTTTGGACCCGCCGAACGGGATGTTCACCAGGGCGCACTTCCACGTCATCCAGGCGGCGAGCGCCTTCACCTCTTCGAGCGTGACGTTGAGATCGAACCGGATGCCGCCTTTGGCGGGGCCGCGCGACGTGTTGTAGAGCACGCGGTAGCCGGTGTAGACCTCGACCTCGCCGCTGTCGCGCAGGATCGGGACGGAGACGATGATCTGTTTTTCAGGATTGCGAAGCACCTTGTACAAGCCGCGATCGAGATTCAACAGTTTCGCGGCGTGGTCAAAGCGCTCCATCATCGCCTCGAACGGATTCTCCTCGGCGAGAAACGTCTGCTTGTCGGGACGGATTATCGCAGGTTCGCTCATACCACCCTTTTCAGTACCCCTTCCAGGACTCGCTCGACGGCGTCGCCGTTCAATTCCCAGCGCAGCGCGAGCTGAGCGACGAGCGGTTCCGGAGCATCAGCGGGCCAGCGGCTGCGCAGCTT
>WNGA01008472.1_pt1 | contig 17849 bp, 10 predicted proteins | sample 5400061 | NCBI WGS metagenome assembly WNGA01 (sample SAMN13153366, study PRJNA577476) | soil metagenome | isolation source: 100 cm soil or saprolite under grassland replicate 2 | place: USA:California | collected 2016-06-15 | reverse complement strand
TTCGTCGTCGCCTGGATCACGGCGAAGGTACGGCGGGGCGTGACCAGGCTGACCATCGTCTTGCGGGCCTGCACCGTCGCCGGGCCGACCGCGGGCAGCGCCGCCAGCACCGCGTCGAATAGGGGCCGAAGCTGCGGACGGTCGGAGTACTGGCCGGCGATCAGCTCGTCCGCCTCGGCGGTGAGGAAGTCCGGGTAGCCGAACCGTTCCCAGACCAGCAGCGCCTGGGCATAGCCCGTCACACCCTGGCCGTCCAACCACGCCCGTAGCGCCTGCTCGTCGGGCAGGCCGGCCTCGGCGACACGGCGGTTCCAGGCGGCAATGTCCTGGCCGGTGCGGGAGCGCAATAGGTGCGCCGCCCAGTCCCGCATCTCCCTCCAGGACTTCGGCGGCGGGACAGCGGTCGGCCTGGGGACGGCCTGCTCCGCCCCAGCCCCGGCCGCCTCGCCGGCGGGGCTTGCTGCCTGTGCGCGGCGGCGTTCCACCTCGGCTTTGAGCTGCGGCCAGCTCGGAAAGCCGTAATCGCGGGCGACGGCGAGCTGCGCGGCCGACAGGGCGACCGTGCCCGAGACCTGCCGCAGCCGCCGCAGCGCGCGGGCGTCACCGCCGAGGGCAGCGCGGTGCAACTCACGGGCCTGGCGGCGGAGCTGATCCAGATCGGGGCGAGCCGGCAGCTGGGACATGGCACGTCTCCTCACCGAGCCTGGGCCCGCATTCCAGCTCGGCTGAAGACGGTCCTGCTGTCCAGCATCACGCACCTGAGCGGAGGCGGACTCGGTCCTTCCCGCGGGCCCGGTGGCGCCCTCCCGCGCCGCTGCCAACCTACCGCAGCAGCAGGGTAGCTGCCTGGTCACGACGCCTCGGTCGCGGCGGCCGAGACCGCACCTGTCACCAGGCACCCCCACGATCCACAACGATCACCGGGTGCCTCAACCTACTGGCAGCGCTCCGCCCAATGCCTCAACTTCCCTGGCACAGGACACGCCGTCCGCACGCGAGCTCCTCTGCTTATCACCACCGGCGGGTTTCGGCCGTTCACCGCTTCTACGACTTTCTCATTTGCCGTCTGCCCTGATCACGCTCGTGTTTCCTGCCTGCCTCCTGCCTGTTTCTGATCTCGCTCGCCCTCTGTTCGGCCTTGTGTTCTCGCATGCTTGACCTTGATCCACAACCGCATGGACCGTTGCATTCCCGAATGATCTTGGTCAGTTCAGTGCAAGATCGCGTAAGCCACTGGAGGCGCCGGTGACCGTGGCGAGCGCCAGGTCGGGATACGACGCCGAGTACTACCTCAACCGCAGTGCTGAGAGGACGGCGGGCGGCTACTACATGAACGCGGCGCAGGCCGGTGAGCCGCCGGGCCGCTGGTTCGGGAAAGGCGCCGAGGCGCTGGGGCTGGCGGATGGCCAGGCGGTGGCGGCCGAACCCTACCGGTCGGTGTATGCGCAGGTCAACCCGCAGACCGGGGAGCGGATGGGGAGGGCTCCCGGGGGTTATGCGAAGTTCCGCGAGATTCTGGCCCGGCTGGAGGCTGCTGAGCCGCATGCGACGGCCGAGCGGTGGCTGGAACTGGAGCGGGAAGCCGCGCAGCAGACGCGCCGGTCGCCGGTGTACACCGACGTGACGATCGCTCACCAGAAGAGCATCAGCGTGCTGCACGCCTCGTTCCGGGAGCAGGCGCGGCGTGCTCACATGGCCGGCGACCTGGCCCGGGAGGAGTTGTGGCGGGCCCGGGAGGCGCGGGTGCAGGAGATCTTGCAGGAGGCCAACCATGCCGGGCTGGAGTGGATGCAGGAGATGGCCGGGTTCACCCGGACCGGCTACCACGGTCGGCGGGCCGGGGGCGCCGAGGCCGGCCGGTGGGAGCGGGCTTTGCCGGTGGTGACCACCTGGCTGCAGGGGACCAGCCGGGATGGCGACCCGCATGACCATTCGCACAATGTGTTCGCCCGGATGGCGCTGACGGAATCCGATGGGAAGTGGCGGGCGCTGGACACGATGAGCGTGCGCCATCATCTGGGCGGCATGGAGGCGATCGTTGACGCTCGCGTGCAGTCGGCGCTGTCGCGCGAGTTCGGGGTTGCGTGGGTGCCGCGTGCCGACGGGCGGTGCAACGAGATCGCTGGAATCATGCAGGAGGTGATGGACGCCTACTCCACGCGCACGCAGGCGGTCACCGCGGAAGGCGCGCGGCTGGCACGCAGGTGGGAGGAGAAGTACGGGCGCGAGCCGAACACGCGTGAGATGCGTTTCGTCCTGGACGAGGCGAACCTGTCGTCGCGCAAGTCCAAGGGCGACGGTGAGATCGACTGGGACAAGCTGGCCGCGAAGTGGGACGCGACGATCGGCGGCGAACTGGCCGGTATCGCGGAGGCGGTGTGCGACTTCGGAGAGCACGCACCGGGCACGGCGCCTTCGGAAGGTGTCCCTGCGCAGGTCATCAAGGAGGCCCTGGCCGCTGTCCAGGCCAGGCACAGCACGTGGACGCGGTCGGACCTGATGAAGTACCTGGGCCGGGCAATGGGTCCAGAGTTCGCGGCCATGGCACCGGATGGCCGGCAGGATCTGCTGCTCAGGCTGACCGACCAGGCCCTCGTCGGCGATTGCGTGCGCTGCCTGGAGACCCCGGAATGGCCGCCGTTGCCCGGGCAACTGCGGCGCGAGCTGGATGGGCGCAGCGTGTACACGCGGCCGGGCACGGCACGCTACGCGACGGCCGGGCAGCTTGAGATGGAGGAGAGCCTCGTCCAGCACGCACAGAAGCAGGGCGCCCCGCATATGCGGCGCGAGGCCGCGGCCCGGCTGCTCGGCGCGGACGCGGCCGCGCTGGAGGCGCAGTTGCGCGAACGCGCGCAGGACGCGACGCAACGCACGCAAACCGGGCTGCGGATGGACCAGGCGGCCGCGGCGTTCCATGTGCTGACCTCCGGCCGCCGAACAGAAGTGATCGTCGGCCCGGCGGGCACCGGCAAGACGTTCACGGTCGCCGCCATCGCCAGGGCATGGCAGCAGAACATCGGCACGGTCATCGGGGTCGCCAACTCACAGGCCGCGACCGACGTGCTGATCAAGGCCGGGGTCACCGACTCGCTGAACAGCACGCGGTTCCTGGCCAAGATCAAGACCGGGTCCGTTCGCCTGGACCCGCGCACACTCGTGATCGTTGACGAGGGCAGCACCGAGAGCATGCGGCACCTCGCGGCGATCCACGACCTGGCCGGGCAGCACAACGCGAAAGTGGTGATCGCCGGCGACCCAGGGCAGCTGCAGGCCGTCGAGCAGGGCGGCGGCATGCGGCTGCTGGCCGACAGCAACGGCTACAGCCAGCTCGCGGTCCCGGTCAGGTTCTCCGAGGAATGGGAGCAGCGGGCCAGCCTGGCGCTGCGCCGCGGGGACAAGAGCGCGCTGGAGGCCTACCACCAGCACGGCCGGATCACCGGCGCCAGCCGGGAACAGGCCTTGGCCAGCCTGCGGAAGAGCTACGTCGCCAGCCGCCTCGCCAGCGAGCAGAAGCTGATCATGGCCTGGCGGCGCGAGGACTGCCGCGAGCTGAGCCGCCAGATCCGCGACGACCTGATCCACCTCGGGCTGGTGGACGGCATCCGGTCGGTGAGGCTCGCGGAGGGTGCCAGCGCGTCGGCCGGTGACCTGATCGTGGCCCGGGAAAACGACCACGACCTGGTGACCGACGAAACCGGCCACACGCTGATGAATAACGACATCTTCCGCGTCGAGTCGGTCACCAGGAACGGGCTGGTCGTCCGCCGGTGGTCACCGGCACCGAGCCGCGGGAATGGCTGTACACCGCGATGACCCGCGGCTGGAGGCAGAACACCGCCCGCGCGATCACCCAGCCGACGCGGGCGGACCCCGCGCCCGGCACCCGGCCGGACCCCGAGCTGGCCCGGCAGCGCGGCGTGGACCGGGAGCGCGCAGGACTGCCAGCCGAGCCGACGCAGAAGGAAGAGTACGACCGGGAGCCGGTCGCGGTGCTGGCCGACTGCATGGACCGGATCGAAGCTGAGCAAGCCGCCCGGGCGTACCAGCGGGAGCGGCTGGCCAATGCCGACCACCTAAGCATGCTGCACGCCCGCTGGGCCGACCTGACCGGTAGGGCCGACCGCGAGCGATACCGCGGCCTATTGCGCGACGCCGTACCCGAGCAGTACCGCAACGACCTTGACACTCCGCAGGCCACCTGGCTCTACCGGACCATGCGAAACGCCGAGCTGGCGGGCCTGGACCCGGCCGAGACGGTGAAGGCGGCGGTGAACTCCCGGCCGCTGGAAGGCGCCAGGGACGTCCCGAGCGTGATTGACGCGCGGATGCGAGTGATGACCCAGCCACTGATGCCGCTGCCGATAAGGCCGTGGAGCGAGCGCGTCCCCGAGATGGACGACCCGGAGATCCGAGACTACGTACACGAGGTCGCCAAGGCGATGGACGCGAGAACGGAGCGGCTGGGGGAGCACGCCGCCGAGACCGCGCCGCCATGGGCAGTGGCCGCGCTCGGCCCGGTGCCCGATCACCCGGTGGACCGGCTCGACTGGCAGCAGCGGGCCAGCAAGATCGGCGCCTACCGGGAACTGTACGGCGTCGACAGCCAGGACGACCCGCTGGGGCCGGAGCCGCCGGCCACCTCTCCGGAGCAGCGGGCCGCCTGGTATACCGGGTTCGCCGCGATGACCAGGACCGATGCTGTGGACATCCGCAGCTTGCCCGATCAGTCGCTGCGTCACATGCGGGAAAGCTACAAGAGCGAGACGGGATGGGCGCCGGCGCATGTCGGCAGGCTGCTCCGCGGCGTTCGCCTGAGCGCCGAGGATGCGCGGCTGCAAGCGATCCGTGCTGACGCTGAGGCCAAGGTTGCCAGGGCCAGCGGGGACCACGAGGCTGCGGCCAGGCATGAGCAGCTGGCCGGGTCGGCCGGCGCGCTCGAAGGCCTATACCGGAAGCAGGACGAGGAGCTGGCCAAGACCCAGGAAGACCGCGACCTGTGGGACAAGCTGACCAGGGGATCGCGGTACCTGGCCGTGGCCGCTGACTCCGAGCTGCGCCGCCGGCACCCGGAGCAGGCAATTTCCCCGCTGCGGTCGGCCGAGCCCGCCGTCGCAGAGGACGCCGGGCTGGACGGAGTCCAGGAGCCCGACTGGTTCGCCCGGCTGGCCGAGCAGCGGCGAGAGTTCGCCGCCAAGCTGGAGGACCGCCAGGGTGTCACCGTCCCGGCCGAGGACCCCGACAGGGAGGACGAAGGCGAGGCATGGCCGCTGTGGAAGGCCGAAAACGAGGCCATCCTCCAGCCGCCGAAGCCCGAGATCCGGCCCGCCCGCGAGGTGGAACGACTCGCCGGGCGCGAGGCGAGCAGCTGAATTGCGGGGCCAAGGGCGCATGATGGCATCAGATGCAGGAGGCGGCTGTGACGAACACGATTGTGACCGGCAGCTTCCGCGCCGCCCTCTATCTCAACGGGTGGGAGCAGCGAAGCATCTGGGGCTGGGACGTCATGACCGGCAGCCTCTTCGCCCATCTGTGGCCCAACGGCGACGACAGCGACCACCCGCCGGTCATCATCCCGTCGAGCTGGAACCCAGATGCCCGCTGGCCATCGACCGCTGACCCCGCACAGCTCGCCATGCACATCGTGCAGGCCACCGGATGCTCCGGCGTAGCCGTGGTACGGGCGATGGCCGACCAGGCTCCGGCGCCGCTGAAGGAAATGTTCGAGGGCTGGCTGAACCGCGATGCTAAGGGCGCGCCCAGCTGGGGCGGGTACTTCCGGCGGGACGGGCCAGGCCTCACCATCTACGGCCATGTGCTGAACCACGACGAGATCCGCCGGGCTGAGCAAGCAGCGGGCGCTAGCGCCCAGGAGGCAGATGCCACCCTCACCGCGATCGCGCAGGCCTTCAAGCGCGGCTACCGTTACGGCTGGTGCTACTCGGCCGATGCGCCGGAGGGCGAACTCGGCGCCGTTCACGTAGCCCACTGCGTGCCGGTCACCGCGTGGGAGTTCGAGGCAGCACGGCGGCGCGGATGGTGGGCGGCTTGACCCCGGACGGCCCAGCACTACCGAACGCCCGCCTAGGATCGGTGCGCCGGACGCCTGACCTGTCTACCCGGGTACGGACAGTTTGTTACAGACGGTGACAGCGCGACTATCGCGCGACACACGATATCCGCCGATATGGGTGCCAGTTCTGGCCGGGGCGTGCCCGTCCGTGTGGCACCGAACGGGACATTCTGTACCCGGCGAGTCTGAACTGGTCAATGGGATCGGCCGGGCCTGTTACCGGGCCCTCGCAGTTGGCCGTGTTGCCAGTCATCGCTGTGAGCTGGCCGGTAAATTGATACGAACGGGTCGTCTGGGCCTGGTGAGAGCGTTATGCATCAGCCTGTCCCGGCGGTTCAGGGTGCCGGACGGGGCTCCGGGGTGCTCATGCCGCTGTCTGGGCGGACCTATTCAGAGGCTTCTTGCTGACGGCCGGGCGCGGTTGCCAGGCATGGCTTGCCGGGCCCTTGCGGCCCGTTGGGGCTCGTGGTTGCGTGAGAGTGAACGGGCGGGGCAAGCGGCGGCCAGGGGACCCAGGGGGAGTCGATGAGCAGGGCAAGAAGGATCGCAGAGATTCCGGCCGGGAGCTGGACCAAGTGGCTTGTTGTGGGTTTCTGGGTGGTCGTGCTCGTCGTGGCCTTCCCGCTGTCAGCCAAGCTCACCGGTGCGGAGAAGAACGACGCGAGCGCGTGGCTGCCCGCCAACGCCGAGTCGACCAAGGTCCTTGACCTGCAGTCACGCTTCCAGTCGCCCAACATCTTCCCCGCGATCGTCGTCTACGAGCGCGCCTCGGGGCTCACTGCCGCGGACCGGGCCAAGGCAGCCGCCGACGCCCGGAGCTTCGCGGCCATCCACGGAGTCAGCCGCGGCCAGGTCACGGGCCCGATCCAGGCAGCCGACGGCAAGGCCATCCAGACCATCCTTGCCATCAACTTGGGCAAGCAGGGCTGGAACGGCGCGACCAAGGCCGCCGGCTCCATCCGGGCGATCACCGCGCCGGACGCGAACGGCCTGACCTCCCACATCACCGGCCCGCTGGGGAACGCGGCCGACAACAGCAAGATATTCAAGGGCATCGACAGCACGCTTTTGTACTCGACCCTGGCGGTCGTCATCGTGATCTTGCTGATCACCTACCGAAGCCCGGTGCTGTGGCTGCTGCCGGTGATCTCCTCTGGGGTGGCGCTGATAACCGCCGAGGCGGTGATCTACCTCCTCGCGGCGCACGCCGGGCTGACGGTCAACGCGCAAAGCGCCGGCATTCTGTATGTGCTGGTGTTCGGCGCTAGCACCGATTATGCGCTGCTTATTGTCGCGCGCTACCGCGAGGAGCTGCGCCGCCACGACCGCCGTCACCCGGCGATGGCCGAGGCGCTGCGGCGCGCGGGCCCGGCGATCATCGCCAGCGCCTGCACCGTCATCCTCGCGCTGCTGACGCTGTTCGCCGCGGAGCTGAACTCGACGAAGAGCCTGGGGCCGGTGCTCGCGATCGGCGTCGCGGTCGGCATGCTCGCCATGATCACCTTGCTGCCGGCCCTGCTGGTGACCTTCCCCCGCGGGGTCTTCTGGCCGTACCGGCCCGCCTACGGCTCGCCCGAGCCGACAACCCGGGGACTGTGGGCGCGGGTCGGCTGGAGCATCGCACCCCGGCCGCGGATCGTATGGATCACCACCGCCGTGATCCTGGGCGTCCTGGCGCTCGGGCTGACCGGCCTGAAGGCCCATGGCCTGACCAATGCGCAATCCTTCCGCGGGCATCCCGATTCGGTGGTCGGTGAAACCGTGCTCGCCCGGCATTTCCCGGCCGGCGCGGGCCAGCCCGTCATCGTCATCGGCAACCAGAGCACGGCGGCACCGCTGCGGGCCGCGTTCGCCGCCACCCGGGGCATCGCCAGCGTGACCCCGCCGGCGGCCCGGGCGGGCCAGGCCTACCTGGAGGGCACGCTGACCTCGCCGCCCGACAGCCAGGCCGCGTACGCCACGATCGACCGGGTCCGGTCCGCGGTGCACGCCGTTCCCGCGGCCGATGCCAAGGTCGGCGGCACCACGGCGATCACCCTGGATGTCGCGCGCGCCTCCGCGCACGACCGCAACCTCATCATCCCGCTCATCCTCGTCGTGGTGATCATCATCCTCGGGCTGCTGCTGCGGTCGCTGGTGGCACCCTTGATCCTGACCGCCACGGTGGTGCTGTCCTTCGCCGCCGCCCTCGGCGTCAGCGCCTTCTTCTTCAACCACGTGTTCGGGTTCGGCGGAGCCGATACCGTGTTCCCGCTATTTGTGTTCGTGTTCCTCGTCGCCCTCGGCATCGACTACAACATCTTCTTGATGACCCGGGTACGGGAGGAGGCGAACCGGCGCGACGCCCGGCGCGGCGCGCTCGTCGGGCTCGCCGCAACCGGCGGGGTGATCACCTCAGCCGGCTTCGTCCTCGCCGGCACGTTCGCCGTCCTGGCCACGATCCCGGCCACGTTCCTGACCGAACTGGGTTTCGCGGTCGCGTTCGGCATCCTGCTCGACACGATCATCGTGCGGTCCGTGCTGGTGACCGCGTTGAACCTGGACATCGGCCGCTGGATGTGGTGGCCCAGCAAGCTGGCACGCAAACCCGACCCGGCACCAGCCGAACTCAGCCAGGAGCGCGCCGCTGCCATGACCACGGGCTGACCCGGCCGACCGCGCGCACCGTGACGACCCGGAAGACGACCATATTCCCCAACGCCCCCGCAGGCTAACCCCGGCAGCGCAAGGCAGGCAGCGGCCCACCTCTCCACCGGCGCCTACATGCCCGGCCAGGGCGGGACCTTTCCGGGCTCACAACCCCGGGCGTCACGCTCCGGAGCCGTAGTCGACAGCCAGTAGACGAACCGTATCCGTTCTGGACGGCTCTCGAACGTTCTGCCTGTTTGGTCATTGCAGCGCATAATAGGCGAATATGTGGCCCGAATGGACCGGTGAGTCAAGACCATGATGCTTCCGTTTCCTGGAGTGCACTCCAGCCTTCCGGCGGTGCCCGGGCCGCGTGGTTGATCTTGCTGTCGGTGCTGGTAGGCCGCTTACGGACACATCTTCAAAGGTGCTTTTCCTTGCTGCTGGGCGCGGGGCTCGTTCCCCTGCCCGGCGGGGTTGAGCCGGTGGGTGAGGGCGGTGTGGCGGCGGCCTGCGCCGCGGGTACGGACCGCTTGGGCGAGCGCGCGGCGGGATCCGGCGAGGATGATGAGTTTCCTGGCGCGGGTGACGCCGGTGTAGAGCAGGTTGCGCTGCAGCATCATCCAGGACGAGGTGGTCAGCGGTATCACCACCGCGGGGTATTCGCTGCCCTGCGAGCGGTGGATGGTGACGGCGTAGGCGTGGGCGAGCTCATCGAGTTCGGCGAAGTCGTAGGCCACCTGCTCGTCCTCGTCGGTGAGCACGGTGAGGGCCTGCTCTTGGAGTGATATGCCGGTGACGACGCCGACGGTGCCATTGAAGACCCCGGCCTTGCCCTTGTCGTAGTTGTTCCGCAGCTGGGTGACCTTGTCCCCGACGCGGAACACCCGCCCCCCATACCACTTCTCCGGCATCCCATCACGTTGCGGGGTGAGGGCTTGCTGCAGCAGGGCGTTAAGGTTGCCCGCCCCCGCCGGGCCGCGGTGCACCGGGGTCAGCACCTGGACATCGCGGACCGGGTCGAGCCCGAATTTGGCGGGGATGCGGCGGGCGACGATGTCCACGACGAGGTTGGCGGTTTCCTCCGCCGGGTGCAGGCCGGACTCCTCAGGCGGCTCGCAGGTGAACCAGTAGAAGTCGCCGAAGCCGGTCAGCTGCGGCGGCTGGCCGTGGTTGATGCGGTGGGCGTTCACGACGATGCCGGACTGCTGGGCCTGGCGGAAGATCTGGGTCAATCGCACCCGCGGGATGGTGCCGGACGCGAGCAGGTCTCGCAGTACTTCACCGGCGCCGACCGAGGGGAGCTGGTCGACGTCGCCGACCAGCAGCAGATGCGCTCCTTCTGGGATGGCCTTGACCAGCTTGTTGGCCAAGATCACGTCCATCATCGAGGACTCATCCACCACAACCAGGTCCGCGTCCAAGGGATTGTCACGGTCGTATTTGGGGTCGCCGCCGGGCTGCAGCTCCAGCAGCCGGTGCACGGTGGAGGCCTGGTGGCCGGTCAGCTCCGCCAGCCGCTTGGCGGCCCGGCCGGTGGGCGCGACCAGCACTACGCTGGCCTTCTTGGCGGCGGCGAGCGTGACGATGGCGCGGACGGTGAAACTCTTGCCGCAGCCCGGCCCGCCGGTGAGCACCGCGACCTTGCTGGTGAGCGCGAGCTTGACCGCCTCCTGCTGCCCGGGGGCCAGGTCCAGGCCGGTCTGGCTCGCCAGCCAGCCCAGCGCTTTGGGCCAGTCCACCTGGGCGAACGCGGGCAGCCGCTCGTGGCGGGAGTTCAGCAGGTCCACCAGCCCACCCGCCAGGGAGCACTCGGCCCGGTGGAACGGCACCAGATACACCGCCGGAATCGTCCCGCCGGGGGCATTGCCGCCGGCCGGCACCGGTTCACGCACGGCGCCTTCGCCGGCCGCGAGCTCATCCAGGCAAGGGCCGATCAGCTCCCGGCCGACTTCCAGGATCTTGGCGGCCTCGCGGATCAGGTTCGGCTCGGGCAGGTAGCAGTGCCCGTCGTCGGCGGCCTGCGACAGGGTGTACTGCAGCCCTGCTTTGATCCGCTGCGGGCTGTCACGGGGGATCCCGACTGCCTGGGCGATGGTGTCGGCGGTCTTGAACCCGATCCCCCACACCTCTGACGCGAGCCGGTAGGGCTCGTTGCGCACCACCGAGACCGAGGTGCCGGCGTATTTCTTGTAGATCCGCACGGCCAGCGACGTGGACACCCCGACACCGGACAGGAACACCATCACTTCCTTGATCGCCTTCTGCTCCTCCCACGCGTCGGCGATCCTCTGGGTCCGTTTGGGTCCCAGCCCATGCACCTCGGTCAGCCGGCCGGGCTCAGTCTCGATGACGGCCAGGATGCCGGTGCCGAAATGGGCCACCATCCGCTCGGCCATCACCGGCCCGATCCCCTTGATCAACCCCGACCCCAGGTAGCGGCGGATGCCCTGGATCGTGGCCGGCAGCACGGTGGCATAGGAGTGCACCTGGAACTGCCTGCCGTAGCGGGGGTGGCTGCTCCAGCGCCCGGTCAGGCGCAGGCTCTCCCCGACCTGGGCGCCCAGCAGCGGCCCCGCCACCGTCACCAGGTCCGGGCCGGTCCGCTCGGTGGCCACCCGGGCGATGGTGTAGCCAGTGTCCTCGTTGGCGTAGGTGATCCGTTCCAGCACCGCCTCCAGCACCGACGAGCCCGGCGGCGCATCAGGCAACGGGGGCTGACCGGTCACAGCCACCATTGTGCCGGGCATCCTCAGCCGCGCCCGGGCAACTGCGCCCGGCTGCCGGGCCTGGGCGGCGTCCTGAGCATGGCCGGCCCCGGGTGATCCGCCGGCAAGGTTCCCTGGCCGGGCCGGACTGTTTGCTCATGGCTGTCACGGGTGAGCCGCCGGCTGCTGGCCCGCGACGTAGCGGGAGAGGATGGTGGGATGGATACCGAGCCGTTCCTTGCCGCGGCCTGCGAGCTGCTCGCCGTGCGCTCGACCGCCGACCGGCCCGGTGACCTGCACAAGGCGCTTGATTTCGTGGTGGACTTCGTCGGGCACGGGTTCACGGTGGAGCGGTTCGAGTCCGGTGGCAAGCCGAGCGTGCTCATGTACCGCGGCGCGCAGCGGCCACATTTCCAGATCATCCTCAACGCCCACCTTGACGTGGTGCCCGCGGCAGCGGCCCAGTTCCGGCCGCGCCGCGAGGGTGACCGCCTGTACGCACGCGGCGCTCAGGACATGAAGGTGTCCGCGCTAGTAGAGGCGCAGGTATTCCGTGAACTCGCCAGCGCCCTGCCCTACCCGCTGGGGTTGCAGCTGGTCACCGACGAGGAGGTCGGCGGCCGCAACGGCACCCTGCACCAGATCCAGCAAAGCGTTGCCGGGGAGTTCGTCATCATCGGCGAGCACAGCGGACTGCGGATCGTGACCGACTCCAAGGGCATGATCACCGCGACCCTGCGCGCGGTGGGCCGCAGCGGTCACGCCGCCTACCCATGGCGAGGCGACAACGCCTTGATCAAGTTGCAGGCCAGCCTGGCCAGGCTGCTGGCCACCTGCCCGCCCGCCACCGAAGAGGCCTGGCGGACCACCATCAACCTCGCTCGGATCCAGACCCCCAACCAGGCCCGCAACCAGATCCCGGCCCTGGCCGAGGCATGGCTGGACATCCGCTACCCGCCCGACGACTCCGACCTCAACGGCAAGACCATTCCCGAAATAACCGCCTACCTGGCATCGTTCTGCGAGCCCGGCGTCACCCCCGTGATCGAACACGCTGACCCACCGCACCACGCCGACCAGCACCGCCCAGAAATACGCAGCCTCCAGCAAGCCGTGACTAACCAGGGATACCGCTCCGACTTCCTTCGCAAGCATGGCGCCGCAGACGGGCGCTTTTACTACCAGCAGGGCACCGACGCCGTCATTTTCGGCATCGGCGGCGACGGCCTGCACGGCCCCGACGAGTACGCCGACCTACCCACTATCGCCCCGTACCACCGGGCCCTCACGGAATTCCTTCACAATCCCACCGGGCCGACGGGGGCGGGCGCGGCACAGGCTGGAAACGATCTCGTCCAGGAAACCGATAAGGGCGGCTGAGCAGTCGCGGAGCGTAGCCGACCAACAGGAGCGGTACGCGCGAAGATCCGCCGTTCTGCGCGGACGTCGGCTGGATTCCGATCATGACGCTGGCCGTCCAGATCCGGGCATTCTGCGCGCCCACGAGCCGGTGGGGACAGGGGTGGCTCCTTTACCCCGCGGGTCCGCCAGACGCGGGCAGGCGGTCGGGGTGAACCCTCATGGGTGCCGAGCGGAGTGGCGTTTCGGCCTCCCGCGCGGCGGCCGCGTCCCTCACCTTGTGCTTGCCTGGCCGAGGTGACATTCCGGTGTTAGCTGATGGCTGATGCTGGCGGCGTGACGGGTTGATCGCCGTTGCTGGTGCGGCTCCTGGCGTGGGCAAATCGACGGTGTCCGCCGGCCTGTGCAACTGACTTGCCGGCATGGACTTTCCCGGGGATGAGGGCATGCTGACTCGCTGGGAGCTTCCCGATGTGGCCGGGGAGTTCACGGCCACGGGCGTGGTGGATCTGGAGACCGTGCTGGAGGCCATGCCGGGCTGCGTGGCATCGATCCGGGCGGCCGGGGGTGGACGTTGCCGTCACCGACTCACTGATGCCATTCGTCCCGGCTTTGATGGCGTGGGGTCACAACGAGCAGGTGATGACCGGGTTCGTGGACGAGCTTGCCGGACTGCTGAGGCCGGTGCACCCGGTGATCGTGTACTTCGGCCTCGAGCTCGCGGGCGACCGGGAGGCCAGGGAGCCTGCTGGCGAGGAGGCCGTCTGGATGCCGGACTTCTGCGTCCGGGAGGGTTTGCTCTTGGCGAAGGGCGGTTACCTCTACAACCAGGCGCGCCGCCACTGCCAGGCGTCGTGAAGGCCGGCCTCGGAGGTCGGGCAGCCGCTCGCCATCGGCCATGTCAGGCTGGGCACGGCGGGAACGGTGGCGTGCGCTCACGATGCCCCGGATGGGAAGAACCGCACAGTGAGGGTCACGGTCACCCGGGTCGCGGGGGATGGGAGCGTCCGCCGCGCGGTGGCGGACGCTGCCGGGCCCGACGGCGCCGCCCGCTGGAAGGAGCTCATCGCCCAGGCCGGCCTGGGCGTCCCGCCACCATACCGGCCCCGGCCGGGCGAGGCCGTCTACCACATCCGCGCCGGAGAGCTGGAGGTCCAGGTCGCCGAGCGGGAGCTGACCGGGCCGCTGCGGGAGCTGGTCACGGCGGTGCTCGCCGAAGGCGGGGATGGCTAGCTGCCCGGCTTAGAACAGGGTTGCCTGCGCCGACAGTGCCGGAGCGGCATCCTAGCTGGCATGAGCAGCGCCTTTGAGTGGCAGTGGTGCCCTGGCGGCAGCCGTAGCGCATGGCGTGACGAGGCCCGCACGTTGGCAGGCTCGCGTAGAACGACTCCGGACTGAGAGGCCACGGCGCGAGGGTGAGCTGCACCGGCACTTCGGTGAGGTCGGGAGTGGTGGCACTCCCGGCCCGAAGGCGACGGCGGGTTCCGGCATGATCACAAAGTCGTGATCAGTGCACCACACGCCGGGCCGACGCGATCACGGAAAGCTAGTGCGCCACGTTCAGTGAGACGACGAGGCGGGATGCGGCGGCTTGGATGACACTGCGCCACCTCTGATGAGACGGGACATCTGCCCGCTGGCGGTCATGAGCAGCTGCCCGGAGACGGCCAGCTTCGTCACGGAACGTGACCGGGCGCCTGGGCGCGAGCGCGCCCGACCCGCCGCTATGTGTACCAGCTTTGCCGGTGCAGATCGCTGATGCGCTGCGCCAGATCGGGTTGTTCGGCGCGGGGGCGGTGATGGGGTGGTTGGCCGCCGTTGTGGTGCGGCTGCCACGTGCCTCAGGGATCTGGGGACTGCTCGGGCGGCCAGGTGCGGCGTGACTGGTCGATGGGACTCATCAGCCCGACGTCGTTGCCGTCGGGATCGGCAATGATCGCATACCGAGCACCCCAGAAGGCGTCGAACGGTGGCTGCCGGCCCGGGTAGCCAGCCGCAGTCAGCTCGGCGTACCGCTGGTCGACGGCCTCCCGGGTGGGCAGCGAGAACCCGATCACCACGTTCACGCCGGCGGGGTCAGCGCGCCAGGCGGCGTGCCAGAGCCGCGCCGATTCGGCGGTGTCGAGCTCAAGGCTGAAGCCGCCGGGCATCCTCAGCTGAACGTGGGCACCGGCCGCGTCCTGGCCCTGGGGTACCGCGACCCCCAGCCGGTGGTAGAAGTCCAGGCTGGCCGCCATGTCGGTAACGACCAGGTTGAGCATGTGCAGGTCGAGCGTGCTGTCACTCACCCTCCGCAGTCTGCCAGAGGGCCGGCCGGCAGCAGCCTGGTCACGGCTCAAGACAGCATCGAGAGCTCGATCGAGTTCCCTGTCCGGCAGGTTCCCGCTCGCGTCGCTGCGGAATGCTATCGGCGACGGCCCGGGTATGCGGTGATCACCGCGGACAACCCGGGCAAGGTGGTCGCCATGGCGCAGGGCTGTCTCACGGTTGCGGAGCGGTGCCCGTGTCGAGGCCGCCGAGGCCGACCGTGTGACGCCGCCCGGGTCAGGTGCTGGCTGCCCCAGTTGCCAGGTTCAGGATGCCGGGACTGCCCGGCCCGCGTAGGCGGCCAGCCGGTCGGCTGGGCTGGCGCCGGGCGGCGCCGACCGCTCCTCCCCGAACGGGGCGCCGCTGCCGCGGGCCAGCGGCCGGGACCGCAGCATCTGATCGGCCGCCGCCACTACCTCGGGGTCGAGGGCCCGGGGCTGGCCGGTAGCCGCGGCCAGGTCCCAGGCGTGCACCGTCAGCTCGGCGGCCCGCAGCAGGGCCAGCGCCGCGCCCGGCAGATCACCGAACGGCGAGGGGTAGATACGCTGCAGCACGCCCTCTCCGCCGAAGGCGGCGAGCACGGCGGCCAGCGAGTCCCGGAACCCGGCCAGCGGGTCCCCGCCGAGCACATCGTCACCGCGGCCCGGGCCAGCTGTCCCGGTGATCGAGGCGGCGAACCTGCGGTTGCCGTTGGCCATGTGATTGATCACATCCCGCACGTCCCACCCGGTGCACGGGGTCGGCCCGGCCAGCCGGCCGGGAGGGATCCCGGCAATGATCTGCTCCGCGGCAGTGCCCGCCCGGCGCAGCAGTTCCAGCGGGTCCGGCATGGTTCCTCCAGGCTGATTCGCTGCTGCCGCCGCCTGCTACCTGCCCGAGTATCGAGTCAAGCTCCGAGCACGACGACCTGCTTGCACCCGCTGGTGCACGCGCCCACGACGAAGTCGTCGAAGAAGCGGGTGAAGTGTGCGGTCGCGGGACATGCTTGACCATTCGTTCTCAGGACATCCTTGACGGTTCCGCGAGATGATTCCCCTTCGCCTTATCCAAGGAGGTCGCAGATGGCCTTTTCGGACTTGAGCGCCACGATCCGCCCGTACCGCGACAGCGACAAGGCCGCGGTTTACGACGTATGCGTCCGCACCGCAAACGCAGGACGAGGCGTCGGCGGCCACTATAGCAACGATGACCTGGTGCCAGACGTCGTCGCCGGCCCTTACCTGTTCCTTGAACCGCGGCACGCGTACGTGCTGGACAACGGCGAGCGCGCCGTCGGCTACATCATCGGCACGGCCAGCACGCCGGACTTCGTCGCCGCCTACCGGGACCGCTGGCTGCCGCGGTTGCGGGACCGGTATCAGCAGCTGCCGGGTCCGCCGGTGACGGAGGAAGAGCAGCGGCTCGACGCCATGTTCCATCCGGAGCGCTGGCTGCGGCCTGAGCTCGCGCCGCATCCGGCGCACCTGCACATCAACTTGCTCCCCGGCTACCGGCGGTTGGGCCATGGCCAGGAGCTGATGAGCACGTTCCTCGCCTCGGTGGCGGCCGCCGGCGCGCCGTCCTGCTACCTCTCCGTCCGCCGGGAGAACGTCGACGCGAGACGTTTCTACGAGCGGCTCGGCTGGCGGCCGATCGAGGTAAGCGACCCCGGCCCTGGCGTCTATCTGGTGCGGCCGACCAGCTAACTCGGCCAGGCTTCGCGCTCCAGCCGCAACAGGTCATCCGCCACGGCGGACTGTTCCGCGAAGATCATCGCCTGGCGGGAGCGTTGCCGGTCGCCGATGCGCTCGGTGAGCTCAGCCGGCTGGAGGATGGCGGGCTGCTCGAGGGTGCGCTGGGTACTGATCGAGGATGTGCACTGGGCCGATGGCGCGACGCTGGATTGCCTGACCTGCTTGGCGCGGGCGGGCGGTGCGGGCGCGCTGAGGCTGGTGGTGACGTGCCGCAGGGATGAGGTGCCGCTGGATGCGCAGGTGGCCGGGTGGCTGGCGCATGTGCACGGCGGCGGCACGGTGGAGGAGATCGGGCTGGGGCCGTTGTCGCGGGGCGAGGCGGCGGAGCAGGTCGCCGCCTTGGTGGGCGGCCAGCCGCCGGGCCGGTTCGCCGATGACCTGTACGCCCGCGCCGAGGGCAACCCGTTTTTCACCGAGCAACTGGTGGCCGCGGCGCTGGCCGGTTCGGCGGACGGCGCGCTGCGCCCGCCGATTGGGCTGCCGGACCGGCTGGCCGAGCTGCTAGCGGCGCGGGTAAGCGGCTGCGGCGCTGACGCCCGGGCGGTGCTGGCCGCCCTGGCGGTCGCGGGCCGGCCGCTGACCGAGGACCTGCTGTGCGAGGTCGCCGGGCTAGGCACCGATGCTGTGCGCGCGGGGCTGCGGGAGCTGGCAAAAGTCCGGTTGCTGGCCGCCGATACCGCCGGCCAGGGGCATCGGCCCCGGCATGCGCTGCTGGCGGAGGCGGTGGCCGCCGGGCTGCTGCCCGGTGAGCGGGTGGTGCTGCATGAGCGCACGGCCCGCGCGCTGGAGGCGGCGGACAGCGAGACGCTGGCCGCGGAGGTGGCCGGCCACTGGCCGCCGCGGGGCGCCCGGCGGAGGAGCTGCCGGCCAGGGTCGCGGCGGCCGGGGAAGCCGAGCGGGTGTTCGGCTACGCCGAGGCGGCGGTGCACTGGCAGCGGGCGATCGAGTTGTGCCAGGCCAAGCCAGTCGCGGCCAGCACGGCCAGCATCGACGTACCGCGGCTGTACGTGCGGGCAGTGGATGCGCTCGAGATGTCCGGCGATG
>WNGA01005736.1_pt1 | contig 17849 bp, 17 predicted proteins | sample 5400061 | NCBI WGS metagenome assembly WNGA01 (sample SAMN13153366, study PRJNA577476) | soil metagenome | isolation source: 100 cm soil or saprolite under grassland replicate 2 | place: USA:California | collected 2016-06-15 | reverse complement strand
CGCGCTGCCGGCGACGGCGCGGCTCGTGCACGGGACCACCATCGGGACCAATGCGATCCTCGAGCGCAAGGGCGCCACCGTCTGGGTCATCACGACGCGGGGGTTCGGCGACACGCTGGAGATCGCGCGCACGAACCGCACGGTCCTCTACGACATCCGCGCCCTCAAGCCCGCCTCGCTCGTGCCCCGGCAGCGCGTCCTCGAGGTGGACGAGCGGATGGCCTTCGACGGCTCGGTGCTGCGTCCGCTCGAGCCGGCTGACGTGGTCGAGGCCGCGACCCGGATCGCGGCGGCCACCGATGGCGCCGCTCCGGGCGCCGCCGTGATCTGCTTCCTGCACAGCTACGCCAACCCGCTCCACGAGCGGGCGGCGGCGAGCCTCGCGCGCGAGCGGCTGCCCGGCTGGTTCGTCTGCACCTCCCAGGAGGTCCTGCCCGAGTTCCGGGAGTACGAGCGCTTCAGCACGGCCGTGCTCAACGCCTACATCGGCCCTCTCGTCGGCAGCTACCTGACCTCCCTGCGCGCGGCGCTCGCCGCGCGCGGCCACGGGGGCCAGGTGTTCATCACGACCTCGAGCGGCGGCATCACGACCGCCGAGGTCGCCGCGCGGTTTCCCGTTCACACCGTGCTCTCGGGGCCGGCGGGCGGAGTCGCGGCGGCGCTCCATCTGGGACGGATCACCGGCCTGCGGAACCTGATCACCTGCGACATGGGTGGGACGAGCACCGATGTCTGTCTCATCGAGGAGCTGGAGGCGACGCTCTCGACCGATCGGCACATCGCGGGACTGCCCAACCGGACCCCGCAGATCGAGATCAACTCCATCGGGGCGGGCGGCGGGAGCCTCGCCTGGCTCGATGCCGGCGAGACGCTCCGGGTCGGGCCCGGGAGCGCCGGTGCCGCGCCGGGCCCGGCCTGCTACGGGCGCGGGGGCGTGGAGCCCACGATCACCGACGCCAACCTCCTGCTCGGCCGGGTGCCGCCGGACGTTCCGCTCGCGGGCGAGGTGAAGCTCGACGAGGAGCTCGCGCGCCGGGCCATGCGGCGCCTCCTCGGCCGGGTGCCCGGGCTCGGGAGCGAGGCCGGGCTGGCCGACGGGATCATCCGCATCGCCACCGCGCGGATGGTGAGCGCGATCAAGGAGATCTCGATCGCCAAGGGCCACGACCCCCGCGACTTCGCGCTGCTCGCCTACGGCGGCGCCGGGCCGATGCACGCCGCCTTCATCGCCGAGGAGCTGGAGATTCCCCGCGTGGTGGTGCCGTGGGCGCCCGGGAACTTCTCGGCCTTCGGCTCGCTGATCTCCGACCTCCGGCGCGACTTCGTCCAGACCCGTCTGCTCCCCACGCGACACGCCTCGTTCGCGGAGGTCGCGCGAGCCTTCGCGGCGCTCGAGGGCGAGGCCGGCGCGGCGCTCGCCCGCGAGGATGTCGCGGCGGATCGCATGGCGTTCCTCCGCACCCTCGGGATGCGCTACGTGGGCCAGGCGTGGGAGCTGCTGGTCCGTGTCCCCGACGAGGCCGACTCCATGGACGGACTGGAGGAAGCCTTTCATCGGAGCCACGAGCGCCGCTACGGACACCGCAACCAGAGCGCGGTGGAGATCGTGAACTTCCGGCTCACCGCGGTGGGAGCCACACCGAAGCCCTCGCTCCCGCGCCCGCGCGCCGCGGGCTCCCTCGCCGAGGCGCGCCGGACCGAGCGCGCGGTGTACTTCGACGGCGCCTTCGTGGCGACGCCCATCTACGAGCGCGAGCGCCTGCCTCGCGGGGCGCAGCTCTCGGGCCCGGCCATCGTGGAGGAGATGGGCGCCACCACGGTCGTGCCACCGGCCTGGACGGGAACGGTCGGCGCCTGGGGCGAGCTCGTCCTGGCGAGGAGGAGCGTGTGAATTCCCCCTCACCCTGCCCTCTCCCCCTCGGCGGGGGAGAGGGAATTGCAGCAACTCCCTCTCCCTCGGAGAGGGAGAGGGCCGGGGTGAGGGTGCCAAGCGATGACGTGGCCGTTCGAGCGGTCGATCCGATCACGCTCGAGGTGGTCTGCGAAGGCCTCATCGCCATCGTTCGCGAGATGCGGGCGACCGTGATCCGCGCCTCATACTCCCCGGTGATCTGGGAGCTCGACGACTTCTCGTGCGCGCTCTTCGATCCGCAGGCCCAGATGGTCGCCCAGTCCGAGGATCATCCCGGGCACGTGCTGCCCATGCCGTGGTCCGTCCGCTGCGCCATGGAGGACTTCGCCGGCGACATCCGGCCCGGCGACATCATCCTGCTGAACGACCCGTACCGGGGCGGCACCCATCTGAACGACGTGACCATGCTCTACCCCGTCTTCGAGGAGGGCGAGCTGCTCATCTTCCCCGCCGTACGCGCTCACTGGGCCGACGTCGGCGGGATGACCCCGGGGAGCTATTCCGGCCTCTCCACCAACATCTACCAGGAAGGCGTCCGCATCCCACCCATCAAGATCTACGAGGAGGGACGGCTCAACCGGGCCGCCATGGCGCTCCTGCTCAGCAACATGCGCCTGCCCGAGGACCGCACGGGCGACTTCAACGCGGCGCTGGGGGCATGCCGGGTAGCCGAAGGACGGATCCGCACGCTGCTGGCCAGGTACGGGATGAGGACGGTGCTCGACTGCATCGCGCTGAACCTCGACCGGTCGGAGCGGCGGCTGCGCGAGAAGATCGCCGCGCTCCCGGACGGCGAGTACGTGTACGAGGACTATCTCGAGTTCTACGAGGAAGGCAGGTTCGATCCGGTGCTCATGCGGCTGACCCTCACCGTGCGGGGCGACGAGATCATCGCCGACTTCGCGGGCTCGAACGCCCAGGTGCCGGGCGTCGTCAACTCGAGCCTCGCGACCACCGGGGCGGGCGTCTTCGTGGCGATCAAGTCCGCGCTCGATCCGGAAGGGCCGATCAACCACGGGGTGTTCCGGCCGATCCGGCTCCTGGCGCCGGAGGCCTCCATCGTGGACGTGCGGGGCGACGCCCCCGCGGGGGCACACGGGGAAGTGCGCAAGCGCGCCGTGTCGGTGACGCTGGCGGCGCTGGCGCAGGTCGTGCCCGATCTCGTCTCCGGCGACCTGTGCGGGACGTCGTTCCCGAACGCCATCGGGGGCTATGATCCGGGCCGGCAGCGCCAGTACGTGTACTACGAAGCCCCGGCCGGTGGGAACGGCGGCTTCCGCGAGAACGACGGCTCGAGCGCGTACGGGAACATCGACTTCGGGAATATCCGGACCATCCAGACGGCGGAGGCGCTCGAGAGCGGGATGCCCCTGCGCGTCGAGCGGTGCGAGCTTCGCCCCGATTCCGGCGGCGAGGGCCGGATGCGGGGCGGACTCGGGATGCGCCGGGAGTTGCGGCTCCTCGAAGGCGAGGGCCGCTACTCGGTCCTGAGCGACCGGGCCGCGATCCCGCCCTTCGGCGTCGGCGGCGCCGGCCCGGCGGCGCCGGTGAAGGTCTCGGTGGTCCGCGACGGCCGCGAGCTCGAGTTCCCCACTCCCGGCAAGGCGACGGGCTTTCCGCTCGTCGCCGGGGACGTGGTCGTCATGCAGTCGGCGGGAGGCGGCGGGTTCGGCGATCCGTTCGCGCGCGATCCCGAGCGTGTCCGGGAGGACGTCACGTCGGGCCGCGTCTCGGCGGACCGGGCACGTGACGGGTACGGCGTGATCCTGACCGCGGCCGGGGACGTCGACCAGGAGGCGACGCGCCGGCGCCGCGCCGAGCTGGACGGGGCGCGCCGGACGATGCCGGTGCGGGCCGACGAGCGCGATCCGTATGAAGGCGTGCGCGGCAGGCATCGGGTGCTGCGCCTCGCCCACGGGCTGGCCTCGGCGCTCGGCCTGGCGTCGGGCGACCTCGTCGAGCTGCTCGGGCGCCATCCGGCTCCCTTGCGGGCATGGGTGAAGATCGATCCCGAGGAGCGTGAGGGGCAGGCGCCGCTCGACCATCTTGCGCGGCGAATCCTCGGCATCGAGGCGGGAGACACGATCGAGGTGCGGTGCCTCTCAACCAGGGGGACGTCATGAAGGTCAAGCGGGTGGAGCACGTGGCCATCGCGGTGAAGAACCTGAGGGAGGCCATGGAGGTCTTCCAGCAGAAGCTCGGCCTCGCGCTGGAGTACGAAGAGGAGTTTCCGCAGTACCAGACGAAGATCGCGATGTACCCGGTCGGCGAGACGTACCTGGAGCTGCTGGCGGCCACCAGCGACGGGTCCGACACGGCCAGGTGGATCGCCGAGAAGGGCGAAGGCCTGTACCACATCTGCCTCGAGGTCGACGACATCGAGGGCGCGCTGGCGGAGCTCCGGGGCAAGGGTGTCCGTCTCCTCGACGAGCGCCCGCGCGTGGGCCACGGGCAGACGCGGATCGCCTTCCTCGACCCCGCCTCGACGGCGAACGTCCTCGTGGAGCTGGTGGAGATCCCCGCCAAGGCAGGACAGTGACAGTGTCCCACCGGCCTGCTGGCTGATGACGCCCGCCTTCCACAAGGGCACGGAGGTGCGAGTCCTCCATCCCGACAACACGATCCAGCAGGAGCTGGTGATCCACGGCAAACGAGCCGACGCCGCCTACCAGGCCCTGAGACAGTTCTTCACCGGACGCTGATCTGGACAACCCTCGGCCGGGCGCGCTGGGTGGCGACCGGCGGGCCGGAAGGGGCCGGATGTTAGAATTCAGGTGAATGCAGACCAGGCCCGAGCTTGCAAGGAGGCGGCGCATGCCCGTTCGTCGTCAATCGGCGGATCACGCTGAGCTGAAGATCAAGGAGTTCTCCTCCTTCGAGGAGATCGACAACGGGATCGCCAAGCTCAGGAAACGCATCGCCGACGTCGAGGCCATCGATCCTCGCGTCGTCCGCTACGACCACGAAAGAGTCAGAGACATCGAGGAGAGCATCAGCAACACGATCCTCGACGTCTTCGGCCCCGATTCCCCGGAATACGTGGCCCACCGCCAGTTTCAGCTCTTTCGCTTCACGAGCAAGACGTTCTCGGGCGACGACGAGGCGCAGGAGTTCTTCGCGGAGGCGTTGCCCCAGGCCGCCCCGCTGCTCGAGAATCTCGTCGTGCGGCTGGAAGAGGAGCGGGCCAGGCTCGGCCAGGCCACCGACGGCCGCGTCCGGACGGTCTTCGAGGGCCTGGAGCTGCACCCGAGAATCGCGGGCGCGTGCGGCGACCTCTACCGCGACGAGCACTATGCGGAGGCTGTCCTGAGCGCCTTCCTGGCGCTCGAGACCTTCGTGCAGGAGAAGTCGGGCCGGTACGACGTGAGCGGTCCGCTCCTCATGGAGCAGGTCTTCTTCCCCGACCGCCCGCTGCTGGCCTTCAACGCGCTCGCCGACCAGAGCGACATGGACGAGCAGAAGGGGCTGATGCTCCTGTTCCAGGGAGTGGTCTTCGCCTTCAGGAATCCGCGGGCGCCCCGGGCCCTGGCCGACTCATCCGAGGAGGCGCTGGAGGCCATCGCGCTGATCAGCCTGCTGGCGAAGCGGCTGGAGCGCGCCGAACCCGACCGCTCATAGACCCCGCTCAGCAGCCCGCTGTGTCGACCCCGCACGCTCCAGCCGGTAGTGCAGCCGGAGCGGTGTACGTAGTACACTCGCTGAGGCGTATGGGAAGAGAGCTCCGCCGGGCTGATACGAGGAAGATCCTGATCGTGGCCGTGACGGCGGCCCTGGCGCTCGGGCTCCCGACCCGCGGGTGGGCGGCGGCGCCGACCGAGGAGCTGCGCCAGTACACGGACCAGGTGCTGCGCGTGATGCAGGACTCGACGCTGACCCCGCAAGCGCGTCGGGCGGCCGTGCGGGACCTGGCGGTCCAGGCGTTCGACGTGTCGGAGACGGCCAAGCGGACGCTGGGGCCGCACTGGCAGCGGCGAACTCCCGCCGAGCGGGAGGAATTCGTGCGGCTCTTCCGGGACCTTCTCGAGCAGAGCTATGTCTCGCGCATCGATGAGTACGGGGGCGAGCGCATCCGGTACGTGAACGAGCAGGTGGATGGCGACAGCGCGACCGTCCGCGCGACGATCGTGACGCGGCAAGGGACCGAGGTGCCGGTCGAGTCACGGCTCCTGCGAAGAGGGGATCGCTGGCTGATCTACGATGTGCTGGTCGAGAACGTGAGCTTGGTCGCGAATTACCGGTCACAGTTCGACCGCATCATCCGCACCGCGTCCTACGAAGAGCTGGTCAACCGCCTGCGGAACCAGGTCAAGCTCCTGATGGAGGCGAAGCCCAAGCCGCGCCACCCCGCCGAACGGTAGTCGCCGTCGCGTCGGCGCGCTCACGCCTGCCCACTCCAACGGCGGTCCCGCCCGATCTCGCGAGCGTCGCTCGGTGAAAACCCGGACACGACCTCTCGAACGCCAAGCTTGCGTATCGAGCGAGGGTCGGCTACCATGGATGGACATCTTCGCAACTCCTCGAATATCCAGTGAAAAGTTGCGGATGCGGCAACCGGGACGGCTATCCTTCTATATGGGGTGCTAGGGGAGCGTTGCATGCAGCGACCAGGCATCAGCGACCTCGTCGGGCGAGCGATGATCGACAAGAAATTCCTCGCCGACCTCGTGCGCGATCCCCTCACCGTGCTCGCCGACTACGACCTGAGCGCCGACGAGCGCGCCGCCATCATGCAAGCCGTGGGACGGACGGCGACCGCGTCCGAGCGGGACCGGGCGCGCGCGCTCCAGATCGTCCTGATGAAGCGCTGGGCCACGTGAGACGCGTGGCATTCCCCGTGCGGACGTAGCCGAGTGGCCAGCCGCCCCGACATCGCGTTCCTGCGCCAGGTCCCGCTCTTCAAGGATGTCGACGAGTCGACCCTGCAGGTGCTCTGGCCGCGCCTGCAGGAACGGTGGCTCAGGAAGGGCGAGGTGCTCTTCCGCGCCGGTGAGCCCGGCGACGAGATGTTCCTGATCTATGCCGGGAGCATCGTCGTCTCCAAGCCCGTGACGGGGCGCGTGGAGCAGGTCCTGAGGCGCATGGAGCCGGGTGAGGCGTTCGGCGAGATGTCCCTGTTCGGCGACGAGCAGACGCGGTCGGCCACCATCCAGGCGGAGACGGACGTCATCCTGCTCGGCCTGCATCGCGAGAACCTGAACGAGTTCATCGAGTCGAACCCGCGCGACGCGGCCAAGTTCTTCCTCCAGATGATCCGGATCTCCTTCCAGCGGTTGCGCGACACCTCCGATCTCGTCGCCGAGGTGACGCGCTGGGGGCTCGAGGCCACCGGGCTCGACGTCGAGCACAAGTAACGGGTGGGCAGAAACTCGCAGGCTGCGCAACAAGGTCCAGATGCGAGGCGGCGCCCGACGGCCGCGCGCGCGGCGTACTCTCTGTACGTCGAGCGTGCGGCCGGGGGCGCCACCGACGCAGCTGGGCCTCTGCCGGCAATCGGCTAGCGGTTTGTCGGAGTAAACGCCACATGGCCACGGGAAATACCGCGACCGATGGGCGTTCCGCTTCGAGCGCCGGCTCCGCCGGCGCAACCTGTTTCTGGGGGGAGGTTCGGAAGGGGGGCGGAGCCCCCCTCCGAGTGTCCTAGCGGGCGATGGCCGCGCCCAGCAATCCGAGCGACCAGGCCGAGGACCGGGCCAAGCGGGCGCGGATCGAGTTGCTCGTCCGCGGCGAGGATGGCGCCGGCTTCGAGACACGCGAGGTCCCGAGCGCGTTCGCCTACCTCGAGAGCCGGCCCCAGCGGATCCCCGCCGACGGGTGCGAGCTGGCGCGCCTGCCGCCCGGCCTCCGCGGCAGCACCACCTACGTCCTCAAGAACCGCCGCACCGAGGATTACCTCCTCCTCACGGAGCAGGAGAAGTTTCTGTGGGAGCGGATGGACGGCCGCGCGTCGCTGCAAGAGATCGGCACCGCGTACGTGCTGCGCTACGGCGCCTTCGACTTCGAGATCATCCCGGCGCTGATCGCCAAGCTCCGGCGCACCCACCTCCTGACCATGCGTCCCGCCTCCCGGCTGCGGGAGGTGCTGGCCCGGAACCAGAAGAACCCCGCCGCCCGCGCCGCCGAGGCCGTGCTGCATGCGATGGAGCGGCTGACCGTCACCAGCCGGACGTCCCACGACGTCTTCGAGCGGATCTACCGGTACGGCGCCTTCCTGCTCTTCACGCCCGTCGCCGCGATCGCGCTGGCGGGGCTCGTTGCCCTCGGGGCCCGGGGCGCCGTCGACCTCTGGCGCGGCAGCGGCGAGGTCGCGGCGGGGCTCGCGCGCAACCCGGTGGTCGCCATCCTGCTCGTCAAGCTCTGCTTCTGGCTGACCGTGGTGAGCCATCAGCTCATGCACGCGCTGGCCTGCGTGCACTACAAGCGCCGGGTGCGGGAGTTCGGCTTCACCATGCTGCACGGCTTCATCCCGACGTTCTACGTGGACGTGACGGACATCTTCATGGCCAGCCGGCGCGCGCGGATCGTCAATGCCCTGGCGGGGCCGCTCGTACACCTGTTCCTGGCCTCGGTCTGCCTCTGGACGGCGAGCCTCTCCGGCCCCGGGCTCGTGAAGGGCTTTCTCGCCGCCTCGGCCATCCTGCAGCTCCAGTCCTTCTTCGTGAGCCTCTATCCCTTCTGTTTCCTCGAGATGGACGGCTACCACATCCTGGTGGACTTGCTCGGTGTGCCGACCCTCAAACACGACTCGGTGCGCTTCATGCGCGAGACGCTCTGGTCCAAGCTCCGGCGCCGGACCTTGCTGAACCGCCAGGAGGTCGCCTGCGTCGCCTACTTCGTGCTCTCCGTGGCTTCCATCGCCGGCTTCGTCGCCCTCAACGCGTGGGTGCTGATGCACGCCAGCCGCCACTCTTGACTCGGAGGGGGCCCCCCAAGCGGAGTGGTCGGCGCTGCTCAGGCGGTGCCGGAGGCAATCAGCGCCAGGAGTCGACCGACCGCGTCCGAGAGCGGCAGCCCCTCGCCCTCGCTCTCGAGGAGCGCGCGCCGCTGCTCCTCCTCGCTGCGCGCTTCCAGGCGCATCTGCGCGACGAGCCGCACGGTCGGCCCGAGGAGCCGGGCCACCTCGAGGGCGAACTGGACGGCGCGCTCGGCGCGCCCGACCCCCGGCGGCGTCTCCGCGAGCCACGCGATCGCGGAGTCGCGAAGCCGCCGGCTCACCCTGATCCTCGCGCCGTCCGCGCGCGTGAGGTCTCCGGCGACCGCGCCCCACTCGAGCGCGAGACCGTCCATCACCTCGCGGATGGAGGCGGCCAGCGCCGGCGCGCTCTCGCGCGCGATCAGCTCGGCGAGGGCGGGGCCCCAGACCGGCGGCAGCGGCGCCGCCGGCGCGCGGTCGGGCTCGGTGGCCGGGACCTCCAGCACCTCGCCCGAGCAATCCAGGACCAGCCGGTCCTCGATCGATCGCCCGAGCGCCCAGAGCGAGCAGATGGCGCGCTCGCCCTCGCGCCGCACGACCCGCGGCTCGCGGCGGATCACGCCCTGCCAGTCCAGGCGGTAGAACGCCGCTCCCCCCAGCACCACCTTGTCGAGCTCCTGGCGGAGCTGCACCGAGACGCCCGGCGTCACGTGATGGCGCTCGTGAGGGGCGGGGAGCCAGTCGAGCCGGCCGCCGTCCATGAAGCGCTCCAGCGGGTCGGCCACCGCGGGGTCGTAGCGGAAGGATTCGAGCAGCGCGGTGAAGAGCTGCTCGGTCGGGTACGGGCCGCGGTAGCGCGCGCGGCTCACGCCCTGGTCCTTCATGAGCCCGGCCACGAGATCGAGGAGCGCCGTGCCCGCGCCGGGAGGGAGGCGGCGAGGCTCGGCGAGCGGCGGGATGAAATCGAGCCGTGCATAGTCGAGGGACTGGAAGACCGTCAGCGCTTCCCGCGGCGTCCACGGGCCCGAGGCGTCGAGGAGCCACACCCGATCGGAGGCGCCCCAGCCGGGATGTGTCGCCGTCCGGGGTTCGATCCCGACCCAGTGCCCTCCGGCCGTGAGACATCGGGCCCACCCGAGCGCGCCGTCCGCCCGCCAGCGCAACGCCGCGATCAGGTTGCCGCGCCGGTCGAACTGGACGAGCCGGCGCCGCCCGGCCCCCGGCGCGTAGCCGATCAGCGTGCCCCAGCGCCCGGCCGTGACGGGTGGATCGGCCCCATCGAGCGCGCGGGCGAGGGCGGCCACGCCCTCGGGGTCGAGAGCCCGGATCTCGGACCGCTCGAGCCACGACGCGAGGCGCGGGAGAAGGGCGCGGTCCATGCGGCTGATGATACAATCCGCCGCGTGAGAACTCTCCTGATCGTGTCGGCGCTGGTCGTGTCGGCATGCGCCACCGCCGTCCCCATGCCGCGCCAGCCCTTCAACGACATCCTGGTGCCGAAGGAGTGGGTGGCGTACTCGCGCGAGTCGGTGATCATCCAGACTCCCAGGGCCACGGCTGCCAAGCTCATCTACTTCGCCGAGACCACGGTGGACGCGACGCTCGCGCAGGCCCGCCAGCTCCTGACGCAGACGGGCTGGACCGAGACCAAGAGCGAGCGCTTCGTGAACCCCGAGAAATTCCCGGGCGTGTGGGCGGACTTCGCCAAGGGCGACGACATCTGCCGCGTGACCGTGATCGAGGGCTCCCACGCCACCCACGTGGACTACACGGTGGCGCGGGTGAACCACCCCAACTGACGGCCGTGGACAATCTCGGCTGGCTCTCCGCGCTCGACCTGACCGGGCTGATCCGGAAGAAGGCGGTCTCCCCGGTCGAGGTCGTCGACGCGGTCCTGGCGCGGATCGAGCGGCTGAACCCGCGGCTCAACGCCTTCTGCGCCGTCACCGCCGAGGAGGCCCGCGAGGCGGCCCTGGCCGCCGAGGTGGCCGTCATGACGGGCGAGCCGCTGGGGCCGCTGCACGGCGTGCCGTTCTCGGTCAAGGATCTGGTGTTCACCCGGCGCGTGCTGACGACCGGCGGCTCCCGGCTCTTCGCCGATCACATGCCGGAGGAGGATGCCGTCGCCGTCGAGCGGCTGAAGGGGGCGGGCGCCATCCTCGTCGGCAAGACCAACACGCCCGAGTTCGGCCACAAGGGCGTGACCGACAACCCGCTCTTCGGCGTCACGCGCAATCCGTGGAACCCGGAGCTGACGCCGGGCGGCTCGAGCGGCGGCGCGGGCGCCGCGGTGGGGGCGGGGCTCGGGCCGCTCGCGGTAGGCACCGACGGCGGCGGCTCCATCCGCATCCCGGCCTCGTTCTGCGGGATCTACGGGCTCAAGCCGTCCCATGGCCGCGTGCCCCAGCATCCGACCTTCCGCGGCTGGCACGGCGTGAGCGTCACCGGACCCATGACGCGGACGGTGCGTGATGCGGCGCTCATGCTGGACGTGATGGCCGGACCCGACGACCGCGACCGGCACTCGTTGCCCGCGGAGGACGGCGGCTCGTACCTGGCGGCGTGCGACGCCGGGATCGCGGGGCTCAGCGTCGCCTGGTCTCCGGATCTCGGCCACGCGCGGGTGGATCCTCAGGTGGAGGATCTCTGTCGCCAGGCGGCGGAGCGGTTCGAATCGCTCGGGTGTCACGTCGAGGTCGTCACGCCCTCCTGGGAGAATCCCGAGGAGATGTTCCGCGTGATGTCGGCGGCGGAGACCTACGCCGCCTGGGGCCATGCCATGGCCGACGGCGATGACCGGCTCGACCGGAGCCTCGTCGCGCTGCTCCGCTTCGGCCGGACGATCAGCATCGAGTCGTACCTCCGCGCGGCGCAGCGTCGCGAGGACTTCTGGACCGAGGTGCAGCGCTTCCTCGCGCGCTTCGACCTCCTGATCACGCCCACCGTGGCCGTGCCGCCCTTCCCCGTCGGGAAGCCGGGACTCAAGGAGATCGACGGCCACCCGGTCTCGCCGCTCGGCTGGATCCCGTTCGCCTTCCCCTTCAACCTGACCGGCCAGCCGGCGGCGACGGTGCCCGTCGGCTTCACGCCCTCGGGGCTCCCCGTCGGACTGCAGATCGTCGGGCGCCGTCACGCCGAGCGCGCGGTGCTCGCGGCGTCCGCCGCGTTCGAGGCCGCGGCCCCCTGGGCCGCGCGCCGCCCCGACGTCGACTGAACCTCGTCAATGGCCGTGGGTGAGGGGTTCGCCCCGGGCCATGGCGACGTGATGCGGCCCGTGATGCGCCCCGACCGTGAGCAGCCCGACGAACCCGAGGCCGCGGAGCCGCGTGACCGCCTTGGCATCCTCGGCCGTCCTTGCCGTCACGGTCAGTCGCACGCCGCCGGGGATCAGCTCGGTCCTGGCGGCGAACGAGGGCATCCGATCGAGTTCGGCGGCGTGGGGGATGAGCATCGCGCGGATGGCCTGTTCCGTGCGCCCGCCGCCGGTGACGTCCATCACGAGCCCGCCGGATACCGGGGTCTGCTTGACCTGCGCCCGCAGCACCACCTCGTTCATGTCGATCAGATGCTGCCGGAGGCGCTCCAGATCGACCTTGCTCCAATCAGTCGTGGGATCCGCGTCCAGCATCTGGACGACTTCTGCGATGGCCCCGAAGGCGTCCTGCCCCGGCATGGCGGGCGCCCCGGTCGTAGCCGGCCGATGCTGCATGGGCTGCATCCCGTGCATCGCGCCGTGGGGCATGGGCATCTCGCCACCGTGCATCGGCGGATGCGGCAGGGGCGGATCCTGGGCAAGGACGGTGTGCGTGACGAGCGCCGCTCCCAGCGCGACGCCCAGCGTGATCGCAAGCACTCTCCACATGATCTCCTCCTGTGCGGGTGGGTCTCGACCCAGTATGGGTCTCGCTCGAGCGATTGCCGGCCGAGCTCCAGGCCGCCGGTCACCTCCGCCGCCTGCGTGGCATGGGCAATCCTCGTCGTCTTGCCGCCATCACTCGCCGGCGAGCAAGCGGAGGATCTCGCGCCGGTCCACCAGCCCGCGGAAGCGGCCGTCCTCGTCCACGACGACGAGCCGCTTGACCTGGTGCTGCATCATCAGGCGGATGGCGTGAGCCAGCGAATCCTCGGGCCGTACCGCGACCAGCGAGGGCGCCATCAGGTCCGCGGCCGTCAAGGTCCCGGTGCGGTCCGCAGCATGCCCCTCCCCCTGGCGCGGCCCCTTGCCCATGAGCATCCGCAGGATCCAGGCGCGCGTCTCGGGAGTCGAGCGCGCGAGGACGTCGCGGTCGGTGATCAGCCCGAGTACGGTCCCGGTCGAGGTCGTCACCACGACGCGTCTCAGCGGGCTTCCCAGCACGCGCTCGAGGACTTCCTCCGCGGGAGCCTCGGCGGGCAGGACCGGCACCTCCGTGGTTGCCGCATCCGCCACCGTGCGCCCGGCCGTCGACAGCTCGTGCTCGGCGGCCTCACTCGGCTCGGGCAGGGCGGCGATGGCGCGAAGCACGTCGGCCCGGCTCACGATGCCGGCCAGCTCCTTGTGCTGGTCCACCACGGGCACGCGCTTCACGCGCCGCGCCGCCATCAACCGGATCACCGTCGCGAGATCGGCCGAGCCCTCCACCGTGTGCACGTGACGCGTCATCACGTCGCGGGCGGACTTCGGGCTCCGCGCCAGGGCGCGAAGCCGGTCCCCCAGGGCGTCCGCGTCCAGCTCCTGCTTGATGGACAGGCGTAGGCCCATGTCGGCGCGCTCGAGCAGGTCCCCGCCCGTGATGATGCCCACCACGTGCCGCCGCGCGTCGAGGACGGGCAAGGCCTTCACGTTCCGCCGGAGCAGCAGCTCGACCACCTCGGCGAGCGGCGCGTCCATCGTCACCGACGAGACGGCCCGCGCCATGATGTCGTCCACGTGGAGGAGGGCGTGCGGCGAGCGGACCAGCAGGAGCGAGCAGGGCGCCTCGCTGGCCACGCTCCCCGCGGTCCCGCCGATGGTGGTGCTCCACGGGTGCTCGAGGCCGGTGGCCCCGAGCACCATCAGGTCGGCCCCCGCGTCCCGCGCCACCTCCCGGATCGCCTGCGCGGCGTGTCCGCTTCGCGTCACGTGCTCGAAGGTGACCCCCGCCGCTCGCGCGTGCTCCTGGGCGGCCGCCCCGAGCTGCGCGACGTATGGCCACTCGGCCTCCTCGGCGCGCGCGAGCGGCGAGACCTCGCGGATCGTGACGCCGACGACGGTCGCGGCGCACAGGATCGCGAGATCCACCGCGGCGCGAAACGCGAGGCGTCCGAGAGGGGAGCCGTCCAGCCCGACCAGGATCCGCTTGATGCCGCCGAGGCCGTCCGCTTCCATCCGGGAGCGCGTGATCAGCACCGAGCACGAGGCGAGGCGGACGAGGCTCAGGGAGGTGCTGCCGATGACCCGCTCGAAGACGCGGCGGTGCCCGTGGGAGCCCAGCAGCAGCAGGTCGCAACGCCGCTGCCGGGCGAAGTCGAAGATGGCCTGCAGCTCGTGGCCCTGACGGACGACGGTTTCGAGGTCCACGCCCTGCAGCGCGGCCGAGTCCTGCGCCTGTTTCGTCAACGCCCGGAAGTGCTCGTCGATCCGCTCCCGGGCGTCCTCGACCTCGCCGATCGTCGCGGCGTAGCGGGGCAGATGCTCCTCGACCGAGATGCTGTAGAGCTCCGTCCCCGGGCTCTTGGCGAGCCCGATCCCCATCCTGAGTGCGGCCTGGGCGCCTTCGGATCCGTCGTAGGCGACGAGAATACGCTTGAACATGCCATCGCTCCTACCCAATCACCGGCCGCCGGTCACATCCTCTTCTCCGCCAGCGACCGGCTGGGTCCTTCTCGGCCGCGGTTTTTGAGCCCCTGAGCTATGCTCCGGTCCCATCCCAACGAGGAGGATCGGAGCCCTGCGCGACATCGAACTCTACCAGGCCATCCTGGGACTGACGCCACCCTGGACGTTGGCGAACGGGGAGCCGGACGGCAGGAAGAAGACCACGATCGCCGTGAGCAGAAGCATACGCCTCCTGCGTGAGAAAATGCTGTCCACACGAAAGCCGGAAGAGCCGAATTTCAATTTCAATCACGTTCGAGGATCGCAAGAGGCCTTTGGCGAACCACCGTGGACGGGTCCTGGCCCCTGGGCTCGCGGGCCAGGACCTTCTTGGTCCAAACACCGCCACGAAATCCGAGTCACCGGGCCCCCGACTCCGACCCACACGATTCCCGGAAGAGCCCAAAAAAGAGGCCCCTACCAGCTTGCCCACCGGTAGGGGTCATCGGTCTCTCGAGCATTGGAGGCATCTCGGGCGGACACCATCGCCCTCGACTCGCCGTAGTATTATCCACTCTCGACGACCGACGTCAACATGGCCATCCATCGGTCGTTCCGCCCGTACCACAAGCCGTAGCTCAGCTCGACCACGGGGAAGGCCGTTCAGGACGTTGCGTCGGCGAACCGCGGGCGGGCGGACCAGGTGGCGCCGGGCCATCCCTCTCATCCGTCAGCACCCCGTGCCTTGCTTCGCCACGGGCCGACTCCGCCCCGGACCGAAACACGGGTCTTGCTCGCCATCCGGAATCCGAGGCCATGATTGCTCTTGACACCTGTTCCATAGATTTATATACTTCGAAACATGAAAACGATAGCGCGCCTCCCGCGTGCCCAGCTCGAGGCCACCGTCGCGCACGTGGAGGCGTTCAAGGCCCTCGCCCATCTCACGCGACTCCAGGTGTTCTTCTTCTTGGTGCGCGCCAAGGGCGAGGTCCCGGCGGGAGAGATCCAGGAGGCGGTGGGGGTGCCCGGCCCTACGTTGTCCCACCACCTCGACCAGCTGCGGCGGGCTGGGCTGATCGAGAGCCGGAAAGAAGAGCGGTACATCTACTATTCCGTGCGGCGGGATACGGTCACGGCGCTGGTGCGCGTGCTGACCGCCTGTTGCTAGAAGCCTGTCGGAGTAAACGTCACATGGCCACGAGAACTACCGCACCCGATGGGCGTTCTGCTTCGAGCGCCGGCTCCGCCGGCGCAACCTGTTCCTGGGGGGAGGTTCGGAAGGGGGGCGAAGCCCCCCTCCGAGTTCCCTAGAGGAGGATCCGGAATGAGCGCGAAGGTCCATCTGCACATGCACGTGTCGGACCTGGCCAAGAGCCGGCAGTTCTACCAGACGTTCTTCGGCGGCGCCCCGGTCAAGGAGAAGCCGGGCTACGTGAAGTTCCTTCCCGAGTGGGCGCCGGTCAACCTGGCCCTGTCGAGCGGCCGTCCGGCGGGCGAGGGCGTCGTGGACCACGTCGGCGTCCAGGTCGACTCGCCGGAGAGCGTGACGGCGCACCTGGCCCGCGTGAAGGCGGCGGGGCTGCCGGTGCGCGAGGAGATGGGCGTGAACTGCTGTCACGCCAACCAGGACAAGTTCTGGGTCCAGGACCCGGATGGGGTCGAGTGGGAGGTCTACCACCTGAACTACGACCTCGAGGACGAGGCGCCCGCGGCCGGCCTCAAGAATCTCCCGATGGCCAAGGGCGGCTCCTGCTGCGCCTCCTGAACATCGCGCGCGCCGAACAAGACGAGGAGGACAGGTCATGGCCGACCAGGACATCAAGCAGATCGTGAAGGACAAGTACGGCAAGGCGGCGCTCCGCGTGTCGAGCGGGGAAAGCTCGTGCTGCGGCGCCTCGTCCTCGCGTGGGGAGTGTGATCCGATCACCTCGAACCTCTACGCGAGCGGCGAGACGGCGGCGCTCCCGGCCGAGGCCGTCGCCGCGTCCCTCGGCTGCGGCAACCCCACGGCGCTGGCCGCGCTCGAGCCCGGCGAGACGGTGCTCGACCTGGGCTCGGGCGGCGGCATCGACGTGCTGCTCTCGGCCAGGCGGGTGGGGCCGACCGGGAAGGCGTACGGCCTCGACATGACCGACGAGATGCTGGCGCTGGCGCGCGAGAACCAGCGGAAGGCCGGCGTCGACAACGCGGAGTTCCTCAAGGGCGAGATCGAGGCGATCCCGCTGCCCGACGACTCCGTGGACGTCATCATCTCCAACTGCGTGATCAACCTCTCCGCGGACAAGGACCGGGTGTTCGCCGAGGCGCTCCGGGTGCTCCGCCCGGGCGGGCGTCTCGCGGTGTCCGATGTCGTGGTCCGCGGTGAGGTCCCCTCGCAGATCCGCCGCAGTATCGAGCTCTGGATCGGCTGTGTCGCGGGGGCGCTCGAGGAAGAGGAGTACCGCGCCAGGCTCGCGAAGGCGGGCTTCGAGGCCATCGACCTCGAGCCGACCCGGATCTACCGCGTGGAGGACGCGCGCGAGCTCCTGGCCGGAGCGGGGATCGACGCCGAGGCCGTCGCGTCCCAGGTGGATGGCAAGTTCATGAGCGCCTTCGTCCGTGCCCGCAAGCCGGCGGCCGGTTAGGCAGACAACGCAGCACCAGGTCGGCCTCAGGAGCGCTCGTCCGGTGAGTCCTGCCGAGGGAGGCAAACGCTTGAGCATCTTCGAGCGCTACCTGTCGGTCTGGGTGGCGCTCTGCATCGTGGCGGGCACCGCGATTGGCCGGCTCGCCCCCGGGTTGGTGAAGGAGTTGAGCCGACTCGAGGTGAGCCACGTCAACCTTCCGATCGCGGTGCTGATCTGGCTCATGATCTACCCCATGATGCTGCGGATCGATTTCGCCGCGCTCCGGGGCGTCGGGGCCCAGCCCCGGGGTATCGTCGTCGTGCTCTTCGTCAACTGGCTGGTCAAGCCGTTCAGCATGGCGTTTCTCGGCTGGCTGTTCTTCAAGCACGTCTTTGCGGGGATGATCGGGCCGGAGCTCGCCGACCAGTACCTGGCCGGGGCCATCATTCTCGCCGCCGCCCCCTGCACGGCCATGGTCTTCGTCTGGAGCTACCTGACCGACGGCGACCCGGCGTACACGCTGGTCCAGGTGGCGCTCAACGATCTCATCATGCTCGTCGCCTTCGCCCCGATCGTCATTCTCCTGCTCGGCGTGTCGAACATCACCGTGCCGTACGACGTCTTGCTGTACTCGGTGCTGCT
>WNGA01021375.1_pt1 | contig 17852 bp, 16 predicted proteins | sample 5400061 | NCBI WGS metagenome assembly WNGA01 (sample SAMN13153366, study PRJNA577476) | soil metagenome | isolation source: 100 cm soil or saprolite under grassland replicate 2 | place: USA:California | collected 2016-06-15 | reverse complement strand
AAAGGCATTCATCAGGGGGCCTGCACCGAAACCTCATATCCTTTCGGATGAGCCTGGTGCCATCGCCACGCGTCGCGAACGATCGTCTCGAGATCAGGGAATCGCGGCCGCCAGTGGAAGTCTTGCTGGAGTCGATTGCTCGCCGCGTACAGCGTCGCGGGATCGCCCGCGCGGCGCGGGCTCGAGATCCAGCGAACGGGCTGGCCGACAACGCGCGAGACGGCGTCGATCACCTCGCGGACGGAGTGTCCACGGCCCGTGCCGGCGTTGTACGGCCCTGAGACGCATCCTCGCTCGAGCGCGTCCATCGCGCAGAGGTGCGCATCCGCCAGATCGCACACGTGAATGAAGTCGCGGATGCAAGTGCCGTCGGGCGTCGGATAGTCTTCGCCGAATACCTTCAGTGGCGGTCCGCCCGTCGCCGCTTCGAGCGCGCGTGGAATCAGATGAATCTCCGGATTGTGGTCCTCACCAATCGTGCCGTCGGGGTGCGCACCGGATGCGTTGAAATACCGTAAAGCAATCCACTTCATCCCGTAGGTGCGGTCGAGATGCGGCAAGGCCCGTTCGACGGCGAGCTTGGTTTCTCCGTACGCGTTAATCGGCCGCGTCTCGTGCGACTCGACGATCGGCACACTGACCGGTTCTCCGTACACCGCACACGTGGAGGAAAACACAAGCCGCTTGACGCCGGCTTCCACCATGGCTTCGAGCAGGGCAAGCGAGCCGACGACGTTGTTCTGATAGTACTCAAGCGGATGGCAAACCGAGTCGGGGACGGACAACCACGCGGCAAAATGCATCACGCAGTCAATCCTGTGGTCGCGCAACGTCCGGAGAACGGTTGGTTTGTCGTGCGTGGCCGTGCGCACGAGCGGCACGCCTCTGGCGACGGCGTCCACGTGCCCGGCTGAAAGGTCGTCGAGCACCACCACGGCATGGCCGCGATCGCACAATGCCCGCACGGCGTGACTGCCGATATATCCCGCCCCGCCCGTGACGAGAACACGTGCCACGTCAGCGACCGATCGAATAGTACGTGAAGCCGTGTGCCTTCATCTGTTGCGGCTGATAAATATTGCGGCCGTCGAAAATGACCGGACTGCGCATCAACTTGCGCATCCGCGCGAAATCGGGTTCGCGGAATTCGTGCCATTCCGTCACGAGCGCGAGCGCATCGGCGCCGCGCAGCGCGTCGTAGCTCTTCGGGCAGTAGGCGATCTTCTGTCCGAAGAGCAGGCGCGCGACACGTAGCGCCTCGGGATCGAAAACCTGCACCTTTGCGCCTCTTTCCAACAGGGACTCGATAATCGCAATCGATGGCGCCTCGCGCATGTCATCGGTCTTGGGCTTGAAGGCGAGGCCCCACACGGCAATGGTTCGTCCCTTGAGCGAGCCGAAGTGAGCCTCCATCTTGTGAACGAGGGCGCGCTTCTGGGCCTCGTTCACCGCATCGACCGCTTTCAGAATCTTGAAGTCGTACTTCTTGTCACCCGAGAATCGCACGAGGGCTTTTACATCTTTCGGAAAGCAGCTGCCTCCGTATCCGATGCCGGGAAACAGAAACGACGTGCCGATTCGACGGTCCGCGCCAACCGCTTGCCGAACACGATCGACGTCCGCACCAAAGAGCTCGCAGACGTTGGCGACTTCGTTCATGAACGAGATTTTAGTGGCGAGGATGGCATTTGACGCGTATTTGGACAGCTCAGCGCTGGCGCAGTCCATCACCATGATTGGCGCACCCGTCCGCGTGAAAGGCTGGTGCAGCGCCACCATCAACTCGGCGCCGCGCGGATCTTCTGCGCCGATCACCACCCGGTCAGGCTTCATGAAATCGTCGACAGCCGCACCCTGCTTCAGGAACTCGGGGTTGCTGACGACACTGAACGGGTGCGTGGTCTCGCGCCGGATGATCGCGCGCACTTTCTCAGCGGTTCCCACGGGCACCGTGCTCTTGTTGACGATCACCTTGTAGCCGTCCATGGCGCGGCCAATGTCGCGAGCAACGCCGAGGACGTGCTGCAGATCGGCAGAGCCGTCTTCGTTCTGAGGCGTGCCCACGGCAATGAAGATAATCTGTGACGCCTTGACAGCTCGCCCGAGCTGCATGGTGAAGGTCAAACGTCCCTCGTCCTTGTTACGGCGCACGAGCTCGGCGAGACCAGGCTCGTAGATCGGGACGCGGCCTTTCCGCAGCAGCCGGATTTTCGTTTGATCCTTGTCGACACAGGCGACCTCGTTGCCCGTTTCTGCGAGACACGCGCCGAGCACCAACCCGACGTATCCAGTTCCGACGACGGCAATTTTCATGACGTTCGGAGTATCGGCCGCTCAGTGATGGCGCCAGCCGCATACAGAAAAAGGGGTCTGTCCCCTTTTTTCATTGGGTCGACCCCTTTCAAACTCGTCAGGGTATCACCCAGCGGATAGTGGTGTCAACATACTGAACCACAAGGACTTGTTGTATTTGTGGTACGCTGTCGAGCCGTGCGGATTCTGATCGACTACCGTGCGGCGCTTCGCCAGCGCACGGGCGTCGGCGAGTTCGTCCACGAGCTCACGCGGGCGTTGGCCGTCGATCCAGACCTTATCGCCCGCGGCGACGATCTGGCAATTCTGACAACCTCATACAAGGACCGTCCGCCGCCGGAGCTCGCCGCCCAGCTGCCTGGGATAGCCATCATCGACCGGCGCGTACCGGTACGCCCGTTGACGTGGGTCTGGAATCGTCTCGGTTGGCCACCTGTTGAGTGGCTCACCGGCGCTGTCGACGTGGTTCACGCGCAAACGCCGCTCCTGATCCCGGCGCGGGAGGCTGCACAGGTCATTACGATTCACGATCTCGATTTCCTTCGTCACCCCGAACGAACGCACGGCGAGATGAGGCGCGATTTTCCGACCCGCGTCCGCGCCCACGCCCGTCGCGCCGATCACATCGTCGTCTCGTCGCATTACGCCGCCAACGAGGTGATTGCTGAATTGGGGGTATTGCCCAACTGCGTGACGATTTGCTCTCCCGGCACGCCGGGATGGTCGACCGCGGTTGCGAGCGCGCGGGACAACGGCGTCTCAGGCTCGACAATTCTTTTTCTCGGAACCGTCGAAGCGCGCAAAAACGTCTACGGCCTACTCGAGGCATACGCGCTGGTGCGCGCCCGGCGCCCCGATGCCCCTCCGCTGGTCATTGCCGGGCGTTTGACTCCGGCGAGCCAGCCGTTAATTCAGCGGGCGACGAAACCGCCACTGGCAAACTGTGTCGAGTTTCGAGGATACGTGCCCGATACTGAACGTGCGGCGCTCTATCGGCAGGCGCGCATGCTCGTGCTGCCCTCATTTGAGGAAGGGTTCGGCTTGCCGGTGCTCGAGGCGATGGCCTGTGGCGTCCCGGTCGTCGTCTCGAATCGCGGATCTCTACCAGAGGTTGCAGGCGATGCGGCGCGTCCTGTGGCGCCGGATGATGTAGAGGCGCTGGCGGGAGAGATGGAGCGTCTGCTCGATGCAAAGAGCGCGTGCGACGCGGCTGCGCGAGGTCTCGCGCAAGCCAGGCGCTACACCTGGGCGAAATGCGCCGCGTCGGCGCTGCATGCGTATCGCGAGGCCGTGACGGTTCACCGCACCCGCCGTCAATGAAGATCGCGGTCGATGCGCGAGAGCTCGCGGGCCGGCCGACCGGCGTTGGGCGTTACCTCGGAGAACTCTTGACGGAATGGGCGGCCTCGACCGAGGCGCGCCGAGATGACTGGGTGCTCTACTCGCACGCGGAGAGTCAAGTCCCCCGGCCATTCACGGAGACGCTCCGGGTGCTTCCAGGAGACGGCGGCACCCTTTGGGAACAATGGACGCTCGGCCGGGCACTTGCGCGCGATGAACCGGATGTGTTGTTTGCGCCAGCGTACACAGCGCCGTTACGGGCACGATGTCCCGTCGCCGTGACCGTTCACGACGTCTCTTTTTTCGCGCATCCCGAATGGTTCCCGCCGCGGCAGCGTTTTCGTCGTCAGGTGTTGACGCGGCTCGCCGCGACACGTGCGCGGCTGGTCCTCACCGATTCGACTTTTTCCCGCGGCGAGATCGTACGGCATCTACGGGTGCCAGTCGGCCGGATTCGCGTGGTACTGCCGGGGATGGGCGTCCGTCGTGCCATCGCTCGCGATCGCCGGAAGCGCGAGCCGCTCGTGCTCTTCGCGGGATCGATCTTCAGGCGACGCCATGTCGACAGCCTGATTCGCGCGTTTGGCCGGCACGTCGCGCCTCGCGTGCCGGCCAGCACGCTCGAAATTGTCGGTGAGAATCGCGCGTATCCGCCGCTCAATCTCGAACGCGAGGTGTCGTTGCTGCCGCTCGAAGTGCAGCGGAGGATAGCCATCCGCTCCTATGTCGACGAGGACACGTTGATGGACCTCTATGAGCGAGCGTCTGCCTTTGCATTCCCGTCGGAGTATGAAGGCTTTGGCCTCACTCCCGTGGAAGCACTCGCTGCTGGTGTGCCGCCGGTCGTCCTCGACACGCCGGTCGCAGTGGAGATTTGTGGGCCCGCAGCGCGATACGTGCAAAACGGACCGGCACTCGAAGCCGACCTCGGCAACGCAATCGTGCAACTGCTGACGAGCGACATTGCGCGACAGGACGTCTTGCGGTATGCACCGGAAGTGTTGGCACGGTACCAGTGGGGGCGAGCCGCCGCGGAAACGCTCGCCGTCCTGCATGAGGCCGGCAGTGACTGATCGATCGATCGCGATCGTCATCGTCAGCTACAACGTTCAGGACGAGCTCGATGCGTGTCTTGGATCGTTGATGGCGCAGCCGCACGACGGCACGCGCATCGTCGCGGTTGTCGACAACGCGTCGAGCGACGGAACGGTCGAGATGATCCGTGCGCGCTGGCCGATTGGCGAGCTGCAACAGAAGATCGCCGGCGCGCTGTATAACCGGCGAGTTGGTCCCGTCGTCCGGTGGGTGGAGCGCGCGACGCGCGCTCCGGGCGAACGGGAATGGGCGAGCGGCGCGGCGCTGCTCGTGCGGCGGAGCGATCTCGAGAAAGTCGGGCTTCTCGACGAGCGCTACTTCATGTACACAGAGGACGTGGATCTTTGCGTTCAGTTGAGACGAAGAGGCCGCAAGATACTATTCGTGCCGCAAGCAGAGATCCGGCACCTGCGGGGACGGTCTGCCGCGCGCAATCCCGCGACCGAACGCCTCCGGCGCCGCAGTCAGATGGCCTATTACGAAAAGCATCATCCCTTGTGGCTGCCGCTGCTGCGCCTGTACCTGGCGCTCACGGGAAAGACCTGGCGCGACGAAGCTCGCGACCAGGAACGTCCGCGCGAAAACGGCGCCTGCCGCGACGAAGCTCGCAAACAGGAACCCCCGAGCGAAGTCGGGCCGTATCGGTGACCCGATGCGAATAGCCATCGACGCCAGGAAGCTTCACGATTTCGGCATCGGCACCTACATTCGCAACCTCCTGCAGGGACTGGCACGAATCGATTGCGACACCGAGTATGTCGTGCTCTGCCGCCCCGCAGACGTTGACGCCGTTGGTGAGCTCGGATCCAACTTTCGCGCGGTCGCCGAGACGTCGCGCCCTTATTCGATTGCCGAACAGGTGAGAGTGCCTGTCAGCCTGGCGCGCGAGCGCGCACACCTGGTCCACGAACCGCACTATGTGCTGCCGGTCGCCACTCGCTGCCGATCGGTGGTGACGATTCACGACTGCATTCATTTGATGTTTCCGCAGTACTTGCCGGGGCGGCTTGCCTACTGGTACGCCCGCGCATCGATGTGGAGCACCACGCGAAATGCCGATCGCATTCTCACCGTATCGGAGGCGTCCAAGCGCGACATCCTGCGATTTTTCGACATCCCGCCCGAGCGCGTCACCGTCATCTACAACGCCATCGACGAGCGTTTTCTCGCCCCGCCGGACCCGGAACGGATGGAGTTCATCCGGCAGCGATTTCAGCTCAATCATCCGTTCGTCCTTTACGTCGGCAACATCAAGCCCCACAAGAACCTCGAGCGGCTGCTCGACGCCTTCGCTCGCGTTCGCGCCGCCGGCCTCGACGATCTGCGGCTCGTGATCATCGGCGACGAGCTCTCGCGGTATCCACCGCTTCGACAAGCCGTTCACCGGCACCATCTGGAGAAGTACGTGCGCTTTTTCGGATTTCAGCCGCACGAAACGCTTGCCGCCTTTTACCGGCTCGCGCGGGCGTTTGCGTTTCCGTCGCTCTACGAAGGATTCGGACTGCCACCGCTCGAGGCGATGGCGTGCGGGACGCCGGTGGTGACGTCCAACGTCTCGTCGCTGCCCGAAATTGTGGGAGATGCCGCATTGCTCGTCGATCCCCACGATCCGGCCTCGATTGCCGACGGCATTCAACGCGCGGTGACCGACGACCGCGTCCGCTGCGAGCTGGTGGGGAAAGGCCTTGCGCGTGCGCGCCAGTTCTCGTGGGCCGACTCGGTCGCGCAGATTCGGCGGATCTATTTCGAGGTGCTGGCGTGCTAGGAGCGATGAGGATTGCGTTGATTCACGACTGGCTCACCGGCATGCGCGGCGGTGAGCGGGCTCTTCTGGCGTTCTGCGAACTCTTTCCGGATGCGGACCTCTACACACTCGTGCAGGTGCCGGGCGCGACCGATCCGATCATCGAGCGGCGGCGTGTTCGAAAGTCCCCGATTCAGTACCTGCCGTTCGCGCGGCGACTGTATCGCCATTACCTCCCGCTTTTTCCGATCGCGATCGAGCAGTTCAACCTCGACGATTACGATCTGGTGCTGAGCACGAGTCACTGCGTTGCCAAATCGGTCGTCGTGCCGGGCCGTGCACGGCACATCTGCTACTGCCTGACGCCGATGCGCTACGCGTGGGATCAGTTCGAGGCGTATTTCGGAGCCGACCGTGTTGGGCAACCGCTCAGCAGGCTCATGCGGCCGATCATGGCGGCCATGGCGCGGTGGGACCGCGCGACGGAAGGACGTGTACACCGCTATCTTGCGATTTCTCAATATGTTGCCCGGCGGATCGCGCTGTACTATAATCGGCGGTCGACCGTAGTGCATCCCCCCGCCGATACGACGTTCTATACCCCGCGTTCCGCCGAGCGACCGGTCACGAGCGAGCGCGAGCAAGGATTCCTGGTCGTGTCGGCGCTAGTGCCTTACAAGCGCGTTGAGCTGGCCATTGGCGCGGCCCGTCGCGCACGAGTCCCGCTGACCATCGTCGGGGATGGCCCGGAGCGGGCGCGGCTCGAGGCGCTGGCCGACGAGCACGTCACCTTTCTCGGCTGGCGGTCCAACGAGGAAATTCGGGCGCTTTACCAGTCCGCGATCGCCACGCTTCTGCCAGGAGAAGAAGATTTCGGCATCGTTCCGGTCGAGTCACACGCGTGTGGGCGCCCGGTGGTGGCTCTTGGCCGGGGCGGAGTGCTCGATACAGTGATCGATGGCGAGACCGGCGTCCTGGTGCCCGACGACACGGAAGAATCGTTTGCCGAAGGATTGAAGCGGGCCCAGGCTGTGAGCTGGAATTCGGACGGCATTCGCGCGCAAGCCGAACGATTCAGCCGCGAAAGGTTTGCGCGCCAAATGATGACCGTGATCGACGAGATGATGCATACACCGCCCGGACAACGATGCTGAAGCGACACAATCGACTTCTGGTCGCGTTCCATATCGCCGCCGATGCGCTGCTTGGCATGGTGGCGTTTCTCATTGCCTATTTCATTCGTTTCGAGACGGGCCTCATTCCCACGCCGAAAGGCCATCCGCCGCTGCAGCAGTACATCGACGTGCTGCCGTTCATCGCGGTGATCGTGCCGCTCGGTTTCCAGCTGCAGGGGCTGTATCGCTTACGACGCGGACGATCGCGCATCGACGACTTCTTCAACGTTCTCGTCGGCAGCATCATCGCCGTCGTCCTGGGGGTGGTCAGCACGCTGTACTTCCAGGCGTACTACGTGCCCGACGAGTTGAAGGATCGCGGCGCGTACGAAGTGTCCCAGGCGGTGTGGGGACTCTTCCTCATCCTCAACATCGCGCTCGGGTATCTCTCGCGAAAGCTTGTACGCGAAGCGCTCGAGCGCCGCTGGATTGCCGGCGTGGGGTTGCGCCGCATTCTGATTGCCGGCTCGGGCGAGCTGGGGCGGATGGTGGCCGACAAGATCCTCGAGCATCGTGAGCTGGGCTATCAGATTCTCGGCTTCGTCGACGATCGCGCCGGCGGCGACCACCTTGGATACCGCGGGTTGCCGCTGCTCGGCCGCCTGGGCGAAGCGGCGGAGATCGTCCGGCGCGAACGCATCGATCATCTCTTCGTCGCGCTGCCGCTCGATGAGCACATGAAGCTGCTCGATCTCGTGGAATCCACGAGTCGCGAAGGCGTCGACGTGCGCGTCGTTCCTGACCTTCTGCAGTTCATCGCGCTGCGCGCACGACTCGAAGATCTCGACGGCGTCCCCGTCATCAACCTGAACGACGTTCCGCTTCAGGGTCTGAACGCCGTCGTGAAGCGAATCATCGACATGGTGATTTCGGCCGGCGCCCTCGCCACGATGTGCATCCCGGGGTTGATCATCGCGTCGTTGATCAAGCGCAGCACGCCCGGACCCGTGTTCTACCGCCAGGAACGCATGGGGCTCGACGGCAAACAGTTCACCGTTCATAAATTCCGGACGATGCCGGTTGATGCCGAGTCCGACGGACCCGTGTGGGCCGATCAGGACGATCCCCGCGCGACGCGGATCGGCCGCTGGCTGCGCAAGCGCGATCTCGACGAATGGCCGCAGTTTTGGAACGTGCTCAAAGGCGAGATGTCGATCGTCGGCCCTCGGCCCGAGCGGCCGTTCTTCGTCGAGCAGTTCAAGCATCGTATTCCGCAGTACATGCTGCGTCACAAGGTGAAGGCGGGCATCACGGGCTGGGCGCAGGTGAACGGATGGCGCGGCAACACGTCGCTCGAGAAGCGCATCGAGTACGACCTCTATTACATTGAAAACTGGTCCGTCTCCCTCGACCTGAAGATCATGTGGCTGACGATCGTGCGCGGGGTGTTTCTTCCTCGTCAAGCCGCGTAAACCGGACCCGCACTCCATGGCCAACCAGCGCGTCGTCATCACCGGTGCCGCCGGCTTCATCGGCTCGCATCTCGCTGAAACGCTGCTCGATCGCGGCTACCGCGTGATCGGCATCGACAATCTGCTCACGGGCGATGTCGCCAATATCGCGCACCTGAGGAATCGCGAGTTCGAGTTCATCAAGCACGACGTCACCAATTACATCTACATCGACGGACCCGTTGACTACGTGCTGCACTGGGCGAGCCCGGCGAGTCCGATTGATTATCTCGAGCTGCCGATCCCGACGCTGAAAGTGGGCGCGCTCGGCACGCACAAAGCGCTGGGACTCGCCAAGGCCAAGCAGGCGAGATTCGTGCTTGCCTCGACGTCAGAGGTGTACGGCGATCCCCTCGAGCACCCGCAGAAGGAATCGTACTGGGGCAACGTGAACCCGATCGGCCCGCGCGGCGTCTACGACGAGGCGAAGCGTTTTGCCGAAGCGATCACGGTGGCGTATCACCGGTATCACGGACTCGACACGAAGATCGTTCGCATCTTCAACACCTACGGCCCCCGCATGCGCGTGCGCGATGGCCGCGCGGTGCCGGAGTTCATCTCTCAGGCGCTGAGGAACGAGGACGTCACGGTCTTCGGCGACGGCCGCCAGACGCGGAGCTTCTGCTACATCAGCGATCTCGTCGACGGCATCATCCGGCTGATGCTGTCCGATCAGAACGACCCGGTGAACATCGGCAACCCGACAGAGATGACGATTGAGGAGATTGCGAACGTCATCATCGAAATGACGGGATCGAAGAGTCAGATCGTGCACAAGCCGCTCCCGACCGACGATCCGAAAGTGCGTAAACCGGACATCACCCGCGCGAAGACGCTGCTCGGATGGGAGCCGAAAGTGACGTTGCGTGAAGGGCTGACGAAGACGATCGAGTATTTCCGTCAGAAGGTCAGTTAGGACCCTCGCTTCGCGAGGGAGGGACCGGCTACGCCAGAAGGCCACTGACGTGGAGGACCCTCGCTTCGCGAGGGAGGGACTGGCTGCGCCGGAGGGATCGGAGTTTGCAGCTACAACAACTCGCTGACTAACAGTACCCACCCAATGATGGTTGCGCCTTGCGACAGCATCAGTTTTCCGAACCTCACGCGTCGTAGCAATCCGTGCAGTGGCGCGGCGGTTTGCCTGACAAGAAGGTCCAATCGGTCATATGTTTGTTGGTCGATATACCCAAGACGTTTCGCCGCGTGTAGGCCATACCCAACTTCCGAAAGGGATCCGCAGGCGATATTGAAGAAAAAGCCACTCTCTCTTGGCGACTTGCGGGAGTTGCCTTCGACGATATTGGCCGGCACGGAATACCCAGAGCGACGCAATTGGCCGCCAAGCTCGTACTTCTCGTGCGGTGGAAACTTCTCGAGTGTCATTCGATGCACTTCGATGAATAGATCGTCCGCTCGTTGCCATGCGACCAGATTTGAGTAGGGTGCTTTCATCGACGGCTCCCGCCTGGCCATCTACACGTTCCGTACCTTCCGTCAATTTTTCCCCTCCGCTTCGCGGTCCCTCCGGCGAAGCCGGTCCCTCCGCGCAGCGGTCCCAACCTCCTACTGTTCGAGAATCCGCCTCACCCGGAAAACATAATCGACACCGGACACGAGCGTGATCGCGAGCGCGGTCCAGACGAAGGCATCGACGACGATCGAGGAGCGGCCGAGATAGTTGAAATACATCACCACAACGCACGTCAGGATGAAGAACGCGGTCGCCGCTTTGCCCAGGAGCGAAGGGCGGAAGGTTCGCGGCCCCATCGACAGACTCACAATCGCGACCGTCAACACGATGCCCACATCGCGGCTGATGACGAGAATCGTGAGCCAGATCGGAATCCGGTTGACGAGGCCGATATTCGGCAGCGTCAGCACGACAAACGTCGTCACCAGCAACAGCTTATCGGCGGCGGGATCGAGCCAGGCGCCGAGGTCGGTCTTCTGATTGGTGTAGCGCGCGATCAAGCCGTCGAGCGCGTCCGTTGCGCCGGCCGTCGCGAAGACCACCAGCGCCCATCCGGAGTATCCATACACGACGAGCAGCACGAACGCCGGGATTAGTGCCATTCGAAGCAGCGTGAGCTGATTTGCGACGGTGAAGATCGGGGTAGTCACGGAGTCGCAAGCGCTTCGAGCCGGCTGACGATGTCGACGGCCTCGGGGCCGCTGACCGGCCGCAGCAGCTGAAACGCGCCGTTTTCAAGCGGCATCACCGCCGAGGCCACGGCCTGCGAGACAGCGCCATACGCGAGATGGCCCGGGCTCACGTCGACAATCTTCGGCGGCGTGCCCTGCCAAGTCTTCGCGCGCACGGGATTTCGTACGGCGATCTGCGAGAGCACGCGAGAGACGATCTGCGCCATATCGCTGCGCCGGACGCGTGCGCCAGGCTGAAACGTGTAGTTCGGCTGGACGTCCATCACACCGGCCCGCACGACAGCCAGAATCCATTGCTGCGCCCAGTTGTTGCGGATGTCGGTGACGACGATTTGCCGCGGCCGCGTTTGCGCAAGGAGTGCCGCCAGACGGACGCCCAGGAGCGCCGCGACGTCCGCGCGCGTCACGCTTTGCGCGGCCGGGATCGCCCGGTACTCTTCGGGCAGCTTCGACAGCGCCGCACGCTCCCGCATCCTCGCGAGCACATCGGGCGGCACTTCGGAGGGATCGATTGATTGCGCCTTCTCGTATGCGGCAAGCGCCGCGGTCAGATCGTTCTGCTCCTCGAGGATGATGCCGAGTTGCGCATGCGCCCGCGCGTCGTTCGGGTCCAGCTCCACGGCTTTGCGCAGATGCTCGAGCGCCGCGGCTGTGTCACCGGCCTTGCGATCCACGAGTCCGAGATCGCGATACAGAAACGCCGATTCCGGGGATGCAGCAATCGCCTCGTTATATGCCGCGCGGGCTTCGTCCCAGCGCGCAGCCTCGCTCGCGGCCTTCGCACGCGCGAGGCTGTCCTGCAGACCGCGGAAGCGCAGCACCTCGACCCGGCTGCGAAGATCGGCGAGCGAGGGATCGAGCTTGATGGCGGCTTCGAAACTGGCAAGTGCTTCGGCATCGCGATTGAGCTCCAGCAGCGCCTCGCCGCGGCCGACGAGAGCCGGCACGTAGGTCGTGGCGCTTTGAAGCGCGCGATCGAATTGCGTGACAGCGCTCTTCGGATCTCGTCCGGCGAGCTGGACATAACCAAGTCCCGCCGCGGCAGCGTAGAACGACGGACGTGCCTTCAACAGATCGCCGAACGTCCGCTCGTGCGATCTTCTTTGCCGCGCATCCCGCGACGAGCGCCACGAGAAGGACGAGCAGCGCGCGCCTACCCACGCCGTACTCCGGCGCGCCGCGGCGGCTCCGCAGGACGGACGCGATCGACGAAGCGGCGCGGGACCGACGCATCAATGTGCGCGCGATCGCCGTTCGTCACCTGACTATGAACATGGGCGTTTCGATACAACCACGCGAGCCGCTCCCGATCCTCTGCGATCGACAGATCGAATTCAATCGACAGGCGCTGCTGATCGAGCGACACGCGCGCAGCGACAGTGGCGACGAGCTCGTCGCAACCGGCGCCGGTCGCGGCTGAAATCAGCACGGCCGACGGATCCGATTCGCTCAGCCGCCGGCACTCGTCCGGGGTCAGCAGATCGCTCTTGTTGAACACGTCAATGCGCGCAACGCTGGTCGCGCCCACTTCTTCCAGTACGCGCGCGACGGCAGCCATGTGCCGGTCGCGCTCAGGGGACGCAGCATCGATCACGTGCAGGACGAGATCGGCTTCGGCGGTTTCTTCGAGCGTCGCGCGGAACGCCGCGACCAGCGCGTGCGGGAGTCGATCGATGAAACCGACTGTATCGGACATCAGGAGCTCGCGCCGATCCGGCAGGCGAATTCTCCGCACGAGCGGATCGAGCGTGACGAACAACGCGTCGGAGGCGAGCGCGCCGGCGTTCGTCAGCCGGTTGAAGAGGGTTGTCTTTCCCGCATTGGTGTAGCCGACGAGCGCCACCGTAGGCACGGCCTCTTTATGGCGGCGTTCGCGGAGTTGCGAGCGGCGACGCCGCACGGCTTCCATGTCGTCCGTGAGCGTGTGAATCCGTGTACGGATTCGCCGGCGATCGGTTTCGAGTTTTGTCTCACCGGGGCCGCGTGTACCGATGCCGCCGCCAAGACGCGAAAGTTCGAGGCCTGCGCCCACGAGTCGCGGCAGCAGGTATTTGAGCTGCGCCAACTCGACCTGCAGCTTCCCTTCGCGCGTGCGTGCGCGCCGCGCAAAGATGTCGAGGATGAGTTGCGTGCGATCGACGACTCGCACCTCGAGCCGCGCGTGCAGTTCGCGCAGCTGCGCAGGCGAGAGCTCGTTGTCGAACATCACGATGTCGACCTCGGCTTCCGCAACCGCGCGCGCGAGCAGATCGACTTTGCCGCTCCCGAGAAATGTGGCCGGATCGGGCTTGGCGCGTTCCTGCAGCACGCGCAGCACCACGCGCGCGCCTGCTGCATCCGCGAGACCGGCTAATTCTTCGAGGGAATGTTCCGCGTCGATGCGGCGAACGCTGCCAGTGATGAGGCCGACGAGCGCCGCCCGCTCCACCGGTGGAACCAGTGAGGGACGCCGATGAGACATGCTCGCATCGATGTTATCACTCGCCGAACCGGTTCATCGCGCCGATCACCGCCGGACCGCCCCAGGTGAGCAACTTATAATTCCGGAACGTGCCGTCGGTTCCGATCGATTTCGTCTTATTCGCGCTGACACTCATCGGCGTCGCGCTGCTGCATCATCGCACGCTCGACGTCGCGCTCGCCGGCCTCACCGCCATCACACTCTACAAACTGTTCTTCAGTCCGTTCGCTGAGGGAGCCGGCCTTTCCGGTCTCGCAGCACATCTGGGTCATGAGTGGGTCGTGATCGTGAATCTCGGCTTGCTGCTGCTTGGCTTTGCCCTTCTCTCGGTGCATTTCGAAGAGAGCCGTGTCCCGCAGGTGCTGCCACGGTTTCTGCCGGCAGACTGGAAAGGTCCCCTCGTTCTTCTGTGCATGGTGTTCGTGCTCTCCTCGTTTCTCGACAACATTGCTGCCGCGCTCATCGGCGGCACATTGGCGCATGCGCTCTTCGCATCGGTGCACGTCGGCTACATCGCCGCCATCGTCGCCGCTTCCAATGCGGGCGGCTCGGGCAGCGTCGTCGGCGACACGACGACGACGATGATGTGGATCGATCAGGTGCCACCGGCGGCCGTGGTCCACGCGTACGTGGCGGCGTCGGCCGCACTCTTCGTCTGCGGGATCCCCGCAGCGTTCCAGCAGCAGCGGCACGCGCCGATGATCCGGCCCAACATCGAAGCCGTGCGCATCGACTGGCCGCGCGTGTTCATCGTCATCTTCATCCTTGCAGCGGCCGTCGTGGTGAATGTAATCGTGAACGTCGTGTACTCGGACGATTCGGATCTTTTTCCATTTCTCGGTGTGGCTGTCTGGGGAGCGATTCTCCTCGCCGCTCCGCTCAGAGCTCCGGATTGGCGCGCCTTCCGGGCGGCGCTGAAGGGAACAGCGTTCCTGCTGTCGCTCGTTCTCTCCGCGTCGATGATGCCTGTCGAAAAGCTGCCGCCCGCATCCTGGCACACGGCGCTCGGGCTCGGTGTGGTGTCGGCGGTTTTCGACAACATTCCGCTCACCGCGCTGGCGCTGCAGCAGGGTGGCTACGACTGGGGGATGCTCGCCTACACGGTGGGATTCGGCGGATCGATGATCTGGTTTGGATCGTCGGCGGGTGTGGCGATCACCAATCTCTTTCCGGCGGCAAGATCGGTCGGCTCTTGGCTCAAATCAGGCTGGCACGTCGCTGTGGCGTATTTCGTCGGCTTCTTCATCCTGCTGGCGCTCGTCGGATGGCATCCAACTCCTAAACGCGGCGATCCGGGACTGACGGTCGTTCCCACCTCGACCCAGCATCCCTAGGCGTGTCGACTGCATCATTCAGTATGAGCGCGAAGAGAGCACGTCCGCGCAAGCCAAAGCTGCCCCGCGCGCCATTGCCGCGGCAGACGGGCGGCGTCCACCCAGACAAGACGAAGCGGCCGTTCAGGAAGCGAAAGTATCGGAAACGTGCGACTGCTGAAGAGGAGTAGCCGACTCCATTCGCGCCCAGACGATCACCGCCAGCGCCACGAGCAGCACAACATCGAACACGAATACAAGATAGAGCCCTGACGCGCCGAGAAAGCCGGCGATCACTGGACTGAGCGCCAGTCCGATGAGCGACGCAGTGGTGAGCAGGCCGAAGCCTGTGACATGCGCGTCGGCAGGCAGCAGATGCCCGGCAACTGAATAGGCGGCTGTCATTCCGACGCCGATTCCCAATCCTGCCACGACAAGCGCAACTGCAATCGTGGTGACCCCCGGAATCAGCAAAGTGATCGCCAGTGCCGCCGCGGCGCCGATCGCGGCGATCGTCACGAGTCCGCGCGCCGGAAACTTCGCCATCAGCGCATGCGCCACTCGATGACCGAGGGCAGCGGCAAGCGCCGCGAGGGAAAACAGAACGCCGGCAACGGCTGCTACGCGAGCGTCACCCACGCCAAGATGTTCAACGTATAACGGGAGAATCGGTCCAAAGCTGCGATCGACCGTCTGCAGCGCAAAAATCACCGTCATGAGCAGTACGAAGCCGGGTGTGCGCACGAGCTCGGAAAAGACGCTCCGAAGACTGCGTGGCGTCGTCTCCGCGCGGCGTGTGCGCGGATCTTTGTAGAAGAAGGCAATCAGGAGGGTCGCCAACAAAAAGAATCCGGCAGTGATGAGAAATGACTGCCGGATGCCGACAAGCGGCGCGAGGATGCCGCCGATCACCGGCCCGACCGCGGGACCGAGCCGCTGGCCCATTTGCACGAAGCCAATGGCCTTCGGCATCTCCTCGCGCGGCACCGACTCGGCGGCCATCGAAACCGTGAGCGCGCCGTAGCCCGCAAATACCCCGAGGAGCGCGCGAAGCGCGAACAACTGCCAGGGCGCGGAGACAAACGCCATCGCCCCTTTGGTGAACACGAACGCCAGGAGCGATCGAATCACCAGCAGCTTGCTGCCGTACCGATCGCCGATGCGGCCCCAGAGCGGCGCACTCACCGCCGTCACGGCCGGCGTGGCGGCAAGCGAGAGGCCCGCCCACATCGCAACCTGCGAAGTGTCGCTGACACCGAGCTCCTTGATGTAAAGCGGCAGAAAGGGCATCACGATGGTGAAGCCCGTGTAACCGCTGAAGGCGGCGGCCGCGCAGATGAAGACGTTTCGGTGCGCCTCGGCCTGGGTCAGTGAATGGGCTCTCAGAATCGTATTTTCACCGCGGGACCGGGATACACCTGGATGCTATCGATGAAGCGGATCCGATGCGGGTTTGTCTGCATGATGAGCGAGCTGATGCGCGTGCCTTCGCCAAAGAACCTGACACCTCTCATCAGCGTGCCATCCGTGACGCCAGCCGCCGCAAAGATGATGTCCCGGCCCGATGCGAGATCCTCTGATTTGAACACCCGCGAGGTGTCGTCGATGCCCATGGCGTGACATCGCTGCTCGTGCTCGGGTTTGCTCACGACGAGACGCGCGAAGATTTCACCGTTGAGGCACCGCATGGCGGCGGCGGTGAGCACGCCTTCCGGTGCGCCGCCCGTTCCCATTACCGCATGCACGCCGCTGCCGGACACCGCCGCGGCGATGCCCGCCGACAAATCTCCATCGCCGATCAAACGAATGCGTGCACCGGTCGCCCGAATATCGGCGATCAGCTCTTCGTGCCGCGGACGATCGAGGACCACCACGGTGAGCTCGTCCACCTGCCGGCCCAGCGTGCGAGCGATCGCCCGAAGGTTCTCGCGCACGGGCGCATCGAGATCGACGAGGTGCTTTGCACTCGGGCCGACGACGAGCTTCTGCATATAAATGTCCGGCGCGTGCAGAAGACCGCCTTTTTCCGATGCCGCAAGCACCGCAATCGCATTCGGCGCTCCTGTTGCGCACAGGTTGGTGCCCTCCAGCGGATCGACGGCGATATCAACCTCGTCGAAGGTCCGCGACGCGCCGTTTGCCTTGTGCGCCATGCCGACCTTTTCGCCGATGTACAGCATGGGCGCTTCGTCGCGTTCGCCCTCGCCGATCACGATGGTGCCGCCGATGGGCACCGTATCGAGCTCCTTGCGCATGGCTTCGACGGCCGCCTGGTCCGAGAGCCGTCGATCGCCTTGTCCCATCGTGTGCGCGCAAGCCACGGCTGCCTGCTCGACGACACGAAGGAATTCGAGCGAAAGGTCCGATTCCATCGTCTTGCGCTGGTGATTTCGGTCGAGCGTGGTTTGTGTGCGCATAGCGTGGTTCCTTCAGTTTCCAGTTGCCAGTTACCACTTCAAAGTTGAGTTACAAAGTTCTGCCAACGGCATTCACTGCTTCACGACGGTCGGAATGCCGGCAACTCACAACGAAGCGGCTTGTCCTGCCGGAGGCCAAGCACATAGTCCGCCTGCATCAGCGTGTGAATCTCGCGCGTGCCTTCATAGATGACCGCGCCCTTGCAGTTGCGATAGAAGCGTCCGACGGGATATTCATCGGAGTACCCGTTGGCGCCGTGCACCTGCACGGCGTTGCCCGCGGCGGTTTCCGAAGCGACCGTCGCATACCATTTGGCCAGGCTCGTCTCGCGTGTGTTGCGTTGTCCCGCGTTCTTGAGCGCGCCTGAGCGCAGCCACA
>WNGA01007166.1_pt1 | contig 17856 bp, 18 predicted proteins | sample 5400061 | NCBI WGS metagenome assembly WNGA01 (sample SAMN13153366, study PRJNA577476) | soil metagenome | isolation source: 100 cm soil or saprolite under grassland replicate 2 | place: USA:California | collected 2016-06-15 | reverse complement strand
GGCCTTCCTGTGCGGAAACACTTGGAATTCCGGCGGAATCCGGCTGACGAAGGTGACCCGGCGGAAGATTCTCCAGGGCGGATTGGGATTGCTATGGGCCTCGCGCAACGCCGCAGCCCGCGGGTCGTCGGACAACTTCAGCCGCTGTTGGTCGACCACCTTGGAGAAAAAGTGGTCGAAGTGGTCTTCCTCGGGGGCTGAGGCAGAAACTGAAGAAGCGGTAAGTGTCGACCTTTCCCGGCAAGTTCTTTTCCGAGTACAGTGGCTTGGGATCCCTGAGATCCGTCGGCTTGTAGCGCCGGAGAAATGCATCCGGATCGGCGCCGACGTCCAGCGAAAACTTGACGGAGAACGGCGATGACGAGACGCATGATTGATCCGGCAATGAGGCGGCGCGAGTTCTGTCTCTCGCTCGGAGCAGGAATGACGATACTCGCCGTCCCGCAGATCGCCGGCACGGCGGAACTCAAGAAGCTGCCGACCGCGACCGGGATCGACGCGCTCTTTGTTCCGTTCGTCGTGGCGGCGGACCGGAAGATTTTCGAGAAGCACGGGCTTGAGGGAAGCTACAAGCCGTTCGACGACGGGAACGTCGCGCTCGACGCCGTCATCACCGGCAGCTCCGATATCGGCTCGACCAGCGAGCTTGGCGGCCTCGCCCGCTGGGACCGGGGCGGGAAGCTCTACGTCACTTCGATCCTGGACAAGAGCAAGGAGCAGGTCGGCGTCACGGCGCGCGAGGAGATCAGGAAACCGGAGGACCTGGTCGGCAAGACGGTCGGCTATCCGCGCGCCTCGGCCGGCCATTACTTCTTCGGACGCTATGTGAAGAAGTACAAGCTGCCGATGGACAAAATCAAGGTGAAATTCCTTCAGGCGCCGGAGATGGTCGCGGCCCTCGAGCGCCGGGACATCGATGCCTTTTTTCTCTGGGAGCCGTGGCACACGAAGGCGGTCGAGCTCGTCAACGGCGCCCACGTGCTCGCTCGGTCGGGGGATGACGACGTCTACGTCCTCACCGCGTACACCTATTATTCCGAGGGACTCGTGAACGATTCCGCGCGGGCGGTGGCTGCGACCAAGGCTCTGATCGAGGCCACGGATTATTGCACGAGCCACCAGGACGATGCCGCCAAAGCCGCCGCCAAAGCCTTCCGCATTCCCGAGGCGGACATGAAACGCTACATGAGCCGGTTCAATTATCGGATGGAGATGCCCAACGATCTGGTCGTGACGAATTTCAGCCAGGCGGCGGAATTTGCGATGGAGCAGGCGATCATCAAGAAGATTCCCGATTGGGGCGACTTCATTCGGCCGCAGCTCATGAAGGAAGCGGCGCCGGACCGAACCACCGGCTGATGCGGTCGAAGCCCTCCCGCCTCGAGTCGGCCCCGGCTCACGATTTTCTCGTCGCCCGGGACGTCAGCTACGGATACGAGGCGAAGGGGCGGGCGACCTCGCCCTTGGTCCTCGCGCAGTTCAACCTTGTCATAACGCGAGGGGAATTCTTCTGTTTGCTGGGGCCGAGCGGGTGCGGCAAGACCACGGTCCTCAACTTGATGGCCGGCTTCCTCACGCCGCAAGAAGGGACGCTCACGCTCGACGGACGACCGATCGCGGGTCCGGGAGTGGACCGGGCGGTGGTGTTCCAGAGCGACGACTCGCTGTTCACGTGGCTGCGCGCCATCGACAACGTCGCGTTCGGACCGCGCATGACCGGTGTGCCCAGGGACCGGCGATATGCCATCGCGCGCGAGTATCTGCGCCTGGTCAATCTCGAGGGCCAGGGAGACAAGTACCCGGGCGAGCTGTCGGGCGGGATGAAGCAACGCGTCCAGATCGCCCGTGTTCTCGCCAACGATCCGAAGATCCTGCTGATGGACGAGCCGTTCGCGGCCCTCGATGCGCAGACGCGGACGCGCCTCCAGGACGAGCTCGTCGACATTTGGGGCAAGATGCGCAAAACCGTCCTGTTCATCACCCACGACATCGCCGAGGCCATCCTCCTCGCCGATCGGATCGGCATCATGACCCGGGGGCCCGGGGCGCACGTCGGCGACATCATCCGGGTCGAGCTTCCGCGTCCGCGCCGGCGCGGCAGCGCCGGCTTCGGCGAGCTGTGGGAAAAGATCAATGCCCTGATCGAGGGCGACGGCTAACGCGAGGAACGAGCATGCTCGGCAGGCAGCAAAGCCTCTCTACGTTTCCGTCCGGCTCGCCGGTCGAGACGGAGAAACCGCGGTTCGCCAATCTGCGGGGAAAGCTCAAGGGCGAGCATCTCCTCTACGTTGCGTCCATCGCCGGGATGGTCGTGCTGTGGCACGTCGTCGCGACGACGTTCTTCAAGCCGCAGTTCTTTCCCGGCCCCGCGGTCGTCTTCGCCACCGGCGTCGAGATGGTGCAAAGCCACGAGCTGTTCGAGCACATCGGCATCAGCTTGCAGCGGATCCTGGCCGGCTTCTTCGCCGGCAGCGCGATCGCCGCTCCCATCGGCCTGTTGATGGGCTCGATCCGCAAGGTGCGGGTGATCTTGGATCCCTATACGCAGTTCTTCCGGTTCGTGCCGTCGATCGCGTGGCTCACCCCGGTCGTGCTGTGGTTCGGCGTCGGCGAGATCTCCAAGGTCTTGATCATCGTCTATACGACGACCTTCATCGTGCTGATCAACACCATGGTCGGCGTCGCCAACATCGCCCCGAACAAGCTGCGCGCCGCCGCATGCCTGGGCGCGACCCCGGTGAAGGCGTTCTTCCACGTCACGCTGCCGGCCACCTTGCCGTTCATCCTGACCGGCATGCGCCTGGCGATGGGAAATTCCTTCGCCACCGTGGTCGCCGCCGAGATGATCGCCGCCGACACCGGTCTCGGCTACCTGATCTTCAACTCGCGCCTGTGGATGGCCACGGACAGAATCTTCATCGGCATCGTCTGCCTCGGCACGCTGGGCCTCATCACCGACCGGTTCTTCCGTTATCTGATCGTTCGCTTCGCCCACCAGTACGGACCGATCGAGTAGGCGCGTGTCGAGCACGGCAACGAATTCGCGCCGGCTCATGCAACCTCCCGGTCACATGGGCGGTGTTACGCCGTCCCGGCCGACCCGCCACGCGCGACCTTGCAGCGTTCCATCGGGCTGCTTGACCGCGACGATGAAAACTTTCGCGCCGGGCTTGAGATCGCCCCTGTCCCCCGGCACATAAACGACAATGGGCGTGTTGGCGGGCACGAAGATTTTCTTTTCTCCGTCCTTGTATTTCAGGGTCAGTATTTGCCCATCGACCGCGGTGCCAACCTGTTCAATGTTCGCGTTGGTCATCGTGCTCTGGGGCTGAAGATCCCATGGGTAGTGTCCCTCGCCGGTTCCGCGCATTGCCTCGGGAAAGATGTGTACTTCGAGCGCCTTCTGGCTGCCGTCGGCCTGCGGCATCGCGGTGACGCCCACAAACGACCCCTGCTTGACGTCGGAAAGCGATGCCTTGGCCACACCGGCAATCTGCGGGTTGTCGGCCAGCGTCACCTTGAGCTCAGCACCATCGCGTGCCTTGATCGCATAAATCGAGCCATCGACGCGTTCGATAGTGCCGCGTACCCTGACCGTATCCTGCGCCAAGGCCGTTGCGATGCCCGCGATCATCATCGCGAGTGCGCCGAGAGCAACGCCCGCAAGCGCCGCTCCCGTCATTTTGTAATGAGCTTTCATAAGTTCCTCCCTTTGTTCGGCGGACACATTAGCCCAACAAGGGATAGAGCAACAGAGACCGCGAGTCGGCCGTGGCGGCTATCGGCCCCATCATGGTGGCGAACGACAGGACTAGTGCGGTGGATTTGAAGTTCCTATCAGACCGTGCGGCAAGGTCCGTATAGGAACTTCAAATCCAAAACCGCACTAGAAACATATACTTGCTAGTGCTCCTTTGATTCCGAAGTTCGCACGAGAGGGTGCCGCGAAGTGATGCGAACTTCGGAATCGGAGCACTAGCCGCCTATGCGGCTGCCGGCGGATTACGCGGGAGCATCGGATCGGGAGCCAAGACGTTCCCGCCCGTCTTCGCAGCGAGACGGCTCAGCATCCATTCGACCTCGGCGACGGACTCCGGCGAAAGCCGGCCGGACGGCTTTCGCTGCATATCGGACAGGATGACCCCTCGCCGCTTCAAGACGTACTTGCGCACCGCGAGCCCGACGCCGGGCTGCTGCTCGTAGCGCAGGAGCGGCAGATGCAGGTCGAACAGGTCGTGCGCTTGCATCCGGTTGCCGGCTTTGATCAGGCGCACGAGCGCGACCAGCATCTCGGGGAACGCATAGCCGGTCATCGCGCCGTCGGCACCGCGTTCGAGCTCCTGCGGCAGGAACAGCCCGCCATTGCCACACAGGATACTGATGTGCCGCATCGAGCCGGCGGCGATGAAGCGGCGCACCGCCGTGATCTTGTCGAGTCCCGGCCAGTCCTCGTGCTTGAGCATGACGCACGAAGGGTTTTCCTCGACGATGCGGCAAATGACGGACGGTGCCAGCACGACGCCGGTCGAATAGGGATAATCCTGGATGACGAACGGCACGTCGCGCCCGATGGCCTCGGCGGCATTGGCGTAATATGCGGCGATCTGATCGTCCGTCTTGAGCGTGGAGGCGGGCGCGATCATCACGCCCGCGGCGCCGGCGTCCATGACCGCCTGCGTCAACTGCGCCATCGACGCGAAACCGGGCGCCGAGACGCCGGCCACCACCGGCAGCTTCGATCGTTGCACGACCTGCCGCGTCAGGCCGACCGATTCCTCGTGGGTGAGTTTCGGCGCCTCGCCCATCATGCCGAGCACCGTGATTCCGGCAACGCCGCAGCCGCGGTAGAAGTCGACCATGCGGTCGACGCTTGCCGTATCGATCGCCCCGCGCTCGGTGAACGGGGTGACGGCGATCACGAAGACGCCGTTGGCGCTGGTATCGAGCATCCGTCTCACCTTGTAGGGTGCGAAGCGATTGCTATAAGTTGCCCTAGACTAGTGCCCCGAACCCGAAGTTCGCACAGCCGTGCCGGAAGTCCAATTGCGAACTTCGGAATCGGAGCACTAGCGCCTCGATCAACAACGGGGGGTCCCATGCATCGATACGCGATTGCGTGTGCAACGATCCTGGTGACCGCCGTCCCGGCGTTCGGCCAGGAAACCCCGCTACGGACCGCAGTGGACGGCACCTTTGCGCCCCACGCGATGCCGCGCCTTGCCGGCGGGTACGAAGGTTTCAACATCGATCTCGCCAACGAAATCGCCAGACGGCTGCGCCGCCGGATCACGATCGACGCCGCCCAATATTCGGGGCTGCTTCCGGCGCTGCAAGCCGGCACCTACGATTTCATCGCCGCCCCCACCACGGTGACCAAGGAGCGCGCCGAGAACCTGCTGTTCACCGAGGGCTATCTCAACACCGACTTTCAATTCCTGATCAAGAAGGGCGCGCCGAAGGTCGCGAAGCTCGAGGACCTCAAGGGCAAGGTCGTCGCTGTGAACAAGGGATCGGTCTACGACCAATGGGCGCGCGAGCTCGAGCCCAAGATCGGCTGGAAGGTCGAATCCTTCGGCACGCAGACCGATGCGGTGCAGGCCGTGCTCGCCGGCCGCGCCGACGGCAACGTCGCCGGCAACACGGCCGTTGCCTGGGCGGCCAAGAACAATCCGCAGCTCGAATTGTCATATTATCATTCGACCGGGCTGGTATGGGCGACGCCCTTGCGCAAGGATTCGACCGAGCTGCGCAAAGCGATCGAGAACGCCATCGAATGCATGAAAGGCGACGGCACGATCGCGAAAATGCACGAGACGTGGTTCGGCATCAAGCCGCCGCCGGACTCCGCGGCGGTGACCGTGTTTGCGGGCTACGGCGTTCCCGGCATGCCGGGCTACGATCCGACCGAGCACACGCCGGCGTGCAACTGATGGCGGCGGCGCCCGGTGTCCGGACGTTTCCGCCGCATCCGGGCACGAATGGTGCCGGTCGCGGATGAAGACCGAGCGACCGCCGATCCTCGATATTCGTGGCCTGCGCAAGAGTTTCGGCCACGCCGAGGTGCTGTGCGGGATCGATCTCGCCGTACGACCGCAGGAGCTCGTGTTCATCATCGGTCCTTCGGGGTCGGGCAAGAGCACGCTGTTGCGCTGTTGCAACCGCCTCGAGGAGCCGACCCACGGATCGATCCGCATCGACGGCGTCGATCTCATGGCGCGCTCCACGGATATCAATGCCACGCGCCGCCAGATCGGCATGGTGTTCCAGTCGTTCAACCTCTATCCGCATATGAGCGTGCTCGGAAACGTGGCGCTGGCGTTGCGCAAGGTGCTCCGCCGCAAGCGCCCCGAGGCGGAGGCTCTGGCGCGGGACGCGCTCGCGCGGGTCGGCCTTGCGGACAAGGCAAACGCCTATCCGGCCGAGCTCTCCGGCGGGCAGCAGCAGCGCGTCGCGATCGCGCGGGCGTTGGCATTGGAGCCCAAGATCATGCTGTTCGACGAGCCGACCTCGGCGCTCGATCCCGAGCTCGTCGGCAGCGTGCTCAAGGTCATGCGTGAGCTCAAGGCCGGTGGAATGACCATGCTCGTGGTCAGTCACGAAATGCGGTTCGCGCGCGATGCCGCGGACCGGGTGATCTTCATGGACCACGGGCTGATCGTCGAGGAAGGCCCGCCGGAGCAGATCTTTTCCCGGCCCGGCGAAGCGCGCACGCGCGCCTTCATCGCCGAGATCGCCCGGTAGGCAATTGTTCCTGTCATGGACGCAGGGTCGCGCTTTCTCGACACCTTCTTCAAATGGGAGCTGATCAAGCGGTATTTCCCCGCCATCCTCGACGGCATGGCGGTGACGATCGAAATCGGCGGCGCGGTGGTGATCACCGGGATTCTGCTCGGCCTCGTATTGGCCGTCGTGCGCACCTTGCGCATCAAGCCGCTCAGCGCGCTGATCGTGGTCTTCGTCGATATGTTCCGGGCGCTTCCGCCGCTCGTTCTCATGCTGCTCGTCTATTTCGGGTTGCCCAACGTCGGGATCAGCCTGCCTTCGTTTGTCGTGCTGTGGCTCGTCCTCTCCTTCGTGCTCGCCGCCTTCGCCGAGGAGATCTTCTGGGCCGGCATCCTGTCGGTCCCCAAGGGCCAATGGGAAGCGGCGCGCTCCACCGGAATCGGCTTCCTCGGCACGCTCGCCTACATCGTGCTTCCGCAAGCGGTCCGCCTGACCGTTGCGCCCATCACCAATCGCACCCTTGTCATAACCAAGAACACCGCGCTCGGAACGGTGATCGGCGTTTCCGAGATCCTCAATCAGGCAACCACCGCCCAGTCCTTCTCCGGCAGCGCGACGCCGCTGATGATGGGCGCGATCGCCTACGTGATCCTCTTCATCCCCGTCGTCGCTCTCGGCCGCTTTCTGGAGACGCGGTTCGCCTGGAGGAGGATCTGATGGAGGCGCTGCTCCACCAGTTCTTCAACTTCGCGATCATGGGCCAGGCCTTGCCGCTGGTGCTCACCGGCCTTAGGCAGACCGTCGTGCTGTGCCTGGTGGTTATTCCGCTCGGGCTTGTGGGCGGGCTCCTGGTGGCGCTCGCGTCGCTTGCGCGGTCGCGCGCGGTGCGTTTTACCGCCGCCGCCCTGATCGACGTCTTCCGCGCCGTTCCGCCGCTGGTTCTGCTGATCTTCGTCTATTCGGGCCTGCCGTTCGCTGGGATCAGGCTCTCTCCGCTTGCCGCCGTTGCCGTTGCCTTCCTGCTCAATACCTCGAGCTATTACGGCGAAATCTACCGCGCCGGAATCGAGAGTGTCGGGCGCGGCCAGTGGGACGCGGCGCGGTCCACCGGCCTCAAGGCGTACCATGCGCTGATCTACGTGGTGCTGCCGCAGGCGGTGCGCAACGTGCTGCCCGATCTCATCTCCAACACGGTCGAGGTGGTGAAGCTCACCTCGATCGCCAGCGTTGTCGCCTTGCCGGAACTCTTGTATTCCGCCGAGATGGCGCGGTCGATCACCTTCAATGCGTCGCCGATCGTGCTCGCGGCGGCGATCTATCTGGCCATGCTGTGGCCGATCGTCCGTCTCGTAAGCCGCCTTGAGCGGCGGATCGCGTCGTGATGCGGGACCAGGGTGATCAGTTCGGCCTCTGCTTCGAGACACCCCTTAAGCCTCATCCTGAGGAGCGCCGAAGGCGCGTCTCGAAGGAGAGGCGCAGGGGCTCCTCAGCATGAGGTCGAACTGATCACCCGGATTTCATATAAGGCCTGATCACAGGAGGACGACTTGGGTCGAACGCTGCGCGTCGGGGCCGCTCAGATGGGCCCCATCCAGAAGGCCGACAGCCGGCAGGTCGTCGTCAAGCGGATGATCGATCTCATCGACCAGGCGCACGAGCGCAAGTGCGATCTCGTGGTCTATCCGGAGCTTGCGCTCACCACGTTCTTTCCGCGCTGGCATATGACCGACCAGACCGAGATCGACGCCTGGTTCGAGCGCGAGATGCCGAATGCGGCAACCCGGCCGCTGTTCGAGCGCGCCGCGCAGGATCGCATCGGCCTCTCCTTCGGTTATGCCGAGCTCACGCCCGACGGTCGCCGTTTCAACACGTCGGTCCTGGTCGACCGCGGCGGCCGCATCGTCGGCAAGTATCGCAAGGTGCATCTGCCCGGCCATTCCGCGTACGACCCGCAACGCAGCTTCCAGCATCTGGAGAAACGCTACTTCGAGCCCGGCGACCTCGGCTTTCCGGTCTGGCGCACCATGGGCGGCATCCTGGGGATGTGCATCTGCAACGACCGCCGCTGGCCGGAGACCTACCGCGTGATGGGGCTGCAAGGCGTGGAGCTGATCGTGCTCGGCTACAATACGCCGTCGTTCAACTCACAAGAGAGCACCGAGGGCCCGGAGAAGCGCCTGTTTCACCATCGTCTGTCGCTGCAGGCGGGCGCCTATCAGAACTCGACCTGGGTCGTCGCCGTGGCCAAGGGCGGCGTCGAGGATGGTCATCCCATGATCGCCGGCAGCATCATCGTCGGTCCGGACGGCGAGATCGTCGCTGAGGCGAAGACTGAGGACGACGAGCTCGTCGTCGCAGACTGCGATCTCGACGCGACCGTGTTCGGCAAGGAAACGATCTTCGACTTCAAGCGCCACCGCCGGGTCGAGCATTACGGCCGCATCACCAGCCAGACCGGCGTGATCCCGCCGCCGGAAGGCGAGAGGGAGTCCGGATAATTAGGTGCGTGCCTGGAGTCAAAATGGAGTGCTGTGATATAGTGTTCTTCACAGAAGATTGCCGATCCGTATGTGCGGAAACAGAGAGCGCGTGAAACAATGACACCGATGACAAAAGCCCTGCTGGAGCAGGTTGCGTCGTGGCCTGAACAGGATCAAGAAGAGCTTGCAGAATATGCTCGCGAGATCGAGGCACGGCGCACCGGAGTCTATGTCCTGAGCGACGAAGAGTGGGCCGACTTGCAAGAGGGGCTCGCTCAAGCCGATCGGCGTGAGTTTGTTCCTGATGAAGTCGTAGCCAAAGCCGACAAGCGCTACGGCGTATGAAAGTCCGGTACACGCCGCGGGCATTCGCCGAACGCGAAAGAATTTTTTCATACCTTGATGAGCGAAACCCGCAAGCCGCGCGAAGGATCATTGGTCGGATCGTTGGACGGATTAGCGCGCCTGGAACACAACCCCTATGGCGGGCGAAAGACTGACAGGGATGGCATTTATACGTTTTGGGTCGCGGCTACCACGTATCGCGTTTACTACCGCATAAATGGTGAGGAAGTGATCATCATCCACATCCGGCACACATCGCGTCGGCAGTGGGTCGGAGAGCGAAGTTGATCGATTGTCCCTTCATGACCATGACGGACGGCGTTCGCTGCGACCGCTCGGCTCGACTGGAGCACGTTTCGATCGAGTGAGTCGTCATGCCCGGCCTTGTGCCGGGCATCCACGTCTTATGCGGAAGCTATTGAAAGACGTGGATAGCCGGGACAACCCTCGCCGCCTTAGCGGCTCGCCCGGCCATGACGGCGCTCGCTCTCGGCTAAGGCGCGACCGATCGCCAGATCTTTTCCAGATCGAGCTTTTGCGCCGCATCCTTGTAGCGGCGCTGCGGATCGCCCTTGAGGAGCTGCTCGACCAGGTCGGGGCGGTAGAGCAGGTCGCGAAATCGCGAGACGGGGAAAGCTTCGAGCCCGCGGACGACGTTGACGAGGTCGTCGCTGCGCAAAGATCCGGCGAAAAAGCCGGCTTCGGTCACGACGATCCACTGGCCGTCCGGCGTTGCCGCGAACGTCGCCAGCAACTTTCCGTCCATCCGGTCCCAATAGCGGATCGAACCATCGGTGCTGGCCGAGACGATCCGGCGGTCGTCGGGCGAGAATGCCACCGCATGAACCGCTCCCAGATGCCCGCGCAGGGTGAACCGGTGTTTGCCCGTCGCGGCATCCCAGACCAAGATGCCGCCGCGGTCGGCGCCCACGTCGCCCGACGACACCGCGCGCTGCGCCAATCCGGCGACGATGAGCTTGCCGTCGCGCGACATCGCGAGGCTCGACGGATAGCGATAGCTGGAGTTGCTGTCGGCTGCCGAAAACGTCCGCACGAGGCGGCCCGTCGCCAGGTTCCACAGGTAGACTTCGTCTTCGAACAGGCTGCCCCCGAGAACGAACTTGCCGTCGGTGGAGAAGGCGATCGAAGCGATATGAATGGCGGAGTCGTCGTCCTCTTTCCTCTTCTTGGCCGGTAGCAATCGCATTCGCCGCGCAGGGTCCACGTTCCAAACGTCGACCCGTCCGTCCCTGCGGCCCGCCGCCATCGTGCCGCCGTCCGGCGAGAACGCCGATGAGGTGATGCTGTCGGCCTTTCCGTTGAGCGAAAGCCGCACGGTTCCATTCCCGCTATCGATCAGGAACGCGCTGCCCTTGACATCCTCCTCCTTGTTGCCTGCGTCCTCGCCCACGGCGACGATCGTCTTGCCGCCGGGCGCAATCCTGGCCTCGGCTATGGTCTTGAGACCCGGCACGGAGAATCTTTGCCGCTCGCGGCCGTCTTCCAGCGAGAAAAGAATGACATCGTTCTTGTCGTTCCCCGCGACCGCAATGGCGCCGTCCTTGGAAAGATCATAAACGGTGGTGTCTTTGCTTGCGGCGAGATCAATCGCTCTCGGCGCTGCCGCATCGACGCCCCACAGCGTCATGGCTTTCTTGTCCGGTTCCTCGCGCGCCGGCCGGCGCGACAACAAGATGTGCCGGGTGTCGTTTGATACGGCGACGCTCTCGGCAGGATATCGATAACTGGTCAGCGCACGGATCAGGTTGCCGGTTTCGAAATCGCGGATGTGAAATTTCTGCTCGTTGCGGGTGACGGCGAACTTGAGGTCCGGCGAAAGCGCGACGAGGCTCTCGCCGGCATCCAGCGTCCATTTGAGCGGAGCCTCGGCGCGCTGGGTGCGCAAGTTCCAGCGCCTGATTTCGGCGACGCCTGAGCGCGCGACGATGATCGCCGGCTCGCCAGGGAGCGCGAACATCCTCGATTCGCCAAAGGAGACGTCGACCTCGTCGCCGTCCTTGGGTCGATCGCATCGCGGCGGCTTGTCGACGCTGACCAGCTCCCTGCTCTGGGCGATACGAACCTGCACAAGCTCGTCGACCTCGCAGCCGTCCGTCGTTTTCTCGGCGATCAGATCGTCGTCTCCGACGATGCTGTCGGCGAAGAAAGAATGGCCGCCCGGCAGGTTGAACGATGCGACGAGGCGTCCCGAGCCGGCGTCGAAGACCGTGATCGCGTTGCGCGTGGCCGCAAGCAGCTTGGACCGGTCGGCCGACAGCCTGACCGCCACGATCTTCGATTTCTCCGCGACCGTGGCGGTGAAGATGCGTTTTCGTTGCGCGAGGCTCCAGAGCGCAACAACGCCGGCATCCTCGCCGGCCGCGAGGAGCTGCCCCGCATCGTCGATCCATAACGACCACATCTCGGGCTGTTCGTGGGGCTCGTCGCGCGGCTTCGCCGACAATGTCGAAACGATCCGTCCATTCGTCACGTCCCACAAATGGATTTTGCCGTCCTTGTGCGCCGAGACGAGAAATCGCCCGTCCGGCGTGAAAGACTGAGCCTGAAAGAAAGCCGGATCAGCAAGCGTTCGCAGGGGCCGTCCCGAACCGATGTCCCACAGCGTCACGCTGGTCGCCGGCGCCCCCAGCGTCGTCATCAGCCGCCGATCGGGAGAGAGAGCGGCCGCGTGGTTCGAGTCGCCAAATCCGCCGATGTTCGGCATGACGGTGACCGGAGCCGGTTTTTGCTTGGAGGCGCTGTCGGCCGGCGCGGCGAGGCCGAAACAAAGCAGCGCAATGGCGGCCGCAAGCGCTGCGCGAAATCCCGGTGGATGATGCCGGCTCGCCTCGGTCGTTCCCGCTGCGAACCGATCATCCGGAAACGGTATTACGCACCGGATCTGCATGATGAGTCGCTCCCCACCTCCCGGATGTGCCCGACGTCGATGGTACCACGAGCTTGGCGTCCTGCGGCCGCTAGTGCCCCGCTTCCGAAGTTCGTGATACATTGCGGCACCCTCACACGAACTTCGGAAGCAAAAGGGGCACTAGCGCGCATCCCGATCACGTTGAATCGATCTTCGATCGGACTGAACAAGGATGCGCTCTAGATTCAATGCGTTTGTCGCATTTTCTGCGCCGAACCGGTGTCCACTTCGGCGGAAAATGCTCTAGTGCCCCGTTTCCGAAGTTCGTGATACATTGCGGCACTCTCTCACACGAACTTCGGAAACAAAGGGGCACTAGCAAGTATATGATTCAAGTGCCGCTTTTCGATTTGAAGTTCCTAAAATGAGTTTGCCGCAGCCAGTGTAGGAACTTCAAATCGGCGGCACTAATGCCGCGCCAGCTGCACGGCGCCGAGCGCCATCGTCACCGCGGCCTGGGTCGGATCGATGACGGGAACGCCGAGGGCGTCTTCGAGCGGCTGGCGATGCCGCGCCATGCCGGCGCATCCCAGGATGACCGTGTCGGCACCGTCGCGTGCTTTGAGTTCGCGGCCGACTTCGACCAGGCGCGCGAAGGTACCGGCGCCCGACACGGTTTCGTCAACCGACATCTCCAGCGGACGCTCGCCGGCGAAACGGTCGATGAGGCCCATCTGCCGCAGATAACGGAGATGCCGGCTGATCGAGCGCTGCCCGATGGCGATGACGCCGAAGCGTTCGGCGCGCGCCAGCGCGGTCAGCACCCCGCACTCGGCGATGCCGAAGACAGGCCGCGTCGTGCCCTCACGGCAGACGTGGAGACCCGGATCGCTGTAACAGGCGATGACGAACGCAGCGGATTCGTTATCCGCCTCGACCAGCCGGCGCAGCGGCGTCGTCACGCTTTCGACGTCGGCCTGCGTCTCGATGCCGAATGGCCCTTCCCGGAGCGTGGAGCAGACGATTTCCGGACCGCCGGCGAAGCGCAACGGCGCGAGTGCCTCGTCGAGGCCCTCGGTCACCGCCTCGTTCGAGTTGGGATTGACGACGCGAATGCGGGGCTCGCTCATCGTTATGCCTTGCCGGCGCGCTTTCGAGATATCATACGGACTCCGGCTGATTGGTTCGGATGCGCGGCTTGCTCCACCTCTCCCCAGCGGGGAGAGGTCGACTTGCGAGCGCAGCGCCAGCGACGCGAACAAGTCGGGTGAGGGGGCGATTCCGTAAGGCTCGCCGCGACGCCCCCTCACCCGGATTCCTTCGCTCCGCTGCGCTACGCTCGGAACCCGACCTCTCCCCGCTGGGGAGAGGTGGAGCAAGCGGCTCACGCGTGCCCGAACCGATCACCCGGAAATCGTATCAGAGTTATGTGTTATCCGCTGGCCCAATTAGAGGCAACGGAGGAGGGTGGGATGCAGCCTTTCGATCTCGTGATCCGCGGCGGCACCGTGGTGACGGCGACCGACACGGTCGATGCCGATGTCGGCATTCGCGGCGACATCGTCGCGGCCATCGGACGCGGTCTCGATGCCGGCCGGCGCGAAATCGACGCCGGCGGCAAGCTGGTGATGCCGGGCGGCGTCGACAGCCACGCCCACATCGAGCAGCTATCGGCCGCCGGGCTGGTGAATGCGGATACGTTCCACAGCGCGACGGTGTCGGCCGCGTTCGGCGGGACCACGACGGTCATCCCGTTTGCCGCCCAGCATGTGGGAATGAGCCTCGCCAAGGTCGTCGAGGACTATCACAAGCTGGCGGAGCGCGGCGCCGTCATCGATTACGCCTTTCACATGATCATCGCCGACCCGACCGAGGCGGTGTTGACGAAGGAGCTGCCGTCCCTGGTGAAGGCGGGTCATTCGTCGATCAAGGTGTTCATGACCTACGACCGGCTGAAGCTCGACGACGTGCAGCTCCTCGATGTGCTGGCCGCCGCGCGCGAGAATGGCGCCTTCGTCATGGTGCATGCCGAGAACCACGGAATGATCGCCTGGATGTCGAAACGGCTTCTCGCGCGCGGCTACGCGGCGCCCAAGTACCACGCAGTGTCCCATCCGCGCGGCGGAGAAGCCGAGGCCTTCACCCGGCTCATCGCCTGCGCGGCGCTCGTCGACCAGCCGATCATGATCTACCACGTATCGAGCGCGGCCGGCGTCGCGGTCATTCGGCACGCGCGCGGCCGGGGCCTGAAGGTGTTTGCGGAAACCTGTCCGCAATATCTGTTCCTCACCAAGGCCGATCTCGATCGCCCGGGACTGGAAGGCGCCAAGTGGATCTGCAGCCCGCCGATGCGCGAGGCGGCCGACCAGGAAGCGCTGTGGCAGGCGCTGGCGCTCGGCGACCTGCAGGTCGTTTCGTCGGACCATGCGCCCTACGCCTATGACGAGACCGGCAAGTTTGCCGCCGGAAAGGATCCGAACTTCAAGCAGATCCCCAACGGCATGCCGGGACTGCAGGCGCGCCTGCCGCTCATGTTCGACGCCATGGTGTCGCAACGCCGGTTCGACGCCAACCGTTTCGTCGCCTGGACCGCGACCGAACCGGCGAAGATCTATGGGCTGCACCCGAAGAAAGGCTCGATTGCGGTCGGGTGCGACGCCGACGTCGCGATCTGGGATCCGACGCAAGCGGTGACGTTCAGCGACGCGATGGTGAAGGATCGCGCGGGCTACACGCCGTGGGTCGGCCGCACCGTGCAAGGTTGGCCGGTGGTGGTCGTCCGGCGCGGCGCGGTGATCATCGCGGACGGCAAGCTCGATGCGGCGCCGGGCAGCGGCCGTTTCCTTGCCCGCGCCGCCGGACGCGCGGCCGAGCCGCTCGGCTTGAACTCACCGGAGTTCGATGGCCGCAGAAATTTCGGCGCCAAGCTGGATTGATCAGAGCGTATTTATTTCACGTTGTAGGGTGGGCAAAGGCGCGGCCTGTGCCTCTCCGATTTCGCATGATGCGAATGGTCCGCGCCGTGCCCACCATGGTGGGCGAGCCGCAACAGCTGCGAGGGTTCGGCGCTCAGCGCCGCGGCGAGCAGCGCCTCGATCCAGGGCCGCGGAATACGGCGCGTAATGAACACGATCCGGCTGCGGCGATCGTCGGACGGCCAGCGTTCGAGCCAGGCGAGGGGGTGGAAAACGTGCTGTACGCCGTGCATGACCGCCGGCCGGTCGGGGCTCTCGGCGATGTTGAGGATTCCTTTCAGGCGGAGCAGATCGCTGCCGCAATGCTCGGCGAGCGTCTCGAGAAACAGAGCCAGGGTGACGGCCCGGATCGGTTCCTCGCGCACGAGCGCATAGGTGGTAATCTCGGCATCATGTCGATGGGCGTGGGCTTTTTCCGCGAGCCAAGACCTTGCGTCGAGGGACTTGGTGCCGGGATCATAGAGGCCGGCATCGAAAAGGCGCCGGGGATCGAGGGCGCCGTAATGTGCCCTGAGCACGGGTGCCGCGGGATTGAGTTCCTTCAGGCGACCGATCAATTGCGGTTGCGTTCCGATCGCCAGATCCGACTTTGTCACGACGAGGCGGTCCGCCAACGCGACCTGCTTCACGGAAATCTCTTCGCGGCCGAGCGTGCTCGCGCCATTGACGGCGTCGACGGTGGTCACGACGCCGCCAAGTACAAGGCGGCCGGCTATCTTGGCGTCGATCATCAAGGTTTGCAGGATCGGAGCCGGGTCGGCGAGACCGCTCGTCTCGATGACGACGCGCTCGAAGGGGGGGAGCCTGCCCTGATCGCGCCGGTCGAGCATGTCCGCGAGCGTTTGGGCAAGGTCGCTGCGGACCTTGCAGCACAGGCATCCCGTCTGCAGCTCGATGAAGCTATCCTCGCTTGCCTCGACCAGGTCGTGGTCCAGGCCGATCTCGCCGAATTCGTTGATGATGACGGCGGTGCGCGCGAACGCGGGCTGGCGCAGCAGGTGGCGCAGCAGGGTCGTCTTGCCGCTGCCGAGAAAGCCGGTGAGAACCGAAACCTGGATCACGACGGCACCGCGATCCGCACGCGGCTGGCGGCGTAGCCGGGATCGAGCGCCGCCCGTACCTGGCGCAGGACGGCCACCAGCGAGATCGCCCCGCGCGTGCGGCCGTCGATGGTCACCATCCAGCGGAACGGCAAATCGGGCGGCGCCGGCGCGATGCGGATCTCGTGCGCGTCCGCGCGGACCAGGATCGTGCCGTTCGCGCGCTGCACGCTGCCCGTGACCTGCCAGGCGGCGAGGCTTTGCGCCAGCAGCTCGCGTACATGATCCGGCCTGGTGTTCACAGCGCGCCTTCCAGGATCTCCGCCGGGATCTTGCGCTTCAGGTACCGGCCGTCCTTCGGGCTTGCGAGGTACCGGCCGTTCTCGACCATGATCTTGCCGCGCAGGATCGTCACCGTCGGCCAAGCGAAGATGTCGTGGCCCTCCCACGGGGTATAGTCGGTTTCGTGCAGGTCGGCGGCCCGCACCTTGCCGCGCCGGGTCGGATCGAGAATCGTGATGTCGGCGTCGCTGCCGACGGCGATCGCCCCCTTGCGCGGGTAGAGGCCCATGATCTTGGCTGCATTGGTGGAGACGAGATCGACGTACTGCGTGAGCGAGAAGCCGCGTCGCACGACCATCTCGGTATACATGACGCCGAGGCGCGGCTCGACGCCCGAGTTGCCGCCGGTCGTGTCGTCGATGCGGTTGCCGATGGTCTTGTCCTTCAGCGTGCAGCAGAGCTCGTCGGTGGCGATGCAGTGGATCACGCCGTCGCGCGTGCCCGCCCACAACGCCTTCTGGTCCTCTGGCGATTTCAGCGACGGATAGGTGTGGTAGATCTGGCCGTTGGGGCGCCTATAGTCCTCGGCCGAGTAGTTGAGGTACTGGTGCAGCGTCTCGCCGTAGACGGGCAAGCCTTTCTCACGCGCCTCCGCGACGGCGGCGACGCCGGTGCCGGCGGATACGTGCATCATGTAGAGCGCGGTCCCGGGCACGCTTTCGGCAAGCCGCAGCACGCGGCGGAAGCTCAGGTCCTCGGAGAGCTGGTTGTGGACCTCGGCGAGATGCTCGAAGCCGACGCGGCCTTCGCGCATGAGCTTGGCGTACATGTGCATGACGATGTCGTTGTCCTCGGCGTGGATGACGCCGAGCCCGCCTTCTCTCGCCAGGACCTGGAACGCCTCCCAGATGTCGCCGAAATCGATCATGCGCCCGGCGCGCGACGGCAGGATATTGGTGGTGAAGATCTTGAGCGTCGGATAGCCGGCCTGGATCGCCTCCGCGAGCTCACCCGAGAACGTGGGCGGCGGCTCGGCGTGCAACATGATGTGGTACGCCCAGTCGCACGGGCTGTTCCCGACGAAGTCCTTATCGCGCAGCTCGATCGCCTGAAGCGCCGTGGCGCCGTCCCGCCAGTAGGCG
>WNGA01014945.1_pt1 | contig 17858 bp, 17 predicted proteins | sample 5400061 | NCBI WGS metagenome assembly WNGA01 (sample SAMN13153366, study PRJNA577476) | soil metagenome | isolation source: 100 cm soil or saprolite under grassland replicate 2 | place: USA:California | collected 2016-06-15 | reverse complement strand
ACCCGATGCGGATGATCCGCGAGCCGCTGGGCCAAGACAAGACCCTGGCCGTGGTCAAAGAGAGTCACCGCCGCGCCGTGTGCGAGGCCATCTTCGCCCGCTTGCGCGCCGGCGAGGACATGACGCCGGAGCAGGTCAAGGCGCTGTTGCGCGACGAGCTCGTGGACGACCCGCGCGCCCTCTTCAGCGGTCAGGAGCGGGAGGAGAAGGTGCGGCAGTTCCGCGAGGAGATGCGCGCCGCGGCGTTCATCGCGCACGGCAAGATCTTCGGCACGGCGACGATCCCCGGCGCTGCCGCGATGATCGACGTCACCCCGCCGCCGACCGGCCCGACGATCACGAGCGCGGCCGAGGCTTGGTACTTGGAGCTGGCGCGCGACAGCCGGCCGGCTACCGTGGACGGCCACAAACAGCGCGTGCGCAAGTTCGTCGAGAAAGTCGGCGACCTGCCGTTGACCGACGTCACCCGCGCCGTGGCCTCGGACTTCCTTCGCGGCCTCGACGTGGCCAACAGCACGCGCAAAGCGTATACCACGACGCTCAAGTGCGTCTTCGACGACGCCCGCGAGAATGGTCGGTTCACGGGCGACAACCCGTTCGCAGACAGGAAGGGGACGAAGGGCGGCGACAGCTACGTGCCGTTCACGGTCCCGGAGCTCCAGGTGCTGTTCAGCAAATTGCCGCGCGAGGTCGCGCCGAAGAAGCATACACCCGACACGGCGCTGCCGTGGGTCACATTGATTGCCCTCTACACCGGCGCGCGGCTCGAGGAGATATGCCAGCTGACGACGGCCGACGTCCGCGAGGAGAAAGCCAACGGCGCGACCGTGTGGGTCATCGACATACACAACGGCGGCGACAACAAGCTCAAGAACGAGTCCGCGGCGCGGCTGATCCCCGTCCACTCCGCGCTCGCGCAAGCGGGTGGTTTGCTCGACTACGTCAAGGCATTGCCCGCGGGGCCGCTGTTCCCCGGCTTGAAGCGGCGCGAGTCGAAGGGCGGCAAGGTCGGCGCGCGGATCGGCGAGCTGTTCCGGAAGAAGCTCGTGGCGCTCGGACTGAAGCGCGAGGGCCTCGTGTTCCACTCGTTCCGACACACGGTCGCGGGGCGGCTCGACGCGGCCGACGTCCGGCAGTCGGACGCGGCGCGGGTGCTCGGCCACGCCGTGGCAGGCATGTCGTACGGCACCTACTCGCAGGCTGGGCCGGGGTTGAACGGTGTCAAGGCCGTGGTCGAGAAGATCGCCTACGACGGCCTTAAACTGAGCTGCGGCTAAAACCTAAACTCGAACGAGCTGGGAGCGGCCGGCGATCGTACGCCGGCCGTCTCATTTTTATCTACCGGTATAAAAGTCGGTACGCGAATCGCGCGCGACTCCAACGCGGTGTGAAAAACATCACTATTTTCGTCGGTCTGCGCAACTAAAGATGGCAAAATGTCGTTATGTGGCGCGACACCACTCCATCACTTAAAGGAACGACGCGACCATGGACGAGAACTCGAACGAGCCGGCAGGCTGGCGGATCAGCGCCTGGCTGAAAGCCGCTGGCTTCCCCTTCTCGCGGCCGAAGCTCTACCAAGAGATCAACAGCGGCCGCCTCGCCGCCTGCAAGGCCGGCGCGGGCACCACGATCATCCTGACGTCGCCGCGCGAGTACTTCGCCAAGCTGCCGCGGACGCTGGCGCCCTCGCCGAACCCTCGAGCTCGTAAGACGGCTGCGGCGTGAAGCAGGCACCGGGAGGGATTCATATGAAAGAGCAGAACAGCAACGTCGGCCGGGCGCACGACGCCGTGACGGTGCGGGAGGCGGAGCGCAGCAACTCCGGCCGAACGCTCGACGTCATCACAGCCGAGATTCAGCAGATCGAGCGCCGCAACGTGTTCGACATCGGCAAGCTGTTGGTCGAGGCCAACAAGGTCTGTGACCACGGCGACTGGTTGCCGTGGCTCAAAGCCGAGTTCGAGTGGTCGCACGACACGGCGCGCAACTATATGAACGCATACCGGCTGGCCACAGATTACGAACGCGTTCGTAATCTGACCGTGCCGATGCGCGTCATCTACCTCCTCGCCGACGAGGTGGACGAGCACACGGGACCGGTCGTCGACGCGCTGGTGGAAGCCACGGCGGGCGGCAAGAAGAAGTTGAGCTTCGCCGACGCGGAGCTGGTCGCCGGCAACGCCTATCAGCGGAGCAAGTACGGCGACTTTCCAGAAGCCGCGCTGGACGCGATGGCGATGAACGACGGCGAGCCGTGGGGCGAGGCCGCGATCGCGGCGCTCAAGGCCGCGCGGCCGACCACGGCAGAGGAAGCCGAGGCGATCGCGGAGAGCGCGTGGCAGGCGTACAAGGCGAGCCTCGGCGACGCCGAAGGCGACGCCGAAGACGACGCCGAAGACGACGCCGAAGACGACGCCGATATCGACGCCGATATCGACGCCGACGCCGGATCGGAAACCGAATCGCATGAGGCCGAGATCAGCGCTTTGATGTTGCGGGCAGAGCAAGCGATCGCGCTCGCTCACTTCGACGGAAAGCTTATCACTAATGAGTACAACTTGTTCACCGTCGACGATCGAGCGAGGATGGCCGTCAAAGCCGTGATCGTCGCCTGGACGGACGTCGAAGCGAAGATGTTAGGGCGAGAATACGCCCACCGCGAGGACGACATGAAAGCCGCGCGCCAGTTTAAGCGCGAAATGCGAAACGCCAAGGCCGCGGAGCCGGCGGAGGTCGCGTGACCCCCTCGGACCCCCGTGCTGGCCCGCCGCGTGTATCACGGCGAATGCGCGGAGGGAAACCCCGGCGGCAAAACACGAGGGAGTGATTGACAATGGAAACGAAGATCGAAGGTGACATTGCGGCGCGCAGCGCGGGTGTTACATAAAAAACGAAAGACCCCGCGGGGGCGAATCCGCGGGGCTTCCGTTTCATCCGAGGATGAAAACTCTTTCGGGTGGAACGAGGCTGCAGCCGGAGGTTAGGCGGCTGGAACCTTTAACATGTCGCGCGGCCTGGGAGGGCTCACGCGACCGACCAAAGCCTAAGGGGTTAGGCCATGGTACTCCATATTTATGCCGACGCTGGCGACAGCGCAACACGTAATTTTCCGCCACATCATCAACTTCGAGCGACGCGGAGGCGGCCATGAACCGCCACGAACGCCGGCGCCAGATCGCAACGCGGAAGCGCAACATCCGGACCGTCTCAGACGCAGTCGCGTACCTCAAGCAGCTGCCGGAGGTCCCGATCGACGAGCCGATGGACCCCGACCGGGTCTACCACCACGCCTATCTGCACGACGACTGGTGCCAGTACCGGCAAGGTAGGTGCAACTGCGACGTCGTGACCAAACGCTTCGTTGAGCCTGTGCGGTCATGACATCCACAACCATCAACGAATACGCTCGGTATTGTAACGACGTAGCTCTTCTCCTCTACGGCACGCCGAACCGAGACAAGTGCACCAGCGCTGAGAACCGCTGGGGCAACAACGGCTCGCTGTCGGTCAAGGTAGCGACAGGTGAGTGGTACGACTTCGAGGCGCGGAAAGGCGGTTCGACGCTCGAGTTGATAATGCACCACTTCGAGCACATGAAGTCGAAGGACGCTGCAGTCGAGTGGTTCAACCTAGTCAGGGACAAGCTGACGAACGGCGAGACCGCGCCGGTCGACGAGGTCGCGCCGATCAGCGGCAACCGCAAGGCGAACGGCGGCAGCGGCAACAGCCGCGTGTTCACGTTCGAGGGCGCGGCCGAGCGCTATCCCTACCACGACGCCGAGAGCGAGGTCGCGTTCGTCGCCGCTCGGTACGAGCCGAAAGACTTCCGTCCGTGGCGGCCCGACGGTTGCGGCGGCTGGATCAAGGGCCTGGACGGCGTCAAGCTCGTCCCGTACCGACTGCCCGAGCTCATCGAGGCTGTCGCCAGCGAGCAGACGGTCCACGTCCTCGAAGGCGAGCGCGACGTCGAGGCGGCTCGCAATCTCGGCCTCGTCGCCACCTGCAACCAGGGCGGATGCGGCGGCGGGTGGCGCGACGAGTACAACGACTATTTCCGCGGCGCCGACGTGGTCGTGCACACCGACAACGACGACGGCGGCCGCAAGCACCAGGCGAAGGTCGTGGACGCTCTGCGCGGCGTGGCCAAGCGCGTTCGGGCGTTCGACCTCAAGCGGCACTGGCCCGCAGTTCCGCTCAAGGGCGACCTGACCGACTGGGTCGCGCAGGGCGGCACGCGCGAGGAGCTCGACCGGTTCATCTTCGACGGCAAGCTCCCGTTCCTCGACTTCTCGAACTGGGACAACGTGCTCGTGCCGCGGCAGGAGTGGGCGGTCGAAGACCGAATCCCGACCGAGCAGACCACGCTGTTCTCAGGCGAGGGCGCGGCGGGCAAGAGCTTGATCCAGCTGCAGCTGTCCGTCGCGCACGTGCTCGGCAAGGAGTGGCTCGGCATCGTGCCTGAATTTCGGCCCGCGTGGTTCATCGACGCGGAAGACGGCGAGAAGATAATCCACAAGAGGCTCGCCGACATCCTGCGATACTACGGCGCGACCTTCGCTGCCGCGCACAAGCGCGGCCTGCACGTCACGTCGCTGGCGGGCCAGGACGCGGTGCTGGCGACGGCGGACCGCAAGAGCGGCAAGATAGAGCCGACGCCGCTCTACTACGAGCTGCTGGAGAAAGCCGGCGACATCAAGCCCGCGATGATCGGCATCGCGTCGTCGGCGAACGTGTTCGCCGGCAACGAGATCAGCCGCACCGAGGTCCAGCAGTTCATCGCGCTGCTGACCCGCATCGCCATGGTCGGGCGCAGCGCCGTGAACCTGATATCGCACCCGAGCCTGGTCGGCATATCGAGCGGCACGGGCCTGTCGGGCTCGACGCAGTGGCACAACGCGGTGCGTGCGCGCTTCTACCTCAGGAGCGTCAAAGCCAAGAAGAAGGACGACGACGAGGAGGAGCCCGACCACAACCTGCGCGTCCTCGAGTTCCACAAGAACAACTACGGCCCGGTCTCGAGCCGAATCTTCCTGCGGTGGGACGACGGCCTGTTTCTGCCGTACCGCGGCGACACGGTCGACCTCGAGCGCCAGCTGCAGGCCGTCGAGGTGTTCCTGGCCGTGTTGACCAAGCTCACGAAGCAGGGCCAGGACCTCAGCCCGCACAAGACTTCACCCAGCGGCTGGGCGCCGACCATCATCACCAAGCACCCCGACGCAGCTGGGTTCCGCCAGCACGAGATGGAGGCCGCCATGCAGCGGCTGCTCGACGTCGACAGGATCCACATCGCGGAGAGGGGCAGCGGCGCTAGGGCGAAGAAGTACTTGTTCCCGGGGCCAAAGGTAACGGAGGCGTGAATGTCGAGCTGGTGTCGAGCTGGTGTCGAGCTGTTGTCGGGCTATGTGTGTGAGTCACTTCACCCCTAACGCTATGGGGAGTTCAACACAGTGTCGAACTCCCGCATAGCTTCGGGGATAGGGGCTGAGCGCGGGTCGGGGAGTGAATCATCCACCCGCCGCCGCGATCGCGAGCCCGGGCTCATCCCCATCACCGCCATCCTCGGCCGGCCGCGCGACGCCCACACCGACGCGGCGGACCGCCGGCGCGCCAAGACTCGCGACCGCAAGCGCCGGGAGCGCAGGCGCAAGAAGGGTGACGGAAACGTGATGACGGTCTCGATCGTGGTCGACTACGCGCTGGCGTGCGAGCTGGCGGACGCGGGTTTCATCGGTGACTGGGACTTGGAGGACCGCGCCGCGGTCAAGGCCGCCCTGCAGGCGTACCTCGACCAACGGAAGAAGTACGAGTGACGGCGTGACACACCGTGACGCGACTCAGGGACTGACGTGCCATATTTAGGCTTGCACAAGCACGTGCAGCGTGTCGACCGGCCGGGCAGCTGAGGGGTGGTGCCGAGCTCCATCGGTCGCCTTCTCTCACCCCAGGAAGCGCCGGGCCGGTTGACCGAACTCTAGAACAAGGAATTAGACCGATGTCACCACCCACAGGCTTGAGCTACGAGACCAGGCCCGGAGTCCCCTCTTCTTCCTCCGGCGGCGCTAGGATCGTAGCTCCTTTTAATCAGAAGCTCCGACCCGCAGACCACTTTTACCGCGCAGCGTGGGCTCACGTTCGGTCGAACGCTACGCGACAGCCTCTAGAGGAGGTCGCGCGCGACCTGTTCGGCCGCAACGACGAAGTCACTCAGCTCCTGCTGCGCGCCGCGACCTCACCGGCTCAGACTAACGTGCAGGGCTGGGCGAACGAGCTCGCCGCGACCAGCGTGATCGACATGCTGCTCGCTATTGGTCCCGCGTACGCTTCGTCCGCGCTGATACCGCTCGCCGCTAACGTCGAGTTTCCGCCGGGTGTCGCGCTGGTCACCGTGCCGGACGTGCTCGTGGCCGCGGCCGACGCTGGCGCGTTCGTCGCAGAGGGCGCGCCGATCCCAGTGCGCAAGTTCAGCGTCAGCAACTTCCCCACTTTGAACTTGCGTAAGATGGCCGTCATCAACGCCTTCACGAGAGAAACCTACGAGCGCACCAGGATCCCGAGCTTCGTGCCGCAGGTGATTCAACAAGCGATCGGCCTGCTGCTCGACGCCAAGATCTTCGGCAACCAGTCAGACGACACGATCACACCGGCAGGGCTCTTGAACGGCCTCAGCACCGAAGGTGCGACGGCCGGCGGTGGCGCAGCGGCGGTCGCCGGTGACGTGACGAAATTGGTCAAGAAGCTGAGCGACAACGGAGGCGGGCGCAGCGTCGTGTTCGTCGCAGCGCCCCAGCAGGCCGCAGCGCTGAAGGCGTGGGCCGGTCCGAAGTTTGACTATACGATTTTGGCCTCGAGCGCGCTCGCGGACAAGACGGTCGTCGCGCTCGAAGCTTCGTCGTTCATCATCGCAGTGGGGCCGGAGCCGGAGTTCAGCACGTCGCGGCAAGGTGTGCTCCACATGGAGGACACGACGCCAACTCAGCTCGTAGGCGCGTCCGGCCTCGTTCAGTCGCTTTGGCAGACCGACTGCGTAGCCTTGAAGACGATCCTCAGGGTCAACTGGGGCATGCGCGCCACCGGGCACGTCGCGTTCATCAGCACCGTGACTTGGTGATCGCGCCATGACATCTCAGGATTGGTTACAGGAACTCTTTGACACGCTCGACGCCGAGCAGGCTGCGTTCGACAAGCAGATGGAGCACCGTCGCGTCGAGCGCGTGCGTGAGCGCAAGCGCAAGAGCGTCGAACAAGACCTCCACCACGCCGAACAGGAGGCGCGCAAAGCTAGAGACGCGGACCGCCTCTGCCGCGCCCAGAAGCGCAGCAAGCACTCGCAGTGGATCGTCAGAGCGATCGCGGACTCGTGGGAAGACTACGCAGACGGCCTGCGAAGGGCCAAGGCGAACATCTCCAAACCGTCGTGCACGTGTGAGGCGGTGGACGGGGCGGTACGATGTACGTGCAATTTTCCAAACAGTGAGGCTCGATGAATGGCAGAACACAGGGGTCGAAAGAAGTTTAGCAAACATGCGTGGGCTTTTTCCCACAGGAACAAGAGGCAGCGCGCGACGCACGCGCGGCCTAAAGAAGAACCGCCGCGCCTGCAGAACTTCCGCGACACGGCTGGGCTTGAACGATATTTGGCGCCTAGCGAGCGTCGCGCCGTGCGTTTGGCCGAGGAACAGGAGTAGGAAGATGACTGGTTACGTATTTCAGACCGACCTCGATCAGCGAATCGAGAAGGTGAAGTCGAGGGTCTACCGAGACCTCGCCGCGGATGGCCTGATACCAACGCTGGCATTCTTGGCGGCGCACGGCGTCGACCTCGATATCGAGCCCACCTCGGCGCCAGGTCAGGTCAAGCTGGTCCCGCGCTTCCGTAAGGGCACGGACGACGACGTCGTCGACGAAGTGAACGCTGCGATCAGGGACTTCGCGCTCTTCGTGAGAGCGCCGAACGTGTACAAGCAACACTACCACGGGCTCGTCAACGCCCGTCGCACACTCGCTCTTTGATCAAAGTGGAGGAATTAAAATGACTGAAGAAAGCAAAGTTGCAAATCCGCCCATGCACACGCCGATTGCGCAAGCGAGTTCGGAAGAGACTCGTAGCCTCGTACCACAACTCGTGAATAAGGCTGTAGTTGTCGAAGTCGACAGCACTGAGGTGCCTGATATCGGTAGTGCGCTGCTGCAGCTGCAATCTGCAATCAAGCAGATGACGCCCGACGATATTTCGCTGGAGTATTCTGAAGATCGTAGTGCGACACGATCGACGACGCGGTTGAGGTTGCGTGCATATCGAAAGCTGGGTGGATGACGGACGACGTCGTGCGCCTGGATATGGAGCTTCTCCACAGGGTACAAAGGGAAGTAGAAGGCCTGCGCGACGACATGATCTCGATGCGGAAGGAGCTCGCGTTCCTAAGGGCCGAGTGTGTCGAACTCGTGCTGAGCGACGTCAAGCGGGTGTTCGAACAGCTGCCGGAACGCGTCCGTTTCAGGGTGGCTTTGATGGACCAGCGTGACAAAGCCAGAGCCCGCGTCGGGCTGGTCGCAATCGGAGAGGAGAAAGGATCCCTGTGACGTTCCATGACCACCCACGGCCACCGGCGTGGACGCCCGCGGCGTTCGACACCTGAATATCGGGCATGGGAGAGCATGATCCACAAGTGCACCAACGAGAAGGCGACCGGCTGGGTTTACTACGGCGCACGGGGCATCGCCGTCGACCCGGTGTGGCGCCGCTCGTTCGAAGCGTTCCTGCGGGACGTGGGCCCGAAGCCGATCGGCCGATACAGGTTGGAACGCTTGGACAAGAACTCCGACTTCACGCCGTCCAACGTCGGGTGGACAGAGAGGCCGAGGCGCAAGCGACGTCGAGGACCCGCTATTAGACGGTGTGAGACATCAGGAGCTGGTCGAGGAGCGGGTTTGCTGTGAGGTCGGTATCACCGGAGGACACCCACTACGAACGCAAAGGCGCTGGCAGGTGAGTGCGAGAATAGTTTTCCACGAATCGCACCGAGTTCATGATTGGGCTTCAGTGAGTGTGTTCACACAGTGAACACGAAGCGTGTTTGGGGGAGGGGACGAGGATGACTGCTAACCCATTGAGGAGTCAAATTAAACCCGGGGGGTGGGCAGCAAAACAACTGACCGGTCCAGTAGCTCGCCGCGGGGGCGCCGCAGTTCACCAATATGTCACATCTCAGCCTAAAAATCCGCAACAGCCTCAATGGGTTAGCCGGTTCCAACCGGTTACGCCTTGGTAACCGACCCCGGGAGCTTAACCACACAGTGAACACGTGAAAAATTTCTTACCATGAAGCCGTCCTCCGACGGCCCCCCTTGGAAAACTATTTCGGCCAGAACTGGCAGTGAACTTCAGAAAGGCAGGGAAAATGACCGAAAAGCTGTACCTCTTCGACGTCGTCGACGCGGGCGGCCGCGCCGTGCTCTATTCGCCGGACATGGACCGGATCCTGGCCGCCGCGGGCCAGCGGTTCGACGTGTCGAACATGGTCGCGTGAAAGTTTTCCCCGCCGTGGGAAAAAGGCGAGGGCCGGCGCGGCGACCGCAAGCAGCACGAGAACCGCAGCGCAGCCGAGGCTCAATGTAAGCTTTACGCTCGCTGCATAGAGCGCGACCCCACGTCTCGGCTTTCATGCTCGCACCCCCTTACTCGCGTCGCCAACTCTTCGCGAACGCCGCCATGGCAGCCTCGGGCGTCGCCGCGTAGCCGTGCGCCGCGCGGCGTCTCGCCGTTGTGACCGCTCGCCCACATCCGCGGGCGGCCCTGCGGCCCGACGGCATCGAGGAAGAAGATGCGGCCGACGATGACGCCATCCTCGAGCACGTCGAAGTCATCCTGGTTCCAGCCGATCGGCGCGCGTTTGAGGATGAGTTGCTTGGCGAAGGGAGGTCCGTCGCGCTAGGGCGTGTACTCATTAACGCGCAGATGTCGGGTTTTGGGGGCTAAGCGGAAATCATCCGCTCGATCACAGCATTACCGGTTTTGACCCCATTAGCGGACATGGGGGTCGCGCCTTACCGCCGGCCGCTTCCAAACCTGTATTCCACTTCGACCTCGATTGGCCCGCCCGTGTCGCCGAGGTCGCGCCGCACTTCGTCGCGCACAGCTCGACGAATTTCGTCAGGCAAGCCTGCCAATACCTGGCCGGTGGAAACGCCGCCGCGTTCAAACGGGCCGTAATACTCGTCAAATGACGGCAGCACAAAGGTGTGCTTCACAGTACGTGTCTCGATCTGCGAGAAACCGCCCTCACGGAACAACTCTTCTAGCCGGGACGCCTCTCCCAACGAAAAAATGCGACTGACGGCTTCGGCCAAACCGGGTACATACCGTGTCAATATGACGTTGATCCGGCTATTATAGGAGCGCTCTGGGACCGTAGCCACCGACACTGCCGCCCGCCCGCCCGGACGAAGCACCCGACGAAACTCCGAGAGGCCCCGTGCCGGCTCGGGGAACAACATCAGCCCGAGATTGCAGACCACCGCGTCGAAAGTTTTGTCTGAGAACGAGAGAGCCTGTGCGTCCTCGACCAAAACGGAAGCATTGCGCGCTTCGCCGAGGCGCTCGCGTGCCTTCTCGGCCATGGCCGGGGAGACATCGGCGGCCGTAACGTGACCGGTCGGGCCGACCGCCGAGAGGGCCGCCTCGGCTGAAAGCCCTGTGCCAGCAGCGATGTCAAGGACGCGCATACCCCGTGCAACGCGGGCCGCGCGCAGAACGAAAGGCATGAAGTATCTCGTAACATGCGCAAAGGCTCGGTCGTACTCGGCCGCCGCTTCATCCTTGTAAGTCAGTTCTTCTGGCATCCGGGCGCATTCTTTTGATCCGTGGCCCCATACTAGTGCGGGGATAATGCTAAAAGGTAGTGCCGCTATTGGCACGAAGCGGCGGTTAGCAAATGCCCGCTTTTGCGCCGCTTGTGGGGGCTAAGCGGACATCGATCAGCGTCGTCGATTTATGAGTACACGCCCTAGAAAACTCTGTCCTTCCAAAGAATCCAAAGGTGTTGAAACGCCGGGCCGTACTTGTCTTTGATGTCTGCGATCGCCCGTTTGGTTTCAGCCTGCCTCATGCCGCCATCGCTGATGAATGTGAGGTCCACAACGAGCGCAAATAGGCTCGGTCTCGAATATTTCAATTTCTCCAGTTTGTCGTTGATGGCCTTCTCCAGTGCCGCGGAAATGGACTCGGCTCGTTCGATGCAGTTTTCAACTGGGTCATGCTGCATCCGTTCTTTAAGTCTATATTCGTCGCCCAAGCGGCGTCCTGGCGGCCAAGCGCTGGTAACCTCAATTTTGATAACGTCTCCGGTTTCGGTTCGCGCGTAGCCGTCCGGTGGTTCCTCACTGACATTGGCGAGACGGATTTGGACAAACGGCTGGTACTTGCTTAACTCCGCAAGCATCCATGCATCGTGCAAAAACTGGCGTTTAGGGTCGCCAAAATGTTCACTTGATGGGCGGCTGCGCTTGTCAAAGCCATCGACCCGTCGCCGAAACTCTGGTGGGTCCATCCATTCAGTCAATTCTGCCCGGACCTTCGACAGATCGGCGGCAGTGAGCGGCAGACCTGGGTCCTCATCGTCGCTGCTCACTGCGTAGCCTTCCCTTCGAGTATCCGCCGCCCCGCCTCGGTGATCCGCACCCGCGCAATCTCCATCTCGTGCTTGCCCGCGCGCATCCGCTCAGCGCCCGCGCTTGCCAGTCGTGCCTGCACCAATTCGACTATCTGCGCGACCGTGAAGCCGTGCGCGAGCATCATCGCCTCGGGTGCAGCCGTCGCGGCAGGAGGCGAGCAGTTCGAGCGCTCGGCGGCGGTCGGGTTTGAGGCGGCGGCGGAGGATCGCGGCATTTGGCGGGTGGGGCTTCTGGGACCGGGCGGCGAGACTACCAGATTCCCGCACTAGCTAGGTCGCGTACTCGTAAATCGCCCAGCCCTGTCCGCTTTCGGGCAAACCGGACATTGAGCCGGACATCGCGGAATGGCCGAATCTGACCCGAAGCGGCCTTCGGGAGCATTCATAGGACTTGCCTATCGGCCTGGGTCACAGACTGGGCGATGGAAACGTGGTATCATTCCTCCATTGCATGAATGACCCCCAATTGGAGGGTCACATGGCAAGCTACATCGGACGACGAAAATTCTTAGCCACGCTCGGCGGCGCGGCGGCTGCGTGGCCGCTCACGGCGCGCGCGCAGCAGCCGGAGCGAATGCGGCGGATCGGCGTCCTCATGAGTCAGGCTGCGGACGATCCGGTAGGACAGCCCCGTCTCTTGGCGCTCGCGCAGGGGCTGCAGGAAGCCGGCTGGACCGTCGGCCGCAACTTGCAAATTGACACGCGCTGGGCCGCCAGCGATGCCGAGCGCTTTCGCAAATATGCGGCGGAACTGGTCGCGCTTGCGCCGGATGTCATCCTGGTCAATGGTCCCGCGGCCTTGGCGCAGTTGCAACAGGCGACCCGCAGCGTGCCGATCGTGTTCACGGCTGTCACCGATCCGGTCGGCGCCGGCCACGTCGACAGCCTGGCGCGACCGGGTGGCAATGTCACCGGGTTCATGAATTCGGAATACAGCACGAGCGGGAAGTGGTTGGAGCTGCTCAAGGAGATCGCGCCACGCGTGACGCGGGCGGCGGTCATTCGGGATCCCACCTCGACGTCCTCTGTCGGCCAGTTCGCCGCCATCCAGAGCGCGGCAGGATCATTCGGGGTGGAGCTGAGCGCGATCGATATGCGCAATGCCGGCGAGATCGAGCGGGCCGTCACCGCGTTCGCGCGCGCGTCCAATGGCGGCCTGATCGTCACGACGGGCGGATCGAGCACTCGTCGCAGCGTGATCATCGCGCTGGCGGCCCGACACAAGCTGCCCGCGGTCTACCCCTTCCGCTATCACGTCACCGGCGGCGGCCTGATCTCCTACGGGCCTGATATCGTTGACCAGTACCGGCGCGCTGCAAGCTACGTCGATCGCGTCTTCAAGGGCGAGAAGCCCGCCGACCTGCCGGTGCAGGCCCCGACCAAGTATGAACTAGTCATCAACCTCAAGACCGCGAAGGCGCTCGACCTCGACGTGCCGCCGTCGCTGCTCGCCCGCGCCGACGAGGTGATTGAATGAAACGACGCGAGTTCATCACGCTTCTCGGCGGCGCGGCGGCGGCATGGCCGCTCGCGGCGTACGCGCAGCAGCCCGAGCGCGTTCGCCGCATAGGCTCGCTCACGGGCATCGCGGACGATTCGATGACGCAGGCACGCCTCGCGACATTCCTAGAGACGCTGCAGCAATTAGGCTGGACCGAAGGCCAAAACGTGCAGGTCGACCGTCGCTGGGGCGGGGGTGATGCCGACCGCATTCGCAAATATGCAGCGGAATTGGCCACGCTCAACCCGGATGTAATCTTGGCCACTGGTGCCCCCGCCACGCAGCAGTTGCTTCTGGCCACCCGCACCGTGCCAATCGTATTTGTGCTCGTCCCCGATCCAGTCGGCTCCGGCTTCGTCGAGAGTCTGTCGCGACCGGGCGGCAATGCGACCGGCTTTATGCAGTTCGAATATGGTTTGAGCGGAAAATGGCTGGAACTACTCAAAGAGATTGCGCCAGGCGTGACGCGAGCGGCAGTCCTTCGGGATCCCGCCCTACCTGCCGGGATCGGCAGTTTCGCCATAATCCAGTCGGTGGTGCAGTCGGTGGGCGTGGACGTGAGCCCGATCTCAGTGCGCGACGCGGCCGAGATTGAGCGCGCCATCTCGGCATTCGCGCGCTCCTCGAACGGCGGTCTAATCGTGACGGCGAGCGCGTTGGCGCGGTTTCATATCAATCTGATCATCACGCTTGCGGCCCGGCACAAACTACCCGCGGTGTACTGGGACCGCCCCTCGGTTGCCAGCGGCGGCCTGATTTCTTATGGCGCTAATGACATCGACCCATTCCGGCGCGCAGCCGGCTACGTCGATCGCATCCTCAAGGGCGAGAACCCGGCCGACCTGCCGGTCCAAGCACCGACCAAATACGAGCTGGTGATCAACCTCAGGACCGCCAAAGAGCTCGGCCTCGAAGTTCCGCCAACGCTGCTCGCCCGCGCCGACGAGGTGATCGAGTGAAATGGCGCGAGTTCATCACGCTTCGTGTGAAGATGCGCCTTTGGTAGCGGTGAGCGGTTCCCGTTTGATGCGATGTTCCGAACGTGAGGGAGGGATCGGACATGGCGAATATCGAAATCGCGGCGATGACGGGTCGCAAGGTCGTGCTCAACGCAGATGTGATCGAGCAATTCCGTGCCGGACTGCGCGGTAGTCATCTGCTTCGGGGCGACGATGGATACGATGCGGCGCGCACGATCTACAACGCGATGATCGAGCATCGACCCGCGATTATCGCCCGCTGCGCCGGAGCCGCTGATGTGATTTCCGCCGTTAATTTCGCTCGAAAAAACGGCCTGTTGGTGTCGGTGCGCGGAGGCGGCCACAATGTGTCGGGCAACGCGGTCTGCGACGGTGGGCTGATGATCGACCTGTCACCAATGAAAAGCGTGCGTGTTGATCCGCAAGGCAAGACCGTCCGCGCCGAGGCTGGCGTCACCTGGGGCGAGTTTGATCGAGAAACGCAAGCCTTCGGGCTAGCGACGACCGGCGGCCTCGTTTCCACAACCGGTATTGCCGGTCTAACGTTGGGTGGCGGCCTCGGCTGGCTTATGGGGAACTACGGGCTTGCCTGCGACAATCTGATTTCGGTCGATGTGGTAACCGCAGACGGGCGGTTGCTCACGGCGAGCAAGTCCCGAAACGAGGATCTGTTCTGGGGGCTGCGCGGGGGCGGCGGGAATTTCGGTATTGCCACCTCATTCGAATTCCAGCTTCACCCGGTGGGGCCAATGCTCGGCGGTATTTTGATTCACCGGCTCGACAAGGCGGCCGAGGTCATCAGGTTCTATGACGACTTTACCCGCACGAGCCCGGACGAGCTGGGCACCTTCGTGGGCTTCGTGACCTCGCCCGAGGGAGAGCGCGTCATGGCCATCTTCGTTTCTTATAACGGTGCCGTCGAAGAAGGCCAGCGCATCCTCAAACCTCTCAGAGAGTTCGGACCGCCGCTTGCGGACATGATCGGCCCCATGCCCTACGTACAGATACAAAAGATGATGGACGACGCGTTTCCGGCCGGACGACAGAACTACTGGAAGTCAAACTTCCTCAAGGGCCTCGATACCGACGCTATCAACGTGATCATTGAGCACGTCGCGAAGGCGCCTTCACCGCACTCTGGCGTCGCCATCGAACAGTTCAGTGGCGCTGTGAACCGAGTCGGAATCAACGATACCGCGTTCAACCACCGCAACGCCCGCTACAATCTCCTGATCGTTGGCATCTGGACCGATCCTGCAGCAAAGGCCGACAACGTAAGATGGGTGCGAGATCTCTGGGATGCGATGGCCCCATATTCGTCAGGCGGCGTCTATGTGAATTACCTCGGCCAGGAAGTCGACGAAGGCGCCGAGCGCGTTAAATCCGCATATGGTTCCGAAAAGTACGCACGGCTCGTGGCGCTTAAACAAAAATACGATCCAACCAACCTGTTCCGTCTAAATCAGAATATCAGGCCATCCGGGGGTTAAAGCGGTCCCGCACCGGCAAGTAAGTGTCACCGATGCTGCTTGCCCTGAGGCGATCGAGAAGGAGGCGAGTTCGTCGTGCGCTTCTGTTAGGATTGCCAGCCTCGATCCTGGGCTGAGCCCCGGCGGGAGGCACCAATGACTGTGCCGGCGAGGTGACCTTGTCCCGCAAGGCTGAAAAGCGTAGTTCAACCGGAACGAAGGCCAGAACGCGCGTTGGTCGGATGCGCGCAACCCGCTCCGACCTCGAAGAGCAACTCAGGCGCGAACTTGCCGAGGCGCACGAGCAGCAGACGGCGACCTCGGAGGTTTTACGGGTCATCTCAAGTTCGCCCGGTGAGTTGGAGCCTGTCTTCGACACGATCCTGGCAAACGCCACGCGTATTTGCGAAGCTAAGTTCGGCATTCTCTATTTGCGCGACGACGAGGCATTCCGGCTCCGTGCGTTGCATGGTGCACCACCTGCATTTGCTGAGGCGAGTTGGCGCGATCCGGTTGTCCAACCTGGTCCACGAACTGGTTTTGGGCGCGTCATCCAGACGAAGCAGCCGGTCCACATTGTGGATGTCACGGTCGACCCGGCCTACGCCGAACGTGATCCGCTGCGGGTCCCCTTAGTTGAACAGGCCGGCGCTCGTAGTTTCATCATCGTCCCGATGCTCAAGGAGAACGAGCTAATCGGCACTATCGCCATCTACCGCCAGGAGGTTCGCCCCTTCACCGACAAGCAGATTGAGCTGGTAACAAACTTCGCCGCCCAGGCCGTTATCGCCATCGAGAACACTCGCCTGCTCAACGAGCTGCGGCAGCGCACCGATGATCTTACCGAGGCGCTGGAGCAGCAGACCGCGACCTCGGAAGTGCTGCGGATCATTTCGTCCTCGCCGGGCGATCTTGCCCCGGTGTTCAACGCGATGATCGAGAATGCCACACGTTTGTGCGGCGCTGAGGTCGGCACCTTCGCGCTTTACGACGTAGGCGGATTGCGCGGGGTAGCGGTCTATGGCCATTCCGAGCGGTATGCCGATGTCGCCTCGCGCGTCAATCGCTCCCTGCCGGGAACCGGCCTCGCTGAAATGGAAGCGAGCCGCCAAGCGGCGCAAGTGGCCGACGCGGCGGCGGAGCCGGCCTACGATGATCTCCGCCGCCTTAATCCAGACTTCGCCCGGGTTCGTTCGGCCCTCTACGTCCCGATCGTCAAGGAGAGCGATCTCATCGGCGCGTTCATGATGTACCGCCATGAGGTCCGCTCGTTCAGCGAGAAGCAGATCGAGGTGGTGCAGAATTTCGCCAGCCAGGCGGTCATCGCTATCGAGAACACCCGCCTGCTCAACGAGCTGCGCGAGTCTTTGCAGCAGCAGACCGCCACCGCCGACGTGCTTAAGGTGATCAGCCGCTCCACCTTCGATCTGCAAGCGGTGCTCAATACCCTCGTCGAGTCGGCAAGCATACTCTGCGAAGCGGATATGGCAGCGATCGTCCGCCCCACGGCCGAGGGCTTACGGCACGTCGCATCGTACGGGTACTCGCCGGACTACCAGCAGTACATGGAAAGGACCCCGATTCCGTTGAGGCGTGGCTCTATCTCCGGACGCACGGTGCTAGAAGGCGAACCCGTTCATATTCCTGATGTTCTTGCCGACCCAGAGTACACTCGGCTGGAATCCCAAAGGATTGGTGGATTTCGCACCATGCTTGGCGTTCCGCTACTGCGAGAAGGAACGCCGATCGGTGTGATTGTTCTGCAGCGTAAAGCCGTGCGGCCGTTTACGGACAAGCAGATTGAGCTAGTCACCACCTTCGCCGACCAGGCCGTGATCGCTATCGAGAACGTGCGGCTGTTCGATGAAATCCAGGACAAGAGCCGCCAGCTGCAATTGGCCAGCGAGCACAAGTCGCAATTCCTCTCCAGCATGAGCCACGAGCTGCGCACGCCGCTCAACGCGATCATTGGTCTGACCGAGATGATGGTCACCAATGCGGCGCGCTTCGGCACGGAAAAGGCGCTGGAACCGCTGCGGCGTGTGAATGCCGCCGGGACCCACCTCCTGAGTCTCATCAACGAAATATTGGACCTCTGATTGGGGTCGCGGCCGCGCGCGTGCGCGCGTGCGCGCGTTATGGGGTTTTAGTGGTTGGAGAGGAAATGAAACAGAGGTGCTATCCTTCCCATCGTTGAAAAGACGGATATAGACTCTCTTAAGGGCCAGGTATCCGG
>WNGA01006505.1_pt1 | contig 17863 bp, 16 predicted proteins | sample 5400061 | NCBI WGS metagenome assembly WNGA01 (sample SAMN13153366, study PRJNA577476) | soil metagenome | isolation source: 100 cm soil or saprolite under grassland replicate 2 | place: USA:California | collected 2016-06-15 | reverse complement strand
AGGGCCGACGGCCCTCAGCGCGTTCTCCGCCTTGTTGTTGTCCACGGGCACGCGCGCGTCGTCGAGGAAGCGCGTCAGCGTCTCCCACTGGTTGAGGGCGTAGCCGATCGCGGCGCCCATCGGCCCCTTCGGCAGGTGCTTCGGCCCTCGGCGTCGAGCCACGCCTGGCCTGACGACTGCGGCGTCACGCGCGCCGCGACCTCAGCAGCTCGAACCGGCGCCCTCCGCCAGCATCACCTCGCGCCTGGGGTCAACCGTCTCGCCGCGTGCCGTCCACCGGACGGACACGCTCGCGCGGAGCGCAGAAGATCATGGCCGGACGGGGCCTATCGATTCTCGGCGGTGCAAGCGATGGGAATCATGGCCGGCCCCGCTCCAGCCATCACCGCCGAGGGGCTTCGCCACGAAGTCAGGGATGGTGCGAACGCGCGAATCGCGAGCGCGTCAGAAGACCGGCCGCCCAACTTCACGGCCGGTCTCGACCATACGCGCCGTTACTCGACGGCACTCACCGACTTACGAACCACGTCATTCCGACTGACTGAGTCTGGTTGTACGTCAGGGCGCCTGTCGCGATGCTGTGGGCAATGGTGTTCCGGACACCATCCGTCCTGAAGGTATTCGACTCGAGCCAGTCCTGATAGAACTGGACCAGGCCATTCTGATCGAAGTACGCGCTCTGGAGCCTCGCCATCGCGTATACGTAGGAACCGGTGCTGGAAACCGCGACGCCCGCGATCTGCGGGTAGAACACGTGCGTCGTGGCCGAGCCCTGGATCTCCAGGTGAACGGCAACCTTCACGTCGGCACCTGCCTGCACTGCATCGATCAGTGCGGCGAGCGATCCGGACACACTCTGTCCGCTCGCATCGTGCTCGTACGCGACCACCCAGTTGTGGCTCGTCTGGGCAGCGGCCACGGCACATTGCGACAGGCCCAGCACCACAGCGGCGAATCTGACTACGAGACGCTTGGTCACGATCCCCTCCTCAATAATGATGGCAAACTTATACCCACAGCGAACAGACGCGTGCCTACCGTGACTGACATGAGGGTGGACGTCAAGTGCAACTCCGCCCGCCGGCGCCGTGGTGACCCGCGACGTTCCGCCGAACGCGATCGTCGCCGGAAACCCGGCGAGGATCATCGGCTATGTGGGCAGCAGCGCGGCCTCGGTCTCGACCCCCGTCGAAGCGGCCCTCCCGCGCGGCGAGCAGGTCCGCGCGACCTCCGTCGCCGGCGTAACCGTCCACCGTCTCAAGGTGGTGGGCGACATGCGCGGCAACCTCGCGGCGAGCGAGTTCCCGAGCGACGTCCCGTTCACGCCCAAGCGCTATTTCCTCGTCTTCGACGTCCCGAGCGCCGACGTCCGGGGCAAGCATGCGCACAAGAACTGCGAGCAGTTTCTCGTGTGCGTGCGGGGAAGCTGCGCGGTGGTCGTGGACGATGGCGTGCGCAGGGAGGAGATCCGCCTCGACAACCCGGGTATCGGCGTGTTCCTGCCCGCGATGACGTGGGGCACCCAGTATAAGTACTCGTCGGATGCGGTCCTGCTCGTCTTCGCGTCGGATCATTACGACCCGAGCGACTACATCCGCGACTACGACGCGTTCATCTCCGCAAAGGCGACCTAGCGCGCGTGATCGCGACGGCGCGGCGCCGGGAGACGCTCCTGCTGGTCCTGTCCGCTCAGCCGCCCCGCGCGGCCCACTCATCGTGGAACCGCTCCAGCGCCTCGTCGATCCCGAGCGGCTTGTTCCGCAGCAGCGCCGCCGCGCGATCCACCCGGAGCCCTCCCCGCAGCGGCCGCGGCGCGAGCAGCTTCACGTCCGCGGTCTTCACCGGCACGATCTCGCCGTCGAGCCCGAACCGGCGCGCGATCACTTCGACCCTCACGACGCCGAGGCGCTCGCGACCACGATGGACGAAGCCCATGCCGGTTTCGATCCAGAAGAGGAGCGCCGCGCCGACGAGCGCAGCGCTCGGGCGCTCCCGGAGCGGAGGAGTGCGTTTGCGCACACCTACGCTCGAAAGCGGCGCCTTTGGACGCGCATTCGCTCCTGCGCCCGCCTGACGCGGAACCCGCGCCGCGACGTGGGCCTACGTGGCGGGCCGGGCGGCCTTCCGGGCGATGGCGATGAGCTCGCCGATCCTGAACGGGATGGCGCGGTCCGCCAGCGCGGGCACCGCGGCGGCGAGACGCCGGCCGAGTCGTGCCGCCCGCGGGAAGTACGGCTCAAGCTGCCCGACAAGGTAGGCCGGCGTCATCACCTTCGTCGCCTCCCGGAGCTCGAGCACCTGAAGGCCGGCCTCCTCGAGGAAGCGCGGCATCGAAGTTCCGGAGAAGAGGACCGTGTGCTGCATCGGCTGCAGCATCGGCCAGCGTCCTCGCATCGCCTTCCTCAGGAAGGAATCCGTATCAGGCGTGGTCAAGGCCAGGACGCCGCCCGGCCGAAGCCGGTCGGCCCAGGCCCGGAGCGTCGCGAGCGGATCCTGCGCGTGCTCGAGAATGTCGAACGCAGTGATGACGTCGTACTGCCCGGGAGGAAGATCGTTCATGTCACCGCGCGTGATCCCGCCGCGCACCTCCGGGGCGGCCAGGCGGATCGCCTCCTCCGAGAACTCCACCCCGGCGGGCTCGTATCCGGCCTCGAGCGCGGCCTCGAGCATGAACCCGCACGCGGCTCCGATGTCGAGGAGGCGCCCGCCGGGCGCGTGCTTGCGGATGAGCGCCAGTCGCTGGCGGAACGTCGCGATCTTGAGGGAGCGGGCCCTCGCGTACTCAGCGTAGACGCCCTCGCGATAATGGCGCTCCGCGTATGCGCGCATCTCGTCAGGCGTGGGCATCGGGTGCAGGAACAGTGCACCGCAGGTCCGGCAGCGGCGATACGCGCCGTCCTGCACCGCGCAGTAGCGCTCCGAAGCGGAGCGGCACAGCGCGCACGGGACGGGCGCCACGTGAGCGGTCGCGAGCATCGAAGGCGTCTCCTAGGAACCGCGAAGGGGTAGAGGGGCGGGCGCCCGCACGTCGCGCACGCGGCTCCGCAGGATCCGCCCGAGGAACCGATCGAGGATCCAGGGAGCGACGTTGCGCGCCCAGACGGCGAAGCCGAGCGTTCGTGGGATTACCGTCAGGAAGCGGCCGCGATCGACGGCGCTCAGGATAGCCGCCGTCACCACCTCGACAGGGATGGTCTTCTGCGTCTCCGGGCGCACCGGGCGGCGCCGGAAGCTCTCGTCGTCGAAGAAGGACGTCTCGACCCTGCCCGGGCAGACGAGGTGAACCTGCACTCCGAGATCGCACAGCTCCCACCGCAGCGTCTCGCTGATCCCGACAAGCCCGTGCTTCGCGGCGGCATACGCCGCGCACGGCGTGATCGGGAGGAGCCCAGCGATGGATGCAACGTTGACGAGGTGCCCCGAGCCTCGAGCGATCATGGCAGGCAGGAGCCCGCGGATGCACCTCAGCGCGCCGACGAGGTTCACGTCGATGAGCCGCTCGATCTCCTCGAGCGGGCTCTGCTCGAACGTCCGGTACACGGCATACCCGGCGTTGTTCACGAGCACGTCGGGGCAGCCACGGGCGAGGACCGCCTCGATCATCCGGGACACGGCAGCCGAGTCGGCGACGTCGCACGCGATCGCCTCGACGCGCGGCGATACGCACGCGAGCTCGGCGGCTGCCGCCGCGAGGCCGACGGGCTCCTCCGCGACGATGACGACCTCGTCCCCGCGCGCGAGGAGAGCCTGCGCGAGGTGCTTCCCGATGCCGCTCGAGCCGCCGGTGATGAGGACTTTCAAGCGCCGCTCCCCGACGAGGCGACCGCGCGTCGCGGGGCCGCCGGGGCGGTGTGTGCCCGGGGAGGCGGCATGCGGACCACCGGCGCCGTCCGGTACTTCCACATCGCGCGCAGCCACGTCAATGGGTCCCGGAAGATCCGCACCTTCTTGCCCTCCTCGAACGATCGCGCCTGGTAGTTCACCGGGATCTCGAGGGGCGTGTAGCCCTTCCGCAGCAGCTTGCACACGAGCTCGATGTCGAAGTCGAACCGGTTGCACTCGAACTCGAGCCCTGCAAGGCAGCCTGGCCGGAACACCTTGAACATCGTGAAAGGGTCGGTCATCGACTGCCCGTACAGCCGGTTCATCGCGAACACGAGCGCCCAGTGGGCGACGTTCATCAGGTCCGCCAACCAGTGCTGCGCGAACTTGCGGATCTTCCAGTGCCCGGCGTGACGAGTCCCGAGCACGAAAGCCGCGCGCCCCTCGAGCACGGGCCGGAGCAGCATGGCGTAGTCGAGGAAGTCATACTCGAGGTCGGCGTCCTGGATCAGGACGACGTCGCCGGTCGTATGCGCGAGCCCCGTTCGGACGGCGAATCCCTTTCCGCGTGGCCGCTCCTCGAGGATCACCCGGAACCGCGGGCGTCCTTCGTACTCGCGCACGATTTCACGCGATCCGTCGGTCGAGTTGCTCTCTACGACGATCACCTCGACGTCGAGATCGAGGAACTGCCGCGTCGCGAGCGCCTCGAGCACCTCGCGGACGGTCGCAGCCTCGTTGAACACCGGCACCACGACCGACAGGCGCCGGACCTCGGTAAGGTCCTGCATCCGGCCGAGGGCAATCGCTCGGTGCTTCAGCCATCCGCCGGCCCGGGCACCGCCCCGCTCGGCGCCGTGGTGGGCGAGAAACACGTCAGCGAACCCCGCCTTCCAGAGGAGCGCCTGAATGTTCTCATCCGAGAACGAGTACCGCTGCCTGCGCGCCAGGATCGGCCCGTCTGCGCCGCCTCCGGTCTTGACGAGCTTGCGGGTGACCACCGCAATCACCCCGCCGGAGCGCAGGTGCCCGCGTAGCATCTTGAGCGCCGCCACGGGAGCCGAGGAGTCCTCCAACCGGTCGAACACCAGCACCACGTCGAACTCGGCTGTGGGCCGATCCTGCTCCCGGATTGGGGCTCCGTCGAACCCGGCGCTGCGCGCCTCGTCTGCGAATGACGGTGGGACCGGTCCGACGAGGCCGAGCCGGCGCTGGTCGGGTGAAGCGTAGCGCTCGAGCTCCGCGAGCAAGTCGGAGAACAGGCCGGGTACCTCGATCTCCCCGGCGTCTGCGCCATACTCCAGCGAGTCGGTGGCCTCGATCCCCTTCACCGCCTTGTGCGAGAGCAGGCCGCAGTCGCGGCACTGGTCGAAGCGCTCGTTCCCCACGACGAACCCGTAATAGCGCTCCCTGCCGGCGCAGACTGGACAGCTCGTCGACACGTTGGACCTCCGATACCCGGCCGGTCTACCCGGCGATGATGATCCAGTTTGAGACGAGCCCCATGAACCGGTACGGCAGTATCCGGTACGGCACCCCCGTCTCGCGGAGGAGGCGTTCGAGGCCCTGGCGCGAGAGCAGATCGAGGTTCTCCGCCCGCCCGTAGAACTCGTCGCCTGAGGCTCGGAGGATGGCCCGGTACCAACGCTGCGGCAGCCAGTGGAGGAACGGGATCATCTTGTGGAACTCGACGGGGTACCACCGGTTCGGGGTGGTGAGATACACGCGGCGCCCCACCCTCAACAGCTCGTCGAGGAACCGGCGCCGATCGTGCTCGAGCCCGACGTGCTCGATCACGGCGTTGCAGTAGCAGACGTCGAACTGACGATCGGAGAACGGGAACGGCGATCGGGGATCATACCGAACGTAGCGGGTGCCAGGAAAGTTCTCCTCGAGGAACGCGCCGTCGTGGATCCCTAGCATCGTCAGGTTGTTCGGCCACGGATAGCGCTGCTCGAGGACGTTCGAGACCGCCGGGTTGTCCTCGACGACCGAGACGCCCACGTCGAGGACGGTGGTCGCATGATCGGGGCGGAGCTCGCGCACGAACGCCTCGAACAGATCGTTCCGCGCCCGCCGCGCGAGCCGGCCGAGGAACGTCTCGCTCACGACGTCGAGGTAGAAGACGCGATCACTCACGGTCTGGTCCAGAGCCCTACCATGACGGAGCGAAGTGGAGCTTCAGCTCCACCCGTCCCTGCGGTACCAGGACTGCCTTGAACGCCACGTTCGCTCGCGAAATCGGCGCAGGGCGCCCGTTGACGCTGGCGGTCCAACCGCGGAACCAGGTATCCGCAATCGCGAACGGCCCCGCACGCTCCACGTCCAGAACGTAGGACAGATCGTCCCCCCGCCGCTCGAAGGAGACCACCCGGCCAGCGCCAGCCCCGATCCCTCGCGCGCTGCGGGCCTCGAGCGCCGGATCGAGCTCGGGGCCAAGGAGCGCGGTCTCGGCAATCTCCGCAGGACTCAGCCGACCGAGCGTGGCCAGCGCCTGCGACCGAGTCCGGACGACTCCGATGGAACGTGGGAACCAGCCGATTCCGCCCACCGACGGGCAGACCCAGCTCTCGAGGAACTGCTGAAAGCTCCGGCTCAGGAACCGGCAGCGGCTCTCCGCGTACGGGCTCCCCGCCTCGCCGAACCGAACCGACCCAACCGGGAACGTGAGCAGCGACACTCGGTGAACGGCGAGGACGCGCTGGAACGGAACGGACATGGCTTCGCCCGACGACACCGGCACGAACCGGTCCGGAACGATCACGTGCTGTGGGTCCCGCGGCCACTCGCCGTACAATGTTGCGTTGAGCTCGTGATACCAGGCCGGATAGAGGGGTCCGAGGTAGAGGAGGCTCGGGATCTCGAGCGCCGCCGACCAGTTCGGGTAGAGGGTCGCACGCCACGAACCCGGTGCGGTCGCGGTGGCGTAGTGCCGGCGGTCCTCCTGGTGCGCGAGCTCGTGTACCGCTCCCAAGGGGGTCGTCGGGTCGATACGCTCCGGGAGTGGAGCGACCTCGGGTGCCCCTGCGCTGCCATCGATCAGGTACGGCGTGAACATCGCGCCGAGCAGGAACGGAGAGACCGCGGCGAGGACCAGCCCGGCGGCGACGGCGCCCTGCCTAATCTGCTCGGCCCGAGGGCTGGTCCACGCGCGACGGACAGCCCAGCCCGCGGCGCCCAAACCCACGGCGAGTCCCGAAAGCGCGAGCAACCGCTCGGCCCCCGGAGGCTTACCGAGCAGCGCGATCGCGGCGGTGATCGCGGTCGTGGCGCCGAGCAGCGCGAGCGGCACTCTTCGCCCGGCGCGCTCGGCGACGCCCTGCGCCGCGGCGGTCACGAGCACCAGGAAGAGCATCTGCGCGTGCGGGACGAGGTGCCGAGTGAACCGGGCGCCCGAGACGAGGGGCACCGCGCACATGGCGGAAGGCAGTCCGAACGTCGTCCACGCCACGATCGCGACGAACGCGACGACGGCGAACCGGAGCCCGCGCGGCACGAACGGGAGCAGGACGAGCCCCGAGAGCGTCGCGAGACCTTCGTAGAGCTGCCCCTGCCCCGGCCTGAGGAGTCTCGCAAGGAACGCCGACACCCCGGCGCCCTTGTCGATGAGGCACTGCGTGTCACGCGAGGAGACGAACTGGTCCAGGTTGCGGATGGTGGGGAGCCAGCTCGGCGCGAAGGCAAGGGCGCCGGCGCCGGCCGCCGCTGCGAGGAGGAGCGACCGTCCGCGGGTGGACGGGGCGGCGGCGGCGGCGACCAGGGCGATCACGACGCAGAGCACGAGCTGCGCCTGGAGAAAGCCGAGCGCGCCCATGGTGAGACCCAGGGCCGCGGCTCCCGCGACGGCGACGCCGAGCCGGACCCTGCCCGTCATCAGCGCCAGCAGCGCGACGAGGAACCAGGGGCCGAGCAGGTCGAGATCGAGGAACACCATGTCAACCAACGTCGCGGGGTAAGGCGCGAGCGTCGCGGCGAACGCGGCGACGGCGAGGGCCGCAGTGCCGGCGCCGAAGAGCCCCGCCGCGAGCACGATGCCGAACGTCCACGCGAGGAAGCGCGCGAACACCAGTACGTCCCGTCCCTGGTCCCCGGGGAACCACGACAGGAACCAGCGCGTCGGCGACGTCGACGCGTTGATCCCGTCGAGAGCGAGCGGATACCCGGACCCGACCCATGGGTTCCACCGAGGACGGGGCTGGCCGTCCAGGCGAGCGCGCCGGAGCAGGTAATCCACCGGCATCTCCTGCCAGGCCGGCGCACCGGCATCCGCGATCTGCACGGCGATGCCTGGCTTCGCACAGTCGAGCCGCGGCCCCGCGACCCGACATCCAAAGTGAACGGAAGGCACCTGCGCTTCCGGACTGAGCGTGACGCCGCCAGACAAGAAGCGGCCCCAGACGAGCAGCGTCGCCGCGAGGGCGAGGACGAACGCGCGGACCGGGAGGATGCCCCACGCCCTCGCAAGGAGGTTCGAGCCCTGCGGCGGCGGCGTCTGCAAGTCACCGAGGACGGATGCGGGTTCGGCCATCGGGAGTCAAACCTCCGTACACGGAACGTGAAAGCCGTTCGCGAGGTAGGCGTCGCGCACGGTCTCGAGAGCATAGCGGGCCGACCCCAGATCGCCGAGGAGCGGTGCGCCGGAGCTCAGATGGTCGATGAGGTTCCGGAGGTCGAGCCCCCAGGAGCGATCGGGGCCGTCGAACTCGCGAAGCTCGACCTCGGGCGGGCCCATCTCCGGGAGCATCCTGTAGTACGTCAGGGTCTCCTTGCCGTAGCTCCCGCCGAGCCCCTGGACGAGCACCTTCCCCGTGCGACCGTACAGCTCGAGGGAGAAGCCGTTCTTCCACTCCGAGCAGCTCACGTGGAACGTCGCCCACGGCGTCCGGGGACCTGGTCCCCCGACCGTGACCACCGCGTTGTCGTCCACGGCCATGTCCCAGAACGAGGTCGTGACGTGCGCGGAGCGGAGCGGGAGCGGGCCGAAGAACCAGTGGATGAGGTCGAGGACGTGGACGCCCTGGTCGATGAGCTCACCCCCGCCAGAGCGCGCCGCGTCCGCCCGCCACTCCTTCTCGTAGCCGAGCCGGCCGCCGTGACCGTACCGGACCCGCATGAACATGAGCGGCCCGAGCTTCCCCTCGTCCACGAGCCGGCGGGTCTCGAGGATCGCGGGGTGAAACCTGTGGTTGAACCCCACCTTCACGGCGAGGCCACGCGCGCGCGCGAGACCCTCGAGCCGCTCCAGCTCTGCGACCGCGATGCCCCCCGGCTTCTCGACGAGGACGTGCTTCCCGGCCTCGAGCGCGCGGGCAGCGACCGCCGCGAGGCTCGCGTTGGTTGTGGCGACGAGCACAAGCTCCGCGCCGGAGCGCTCCAGGATCGCGGCCTCGGACTCGAACGCCACCGTCCCTAGCTCTGCCGCGAGCGCCCGCGCCCGGTCGCGGTCGGGGTCGTACACGCCGGCGAGTCGGTGGCCCTCCAGCTGCAGCCCCCGCTTCTTCCCGATGAGCCCCGCTCCGAAGATCGCGACGTTCACTTGCGCCTCTTCCCGTAGAGGTCTTCGTCGATCCGTCGCAGCCGGAACAGGTCGGGGTCCGCGGCGACCGCCTCGGGGCTGTCGAGCGCCTGGCGGTCCCAGCGGGCGCTGAGGAGCCGCCCCGAGACGCCCCCGCACGCGTCGGAGACGAGGTGCGCGATGAACGCGGCGGGGACGGACGCCGGCGTGCCCCCGCCCTCGCGCGCCTTGCGGGAGGCGTCGTAGAGCCCCCCGAGCGCTGGGCCGGCGGCGAGCACCTGGTCCACGATCCCCGTGTCCACGAGCCCTGGCAGCACGCAGTTGATGTCGATGCCGCGGGCGTTCACCTCCTCGTGGACCACCTCCACGAGCCGGTTCAGCGCGGCCTTCGCGCAGCTGTACGCCGAGACGCCGCTCGATACCTGGGCGGCACCGAGCCCCGCTCCGCCCATCACCACGATCCGGCGGCGGGGGGCCGGGCTGCCGCGGAGGGCGAGCTGGGCGTACCGCTGCACCAGCTCCGCGACCGAGAAGAAGTTCAGGTCGAACGAGCGCCTCCATGCCGCGAAGCCCACCGCGTCGAGCGATCCCAGGACGCCGTAGTCGGCGGCTCCGCACACCATCGCGAGCGGGAGCGCCGCGGGATCCGTCCAGCGGGAGAAGAGCGAAGCGGCCGCGTCCGGCCTCGAGAGGTCGAGCGGCACCACGTCCACGGACACCCCGTGCGCCGCGGCAACCTGCGCGGCGAGCGCGTCGAGCGCGGCGCCGTCGCGCCCGCAGACGACGAGGTCCCACCCCGCGGCGGCGAGGTGCTCGCTCACCGCCTTGCCGATCCCCTTCGCGCCGCCCGTGACGATGGCGGTCCGTCCGCTACGCATCGCGCCCCCTCGCCGCGCGCCCCGGCGCGAAGTAGGCGATCCCGGTCGCGCGCCCGAGCGTCCCGGCGAGGAACCAGGTCTGGTCCACGACCCGCGGGCGCCGCATGCACGCCGCGACGTCCCCGGGCAGGAGGTTCCGGTACTCCGGCCACTCCGTCGCGACGACCGCGAGGTCCGCCCCGGAGACCGCCTGCTCGGGCGTGGCGCAGAGGTCGACCACCCCCTGCAGCTCCGCGGGGACCGCGCGCACCGCCGGATCGTGCGCCTGGACGCGGAAGCCGCGCTCGCGCAGCCAGCCGCACAGCTCGACCGACGCCGACCTGCGCAGCGTGTCGGTGCCCGGCTTGTAGGTGAGGCCGAGCACGGCGACGACCGGCGCCTCCACGCCCGCGAGCAGCCCGGCGATCCGTTCGCGCAGCCAGCCCTTGTGCGAGTCGTTGCTCGAGAGGACGCCGTCCATGAGGGGCGTCGAGACGCCGAGAGTGCGTCCGAACGCGGCGAGGAACCGGAGGTCCCGCGCGAGCGTCCCGCCCGCGAACGCGGGACCTGGCGACAGATACGCCTTCGGTCCGATCCGCCCCTCGCTCTTGAGCCCCCGCTCGACCTCCCGCGCGTCGGCGCCGACGCGCTCGCACAGGCGCGCCACCTCGTTCGCGAACGCCACCGAGGTCGCGAGGAACGCGTTGATCGCGTGCTTCGTCATCTCGGCGGACTCGACGGACATCCACTCCATCCGTCGGCCGTAGGGCGCGAACAGGGCCTCGGCGCGGGCGCGATCCGCCTCGTCGGTGAGCCCCACGACGACGCGCTCCGGCTCCTGGAAGACGCGGATGGCGTTCCCGAGCCGGAGGTTCTCCGGTGAGTAGGCATACGTCACGCCCGGGAGGTTCCAGTCGCGCGCGAGGGCGCGCGTGAAACCCGCGGGGACCTGCGAGGAGACCATCACGAGCGTCCCCGGCCGGATCGCGCCACGGATCGCGTCGAGGCGGGCGCGCACCGACGCGACGTCGGCTTCGTCCCGCGTGTCCACCGGTGTGTCGAACGTCACCCAGAGCACGTCCGCTCCCGCGAGCGCGCGGTCGGCGTCGTCGGAGAACTCGAGTCGCCCGGCCGCCTGCCCCGCCGCGATCAGCTCCGCGAGCCCGGGCTCCTGGATCGGCAGCTCGCCGCGGCGCAGCCGGGCCACGGCGTCCGGCTCGAGGTCGAGGCCGACGACGTGCTTGCCGGCGGCGGCGGCGCACGCTGCCGTCACGCAGCCGAGGTGCCACAGCCCGAAGACGACGACCCGCATGCCGGCGCTCACGGACGGACGATCGACTCCCACTTCGTCCCCTTCCGCTGGAGGCGCGGGTGGCTGACCAGCAGGTGCCAGATCACCGCGCAGAGCCCCTCGGTGTGGGGCGTGATCCGATCCGCGAAGAGCGGCGGGATGACGACCGAGGCGCTCGCCGCCCGCGCGGTGTGGCCGCCGTCACGACCGACGATCCCGAATACCTTCGCCCCGACCTCGCGGGCCCGGTCGATCGCGCGCACCAGGTTCGCAGAGACGTTCTTCTCCCGGTTGCCGCCACCGACGGAGAACACGAGCAGGCCGTCGCGCGGCCCGAGCCGCGATCCGACGAGCCACTCGACGAACACGGTCTCCCAGCCCTCGTCGTTCGTGCGGGCGGTCAGCTCCGAGACGTTGTCCGTCGGCGCGTACGCCTCGAACGCGCACAGCTTGCGGAAGTCGTTCACCGCGTGGCCGGCGTGCCCGGCGGAGCCGCCGACTCCGAGGATGAACAGGCGTCCGCCGCCGTCCCGGACGGACGCGAGGCCCTCCGCGAGCACCTCGATGCCTTCCGGCTCGAGCGCCCGCACGAGTGCGACGGTCTCGTCGAGGAACGCGCGCGCGAAGCCGTCCTGCCGGGAGGCGCGGGGGGCCGCCACGTGGGCGGCGAACGCGCGTAGCCCGTCCACCCAGAGGCTCGGGGTCGCGCCCTTCTCGGCGAGGACGGCCGCGACCTCGGCCTTGCGCGCCGCCAGGAACGCGGTCCGGACGCCGAACGCGGCGCCCGCCTGCACGTCGTTCACGCCGTCGCCCACCATCCAGCACGCGTCGGGCCGCTCGCCGCCGTGCTCGCGGACGGCCTGCTCGAGGAGGCCGGTCCGCGGCTTGCGGCAGCCGCAGCGGTCCTCCTCGCGGTGGACGCACAGGTGGGAGCTCGCGATCTTCGCGCCGCCCGCCTCGGCGAGCTCGACCACGCGCCGGTGGACCGCCTCGAGGTTCTCGCGGGTGGTCTTCCCCTTCGCGGCGGCGGGCTGGTTCGTCACGATGCGGAGGGTGAAGCCGGCGCGGTGCAGCTCGGCGAGCGCCTCCGAGACGCCGGGGAGGATCGCGACCTGCGACGGGTGGAGCGGGCTGTCCACCGTCCCCTGCTCGGGATCGACCACGAGCGCGTTCAGCGTCCCGTCCCGGTCGAGCAGGACGAGCGGGCGCGGCTCGCTCACAGCTGGAACCCGGCCTTGACCGCGTCGTCCCGGAACATCTTCACGGTCTCGAGCGAGTACTCGGCGAGGCTCTTGCCGCCGAGCTTCTGCACCTTCGAGATGAGGTCGTCCGTCGCGGTGATGATGTGGCAACCGCACTCGGCGGCCTGGTAGACGTTGAGCGCCTCGCGCGGGCTCGCCCAGAGCACCTTCGCGTTCGGGAACGCGCGGAAGTCCTCCACCGCAGCGCGCATCATCGGGACCGGGTCCACGCCCGTGTCGGCGATGCGGCCCGCGAAGATCGAGATGATGACGTCGTCCTGTGGCCGCATCAACTCGCGGAGTCCGACCCACTGCTCGCGCGCGAGGATCGCGGTCACGTTGAGCTTCACGCCCTTCGCGAGCAGCGACTGGACGACCTTGAGCGACGGCACGCCCTGCGTGTTCGTGATGGGGATCTTCACGTTCACGTTGCGCCCCCAGGACGCGATGAGCAGCGCCTGGCGCTCCATCTCCGCGAAGTCGTCCGAGAAGACCTCGAAGGAGATCGGGAGGTCCTGGATCACCGCCAGGACCTCGCGCGCGAACCCGGCGTAGTCGCGGAGGCCCGCCTTCGCCATGAGCGTGGGGTTCGTGGTGAACCCGCGAACGAAGCCCTCGCGGTACCGCTTGATCATCGCGGCGGAGTCGGCGCCGTCCGCGAACACGGCGACGCCGAGGGCTGAGGAGGAAGCGGGGCTCATGGCCGGATCTCCGCGCGTTTCCCGGAGAACCCCGGGCGGGCTCCACCGAACGTGGGAACCCCCCGATTCTACCAGAGGCGATCTGCCGAGGCTACGGCACCCTGCCCGGTGGGCTACCGCACGTCTGCGACAAATAGTCCTCGAGGTCGGCGAGTCCCTGTGGTGAGCCGATCTCGTAGAACCGCGTGAACACCTCGAACGCGGCGAGCCGCATCTCGACCGAGAGCGCGTGGAAGAGATCCGCGAGATCCGCACGCGTGCCGGACGGAACCCGCTCCGCGACGACGTCGCGCCGGAGCGCCGAGAGCCCGTAGTCGATATGCGCCATCCGCGCCGCAACCGCAGGATCCCTTCGCCACTTGTCGTAGTGGACGTTCCCGCCCTCGAGGACGCAGTTGCTTCCGTCCCAGCGCCCCTCGTTCCGGAACACGGTCATGAGGGCGGGTGCGCCGGAGCGGGCGAAGGCGTCCGCCACCGCGGCGAAGTCGATGGGGAGGTAGGAGTCGCCGTAGGTGACGAGGAACCGCTCCGCGAGCACGCCCTCGTCGAGCGCGAGCCGGAGCGCGCCCGCCGTGCCGCGGAGATCCGTCCCCTCATCCACCCATCGCGCCCGGAGCCCGAACCGCGCGCCATCCCCGACGTGATCGCGCAGCATCCACCCGAGGTGCCCGATCGAGAGGACGGCCTCGTCCACCCCGTGAGCGGAAAGCCATCGCAGCTGGTGATCGACGAACGGCACGCCGTTCACCGGCAGGAGCGCCTTCGGGATCGCGTCGGTGGCGGGACGCATGCGCGTCCCGAGGCCACCCGCGAGGATCACGCACTGGCTGCCCATCCGCCGCTCAGTCCTGGATGAGGACCTTCGTGCCCTCGTGGTCGAAGTCGAACCGGACCTCGGAGAGGCCCTCCTTCGCCATCGCCGCGCGGAGCAGCGCCCGGTCCTGCGCGTAGAAGAGGAGGAACCCACCTCCCCCGGCGCCGATGAGCTTCCCGCCAAGCGCGCCGTTCTCCATCGCGGCGCCGTACCAGCGATCGATGTTCTCGTTCGACATGCCCTTCGAGCGCTGGCGCTTGCGGAGCCAGTGCTGATGCATGATCCGGGCGTACTCCCGCGTGTCGCCCCGCTCGAGCACGTCCTTCGTCGCGTACCCGAGCTCCTTCGTGACGTGCAGGTTCTCGAGCATCGCCGCGTCGTTCTGGACGCTGCGCGTCGCCTGGTCCTTCAGCACGGCCCCGGCGCTCCGGGAGTAGCCGGTGAAGAACATGAGCAGGTGGTCCTCGAGATCGTGCAGCGCCTCCGGCGGGATGCGGAGCGGCTTCACCGCGACGGCGCCGTCCTTCGCGAACTCCATGCAGACGAGCCCGCCGTACGCGCCGATGTACTGGTCCTGCTTGCCGACCGGCTCCTTCAGGAGCGCGATCTCGATGTGGCAGGCCTCCTCCGCCAGCGCGGCCGTGGCGATGGGCTCGCGCTTCAGCGCGTACAACCCACGCAGCAGGCCGACGGTGAACGACCCGGACGAGCCGAGCCCGGTTCCCGACGGCATGTCCGCCATGCTCGCGATCTCGATGTACGGGCCGATCCCGTGCCGCCGCAGCGCCTCGCGGATGATCGGGTGCTGGAGCTGGTCCACCTTCTCGACCGTCTCCATCTGCGAGTACTTCACGATGTAGTTCGGGACGAAGGTCCGGTGGATGTTGATGTAGATGTACTGCTTGATCGCGGCGGAGACGACGAACCCGCCGAACCGCTCGTAGTACGAGGGCAGGTCGGTGCCGCCGCCGCCGATCGAGATGCGCAGCGGGGTCCGGGTGATGATCACGAGCGCGCCTCCGACATGAGCCAGTCGTTCTGGACGAGGTAGCGCACCGTGCGCCGGATCCCCTCTCGGATCGTGACGCGCGGCGCCCAGCCGAGGGCGCGGATCCGCTTGCAGTCGAGGAGGATCATCGGGTTGTCGCCAACCCACCCGCGCTCACCGCCGGTGTAGTCGCGCCGGGGCTCCACCCCGAGCTCGTCGCAGATGACGGCGATCGAGTCGTCCACCGTGACGAGCTCGTCCGTTCCGAGGTTGTAGATCTCGACCTTGCGGGGCGACGGCATGGCGAGCGCCGCCTGGATCGCGTCGAGGCAGTCGCCGATGTGGAGGTACGACTTCCGCTGCTTCCCGTTCCCGAGGACGCGCAGGCGCGTCGGATCGCGGCGGAGCTGAGCGACGAAGTCGAGCACGTGGCCGTGCTGGTAGCGCTCGCCGACGATCGACACGAACCGGAAGATGGTTCCGCGGATCCCGAAGCTCTCGGCGTAGGCCTGGACGAGCCCCTCGGCCGCGAGCTTCGAGGCGCCGTAGAGCGAGGTCTGCACCGGGAATGGGCAGCCCTCCGGGGTCGGGAACACGGGCGCCTCGCCGTACACGCTGCCGGTCGACGAGAATACGACGTGCCGCGCGCCTGCGAGCCGCATCGCCTCGAGCACGTTCCAGGTCGCGATCGTGTTCTGCTCGAGGTCGCGCCGCGGGCGATCGGGGCCGAAGCGGACGTCGGCGTTGGCGGCGAGGTGGAACACCGTGGCGATCTCTGGCGAAAGCAGGTCGCGCAGCGCCCCGGCCTCCGTCACGTCGCGCTCGACGAGCGTGAAGCGGCCGCTCGCCTCGGCCGCATCGAGGAAGCGGCGCTTGCCGGTCGAGAGGTTGTCCACCCCCACCACTTCGTCGCCGGCCGCGAGAAGGCGGTCCACCAGGGCACTCCCGATGAACCCTGCCGCGCCGGTCACCACGTGTCGAGCCATTCGGGGGCGGAACTCTAGCCGATCTCCGAGGTCCGGTCGCGTCGTCTGGCCCACTCCGCGTGGAACCGCTCCAGCGCCTCGTCGATCGAGAGCGGCTTGTTCCGGAGCAGCCCAGCTGCCCGCTCGACGCGCAGCCCGCCCCTGAGCGGCGCCGCTCGCGGCGAGCGTCGTCGAGACGTACTGATCCGAGAACGCCTTCACCGGCTCGCCGCGCGAGAGCTTCTCGACCACCTGCGTCGCGAAGGTGTTCTTCGCGCCCGGGCGCCCGCTGTACACGACCGCCACCCGCGCCACCGCGCAGTCCGGAGCGAGGAGGAGCGCCGCCTCCTCGCCGCAGCGCTTCGTGCGCGCATAGGCGCCGCGCGGGTTCGGGACGTCGTCCTCCGAGTACGGCCCGCGCTCGCCGTCGAACACGTAGTCCGTCGAGACCGCGACGAGCCGCGCGCCGAGCGCCCGGCACGCGCGCGCGACCTGCTCGGTCCCCCCGACGTTGACCCGCCACGCGAGCTCAGGCTCCCGCTCGCACGCGTCCACGTCGGTCGCGGCCCCCGCGTGCAGCACCGCCTGGACACCGAAGGCCCGGAGCGCCGCCTCCACCGACCCGCCGTCCCCGAGATCCGCCTCGGCCCACGTGAACGCCCCCGCGCCGAGCCGGCACGGGCCGCGCCCGAGCGCGAGCACCTCGTGCCGGCCGGCGAGCTGCAGGACCGCCTCGCCGCCGAGGAGCCCGTTCGCCCCGGTGACCGCGACCCGCACTACCGCGCCCCGTACTGCTTCTCGTAGTACTTGAGGTACTCGCCCGAGATGATCCGCTCCCACCAGGCGCGGTGGTCGGCGTACCAGCGGACCGTCGCCCCGAGCGCGTCCTCGAAGCGGTGGCGCGGCGCCCAGCCGAGCTTCGCCTCGGCCTTGCGCGCGTCGATCGCGTAGCGGCGGTCGTGCCCGGGACGGTCCTTCACGTACTTGATGAGCGACTGCGGCTTGCCGACGAGCTCCAGCACCTGCTTCACGATGTCGATGTTGTGCCGCTCGCTCGCGGCGCCGAAGTTGTAGACCTCGCCCGCCGCGCCGCCCTCGAAGGCCGCGAGGAGCCCGCGGCAGTGGTCCTCGACGTGGATCCAGTCGCGCACGTTCATGCCGTCGCCGTACACCGGCAGCGGCAGGTCCCGGAGCGCGTTCGCGATCATCAGCGGGATGAGCTTCTCCGGGAACTGGTAGGCCCCGTAGTTGTTCGAGCAGCGCGTCACGACCACCGGCACGGTGAACGTGCGGGCGTACGCGAGCGCGAGCAGGTCGCTCGACGCCTTCGACGCGGAGTACGGCGAGGTGGGGGCGAGCGGGGTCTCCTCGGTGAAGAGCCCGGTCGGCCCGAGCGAGCCGTACACCTCGTCCGTCGAGACGTGCAGGAAGCGCTTCACGCCGAGCTCGCGGGCCGCCTCGAGGAGCACCTGCGTGCCGCGGACGTTCGTCTCGATGAACACCGAGGGCGCGAGGATCGAGCGGTCCACGTGGCTCTCGGCGGCGAGGTGCATGACGCCGTCGATGCGCTCGGTCTTGAACACGTCCGCGACGAGCTCGCCGTTGCAGATGTCGCCGCGGACGAAGCGGTAGCGCGGGTTCTCATCGAGGTCGGCCAGGTTCTCGGGGT
>WNGA01005728.1_pt1 | contig 17866 bp, 20 predicted proteins | sample 5400061 | NCBI WGS metagenome assembly WNGA01 (sample SAMN13153366, study PRJNA577476) | soil metagenome | isolation source: 100 cm soil or saprolite under grassland replicate 2 | place: USA:California | collected 2016-06-15 | reverse complement strand
CTACAACCGGCACGCGCCACACAGCGCCTTGGGGATGCAGTCGCCAGCCGAGTTCTATGCGGAATGGAGAGTCAAAAACAAGACACTACCTGTCCAAAAGTAAGTGGGGCAGTACAGTTTGCTTGCTTTAGGGTGTCCATTTCCCATCTCATTGCTGGACACAGACCATGCCGTGAGGCTCGGGCTATATTACGGGGGGTTCGAGGCAGGAATATTCGCAGGTTTTGTGGACAAGGACTTGTAACGGGTCAGCCGAGGCCAAACGAGGAGGGTCCGTTCAGGTGATCGGCGACCCAGTTGCTCAGTAGGGTCGTCATGAGCTGAAAATCCTCCGGCTTGGAGAAGTGGTGGTCGGCGTCCGGCAACCACGCCACAGAGTTCGGGCCTCCCAGTGATTCCGACAGCTTCAGGATCTGGCGAGGCGGCACGTACTCATCGTGAGCGCCCTGGACGATAATGGCGGGCGCCGTGACGACCTTCGCCGCGTCGTAGCCGCTATAGCACAGGCTGTCTTCATAGAACGCGTACGCCAGCTTGATGCGCCCGCTTCCGCCGGGGACCACGTTCGGGATTGTGTCGGTAGCCTTCCATCGGGCCATTCCTGTCTCGCCGAACTCCAACTGGAGCATCTCCGGAAAATCCGGCACGGGGCACTTGAGCGCCAGGCAGACAAGGTGAGGCCACTTCGCCGCCGCTAGGATTGAAACCAACCCGCCAAAGCTCGATCCCACCAGCGCCAGCTTCCGGTAGCCCTTCGAGTGCATGAGGTCTAATGCGGCCAAGGCCTGACTGACAGCCAGGGTGACGGTGATCCGCTCGAACGGGCCCTCGCTCTCGCCTTGTCCAAAGAAGTCGAATCGGAACGTGGCAATGCCCTGCGGGAGCAGCAGTTCGGTCAGAGTCTTATTGGTGCGGCTGTTCTTGTTGGAGAGGAACCCGTGGCACAGGACGGCCAGGCGGTCCGAGCCATTGGAGGGCGAGGCCAGGATTCCTGCAACCGCATGGCCCGCAGGGTCCTTAAAGGTGAGCGCCTGCTCCATGCCGGGGATTGTAGCAGAGTTTCAGGCAGAGCGATGAGCAGGCGTGATGACCTTGGGGAGAGATCGGAATGAGCTTCCCGCGATGCCAACCGAGTTACAGCTTGGCGGAGCGAACGCGGAAGTCCACGTTGTCCTGCACCCACTTCCAGAACCGGTCCTGATGGGCTGTGTCAACGCTGGGTTGCATCTGCTCCTTCCAGCCCTTCATCACCTCTGTATCCACGGTCCACAGCCGGACCCGTTGCCGGGGAACATTCTTTCTCCACTGTTCACCGACCTTGGGGCTCACATAGGCCAGTCGAAGAGTCACGTTTCGGGCGAGATACTCCAACGGGTTCAAATTGATTTGCTCATACAAGGCCCGCGATCCCGCCTTGGCACCGGGCACATCGGGGATGCCGTCCGTCACCACCATCAGCGTGATGGGAGCGAGGATCAGGTTCCGTTCCTTCGCGATCCGCGCAACTTCCTGGAAGAACGAATTGAAATCCGTCAGGGTGTCGGAGGGAGGGAACCAGGTCCGCAGATCCGTCGCGATCTGCTCGATGTCCTTCCCCTCGAAGTCGTGGATCGGATGGAAGCTCTTGGGCTCGCCGGCTTTCTTGCCGCCGATGCTGGCGACGAACAGTGCCTGCGGTTTGGCCAGCCCCCCCAGCTCATGGAGGTGGCCGTAAATGTAATGGGCCAGAAAGATCATGGCATTGTCATAATCGTGCTTAAAGGAGCCGCTCACGTCCACCCCAATGAACAGGGTCATGGGGGCTTTACGCTGCTGGCTAGATTGTTGTCCAGATTGGAAGTTGCATCCCGCCACTGCGACCAACAGGATCGCGGCACTGACCAGCGAAGCGGTGATAGTGGAACGGAGGCGGCTCATGACCCAGCCTTCTTTGGTTGTAAGTGCATTGCGGCCAGGGTCTCTCTTGTCTCCAGAACTTCTTTCAGGCTCTTGAAGGGGATGCTGAAGAACGGACGCGAGGTGACCAGGATCATGGCAAAGTTCAGGGCCGCGGCTACCACGTGAAGGAACGGGAGCGTGAGATGTTCCATGAGCTCGTTGCTTTTTTCGTGTAGCCACCCGATCTCTCGCTTAAAGTCCTCGAGTGGAGCGCGCCACCAGCGATCTATCTCCGCACGAGCCTGCGTGGCTCCCCTGCCTTCAGCCTCCGGATGGACCAGCGGCCGGCGGGACATAAAGGCGAGTAGGGGAGGCGTCCCGAATTGCCCGAACAGGAACCAGGTCATGCCACGCACCCCCAACCAACCGAAGACCGCCAAGGACAGCGTGGAGACGATCCCCATCCGGAACTGCTCTTGTGTCTGCTGCGCGATCCAGGGCGCGATGGCGTCCACCAGCTCGCGGTACAGGAACATGACCTCGAAGAACATCACGAACAATTCGACCAGGAGCATCTGAACAAGGAACTTGTACTCCCGGTTCTTCACGGTCTCGAGCAGAACCTGGAGGCAGGCATAGCTCCCGAGAATGAGCAGGAACAGGAAGACGAACAGGAACGGGCCGGTGAGCCGATGGGCTTCGACGCCCACCAAGCCGGCCAGCACCTCTGAAACCGTTGGGAAGAGGACATAGGAGAAGATCACCGCTTCGAGCAGGCACCAAAACAACAGCAGCAGGAACGCAATCCACGGGACGCCGGGCTGGAAGTAACTCCGTGTCATGTCCCCTGTCACCTTGAAGGGGAGGGTGAACACCTGGCGTCCGGTTTCCATGATCAACTTCAGTCCAAGGCGGGCCAACTCGAATATCCAGCCCACCACCACGACGAAAAACCTTCCCAGCCCCACCCAAAACATCCACACCGCGAGCGCGGCGTCCCACCACGCCAGCAGCATCTTCTTAATGAACTCCAAACGCCCTGAGCGAAAGGGCAGCGTATAGAGCGAGAGTTGGGTGCACCAAACCGCGCCGATCCAGAGGAGGGCAGGGAAGAGGAGAAGGACCCAATACAGTCCGGCAGTCCAGCCGGAGGAGGAATTGAGGAGAAAGGCGAGGATCTCCCGTTGCATCCCAGGAATCCAGGAAACGGGTGCGATCAGGAATTCCAAGAGTTCCTGCCACTGTTCGGGCACGAGGTTGGTGATGGAGTTAGGCATCGGTCTCCCTTTCTCGTAATTATTCGGCTACCGGGGTTTGAGGGCCGGGTATCGGACCGGATACTTTTCTCAACAAAACCGAGCAAAACCGGTGCCTGGGCCTCCGACCACTCATGATTGGCCGACCATTCACCCAATAATTGAAAAATATTCATCGGTTGTATGCAGTTTCGCCATTTAGTTTGACAAGAGCTGACTGTAGGGAATGACCTACAGAATTGGCCAATGACCGGATTTGTACAATTAGTTATCTTAAAAATATTCGGTGGTTACACGACGGTCTCACGATTTGCCGCCGAATGGTAAGATTGTAGGGATTGACCAACAGAGTTGTCTCACGATGGATTTTCTACAATTTCCTACTGATTGACGGACTGGCATGAAATAAAAGAGGATTTGTCTCTGTTTGTAGAGTATGTATGATAGAGCGGTAAGCGGTAAGTGGCGGTCCTGCCGTCGCACAGAGAGGAAACGGAATGGCTGATGCCGCCAAACGGCTCTCGACGAATATCGATGGCAACTTCTTCGTAGACGCCACCTGCATCAACTGCGCCACCTGCCGGCAGTTGGCACCGAAGTCGTTCGTCGAGAACGGCGAATACTCGTCCGTCTATCGCCAGCCGGAGACCGTGTCCGAGCGCTACCAGGCCTATCAGGCGCTCCTGGCGTGTCCCGTCGGCTCGATCGGCGCTTTGGTGCCCGATAAGGGTGTGATGCGTGCCGCCACCGAAAGCTTTCCCATGCTGATTGAACGGGAAGGGGCGCGTCCTTCGGGACAGAAGCCTGTCCCGGCAGGCGTGGGGTGGGCGGGTGCGACGACGCCTGGGGCGGGCGGGTGTGAAAGTGAGGTCTTCTACAACGGTTTCAACTCGGAGAAGTCGTTCGGCGCGAACAGCTATTTCATCCGCCATCCTGATGGCAACTGGCTGGTCGACGCGCCCCGGTACATGAAAAAGCTGGTTGACGCCTTCGAGCGGATGGGCGGGATCACGTACATCTTCCTCACGCACGAGGACGACATCGGCGACGCGCCGCGTTACGCCAAGCACTTCGGCGCGAAGCGGATCATCCATCGCGCGGATGCGGACGCCCAGCCCGATGCGGAATGGATCATCGACGGCCTGGATCCAGTGGAAGCCTCGCCGGACTTCCGGATCATTCCTGTCCCCGGGCATACCGACGGCAGCATGGCTCTCCTGTACCGGAACCGCTATCTCTTCACCGGCGACCACATGGCGTGGGATCGGGAAATCAACGGCCTGCGGCTGGCCACGGCCTATGTCTGGAAGGAATCCGCCTTGCGCCGATCGGCGGAGAAGCTGCTTGAGTATCCATTCGAGTGGATCCTTCCGGGCCACGGCGACCGCATGCACCTGCATGCTGCACGGATGCGAGAGGAGCTGCGGCTTCTGCTCGCGCGCCGCGCGGCCAGGGCGTCCCTTTCGGCCCCTTGAGGACATCGCATTAATCGGGCATACTTTAGGAGTCTATGGGTAAGCAGTCTGTATCTCCCTGTGAGACTCTAGCAGAGCAGTACCAAGCACTTCTGGAGGTCTCGGAGGCGATTGCCGTCCACCGTGACCTCCCCAGTCTGTTTCATGACCTCGTTCAGCGACTGCATCACGTGGTCAACTTCGAATATATGCGGCTGCTCCTACACGATCCCGAGCGGGACGTCATGCGACTCCACACTCTGGAGATGCCGAACCAGAGCTGTGATGTGCTGGGCTGCCAGGAACTTCCCGTGGCAGAATCCCCAGGCGGGTGGGTCTGGCAACATCAGCAGCCCCTGTTGGTCTCGGACGTGGAGAAGGAAACCCGATTTCCCCGCGTGACCGAAGTGATGCGCCAACAAGGCGTGAAATCATATTGCGTGGTCCCGCTCACTACAGCCCAGCGACGGTTGGGCGCGCTCGGATTCGGGAGCTTGCAGGAAGCCACATATGATGGATCTGATCTGGAGTTCCTGCAACAGGTGGCCAAGCAGGTCGCGGTCGCCGTGGACAACGCGTTGAACTCCCAGAGCGTCCAGAGTCACCAGCAGGACTTGGCCCGCGAGCGCGACCGCCTGCGCCTGCTGCTGGAGGTGAACAATGCGGTGGTCTCCCGCCTGGATCTCCGCGATGTGTTTGCAGCCACAGCGGCATCCCTCCGTCGGGTGATCCCGCATGTGCTTGCCAGCCTGTACCTGTACGATTCTGATAATGAGGTCGTTAGTAGACACGCCCTGGATTCTCCGGGTGGCAAGGGCCTGCTCCAGGAAGGCTTCGTTGGTCCAATCGACAGTACGCCTGCAGGTCCCGCCATCAGGACGGGCAAGCCGGCGCTGTTCGATGAGGACGATCTCAAACGTTTACAATCCGACGTTGGTCGACTCCTGCTCGAGGAGGGTGTGAAGTCCGGCTGCTGCGTGCCGCTCAAATCACATAATCGGTTGTTGGGGACGCTCAACATCGCGAGCCTTCATTCTGGCGCGTTTAGCGAGGACGATGTCGACTTGCTGAGCCAAGTGGCCAACCAGATCGCGATCGCGGTCGAGAACGCCTTGGCCTATCGGCAGATCGAGGAGCTGAAGGATAAGCTGAACAAGGAGAAGCTCTACCTCGAGGACGAAATCCGCACCGAGTATAACTTCGAGGAGATCATCGGGGAAAGCGCAGCGCTGAAGCGAATCCTGAAGCAAGTGGAGACCGTCGCGCCGACCGACTCCACGGTGCTGATTCAGGGCGAGACCGGCACCGGCAAGGAGCTCATCGCGCGCGCGATCCACCACCTGAGTAAGCGTCGCGAGCGGACTTTCGTCAAGATGAACTGCGCAGCGATCCCGACGGGGCTGCTCGAAAGCGAGCTATTCGGCCATGAACGGGGCGCCTTCACCGGCGCCATCGCACAGAAGGTCGGCCGGTTCGAACTGGCCCACGGCGGGACGCTGTTTCTCGACGAAGTCGGTGATGTCCCGCTCGAGCTGCAGTCAAAGCTGCTGCGCGTCTTGCAGGAACAGGAATTCGAGCGGTTGGGGAGCAACCGCACGATTCGTGTGGATGTCCGCCTGGTGGCGGCCACGAATCGGGATCTCGCCCAGATGGTTGCCGACAAGCAGTTCCGCAGCGATCTCTACTACCGTTTCAACGTGTTTCCCATCACGGCTCCTTCATTGCGGGAGCGACCTGAAGACATTCCCTTGCTCGTCCGCTACTTCGCGCAAAAGTATGCCCGCCTGATGAACAAGCAGATCGAGACGATTCCGGCCGGGGCGATGACGGCTCTTGCGAAGTACCACTGGCCCGGCAATATCCGGGAGCTCGAAAATCTGATCGAGCGCTCCGTGATCCTGTCCCAAGGCCAAGACCTGCACGTTCCGCTCGGAGAGTTGAAAGCGCCAACTGCGGCGGCACTCAACGGAGCCGCGACCTTGGAAGCGGCCGAGCGCGAGCACATCCTGCGCGTCCTCCGCGAGACCAATTGGGTAATCGGAGGTTCTTCCGGCGCCGCCGCCCGCCTCGGGATGAAACGCACGACGTTGCAATCGAAGATTAGGAAGCTCGGAATCTCCCGCGACCAGCGCTGACGATCGCTTCGGCGGTCTAGCACCCTATTATCAACACTATAAATTGACGAATGGAAGCCCTTCACCAGCTTGAGATCATCATCGTGCTGCTCGCGGTGGTCTTGGCGCTGACGTCGGTCGCGCGCAAGGTCCTCATCCCTTACCCGATCATCCTCGTCATTGGTGGGCTGGTGCTGGGGGTGGTGCCGGGTCTGCCCACGGTGACTCTCAACCCTGACTTGATCTTCCTTGTCTTCCTGCCGCCGATCCTGTGGGCCGCCGCATACTTTACCTCCCTGCGTGAGTTTCGCGAGAACCTGCGACCGATCTCGCTCCTTGCGATCGGTCTCGTGCTGGCCACAACGGCGGCGGTGGCCGTGGTCGCGCACGCCGTGTTCCCAGGCATGGGCTGGGCAGCGGCCATTACCTTAGGTGCCATTGTTTCGCCGCCGGATGCCGTGGCGGCGACGGCCATTGGGAAGAGGCTGCGCATCCCTCGTCGCATCGTCACAATCCTCGAGGGCGAGAGTCTCGTCAACGATGCCACGGCGCTGGTGCTGTACCGGACTGCCGTTGGTGCGGCCGTGAGCGGAACCTTCGTGCTCAGCGAGACGCTCCTCCAGTTCGTCTTCGCCGCTATCGTGGGCGTGGCAATCGGAATTGGGGTGGGCATGATGACGCGGTGGGCACTGCACGTGACCGAGGACAGTTTCACCGAGATCGCGATCACGTTGTTAGCCCCCTACTTCGCATGGGTATTGGGGGAACTCGCGCATGCGTCGGCCGTCCTGGCCTGCGTCGCCGGTGGTATCTACTTGCGGCAGCATTTCAGCGAAGTCGTGGCGCCAGCCACTCGAATTCAGGGGCGCGCTGTGTGGGACCTCCTTGTCTTCATGCTCAACGGCGTGATTTTCATCCTCATTGGACTTCAGCTCGGGGTGCTCAGTGAGGCGGTGCCGTCCGGCCGGTTTGAATCGCTCCTTATCGCCGGAGCGCTGGTGAGCGCCACGGCCATCCTGGTGCGCCTAGTGTGGGTACCGTTGGCCGCCGCACTGCCCAGGCTGTTGAGCCCATCGCTGCGGGCACGCGATCCCATGCCGCCCTGGTCTTACGTGTTCATCGTGGCGTGGACCGGCATGCGCGGGATTGTCACGCTCGCGGCGGCGCTGGCCTTGCCGGTGACGACAGCCGCCGGCGCGCCGTTCCCGTTTCGGGCCGAGATCATCTTGATCAGCTTCTCGGTCATTCTCGCGACGCTGGTGCTGCAAGGCCTCTCGCTGACTCCGCTCATTCGGGCCTTGCGTCTTGAAGAAGACCGTGGGCTCGAACGGGAAGAAATGCAAGCGCGGGAGCATGCCGCCACGGCGGCCTTAGCCCGGTTGGATGGGATGGCGGGTGAAGACTGGCTGATGCCGGACCACGCTGAACGACTGCGCGTCCATTATGGCCGACGGCTCCAGCGCTACGCGCGATCCGGCACCGTGGATGAGGAGTGTACGGTGGAAGCCGCCGAGGCCTTCCGACGGTTGCGGCATGAGACGCTGACGGCTGAGCGGCTGGCCCTGATCGGGCTGCGTAATGACGGCACGATCAGCGACGAGGTGCTCCATCGCCTGGAACACGAGCTCGATGTCGAAGCGCTGCGCTTCGGTCTCGGCGAGCGACGGGCCACGACCTGAAGTCTTGAGTGTTTCCCGTCGAAGAACAGGCTTGCCATCAAGCCCGTTCTTGGAGCACTCTATGGCTGCGGAGCAATCATTGACTCTTCCTACGGACACGGATGTGTGGCCCAGTCTGCCCCTGGAGGCGTGGCGAGACACCTACGCCACTCTTCATATGTGGATGCAGGTCATCGGTAAAATCCGGCTTGCGCTGGCGCCGATGGTGAGCCACTGGTGGCAAGTGACCCTCTACGTCACGTCCCGTGGGCTGACGACTTCCCCGATCCCGTACGGCACGCGCATTTTCCAGATCGATTTCGACTTCCTCGACCACAAGCTATTGATTCAGACGGCGGACGGAGGAACCCTCTCCCTGGCGCTCGCGCCACGCTCCGTGGCCGAATTTTATCGGGAAACGATGGCCGCCCTCCGATCGCTCGGCATCGAGTTAAGCATCTGGACGACACCGGTTGAAGTGGAAGACCGAACTCCCTTCGAAAAGGATTACAAACATGCGGCCTATGATCCCGAATATGCGCAGCGATGCTGGCGGGTTCTGGCGCAAGCGACCCGCGTGCTCACGGACTTTCGCTCACGATTCAACGCCAAGGTAAGCCCGGTGCACTTCTTCTGGGGGGCTTTTGACCTGGCGGTCACCCGATTCTCCGGCCGCCCTGCGCCCCAGCACCCAGGCGCGCCCTACCTGGCGAAATTTGTGGCGCGCGAAGCGTACTCGCACGAGGTGAGCAGTTGCGGGTTCTGGCCGGGTGGCGGGCCCGTGGACAGGGCGGTCTTCTATGCCTATGCCTACCCGGAGCCTGAGGGTTTCAAAAAGTATCCCATCCAGCCCAAAGAGGCCTTCTACAGTGAGGAGATGAGAGAGTTCCTGCTGCCGTACGATGCGGTCCGAACTGCGGAGTCGCCTGACCATGTCCTGCTGGCATTTCTCCAGAGCACATACGAAGCCGCGGCGAACCTCGGCGGGTGGGACCGGGCTGCGATCGAGCGCGCGTGCACGTAGAAAGACGAGAAGGAGAAAGTCATGGCTCAACAATGCACCCACCTGAACCAGATTAGAAAAGTGACGCCAAGTGCACGAGGTTGCGAGGACTGCCTGGCTATCGGGGATACCTGGGTGCATCTGAGGCTCTGCCTGAGTTGCGGTCACGTGGGCTGCTGCGATTCATCGAAGAACAGGCATGCGACGAAGCATTATGATGCGACGCGCCACCCCATCATACAGTCCTTTGAGCCGGCAGAAAGTTGGCGCTGGTGTTATCCGGATCAGTTGTTAATGGAATCATAATGGCAAACAATAGCCTCGCCTTCTTGTTTGACCTGGATGGCACGCTGGTGGACAGCGTCTACCAGCATGTCCTGGCCTGGCAGGAAGCTTTCCAGGCCGTGGGAATCAACCTTGCCGTGTGGCGCATTCACCGGCAGATCGGGATGAGCGGCGGTCTATTGTTGAACGCTGCGCTCCGTGAGATCGGCCACCCGGTGAATCAAGAGGAAACGCAACGCATCCAGCGGGCGCATGAGGAAGCCTATGAACGTCAATTGGGGTCGCTGCGTCTGTTACCCGGCGCACAGGAGCTGCTGGACCACCTAGCGGCACATCAGGTGCCTTATGCGATTGCAACTAGCGGACGCATGGAAATCGCGCGGCGCACACTCAAGCTGCTGAAACTCGGCGCCACTGTGCCGGTCGTCACGAGGGACCAGGTCCGTCATGCCAAGCCGGACCCCGACGTGTTCTTGACCGCTGCCGAGCGGCTCGGCGTACCGATCAATCGGTGCGTGGTCGTCGGTGACAGCGTCTGGGATATGCTGGCCGCCCGCCGGGCATGGGCGCTCAGCGTCGGTCTCCTGTCGGGAGGCTACGGACAAGAAGAACTGGAGCGCGCCGGGGCCTATCGCGTCTACCAGGATCCAGCCACCCTCTTTCGTCATTTGGACGAAGTTGGTATTCGTCTTTCCCCGTAGTCAGCTCGCGCCGATATCTCGGCACGTGCCGATATGTCGGCGCGACTTCTTCGGCACCGCATCCTTCTCCAGATAAAAGTCAGTCCTCTAACAAGCTCTAACCAGCAGTCGTTTCAATAACTTAGCCGACTTCTGCTGGTCTGGAGTCTGCCTGGAATATGAATTGCCATTACCTGAGGCATGACGCATCTAAGGGAAAGGAGGAACCCCCGATGGAACTGACCTTTACTCTACCGAATGGAACGCGCGCAGGCATCGTGCCGACGCACGGTCTCAAAGATCTTACGGTTCAGCAATTGGGGTTGGAGTGCCTTGCTCCAGCCAAGGATGTTTCAGTCGTGTTCCATGTACCGAACCAGCAGGCGTTGGATCGAGTCAGGACACGATTCGGCCTGACGGAATGTTGAAGGGGAGGGTTCGATGGCTACGGCGGTCGGATTTCCAGCGGAAGATCTGAAAGAGGTCAATGTCGCCGACTGGAAGGAACTCATCAGCACGGCGCAGTGTGTGCGCTGCGGAGGCCTCATGGTGACCGAACAGTGCTTCGATTTCCTGTCTGACAACGGCCACCTCGATTTCTTGGCCCAGCGCTGCGTGCAGTGCGGCGAGCTCATCGATCCAGTCATCCTGCGGAATCGCCGTCTGCGGCTGCTACGCGGTCTCGAGAAAGGCGAGAGAGGTTTAAAGAACTTCGTATGCTGAAAATTAACATGAAAATAGAAGCCGGTGTGATGACCTTCGAGCTTGATGGGAAGCTTGCCGGCCCTTGGGTGAATGAGTTGGAACTCAGCTGGCGGTCCGCTGCCAGCACTCAGCGGATCTACCCTGTGCGTGTGAATTTGTCCTCGGTCACCTTCATCGATGCGGAGGGGAAGGATCTGCTCGGCCGGATGTATCGAGAAGGAGCCAAGTTGGTAGCGACGGGCTGCCTGAACAAATGCATCGTGGAAGGGATTATGCAGTCAGAGGAAAAGAAGGTTGAGGGATGATCGGATGCCCAACAAGGAGAAAGCGATGAAACAGATAACACTGGCGATTTTCGTGATGGTCCTGGGATCTTTCGTCATCGTCGATGCCGCGGGGGCGGAAGGCAGAGAATGGAATGTCGTTACCGTCGAGCTGGCGCCCGGGGCAACGGACGCACGGCATTTCCATCCTGGTGTCGAGCTCGTCTATGTCCTGGAAGGCGCAGGATACTTGGAAGCGGATGGCAAGCCGAAGGTCGCTTTGAATCCCGGGGCCGTGACGACGTTACAGCCGAAGCAAGGCTATGTGCTCAAGAACGCGAGCCAGATACGGCCGCTGAAGGTCCTCGTCGTGCTTCGCCTCCCGAATGGGGGTGTCAGGCGGCAGCAGGCTTACGAGCAACCCATCTTCTGAATGACGAAAATGCGTACAGGCTACCTGTTCCCTTTTTCTGTCACGCTGCTGACCCTGGGACTTCTCGCTTCCACGCTCGTTGGGTGCGCGGGCCTCCCCGTGCAGGAGGACGACACGCTGGCGGGTTATCGCCTTGAGCTCGCGAGACTTGTGGAGACCGGCGTGCTGACGAATGATGACGCGGAGAAGTTCTACGGGATTGCCAGTCTGGAGATGGAGCGGCGGGCGGCCCAGCGCGCCGAACAGCGCCAAGGGCCCCCGGCTGTCGAATCCCGGGGTGCAGTAGACCGTCCATCAGTCGGCCACATTTTGTGATGAGGAAGGGGAAGATTCCATGGACCTGCAACTCTCAGGCAAGCGCGCGCTGGTGACTGGCTCGACCGCAGGCATTGGTCTTGCCATTGGCGCAACCCTGGCCGGTGAAGGCGCGCCGGTGATCATCAACGGACGCTCAGAGAGCCGCGTGACCGGAGCCGTCGCGAAGATCCGACAGAGGTATCCTCAGGCAAAACTGAGATGCTCGCCGGCGACCTGAGCAAAGCGGAAATGGTAAAGCAAGCCACCAGTCGATTCCCTCACGTGGACATCTTGATCAATAACCTCGGCATCTACGAAATAAAATCTTTCGAGGACATCTCGGATGAGGACTGGATGACAATGATCGAAACGAACTTCATGAGCGGCGTACGGTTGAGCCGTCATTATCTGCCGAAGATGAGAGCGAAGAACTGGGGACGGATCGTTTTCATCTCGAGCGAATCAGCCATCAATATCCCTGTCGAGATGATTCACTATGGTGTCACGAAGACCATGCAACTCGCGCTGGCGCGCGGGCTGGCGGAGACGACTACCGGCACTCAAGTGACGGTCAACTCCATCTTGGCGGGACCGACTTGGTCCGAGGGAGTGGAGGGATTCGTCAGTCAAATGGCGAAGTCTCGGGGAGTTGAGCCGTTTGTGGTGGAGAAGGAGTTCTTCGAGACCGTCCGTCCCAGTTCGCTCCTCAAGCGGTTCGCCACGGCAGAGGAAGTCGCCGCGTTGGTAGCGTTCGTCGCCAGCCTGCTGTCCTCTGCGACAAACGGGGCGGCGCTACGCGTGGATGGCGGAGTGGTTCGTTCGATCATTTGATCAGCAAGGAGAATACCTATGAAACAACGAAAGCTCGGGAGGAACGGCCCCCTGGTGTCAGCAATGGGCCTAGGCTGCATGGGCATGTCAGATTTTTACGGCCATCGCGATGACCAGGAATCAATTGCGACGATTCATCGTGCGCTCGACCTGGGGGTTAACCTCCTGGACACTGCCGACGTCTACGGCCCGTTCACGAATGAAGAGTTGGTCGGGCGAGCGATTCGGGGGCGCCGTAACCAAGTGTTTCTGGCCACCAAGTTCGGCATTGTCCGAGGTGCCGATCCCAATGTACGTGGGGTCAATGGCAGACCGGAATACGTTCGCGCCGCTTGTGAGGCCAGCCTTCGCCGTCTCGGCGTGGACGTGATCGACCTCTACTACCAGCATCGGGTCGATCTGGATACGCCCATCGAAGACACCGTGGGAGCCATGGCGGATCTTGTGCGCGAGGGCAAGGTGCGTTTTCTCGGGCTTTCGGAGGCAGGGCCAAAGACCATTCGCCGGGCCCATGCCGCTCATCCCATCACGGCGCTTCAGACTGAATATTCCCTGTGGTCGCGTGATCCCGAAGAAGAGGCGCTTCCAACCTGCCGAGAGCTTGGCATCGGTTTCGTGGCGTACAGCCCCTTGGGGCGGGGCTTTCTCACGGGCCAGATCAAGCGGTTCGAGGATCTGGCAGCGGATGATTACCGGCGCCATTCGCCGCGCTTTCAGGGCGACAATTTCCAACGGAACATTGAACTGGTGCGGCGGATTGAAGCGATCGCGGCCGAGAAACGGTGCCGACCGTCGCAGCTCGCGCTGGCGTGGGTGCTTGCCCAAGGTGAAGACATCGTCCCTATTTTCGGGACTAAGCGGCGAGCCTATCTCGAAGAAAATTTGGCGGCACTCAATGTGGAACTTACGGCACGCGACCTGAAGCGTATTAGCGAAGTCGCGCCGCACGGAGTCGCCGCTGGTGCGCGTTTTTCAGAAGCAATGATGGGCTTGGTGAACCGTTGAGTTGAGATGAGGGTTGGAGAAACCTCATGGCTGTGACGGTTGGAGTACCGCGCGAAACCTTCCCTGGCGAGCGGCGCGTGGCCATCACGCCTCGCCACTGTGATGCATTGGCCAAATTGGGCGCCAGCGTCATCGTCGAGCGGTCGGCCGGTGTACAGGCCGGATTCCCCGATGACCAGTACGCGGCTCGCGGCGCCCGCCTGGCTAGCCGGGCCGAAGTGTTTCAGGCCGCGGACGTGATCGTCCAGGTGCGAACGCTCGGCGCCAATCCCGAAGCGGGCCGCGCTGATCTTTCGCTACTCCGGCACGGACAGACCGTCATCGGGTTCGGCGAGCCGCTGACCGCTGCGAGAGAATGTTCCGACTTGGCTGCCGCCGGCGTGTCCTTCCTCGCGATGGAGCTGATGCCCCGGATCACGCGCGCCCAGAGCTTGGATGCGCTCTCCTCCATGGCGACGATTTCCGGATACGCGGCCGTGCTGCTGGCCGCCATCTCGCTGCCGAAAATGTTCCCGATGTTGATGACCGCCGCGGGCACCATTACCGCCGCGAAGGTCTTCGTTCTCGGTGCGGGCGTGGCCGGCCTTCAAGCCATCGCCACTGCGCGGCGCCTGGGCGCGGTCGTCTGGGCCTACGACGTGCGCCAGGCCGTGAAGGAACAAGTGGAGAGCGTCGGCGCAAAGTTTGTGGGGCTGAGCCTGGAGGCCGGTGCTTCCGAAGATAACGGCGGCTATGCCAAGGCGATGGATGAGCAGTTCTATCGCCGGCAGCGGGAATTACTCACCGAGGTTCTCCGCGAGCAGGACGTGGTCATTACGACTGCGGCCGTGCCCGGCAAGAAGGCACCGGTCCTCATCACGGCGGAGATGACCGGCGCCATGGCGCCCGGCTCGGTCATCGTCGATATCGTAGCCGAGCGCGGCGGCAACTGCGAGCTCACTCGCGCCGGGGAAACCATCGTTCACAAGGGAGTCACGATTCTTGGGCCGCTCAATCTTCCTTCGATGGTGCCGTACCACGCCAGCCAGATGTTTGCTTCCAATGTCACGGCTTTTCTCAAGCTCATGGTCCGCGACGGCGCCCTGAACTTGAATCTAGACGACGAAATCATCCGTGAAACTCTCGTCACCCACGGGAATCAGATCGTTCATCCGCGGGTGCGCGAGTCGCTCGGGGTCAGCTCATGAAATCTTACGAATTCGGACTGTGGGTATTCATGCTCGCGGCCTTTCTGGGCTTTGAGCTGATCCGGCGTGTATCGCCTCTTCTGCACACGCCGCTGATGTCCCTGACGAACGCGATCTCGGCAATCTCGGTGGTCGGCGCCATTCTGATTACTGGCGAAAAGGATGCCCCCTCGCTGAGCCTCGTGCTCGGATTCATCGCGATCTTCGCGTCCACCACCAATCTGGTGAGCGGGTATCTGATCACGGACCGCATCATCAAGATGTTCAAAAAACGGGAGCCGGAGAAAAAGTGATGGATAGCGTTCTTCCCGCGCTCTATATCCTTGCGGCGGCCGGCTTTATTCTGGCGCTCAAGTGGATGAGCTCGCCGGCGACAGCGCGCCGCGGCGTCATTGCCGGCGAAGCGGGGATGCTGCTGGCCGTGATCGGGACGCTGCTCCGGTACGAGGTGGTCAATTATCAGTGGATTCTCATTGCCTTCTTCCTTGGCTCGGCCGTCGGAGTTCCGATCGCCTACCTTACGCCCATGACTGCGGTTCCGCAGCGGACGGCGATTTCGCACGCATTCGGCGCTCTCGCGGCGGCCCTGATCGGAACCGCGGAATACTATCGGCACATGCCGCACGGCTTCACGATGGGAGCGCTGGTGCTCGAGACGCTCCTTGGTTTCCTGACGTTCACCGCCAGCCTCATGGCCTTCGGAAAACTTCAAGAGCTGCTGCCCACACGGCCGATGACGTACAGAGGTCAGAACATCGTCAACTTGAGCCTGTTCGGACTTGCCGTTGTGATCGGTGTCGCGCTGGCCATCTCGCCCGAGCAGACCTGGATGTTTCCGATCTTCATGACGCTCTCGCTGTTGTTTGGGTTCCTGCTCATCATCCCGATCGGCGGCGCAGATATGCCTACCGTCATCGCACTCCTCAACTCGTATGCCGGACTGTCGGCCAGCGCCATGGGATTCGTGCTCGACAACAATCTCCTCATTATCGCCGGCGCGCTGGATGGCTCCTCGGGACTCATCCTCTCGATCATCATGTCCCGCGCCATGAACCGGTCGTTCACCAACATTCTGTTCGGCGCGTTCGGACAACTGCGCACGAGCGCTGCGCAGGCGACTGCGCGTCCGGTCCACTCAGCCACTCCGGAGGAAGCCGCGGAGATTCTGGATTCCACCCGCACCGTGATCGTGGTTCCCGGCTATGGCATGGCGGTGGCCCAGGCGCAGCACAAACTGCGGGAGTTGTTTGACGCCCTCACCCGACGCGGTGTGGACGTCAAGTTCGCGATTCATCCGGTGGCCGGCCGCATGCCGGGCCACATGAACGTTCTGCTGGCCGAGGCGGATGTCCCCTATGACAGGCTCTTCGCGATGGATGAGATCAACTCGGAATTCCCCATGGCCGACGTGGCGCTGATCATCGGCGCCAACGATGTCGTGAACCCGGCCGCCCAGACAGATAAGACCAGCCCGATCGCCGGCATGCCCATCCTTGAAGCCTATAAAGCCCGCACCGTGATGGTGATTAAGCGCAGTATGAGCCCCGGTTTTGCCGGCATCGATAACGACCTGTACTACATGGACAAGACCCTGATGCTGTTCGGCGACGCCAAGGCGGTCCTCACCAGCATCCTCAAAGATCTCGGCGCCGTGGCAAGGGTGGTGGAGAACGGAAACGGGGACAGGCCACAAAGTAGCCTATCGACTTTTACTACACGCACAGTGGAAAAGAAGGTGTGACGATGCAAGATGACGGTGAGAAGAGGAGGCAAGTGATGGCACCACTCGCGGGAAAAGTCGCAATTGTGACGGGCGCATCCAATGGGATCGGCCGCGCCATAACGGAACGGCTCGCCCAGGACGGCGCCACGGTGGTTGTGAACTACGGCAAGAGCGCGGACAAGGCCAAGGCGGTGGTGGCGGGAATCGTATCAAGAGGCGGAAACGCCGTCGCGATCCAGGCCGACATGAGCAAGGTGTCGGACGCCCGTCGCCTGGTTCGGGAAACGGTGCAGCGCTTTGGCCGACTGGACATCCTGGTCAACAATGCAGGCATGTTCATGTACAAACCCCTAGTCGAGACGACCGAGGAAGAGTTCGACCGCATGTTTGCCCTCAATGCCAAGGGCCCCTATTTTGCGCTGCAGGAAGCGGCGAAGGTCATCGAGGAAGGGGGACGCATCGTGAACATTTCCACGGACGGCACCCATATCGGCTTTGCCGGTGCCACTGTTTACCTCGGCAGCAAGGGGGCTCTCGAACAGTTCACGAAAGGCCTCGCACACGAACTTGCGTCCAAGGGTGTCACCGTGAACACGGTCTCTCCCGGGTACACAGTCACGGACATGCTCCCCGCCGATCCCGCCTTCCGCCAGACCGGCGAGCAGGCCTCACCGCTCAAGCGACTCGGCACGCCGAAGGACATCGCCGACGTCGTAGCCTTTGTGGTGAGCGAAGAGGCGCGTTGGCTGATGGGCCAGAATATCCATGCCGGCGGCGGCGTGGTGATGTGAACGAGGCTGCCATGCGATGCGCGCATTGTCACAGAATCTTGATGGGCGGAACCGTTCGGACGGTTCTGGACGACGACGGTTCTCTAGCGATCACGGCCTGGAGGTGCGAAAGCTGCGGTGGAGTGATTGAGGAAATCCAAATCCTGTCACGATATGGAAAGGCGCAGCCACGTCGCATTCAGTATGCAGTGTCACAACAACGCCGAACCAGACGGCTTGCGCCGTTTGCGCTTCACTGCGCGACGCGTGACTGAAAGAAGAACACGACAACATAGGAGGACACATCCATGAGACTCGAACACA
>WNGA01005726.1_pt1 | contig 17869 bp, 13 predicted proteins | sample 5400061 | NCBI WGS metagenome assembly WNGA01 (sample SAMN13153366, study PRJNA577476) | soil metagenome | isolation source: 100 cm soil or saprolite under grassland replicate 2 | place: USA:California | collected 2016-06-15 | reverse complement strand
GTCGTAGTCCTGCAGCACCGCGGAGATCGGCGTGACGATCGCTGGCTCCGGCCCACCATTGCATACGAAGGCCGGCATAAGGTCGGCAAGATGCTCGGCGAGCCTCCTTGTTCCATCTTGGACAGCCATCTGAATCCCCCACCTCGCGTGCACCCTTCGCAGGTACAGAGGGCGGAGCCGGTCTCGTGATTCAGCCAGAGTTGAGGAGGTGAGAGCTGAACGTGGCGAGCCTCGAACCCTCCCGGCCCCGTTCGAGACGATTGGGCCCGGCTCTGGGCCGCCGCCGTGCGACCGGTGGCCCAGACCTGCGAGCAGCCCCTGCGCGGCCGCCTGCCGGTGTCCGCATAAACCGGAAGATTCGTATGATCCCGATGGCATGGAAAGACGGCTCATGCCTTACATCCCGTATTGTGGAGAATACACCTTATGGAGTCAACCGTTTGGAGGGATGGGGCTTTTACTGGTAGCGATCAGGCCGTTACTCCGGGTATACATGTAGAACCGGTTGACTCCGGTAGTTGGGCAGGGGAGCGGGGGGAATCGTCGGGGGCGGGTTCCCCCGGGTGGGGGCGTCTTCATGGCCGGTTCCCGTTCTTCGTCTTGTTTTTCGTGTTCTCTGTGGTTATTCCCGCGGCGTCGTTCCGCTGGTGGGACTCGATCGGCTGCGGCGGTCGTCGGGCTGGTGTTGGTGGCCGAGGTCGCGACTGTGGCCGGGACCAGGCCGGTTCTGACGACCTTCCCGGTGGCAACGGCGGTGGATCGTCCCGGCACCGCGTCGCCGGCCGCCGCCTCGGGTCCGCGCACCGCCCTGGACGTGCCCCCGGCGCGGCTGGCCGCCCCGGTTCTGGTCTTACCAACTCGACCGCAGGAAGGGCAAATCCAACAGGTGGCGCCGCTGGTCAGCGCCGGACACATTGCGGACTCAGCCATTGTCAGTTGCCCCGCAACGGCGCCGACCGTACCGACTGACTATGCGGGTCTGTCCATCGAATGGAGCATGGTCCGATACTGGTTCGGCACGAGCCGGACATCTGTCAACACCTCGCTCGTCAATATCTTGAACAGCCTCGAACTCGGCTCGAACACGCCAGGTGTACTGCGGATCGGCGGGAACAGCCAGGACGGTTACCGATGGGACCAGACCGGCTCGACCACCGGTAACACGCTCTTCTCGGGTACCATCAATGGCGGGCTGGTCGACGCCCTCTTCGAAGTGGCGAGGCGGTCCGGATGGAAGGTCATCGTCGGCCTCAACCTGAGAAACAACGACCCGGCCATGGCGCTGAGCCTCGCCAGGTACATCGTTGGCCAGGACACCGGTGGCAATCTGCGGGCGTTTGAGATCGGCAACGAACCGAATGCGTACCTGACCGGGAGCGAGTATCTCGCCCGATACCGGACCTACGTGGACCGCCTGAACAGCGACCCGGCCACGGCAGCCAAACCGGTCACCGGTCCCGCGATCAGCAATAACGCCGATGTGACGTGGGCACACGATCTCTGGACCATCTACCGGCCCACGGGTCAACTGTTGTTCGCGACCTGGCACGACTACGCCAACGCCGCCAACCTGGCTTCGTTGCTCCAGACCTCCCAGATCGTTGACTACAACACCCGGATCGGCGCAATGGATGGCGCGGTCGGTCGGCGTAACCACCGCATGGATGAGGGCAACGACACCGGCCATGGCGGCTTAGACGGCGTCAGCAACGTCCTGGGCAAGACGGCGTGGCTGATCGACGCGTTGCTCGACGGCGCTGCGCGCGGACTGCAGGGGTACAACAACCACTCCTGGGATGGCTACTACTATCCGGCCGACAACCTCACCTCCTGGTACACGCCCTTTGTCATTCGCAACGGCCAGGCCTCGGCCCGGCCCGGGTTCTATGCACTGGCGTTGTTCAAGTACGCCCTGGGCAGGCGGTTCTGCGGCGTGTCGACGTCCAACGCTACCGGCCAACTCGTCCGCACCTGGGCCGTCAACAATCCATCGATCAACAAGATCTACGCGTATGCCATCAACAAGGGAGGTGCCGGCAAGTCAGGCACCGTCGGCGTTATCGCCCCGGCCGGGCACAACCACACAGGCTTCCTGAATATCATGAGTGGTCCCGGCGGATGCTATGGAAGAACCGCCAACATCCAGGGTTCCACCCTACCGGCTGGCGGGAGCTACTCCTGGACCGGCAGGGCCCTGAATCCGGTACCCGGTACCACCCGGTACCAGTTCACCCTGCCCGAGTGTTCGACGGCTCTCCTTTCAATCCCCTGACAGGCTGCCGCGCCGACTGTAGGTGTGGAAGCCACCGCGGTCCTGCCCGGTCTGCACCCAATGCCGCGGACTTAAGCGATTTGGGGTCGTCTGGGGTTTGGGGTTGGGGGTTCGCTGTTTCGTGTCGAGGGTTGGAGTGTCACGGTTGGGTGTGGTTGGTGTGTTGTTGCCTGGCGCGTGAGGAGGCTCCTGGTAAGGGAAGGGTTGTCTAGGTCCGTCCTTGTTCCAGGAGCCTCGTTGTGTTGTTCTACCCCGGTTCGGCTGGTTCCGCTATTGCCGCAGGTCGGGCCGCTGGTGGGGAGGATGCTGGGGTGGGCGTCCCGGCGGGGATGGTGGCCGTGGGCGCTGGGGGGGTGCGGTTCCCGGGGCGGGGCGTGCCGGACGGCACGGGCTTGGATAGCGCGTTGACGCTGGTGGGTGAGGGCGGGCTGGCCAGCGGGGAGGTGGCGCTGTTTTGTCAGCCGGTGACCGCGGCACCGGTGCGGGTGCGCCGGGACGGGCGGGTGCAGGCGCGGGGGCATCTAGCCGAGCACGTCCGGCTGGGGCTGTTGGAGGACCACCTGCCGGAGGGGACGATCGAGGAGTTGGTCGCCGCTCGTGGGGTCGCCGAACAGCGGTTGCGGGCGATCTCGGCGGGGATGGCCGTGCGGTGCGTGCTGGCGATGACGCTGCGCCCTGATGCCGGTCTGCGGGAGGTGACGGCGACGGTGGCCGGGCAGTTGGCGTTCGTGCCGTGGGCCAAGCCGTGGCGGGTGCCCGGCGGGGAGGTGCTGGGCCGCTGGCGCAGGCGCCTGGGTGAGGGGTTGTTCACCGACTTGTTCTGGCTGGCGGCAGAGCGGGGCGCGGCCGAGCCGGAGCATGACCAGCCCGGACCGGACCCGCGTGGGTGGCTGGGTGGGCTGCTGGTGTGCGCGGTGGACGGCACGCAGGTCCGCTGCCCGGACACCCAGGCCAACCGGGAGGCGTTCGGCTCCTCGGGCACCGCTGATGACTCCGCCCCCTACCCCCAGGCCCGCGCGGTGCTGGTCTCCGCCTCGGCGAGTCGGGCCGTGCTCGCGGCCGCGGTGGACGGCTCGTGCGTCGGCGAGCAGACGCTGATCGCGCGGATCGTGGATGACCACCCCGAGGTGTTCACCCCCGGCCGGCTGTTCGGCTTCGACCGGAACTTCCTCGGCGCCCAGCTGATCGCCAAGATCCTCGCTGCCGGCGCGCACGTGCTGATGCGGGTCAAGTCAGACATCGCGCTGCCCAACCTGGGATGGCGCCGCGACGGCTCCTACGACTCGCACCTGTGCGGGCCCGAGGGCCCCATCCCGGTCCGTGTCGTCGAATACGACGTGGCCGCCCCAGACGGCGCCGACCCGGCCGAGGAGCTGTTCTGCCTGGTCACCGACCTGAGTGACGAGGAGAAATACCCGGCGCAGGCCCTGGCCGCCGCCTACCCGCAACGCTGGACCGGCTCGGAGACCACCATCAAGGAGAACAAGGCCACCATCACCGACGCCGGCCCCTCCCGCGGGCCGATCTTCCGATCAACCACCCCGGCGATGGTCCGCCAGGAGTTCTGGGCCTGGCTGACCGCGACCAACCTCATCCGCGCCGAAGCCCGCCGCGCCGCCCGCCACGCCACCGGGCCGGCCCGCCCACGCCCGGCCCACCCGGCCCGCCACGTCCCGGCCCGCCAAATCTCCTTCACCGCCACCGTCCACGAGACGATCCGCTGCCTGAGCCTGTCCACCCGCACCGCCGCGACCACCCCAGCCGCCCGGACCCTCACCGCCGCCCGCACCGCCACAGCCCTGCTGCCCCAACTCATCCAGCTCGACCGGAACCGCCACCGACCCCGCGTCACCAAATGCCGCCAGCAGTTCCCCTCCGCCAAACGCCGAACCCGAACCGACCGATGGGCCGGCCGGATCACCATCCGCGCGCCCCACCCGCTACCCGGCACCGGTTGACACCCGCTCCTGCCAACAACCACGACACAGAAAGAACCCCGCAACACCTTCCGGACCGTGGAAAACCGGCGGCCCACCCGGAGCGACATCCGGGCCGACAGCATGCCCACACCCGCCAAAACGCCAAGATCAAACCCCCACAGACACCAAAAATGATCACCACAAGGGCAAAAGATCAGAAACACCTAAAGTCAGCGGCGTTGGGTCTGCACCAGCCAGGCCACACCGCGGTGGAGCGGCAGAGCACAGCGGCTGGCCGGCAGGGGACCTTCGACTCTCCTGGGCGTGACGCAGGCCCGCGACAGTAGATATGTGGGGTCCGAGCACGCTGGAGATGCGTGATTGCAGCGGCCGTCGCGCCGCCAAACCCGACGCACGGGGCGTGGCGCATGTCGCTGCACCGTTCCCACGGCCGCGGCCTCCCCGGTGTGAGGGCGGGCTCCACCCGAAGATCTCTGGCGGGCTCCAGCTCGCCGCGGCAGGAGTGGAGGGACCACGATGCGAGCAGTTGTCGTGTTCGAGTCGATGTTCGGGAACACCCAGAAGATCGCGGATGCCGTCGCCGAGGGCCTGTCCGGGTACGTCGACACCGACCTCGTCGAGGTCGGGTCGGCGGGCGGCCTGGACGAGGGGGTCGCCCTGGTCGTCGCCGGGGGCCCCACGCATGTCCACGGGCTCAGCCGCCCGGGAACCAGGGACGGCGCGGTGAAGCAGGCGCCGGACGGCGTGGTGTCCAAGGGAATCGGGCTGCGCGAGTGGCTCGAGTCGCTGCCGCAGGCCCGCGGGATCGTCTCGGCAGCGGCGTTCGACACCCGCTTCGACAAGCCGGGTTGGCTTGTCGGCTCAGCGGCCCGCGGGGCGGCCAGGCGGCTCCGCCGGCGTGGCTACCGGCTCGTCGTTCCACCGGAGAGCTTCTTCGTCGTCGCCGCCTCCTCCGGTCCGCTGGCGGACGGCGAGGTGGAACGGGCCCGCCGGTGGGGCAAGGCCCTCGGCGCCGCAGTGGCGCCGGCGGACCGCGGACGGCAGGTCTCATAGCGGGCCGCCGTTTCGGCTGCGTGGGCGGTTTCTGCCCGGGGGCAGTTCGGCCGGACGCGTTCCAGACCGGGCCGGACGCCCAGCCAGGCCACGCCGTGACCGCGGCGCCGAGAACGCCAACCGGCTCGGCGGCCAGCGCCTTCAACCGGAACGGGGCTGGGAGCATCAGATGTTGTGTGGCGACCTCCGTGGTCGGTTCGGTCCCGCTGGCTACCACCGCAGCGTCGAACCCGGCGGCCGGGCCTGCGGTGTACATGTCGGGCCGCACGGTCTGGCCGGCCCGGGTCGGCGGCCGCTGCCGCAGGGGCCCGTGGCGTGGTGCGCTGGAAGCGTTGGCAGTTGTTGAGGGGGAGCGATGAGTAGTCAGATCACTGACCGGCCGCCGGTCGAGCCGCGCTCGCGGTGGCGTTTGTTGGTCGCGGTGGCGGCGGTGATCGTGGTGGTGGCCGCGGTGGGGGTGACGGTCGCGTTGCTGCGGACGGGGCGGCAGAGCACTCCGGCGGCCAGCCCGTCGGGGTCGGCGTCGGCGTCGGGCTCGGCGTCGGTGACGCCGTCGGCGGGTACGCCATCGGCGACCCCGAGCGCCGCACCCGCACCCGCGCCGGTGTTCGGGTTCCAGCCGCTGTGGCCGTTCGCCGGTACCGCGGACGCGGCGGCCTGGCAGCGGAGCTACCGCGCCGGCGGCCACCAGCCGTGGCACCTGGACCCGGGCCAGACCGCGCTGTCGTTCACCCGTTCCTACCTCGGCTACACCGAGCTTGACCGGGTGACGAGCCGCCGGGTCGTCGGGACGCAGGCCTGGGTCGGGGTCGGGTACGCCAACCCGAACGGCCGGTTGGTGACCGCGGCGGTGCTGCACCTGGCCCGGATCGGGTCCGGCGCCGACGCCCCGTGGGAGGTCGTCGGCTCCCGGGATGCCACGCTGAGCCTGACCACGCCGGACTACGGCGCCACCGTGTCCTCGCCGGTCACCGTCGGCGGCCGGATCACCGGGGTGGATGAGAGCCTGCGGGTGCAGGTCCGGGCGCTCGGCGCACCGCTGCTCGGCCAGGTCGGCGGCATCCCGGCGGGCGGCCAGGACACCCCGTGGTCGGCGCGGGTGGCGTTCACCGCCCCGGCCGGCACGGTGCTGACCATCGCGGTCTCCACCGGCGGGCACCTGCTGGGCGTCGAGCGGTTCGCGATCACCGGCGTCCGGGCCGGTGCCGCCACCGGTTAGGACGGCGACGGCGACGGCGACGGCCGGATCCGGTCGTTCTCCTCGGCCGCGGGCGGAGCCGGCATGCTCATCTGCCGCCGGCAGGTCCGGACGTGTCGGCAGCGGCGTCGTCGGTCTCGGTGGACCAGAGCCGACAAGCTAGGGGGCTCCGCTGCTCGGCAGGTCCAGGAGCATCGTGTCGGAGTTGGCGTCGCTGCTGACGACGCGGAATCCCTCGTCCTGGTACAGGGCGCGGGCCCGGTTGCCCCGTTCGACGCTGAGACTCGCCCGGGCAACACCGGCCGCACGTGCCTGACCCGCCACGGCTCGGACCAGCGCCCGACCGACTCCGCGACCACGCCACGGTGCGACGACACCGATCGTCATCTCGGGGACGTCGGGCGCGACGAAGCCGTAGCCGGGGTCGCTGGCCGGCAGCAGCCGCAGCCAGGCCGCGCCGATCGGGACGCCGGCCGCCTCGGCGATCACCCCCAGATCCCCGTCGCGCGGCCACCCGCTGACGTAGCGGGCAAGCTCCGGACTGGACAGGACCCGCTCCCGGTCCCATTCGCGGCGCGGATGCCAGTTCACCGCTTCGACCAGCATGTCCGCCAGGAACGTCAGATCCTCAGCTCCGGCAGGCCGGATGCTGAAAGGTCCACCAACCACGCCTGACATCATGGCCGAGACCCACCCGCTCCGCGGAGCATTGGTACTGATGCGGCGGGGGAGGCGGCGCGTATACTCCCGCCGACTCTGATCCGGGGGGACCGCAGCCACCGGGGGGACGCCATGGCCAGATCGGCCGCATCTCGTCTGATCTCGATCATCGCGGTGCCGCTGTGCTCGGCGGCGCTGACGGCCAGCCCCGCCGCTGCCGCGGCCGTCCAGGAAGAGATCGGCTACGTCACCGGCACGATCACGGCGCAGAGCACGGGCGAACCCGTCGGAACCGCCTGTGTCGAGGCGTACGCGACCCCGACCGACGTCCTCGGCTCCGCCTGCACCGGTTCCGACGGGACGTACACGATGGCCGTGCCGATCGGGACCTACCGCATACGCGTTCACGATGTCTACGGCTCGGTCCAGAGATACGCCACCCGGTGGGCCTACGCCGCGGACACCTACGACACGGCCGACCCGATCACGGTCAGCCTCGGCCAGAACGCCGTGGTCAACGTCGCCCTGCTCGATGCGGGAGCGATCGTCGGAACCGTCACCGACGCCGTGACCGGGGAGCCGCTGAATGCGTGCGTCGAGATCCTGGCCGTCGGTTCCGAGAGCACGACCGCGTACACCTGCACCGACTACCTGGGCCAGTACCGCGCCGTGATCACCGATCCCGGCGGCTACAACGTCCGGTTCGCCGCCGACTTCTACGTACCGGAGTGGGCGAATGATCGGGCGACCAGAGCAGACGCCGACGTGATTACTGTGTCGGCGGCCCAGGAGACGACGGTCGACGCGCAGTTGACACCGCTCGGGCAGATCACCGGCCGGGTCACGGATCTCGCGGGCAATCCGCTGCCCTACATCACGGTTTTCGCGACCGGCCTCCAGGACCCGTGGGGGTTCGGAATCGCCGAGACCGACTACGACGGCCTCTACCGGATACGTGGCCTTCCGGCCGGCCCCTACCAGGTGCAGTTCACGGAGAACTCGTTCGGCAACTACGTGAGCGAATGGTGGAACGACTCACCCGATCGCGCGCACGCCGATCCGGTCCAGGTCGCGCTCGCGGCCGAGACGTCCGGTATCGACGCGGCACTGGGCCAGAGCGGCCACATCACCGGGACGATCACCGACGCCGCCACCGGCCAGCCCCTCGCCGGGGTGTGCCCGTGGGTGGTGCAGGCGGCGTCAGGCGAGCCGCTTGAGCCGCCATTCTTCCAATGCAGCGCGCTCGATGGGCGGTACGAAGTCAACGCCGTCGGCGGTAGCTCGTACAAGATCCTGTTCACATCATTCGACGCCAGTTACCTGATGCAGTGGTACCGGAACAAGCCCAACGAGAAGTCGGCGAACCGCATCCGGGTTGCGTACGGCCAGACCGTGGCTGGCATCGATGCGGCGATGGTACGTGCCGGCTAGTCTCCAGCGACACTTCGTGACGCCGGCCATCACCGCCACCGGCTCGCAGACGCGGACGCGGACGCGGCACCCTGTCACCTCGTCGGCAACACGCGGCCGGACCGATCGCCGGGGAAGGAGAGCAGGCAGGTGACCTGTCGGTCGCCGGCCGACCAGGTTCCGCGGGTCGGTTCCAGGGTGCTGAACCCACTGCCGTCCGGCAGGTCGGTGTCCCCCACGATGGCGTCCAACTTGTCGCCGCACAGCTTCTCGGACCTGCTGTGTATGGCATCCTCGCCCGGCCACTTTCCGTCGTCGAGTTTGAGGTTGGCGTACACCTCGAACCGGTGTGGCCGGTCACACGGCACCACCGGGACATCGAACACGGTGTCCTCCATCGGGAAGTCAGCCGTGCAGTCGCCGACCTGCAGCGAGGTGACGTCCCGCCGATCGATGCCGGCTGCCTGATCCTGCTGGGTCTGGATGATCGCGCCGAGGATGGCCAGCGCGATGAGCAGCGTCCACACGCCGCCCAGCACTATGCCGGCGATCGCCATGCCCTTACCACGATCGCCCGTGCGGCGGATCTGGCGCAGGGCCAGCACACCGAACACGATCGCCAGCACCGCGCCGGGGAGGATACCGAGCACCAGCGCGGTGATGGCGAATGCGTTGGTCCGCCGAGCCTGGCCGTACGGTTGTCCGAACATCGGCGGCGGTCCGTAGCCCGGCTGCACGGGATAGCTGGGTGGCGGCCAGTTGGTCGCCGCCGGCTGTGGCGGATCGACCGGCTGGCCGCCCGGAGGCTGCCAGCCAGGCGGCTCGGTCATGAGACCAGCTTGCCAGACACCGGTGGTCGAGCGGTCACCTCAATGGCCCTGCCCGCGGGTTCAGGCCGACCTCGACGCCGGGGTGGACGACCGGCTCAGCGCTTCGGTGGCCAGCATGAAGTGGTGCCGCGCCAGGCAGGACACCCGCAGGTGCTCCGCCGGGCCGTCCGTGCTCTCGAGCACGAACCGGTCGATGATCTCGGCCGGCTGGCCGCACTGCGGGCAACCCACGATCACAAGCATGATTCCCCCTGGTTCTCAGGCGCGCACCAGCGGCGCCGGACGGTACTTCTGACGATCTGCCCGGACCCGTCCGGCCGCCATGCATCGGTGCTCACCCGGTACAGGTACTTCTACGCGGCCGGCAGATACCGCCAGCGCCGGAACGCCGGCCACCCACCACGGTGACGGACGCCGTCCGGGCGGCGGTCGGGAAACGCTCGAGTCGGCGAGAGTTCGCGGCTGTTCTCACCGCACGGAGAACGGCGGGGCGTCTCCAGCAGGAGGCGCCCCGCCGCCGCGATGTGACGACTCGCGCGGCCGCACCGGTTGCCGCCCGGATGGGCGGTGCGACGGCGCAGCCGACCGCGGTGCTGCGATCGGCCGGTCAGGTGAACTCGACGAGGGGGAACGCCCGGTGCCGGCGCGGCGGGATGAGGTAGTTCTGCCGCCTGGTCGCGGTCAGGAACCGTTCCAGACCATTGTCCTCCGCCGGCACGGCGAACTGCTGCTGCAGGTCCAGGGAGGCCTGGTTTCTGCGCATGGTGCGGAAGAAGTCGGCGGTCGGCACGAACACCGTGAACTGCAGCTTGGGCTGCTTGCTGGCGCCGGGCACATCCATGTTGTCGAAGCCCGGCCCGTCCATCCGAATGTGCATCGGCGTCCCGTCCGTGGCCCGCGAGGAGCGCTGCAGCGTGGACAGGTGGCCCATCCGGTGTTCGTTGTCCACGACGCCGATGCCCTGCGCGGTGTTGAGCGCATCGTTGACGCCCTTGTTCACGTTCTCGATGAAGGTCGGGCCGCCGCCGTCGGTGAACTGGTCCGGGTTGCCCTGGCTCGGCGCCGGGGACCGGAACATGTACTGCACCCGCTCGGTGAAGACCCCGTCCTCGCCCGGCGGGCTGGAGGCCGTGGCCATGTCGAAGAACTGCAGCATGTCCAGGATGAGGTGGGACAGGTGCTGGATGCCGGCGTTGTCGAAGTAGTCGCCGGCCACCGCGGTGGTCAGCCGGGCCGACGGGTTGCCGGCGAAGGTGCAGATCGGCGCGGGGCCCGCACCGCTGACGTGCTGGTCGGCGAAGCCCATCCACATCGGAGACTGCGGGTTGATGAAGTTGGCGAACGGCAGCCCGACCTGCCCGGCCACGAACCTGGGCAGCCCGAGCTGGGCGAACATCGCCCGGCTCGAGGTGAATGTCAGCAGGGTGCCGAACGCGGGCGACGTGACCGCCTGGCCGTTGAGCCGGTTGCTCCCGCTGAGCCACTGGACCGCGTCGAAGACGTGCAGCTGGTCGTCGCTGCGGACGGTGAAGAGCAGGTCGTTGGCCTCGATCCGGACCGGCACGTTGAACCGCAGCTTGGTGATGGTCGGGTTTGCCGAGGAGACGTCGGTCGGGCTGGGCACGGCCTCCTCCAGCGCGAACCGGCTGGTGTTCGACGTCAGCCGCGGCATCGCGGAGGCTACCAGCGAGCTGGGGAGCCGGTTGAAGTACGGCAGCCCGTAGGAGATGAACGTGATCAGACCGCCGGCCGAGAACGGGTACGCGGCCTCCAGCCTGTTCAACGCCTGGGCCATGACCGCCTGGTCGGTCCGGTTCGGCGTGCGGAGCAGCCGGGCGGTGAGGAAGACGGTGTGCACCGGCGGCAACTGCATCAGGACGCCGCCCAGGGTCTGGGCCGGCGAGATGAAGGCGCCGATGTCGAACTGGATGTCCGGCAGGACCGCGGCGACTCCGACGTCCGCCGCGGCGACGCGCTCCGGGATGTGGGCCAGCCCCCCGACGAGTTCGAGCGTGCCCATGGCCGTAACCAGGGCGGCGGCGTTCCTGATGGCAGCTCGGCGGGTCAGGACGGGACCGGCAGGATCACTGCGCTGTTCGGTGTCCACGAGTCCAGGGCTCCTTTGGTGGGGAAGGGGACCACGACTGGTGCCTGTCGAAGGATCGGGTGGGTCCTCTTGGGCACCGGGTCGTCATTGCTGCAGGCGTTGTAGGAAAGGGCTGGCTCGGTCACCTCCAGTCATCGGGTCACGTCCGCACATCAGGCGCCCACCCCCGCGGCGACAGCGAGCTCGGCCTGGAATGCCGTCCTGGCCAGCTCCAGGGCTGGTCGGTTGGCCTCGATGAGGGAGCTCTGCCGGGTCGACTCGACGGTGAACCACACGCCGACGATGTTTGTCCGCTCCTTGCAGGCGACGTCCGCCTTGGCGGTGGAGATCTCCAGCGGGGTGACGCCACCCTGGAAGCGCCGGTCCTTCGGCGGATCCAGCGGTCCGGCGTAGTCGTGCCCGGCGGCCTTCATGCAGCTCGCCCACCGCCGGGTCACCTCGCGCACCCGCGGGTCCTGCATGGAGCCGAAGAAGCTGTCCGAGGTGAGCCGTTGGGCCAGGTACCTGTCGGCACCCGGCGGGTCGTGGGCGGCGAGCCGGCGCTGAGCCTCCCCGCCGCAGCCGCCCGGCGGGACCGGCCTGCCGTTGATCACCTGAACCCCCCGACCGGTCACGGCGGCCCCCTCCTCGGCGGTCGCGACCGTCGGCCTGCGCCGGGTGCCCGCAGCGGCCCGGCTCTGCGGCCAGTAGCCACGGGTTGCCGCCGCCGGGTCGGCCAGGCCGTAGCGGCGCTCGTTCCAGGTGCGCGGTCCCGCCGACGGCCCGGGCTCCGGCGGGGAGTAGTCCAGGCCGAGCTCGCGCATGCACCGGCGCACCAGCGCGCGGCCCGTCCGGGCCAGCCGGTCGGCGTCGGCGAGTGAGGGGAGGTAGTCATCCAGCGGCAGCCGCAGGTCGGCGCTGCGCAGCAGGATGGGCGTCCCGCCGGGGCCGCCGGGGTCGGTGCCCGGGCCCTGGCGGTTGGCGCCACCCGGCGCGGCACAGCCGGCTGCCGCCATGGCCAGGGCGACGGCGGCGGACCGGAACGCCCAGCGCACCGGTCGCCGGCGACCGGCCCGATGGCACGCGTGCTGCCACATGCGCCTGCGTCACCCCCTGATACCGACAGAAGTCGCCGGTCCGCCGACCTGGCCGGCGGACCGGCGCGGTCGCTAGATGAACTCGTGCGACTCCACGTTGTTCACGAACGTGGCGTTGAAGTTGCCGAACTGCCTGGGCTGGACGATGCCGGCAGTGCCGCTGAAGTTCGCCCCGGTGAAGACCAGCACGCTGAGGAAGCTGTCGGCGTTGAGGGCCGACTCGGAGTTGTTCGCCACCGGCTGCCCCAGGCCCAGACCGGGGGTGAGGAAGATGTTGTTGCCCAGGTTGGCGTCGCTGAAGAAGAAGTCGGACAGGCTGCCGACGAAGTTGGTGCTGAACCAGTAGCAGAAGTCGCCGTCGCCGTTGGAGAGGCTGTTGCAGGCTCCGTCCTGGTTGGCGAGCGGCGAGACCGATCCACGTGCGCCGGTCTTCAGCGTTGCGACCGGTGCCTGCGCGCGTGCCGGCACCAGGGCGAGCGGGGCCGTCGCCGCAGCGGGAGCGGCACCGCTGGGTGCGGCACCCGTGGATGCCGCACCCGTGGATGCCGCAGTGGTGGGTGTGGCACCGGCGGGTAGGGCCACCACCAGCACCGCGGCGCTGGTCACCGAGAGCAAGCACAGGCCGATCTTCAGTCGTTTCACGGGTTCCCCTTCACGTGAGGCGACGAGTCGCGTCGGCACGACAGAGCGCGTCGCGACGGCGGGACGCGTTGAGAAAGTGGGACGCGATGAGAAGGTGCGACGTGTGGAGACGACGAACGCCTCCGACCGTGGGTGATGACGCGCGGGTAGGTGGCTGACCACCCCGATGCCTCGGCCCTGCTCCCTGGGCCTCCCCCCTGCTCCCACCCTGGTCATCCCGGCATTCCGAGCGACAAGTGCGGATGAGAGCGCCTAAAGATTGCGGCATCTATACAGACCGGGATCTTGCGAAAACCTTGTAGGATTCCAGGTGCGCTCGGGGGCCTCGTCATGGACCGGAGGGTGTAGTGGAGTTCCGGCTGCTCGGACCAGTGGAGGTCTGGTTCGGCAGCAGCCGGCTCGAGCTGGGCACGCCGCAGCAGCGCGTGGTGCTCGCCGCACTCGCCGTGGACGCTGGCCGGCCTGTGATGCTGGAGACGCTCATCGACCGGGTGTGGGACGACACGCCACCTGTCGGTGCCCGTCCGGCGGTCTACGCGCACATCGCGCGCATCCGGCACTCGCTGCACCGGGCCAGCGTCGATGGCGGACCGCCGGGTGTGGCACTTGCCCGCCGGGCCGGCGGCTACCTGCTGGAGGTGCACCCCGACCGGGTGGACGTGCGGCTGTTCCGCCGCCTGGCCGCCGCATCCCGGGACCGGCAACGTTGCGACGCCGAGCGGGCCGGGCTGCTGCGTGAGGCCCTGGGCCTGTGGCGGGGCACGGCCCTCGCCGACCTGCCCGGGGGCTGGGCGGCTCGGACGCGGGACAGCTGGCAGCAGCAGCGCCTGGACGCGGTCGTGCAGTGGGCGCACCTGGAGCTGCGGCTCGGCCGCCCGGAGGACGTCATCGATACGGCCCGCGAACTGGTGGCCGACCACCCTCGAGCCGAGTCGCTCGTCGGCGTGCTGATGCGGGCATACGTGGCCGTGGGCCAGGACGCGGAGGCGCTGGAGTGCTACGCCACCGCCCGGACCAGGCTCGTCCACGAGCTCGGCATCGAGCCGGGGCCGGGCCTGCGGGCGGTGCATGCGGCGGTGCTGCGCGGCGACCTCCGCGACACCGTCCGTGCCCTGCAGCCGCTGCCGGCGCGCGCCGGTGTGGGCCGGCCGCGCAAGCGCCGGGCGGTACCCGCCCAGCTCCCGGCGGATGTGCCCGCCTTCACCGGCCGGCAGGAGGAGCTGTCCGAACTCGACCGCCTGTTAGCGGCCACGGAGGAGGCCAGCGGGTCGGCCGGGACGCCGACCACGGTGACGATCGCCGCGGTGTCCGGCACCGCGGGAGTCGGCAAGACCGCCCTTGCCGTCCGGTGGGCGCACCGGGTCCGCGGCCAGTTCCCTGACGGGCAGCTCTACGTCGACCTGCGCGGCTACGACCCGGAGCAGCCGGTCCCGCCGGCCGATGCGCTGGTGGGGTTCCTGGACGCGCTCGGGGTGCCCGGGCTGGACATTCCGCCGGCGGTGGACGACCGGGCCGCGCGGTACCGGACCGAGACCGCCGGCCGCCGGATGCTCGTGGTGCTGGACAACGCCGCCACCGTCGACCAGGTCCGGCCGCTGCTTCCCGGCGCGCCGACCTGCTTCGTGCTGGTCACCAGTCGACACTCGCTGCCCGGGCTGGTCGCCCGGCACGGCGCCGCCCGGCTCGACCTTGACCTGCTGTCCCTTGCCGACGCGACCAAGCTGCTGAGGTCCCTGCTCGGCGCCCGCGTCGCGGCCGAACCCGCCGCGGCCGCCACCCTGGCCGCTCAGTGCGCCCGGCTGCCGCTGGCCCTGCGGGTCGCCGCCGAGCTTGCCGCCGCCCGCCCGACGGCACCCCTCGGCCAGATCGTCGCCGAGCTGGCGGACCATCGGCGGCGGCTGGACCTGCTGGATGCCGGTGGCGACCGGTACACCGCCGTGCGCGCGGTCTTCTCGTGGTCCTACCGGAACCTTCCCGCCACGGCGGCCCAGGCGTTCCGGCTGCTGGGTACGCACCCGGCGCCCGACCTCGACCCGCCCGCCGCCGCCGCCGTCATCCACACCTCCGTGGACCGCGCCCGGCAGCTGCTCGACCTGCTCGCCTGCGCCCACCTGGTCCAGCGCACCAGACGACATCCCGCCGACACCGGCCGGTACGGCATGCACGACCTGCTGCGCGCCTACGCCACCCAGCTCGCCAGCGCGGAGGACACCCCGGACACCAGCCGAAGCCTCACCGGGCCGGGTGGAACCGGCGGATAGATCAGCCGACCGCGACCCAGTCGAGCGCGGCCAGCTCGATGGCGGCGTCGATCCGTGCCGCGCAGGTACCGGCGTCATCCGCTTCGCAGATCACATAGCCGTATCGCCCGAGGTGCGCGCGCGGTGGCAGCAGCAGCTCGGTCCCGGGCGAGACCATCGCGGTGGCCTCGAGCAGCCCGTCGGCGCGTCCGGGTGCCGGCATCGAGACAGCCCTCACCAGGCAGTCCTGCGGGGGGTAGCCGAACCGGATGCCGACGCAGCGGTTGCTGGTCGGTTCCATGGCGGGCCGGGTGCCGGTGGCCAGATCGACCGCGACCCGGGCCGGGTCCAGGCCGGTGGCGAGCTTGCCGAGGTAGGGGATGAGATCGCCGCCCAGCCTGGCGTTCACCTCCACGATCACCGGCCCCCGCTCCGAGAGCAGCACCTCGGTGTGGGTGATGCCGCTGCCCACGCCGAGCGCCCGGTGCGCCTCGGTGAGGACCTTGACCAGCTCGGGGTCGTCCAGCAGCGGGTCGGCGGCATCGACGACGTGCCCGATCTCCTCGAAGTACGGCGCCAGGCCGACCTGCTTGTGCGCCACGAACATCGGGCGGTACTCGCCGTCGCACACGGCGCCGTCGACGCTGATCTCCGGCCCCGTGATCATCTCCTCGACCAGGACGCCACCCTCGTACGACGGGGAGCCGCCGTGGCCGGCGTGTTCGGCCACCTCGAACGCGGCGTCGAGCTCCGCGGGCGAACCGGCCCGGACGACCCCGATGCTGGCGCCCATGCCGCGGGGCTTGAGGACCACGGGGTATCCGATGGACCGCGCCGCCGCCCGGGCCTGCCCGAGGGTTTCCGCAAGGGCGTACCGGGGCTGCGGCAGCCCGGCCGCGGTAAGCGTCTGCCGGCAGCGGTGCTTGTTGCGGCACCGGTCAGCGCCGTCGAGGGACAGTCCGGGAAGCGTGAGCCTCTCGGCGATCTGCGCGGTGGCGATCACCAGGGTCTCGTCGTAGCTGAACACCCCGGCGACCCGACGTTCTCCGGCGATCTCGGCGGCGGCGGCCACGAGCCGTTCGCGGTCGGGGATGAGCCTTGCCGTGTCGATCAACGGGACGACGGTGCCACCGACGACGTACGGCCGCTGCCAGGTCGGCTCGGCGGCGTCCAGAAGCCAGAGTGGGGGTGCTCAGCCGCCCCGGCGAGCAGGTACTCGCGGTAGCGCCGGCCGCCGCTGCCTACGACGAGCACGACGGCCTCATAGCGGTCTGTCACCGATCTCCCCTTTTTGTACGTCCAGTGGTGGGACCCACCGGAATGCCGCGCCATGGTGTCACCACGGCGGCGCCGGCAGCAACGATTCCGGACGTCCAACACTAAGTGGCCACGAATGGGTGAAGTACGTCACAAGCAACGAAGATCGGCGATAACCGCAATTCGCGGACCTTACCCTGGTGAAGCTGCGGCTCCGCTCAAAGGCGTGCGGAAGGGTGTGTGTGATCTTCGCGAGACCCGGGTACGTTCCTGAGCTTCCCGCCGGGGCTGCGGGTAACGGCGGTTCGAGTAACGGACGCGCCCTGACATGGTCCGCCGAGTTGGCTAACGACTGCGCCCGGCTGGCCCCGTTGTTCGCGCGGTCGGATGCCCGCAAGCGGGCTGTCGACTACGTGCAGGGCCTGCTGGCCGGTTCGGGCCGGAAGAGCTCGTGGTGGTTGGCCGAGCGGGCCGGCCACGTCAGCCCGGACGGGATCCAGTGGCTGCTGACCGGGTCCCGGTGGAGCGCGGACGCGCTGCGCGACCTGGTGCGCGAGCATGCGGTGCGCTCGCTCGGCGAGCCCCGGGCGGTACTGGCCTTCGGCGAGGCCGGCTTCGTCAAGAAGGGCCCCAAGTCGGCCGGCGTTGCCGGGCAGGTCAACCCCGCCAGCGGCCGGGTGGAGAACTGCCAGGTGGGGCTGTTCGCGGCGTATGTGTCCACCCGCGGCCGGACCCTCGTGGACCGCGAGCTGTACCTGCCCCGGCGCGGCTGGACCGACGACCCGGGGCGCCGCGCCGAGGCCGGCATACCCGACCACGTCCGCTTCGCCAGCACACCGCAGCTCGCCGTCCGGATGCTCAGCCGGGCGATCGTCAGCCGGGTGCCGTTCACCTGGGTGGCCGGCCGGGAACTACCGGGCACCGGACGCGCGCTGCGGGACTGCTGCGATGCAATCGGTCAGCCGTACGTGCTCGAGACGACGCCCGACCACCCGGTCGGACTCCCCGACATCGGCGTGGCGTGCTCGGCGGGCGAGCTCGGCGCGCTGGTGCCCGTGCACGCCTTGGAGACCTCGGCGACCGACCCCCACCAGAGCTGGGCGATGATCCATCTCGGGCCGGCAAGGACCCGCGGGCTGAAACGGCTCCTGCTCGTCAGGCGCAGCGCGACGGATCCGCCGAAC
>WNGA01018585.1_pt1 | contig 17879 bp, 22 predicted proteins | sample 5400061 | NCBI WGS metagenome assembly WNGA01 (sample SAMN13153366, study PRJNA577476) | soil metagenome | isolation source: 100 cm soil or saprolite under grassland replicate 2 | place: USA:California | collected 2016-06-15 | reverse complement strand
CCGCCTCGAGGACGGCGATCGACCACGGCGGCGTCTTCCCGTGGTGGTCGCACGGCTCGAGCGTGGTGTAGAGGTCGGCGCCGCGCGCGCGCGCCCCGGCCGCGCGGATCGCGACGACCTCCGCGTGCGGGCCGCCGGCGCGCGCGTGGTGTCCGCGCGCGACGACCCGGCCTCCCCGGACGAGCACCGCCCCGACGGCGGGGTTCGGGCTCGTCCGCCCGAGGCCCTTCGCCGCCTCGCGCAGCGCGAGCCTCATGAAGAACTCGGCGACGGCCCGGTCGAAGAGCGCGGCGCGCGCCGCGCGGCGGGGCGGCCGGGCGCGGGCGCGCCGGGCGCGGGCGAGGATCCGGTTCATCGCCTCATCACCCCCGCTCACCTTTCTTCCTCTGCTCCTCTCCCCCCGCACCAGCGGGGGGAGAGGCAGGGTCAGGGGGCGGCTTCGCGAGCCCCTCGAGCTCGGTCATGAACTCGCCGACGTCGCGGAACGCCCGGTACACGGAGGCGAAGCGGACGTAGGCGACCTCGTCGAGCGAGCGCAGCCGCCGCATCAGCGCCTCGCCGATCACGGTCGTCCGGATCTCCTTCTCGCCGAGCTCCTGCAGCTCGCGCTCTACCCCCGAGACGAGCGCCTGGATCTGCTCGGCGGAGACCGGCCGCTTCTGGCAGGCGATCGCGACGCCGTCGACGATCTTCGCCCGGTCGAAGGGCTCGCGGCGGCCGTCCTTCTTCACGACCTGAGGCAGCACCTCCTCGATGCGCTCGTACGTCGTGAAGCGCCGCGTGCAGCCGAGGCACTCGCGGCGGCGGCGGGTCGCCTGCCCGTCCTGGGCCTCGCGGGAGTCGACGACCCGGTCCTCGAGGTGGCCGCAGTACGGACAGCGCATCGGTTCGGCGTCCCTTCGCTCCGCCGGCGCCCGCCCCGCCCCACCGGCCGGCGCGGCGCGCGCGGGCTTCCGGGGCGGAGGGGTGAGGAGTTACTGGCGGTCCTCGTACATCGGGAACTGCGCGCAGAGGTCCTTCACCTCGGCGCGGACCTTCGCGAGCACCTTCTCGTCGGCGGGCGCGTCGAGGACCCGCCCGATGAGCGCCGCGACGAGCGTCATCTCGCGCGCGCCCATGCCGCGCGAGGTGAGCGCGGGGGTGCCGATGCGGACGCCCGAGGTGGTCATCGGCTTCTCCGGGTCCCACGGGATCATGTTCTTGTTCACCGTGATCCCGGCCTTCCCGAGCGCCTCCTCCCCCACCTTCCCGGTGAGCTTCTTCGGGCGGAGGTCGACGAGCATGAGGTGGTTGTCCGTCCCGCCGGAGACGAGCCGCAGCCCGGCGCTCTTCAGCCCCTCGGCGAGGACGACCGCGTTCTCCAGGATCCGGCGCTGGTAGTCCTTGAACGCGGGCTGGAGCGCCTCGTGGAACGCGACCGCCTTCGCGGCGATGACGTGCTCGAGCGGCCCCCCCTGGATGCCGGGGAAGATCTGCGAGTTCAGCACCTTCGCATACGCCTCGCGGCACAGGATCATGCCGCCGCGCGGGCCGCGGAGCGTCTTGTGCGTCGTCGTCGTGACGATCTCGGCGTACGGCACCGGGCTCGGGTGGAAGCCTGCGGCGACGAGACCGGCGATGTGCGCCATGTCCACGACCATCGCCGCACCGACCTCGCGCGCGATCTCGGCGAACTGGTCGAAGAGGAGCGTGCGCGGGTAGGCGCTCGCGCCGACGACGACGATCTTCGGCTTGTGCTCGCGCGCGAGCCGCCGGACCTCCGCCATGTCGATCGTCTCCGTCTCCCGGGAGAGGCCGTAAGGGACGATCCGGAAGAGCTTCCCCGAGAAGTTGACCGCGGAGCCGTGGGTGAGGTGGCCGCCGAAGTTGAGGCTCATTGCGAGCAGCGTGTCGCCCGTCGGCCCGCCCGCGGCGGTCCCGCCCCAGCTCGTGGCGAGGGCGAAGTAGGCGGCCATGTTCGCCTGCGATCCGGAGTGCGGCTGGACGTTCGCGTGCTCGGCGCCGAACAGCGCCTTCGCGCGGTCGATGGCGAGCTGCTCGACCTGGTCCACCACCTCGCACCCGCCGTAGTAGCGCTTGCCCGGGTAGCCCTCGGCGTACTTGTTCGTGAGGGACGACCCGAGCGCCTCGAGCACCGCGGGAGAGACGAAGTTCTCGCTCGCGATGAGCTCGAGCCCCTCGGCCTGGCGCCGCGTCTCCTCGCGGATGAGCCGCTCGATCTGGGGGTCCACCTCGGCGAGGCGCTTCTTCGACATCATGGATCGCTCCAACGGGCGCGTGGGAAGGCCGTTCATACCGCGGCGCGCCGCCTGCGGCAACGGCGCGCGCGCAGGCGCTAGCGCTGCTCGAGCTCCTTCATCTTCTCGACGCGGCGCGCGTGCCGGCCCCCCTCGAACGGCGTCTCGAGGAAGACCTTCACGATCGCGCCGCCGAGGCCGAGCCCGAGCACGCGCTCCCCCAGGCAGAGCACGTTCGCGTCGTTGTGCGCGCGCGCCATCCGCGCCTCGAACTCGGTCGTGCAATGGGCGGCGCGCACTCCGCGCACCTTGTTCGCGGCGATCGACATCCCGATCCCGGTCCCGCAGACGAGGACCCCGAGGCGGGCCTTCCCGGCCGCGACCGCCTCGCCCACCTGGCGGGCGTAGTCGGGGTAGTCGACGCTCTCGCCCGAGAAGGGCCCGACGTCCTGCGGCTCGAACCCCGCACCTTGCGCGACTTTCACCGCCTCCGCCCGGAGCGCGAGCCCCGCGTGGTCCGACCCGAAGATCACCCGCTCCGCCATGGCTTCCTCCCTCGATGGGACGGCGATTCTTCCATATCGGCGGACCTTCGGGGAGGCGACGGTTCACGCGGCGCTCCACCTCGAGCGGCCTGGGGTTCAATCGGTCGTCGCCGCGGCGAAGGCGGGGGGCACCGCGGCACGCAGGAGAGAACAGATGAAGACGACGCGCGCTCCGCGGGGATCAAGGACGCTCGCGCGCGAGCCCCTCGCGCGTGACGCCCTCGCGGAGGAGCATCGCCCCGCCGAGCAGCGCGACGGGGACGACGTGGACGGCGTGGAACGCGAGGGCGAACGCGACCGCCGCGCCCGTCGGGACGCCGAGCCCCGCGAGCGCGATCGCGGTCGCGACCTCGAACGTGCCGGCGTTCCCGGGCGAGATCCCGACCGCGGCGGCCGCGGACGCGGCGATGACGACGAGCGCCGCCGCCGTCGGCGTGGCGGGCAGCCCGAGGGCGGCGAGCGTCGCGAGCGCGATCGCGCCCTCCGCGACCCAGCCCGCGAGCCCCCACCCGATCGACGTCGCGAGGGCTCGCGCGTCGTGCAGCGCGGCGAGCCCGCCGCGCAGCCGCGCGACGAGCCCGCTCGAGCGCGCCGGGCCGCGCCCGGGCCGCAGGAGGAAGGCGGCCGCGGCCGCGGCCGCTGCGAGCGCGGCCATGAGCGCGAGCGCCCGGAGCCCCCAACTCGGCAGCGGCGCGGCGGCGCCGAGCGCCGCGAGCGCGACGACGAAGGCGACCGTGCCGACGACGTAGTCGAGCGCCGAGGCGGCGACGACGGCCGCGGTCGAGACGCGGGCGCGGCGCGCGAGCAGGTGCGCGCGCAGGAGGTCGCCCCCGCGGCCCGGCAGGACGAGCCCCGCTGCGAACCCGGCGAGGATCGCGACGAGCGCGTCGCGGTAGCGCACCCGCCCGCCGGGCGCGATGACGACGGCTCGCCACCGCGCCGCGTGCGTCGCGAGCGAGACGAGGTTCGCACCGACGCCGAGCGCGAGGAGCGCCGGCCTCGCGCCGGCGAGGCTCGCGCCGACGGCGCGGAGGTCCACGCGGGCGAGCGCGAACGCCGCGAGCGCGACCCCGCCCGCGAGCGCCCCGAGCCGGAGCGCGCGCCCCGCGGAGGCGACCCCCGGCGGCGACGAGGCGGCGAGGGCGCCGACCGTGACGAGCTCGAACCCGGCCGCGCGCCAGCGCCGGACGATCTCCGGGACGGCGGCGGCGGTCTGGTCGCGCCGCGCGTCGATCCCGGGCGTGCCGCAGCCGTCGTGCAGGAGGACGATCTCGCCCGGTCGCGGGCGCCGCGCCGCGCGCTCCGCGATGGCCCCGGCGCCGGGCCGCTCGGTGTCCCACGCGCCCCGGGTCCACGCCACGAGCCGCAGGCCACGTGCCCGGAGCGCCCGGCCGAGGAAGGGCCCCTTCCAGCCGTGGGGCGCGCGGAACCACGGCGCCGGCTCGACGCCCGCCCGGCGGATCGCCTCGCGGCCGCGGTCGATCTCCTTTGCGACCTCGCGCGGCCCGGCGAGCGCGAGGCGCGCGTGCGTGTGACCGTGCAGCGCGACCTCGTGCCCGCGCCGCGCGACCTCGCGGACGAGCTCGGGCCGGCGCTCCGCCGCGACCCCGAGCACGAAGAACGTGGCCCGGACCCCCGCCCGCTCGAGCGCGTCGAGCACCGCCGGCGTGTCGGCCGAGGGGCCGTCGTCGAAGGTGAGCGCGGCGCGCCGGTCGGATCGGGCGCCCCGCCGCAATGACCCGAGGCCGAGGTCGAAGGGCGGCCAGAACACGTGGAGGGCGAGGACGCCGGCGGCGAGGGCGGCGGCGGCGAGCGCGCCCCCGGGGCGCGGCGATCCGGAGCTCGCGAGCGCGACGCCGGCGGCGGCGAGCGCGAGCGTTGCGAGGACGGCCGCGACGACGGCGAGCCTCTTCCCGAGCGGCACGCATCACCCCGTCACGCCGACGGCGCGGTAGACGCCGAGCACCTCGCGGGCGACGGCGGGCCAGGCGTAGCGCTGCGCGGTGCGACGCCCGGTCATGCCGTAGGCGGCCGCGCGCGCCGGGTCGCGGGCGATGCGGATGATCGCGCGCGCCCAGGCGGCGGGATCGTCGGGGGGCAGCAGCTCCCCCTCGCTCCCGGGGTGCAGCACCTCTCGGAACCCGTCGATGTCCGAGGCGAGCACCGGCGTGCCGGCCGCCATCGCCTCGAGCAGGGTCACCCCGAAGCTCGCGATCCGCGTCGGCGCGCAGTAGACGTGAGCGCTCGCGTACCAGTCCGGGCGCTCGTCCACGATCCGACCGACGAACTGCACGTCGTCGGCGAGCTCCTGCGGCACGCGCGCGCGGTACCGCGCGAGGAGGGGCCCGTCGCCGAGCACGAGCAGGCGCGCGTCGACGGACCGCCGCGCGAGCGCGAACGCGGCGAGCATCCGGTCGAGCCCGTTCCGCGGCTCGAGGCGCCCGACCCAGAGCACGTTCAGCTTGCCGTCGTCGAGGTGGCGGAGCCGCTGCCCCCGCCCGAACCGCTCGGCGTCGACGCCGTTCGGCACGATCCGGAACTCGGCCCGGAGCCTCCCCTCGAGCGGCGCGAGGCACGCGCGAGAAACGGCGATCGCGGCGTCGAGCCGGTCGAGGTAGCGCTGCAGGATGCGGCCGGCGATGCGGAACGCGAGCCCGGGGTGGAAGTGGGTGTGGAAGGTCCCCACGAGCGGGCCGGTCGCGTGATGGATCGCGAGCAGGGGGAGGACCGGCGTGAGCGGCGCGTGAACGTGGACGACGTCGAACCGCGCCGCGTGCAGGAGGTCGCGGACGATGCCGGACAGGCGCGCACCGCCGGTCACGCGACCGACCCCGCCGTTGTTGTAGAGCGGGAAGGAGCGCCCGACGCGCACCACCTCCGGGCCCTCGGGGTCCGGCGCCGGGCGCGGGCCCTCTGCGACGTCCGGCATCTCGCTCGTCACGACCGTCACGCGGTGCCCGAGTCGGCGGGCCTCGCGCGCGAAGTGGCGCACGTGCTCCTGGATCCCGCCGACGCTCGGCTCGTAATACTCGGTGACGATCCCGATCCGCACGGTCGAGTCCAGGTGACGGTCAGCGGCGCAGGGACGCCTGCTCCGCGTCCGTGTGCTGCGCCGCGGCGCGGCGGCCGTTCGGCCCACGGCTGAACGCGGCGGGGAGGAGTGCGACCACCGCGGCGATGACGCCCGCGATCGAAGAGAAGCCCAGGGCGACCGGCGCGAAGGCGGACCGGCCGGCGAGCGCCGAGCGTCGCTCCGGTCGATCGTCGGGCGCGCTCGCCTCGGCGAGCGCCCCCCCTGCAGGGGAACCCCAGGGCGCCAATCGTGACCTCTCGCGAGCGAATGATAGACACGCTCGGGTGCGCGCGCAGGCGGGCGAGCGAGGCCCAGTCGGGCCCGTCGGGAGCGCCCGCTTGCCCACCCGGACGGGACGGCGCAGCGCGGAAACGCGCGCGCCGCCCTTTGAACGGGGGGCCACTCGCTCCGCATTCGCGGAGGTCGCGCCCCCCCGAGCCCCCCGCTTGCTCCGGGGCAGCCTCATCCGGCTGCCCCCTGCACTCGCCTCCCCCCCGGCACCGCCGGAGAGAGGGCATCTACACGCGCTTGAAGAGGACGACCGCGTTCGTGCCGCCGAACCCGAACGAGTTCGACATGGCGTAGTCGATGCGCTTCTCCCGCGCCTGGTTCGGGATGACGTCGAGCGGGCACTCCGGATCCTGCTCGTCGACGTTGATCGTCGGCGGGAGGATGCCGCGCGCGAGCGTGAGGACGGTCACGACCGCCTCGAGCCCGCCGGCCGCGCCGAGGAGGTGGCCGGTCATCGACTTCGTCGACGAGACCATGAGCCCCTTCTTCGCGTGGTCGCCGAAGACGCGGCCGATGGCCTGACACTCGGCGACGTCACCCTGCGGCGTGGAGGTGCCGTGCGTGTTCACGTAGCCGACCTGCTCCGGCGCCGCGCCCGCGTCGCGCAGCGCCATCCGCATGGCGCGCTGGCCGCCCTCCCCCTCCGGCGACGGCGAGGTGATGTGGTTCGCGTCGGCGGTCGCGCCGTAGCCCACGACCTCGGCGTAGATGCGAGCGCCGCGCTTGCGGGCGTGCTCGTACTCCTCGAGCACGAGGATGCCCGAGCCTTCGCCGGCGACGAAGCCGTCGCGGTGCTTGTCGAAGGGCCGGCTCGCCTTCTCGGGCGCGTCGTTCCGCTCCGAGAGCGCGCGCGCCGCGCAGAAGCCGCCGATGCCGAGCGGCGTGATCGTCGCCTCGCAGCCGCCGGTGATCATGACGTCGGCCATGCCGCGCTCGATGTAGATCGTCGCGTCGCCGATCGAGTGGTTGCCGGTGGCGCAGGCGGACACCGGCGAGAAGTTCGGCCCCTTCATGCCGTACTTCAGGCTGATCTGCCCGGGCGCGAGGTTGATGATGAGGCTCGGGATGAAGAACGGTCCGATCTTCTTCACCCCCTTCGCCATGAGCGTGCCGTGCTCGTCCTCGATCGTCCCGAGGCCGCCGATGCCGGCGCCAACGATGCAGCCGACGCGCTCCGCATCCTCCTTCGCCATGTCGAGGCCGGCGTCGTTCACCGCCATGCCGGCCGCCGCGAGCGCGAAGTGGATGAACCGGTCGTTGCGGCGGACCTCCTTGCGGTCCATGAACTGCGCCGCGTCGAACCCCTTCACCTCGCCGGCGATGCGCGTCGGGTACGTCGAGGCGTCGAACAGCGTGATCGGCCCGATGCCGCTCTTGCCCGCGACGAGCGCGGACCAGGACTCCTCCACCCCGATCCCGACGGGTGAGACCAGCCCGAGACCGGTGACGACGACGCGACGCCTGCTCATTGGATCACCTCTACGTGGAACTGACATCCGGGGCGGCGAGGCCCCCCGGCCTCGCCCCCGTACGGCGGTCTTGATGTTCTCCGCCTCCTCGTCCGGGATCTCGACCTCGAACTCCTCCTCCATCGCCATCACGAGCTCGACGATGTCGAGGGAGTCCGCGCCGAGGTCGTCGATGAACGAGGACGTGATCTTGATCTCCTCCTCGCCGACGCCCAGCTGGTCCGCGATGATGTTCCTCACCTTCTGCTCGATCGTAGCCGACATGATTCCTCCTCCTCCGTGGTTGGGTTCGAAGCCGAGCCGCACTCCGCGGCTACATGTACATCCCGCCGTTGACCCGCAGGACCTCGCCGGTCACGTAAGATGCCTGATCGCTCGCGAGGAAAGCCACCGCGTTCGCGACGTCCTCCGCCGCTCCGAGCCGCGCGAGCGGGATCATCTCCATCATCTTCGACTTGGCGGCCTCGGGGAGGCCCGCCGTCATGTCGGTCTCCACGTAGCCCGGCGCCACCGCGTTCACGCGGATGTTACGCGAGGCGAGCTCGCGCGCGACCGACTTCGTGAGCCCGATCTGGCCGGCCTTCGCCGCCGCGTACGCCGCCTGGCCGGCGTTGCCCATCTCGCCGATGACCGAGGTGACGTTCACGATCGCGCCGCCGCGCGCCTTCATCATCGGCCGCGACACGGCGCGGATCAGGTTGAAGTTGCCGGTGAGGTTCACCTGGATCGTCCGGTTCCAGTCCTCGTCCTTCAGCCGCATGACGAGCTGGTCGAGCGCGATGCCGGCGTTGTTCACGAGCACGTGCAGGCCGCCGAAGTCTGCGACGACTCCCTCCACCGCGGCGGTGCACGCGGCGGGGTCCGCCACGTCGAACTGGTAGAGCTTCGCCTTCGGCGCGCCGGCCTGCTGCACGAGCGCGAGCGCCTCGTTCGCCGCGGCCGCGTTGCCCGCGTAGTTCAGGGCGAGGCTCGCGCCGCCCTTCGCGAACGCGATCGCGATCGCGCGGCCGATGCCGCGCGAGGCGCCGGTGACGAGTACGGTCTTGCCCTTGAAGTCGAACGACATGGCGGTCTCCTACCCTCCCACCGCGGCGAGGGTCTTCTCGAGGGAGGCGCGGTCTTCCACGTTCCACACCTCCACGGACTTGTCGATGCGCTTCGCGAGCCCCGAAAGCACTTTCCCGGGGCCCACCTCGACCATCCGCGTGACCCCCTGGCGCACGAGCTCTTCGACGCACTCGATCCAGCGCACGGGCGAGGTCACCTGCTCGACGAGGAGCGGGACCACGCGCGCGACGTCGGCGTTCGCCCTCGCCTCGACGTTCGTGACGACCGGGCGCGCGAGCGGCTGCCAGGCGAGCCCCCTCAGCACGGGCTCGAGCCGGCCGCGCACCGGCGCCATGAGCGCGCAGTGGAAGGGGGCGGAGACGGGGAGCGGCAGCACGCGCCGCGCGCCCGCCTCCTTGAGCCTCACCCCCGCCTTCTCGACCGCGCCGGCGGAGCCGGCGATGACGGTCTGCGACGGGTCGTTGTAGTTCGCGGGCGACACGACCTCGCCCGTCTCGGCCGCGACCGCCGCGCAGATCTCCCGGACCGCGTCCGGCGAGAGCCCGAGGACGGCGCTCATCGCGCCCTTCCCCTGCGGCACCGCCTCCTGCATGAACGTGCCACGCGCCCGGACCGCCTTCGCCGCGTCCGCGACGGCGCAGGCGCCCGCGGCGACGAGCGCGGAGTACTCCCCGAGCGAGTGCCCGGCGACGAGGTCCGGGACGATGCCGCGCGCCGACAGCACCGCCGCGGCCGCCGCCGAGGCCGTCAGGATCGAGGGCTGCGTGTTGGCGGTGAGCTTCAGGGCCTCCTCCGGTCCCTCGAAGCACAGCCGCGACAGCTTCTCGCCGAGCGCCGCGTCCACCTGCTCGAACACGGCGCGCGCCTCGGCGAACCCGTCGAAGAGGTCCTTGCCCATCCCGACCGCCTGCGAGCCCTGGCCGGGGAAGATGAACGCGAGCTTGCCCATCGTCGTCGTCTCTCCGATCACCAGCGCAGGACGCTCGCGCCCCACGCCATGCCGCCACCGATCGCCATCATCAGGATCACGTCTCCCGGCGAGAACCAGCCGGCGCGGTTCGCCTCGTCGAGCGTCATCGGGACGCTCGCGGCGGAGGTGTTTCCATACTTCTCGAGGTTCATCCAGCACTTCGAGGCCGGGATCTCGAGGCGGGTGAGCGTCGCGTCGAGGATCCGCTTGTTCGCCTGGTGCGCGATCACGTACTTCACGTCGCCCGGCGAGAGCTTCTCGGCGGCGAGCACCTCGCGGCAGCTCTCCTCGAGCGCGCGGACCGCGACCTTGAACACCTCGGCCCCCTTCATCTTCACGAAGTGGGTCCGCTCGCGGACGACCTTCTCGGAGATGGGGTCCTTCGATCCGCCGCCGGGCTGGAGCAGGATCGGCACGTACGAGCCGTCGGCGTGGAGGCGCGTCGTGAGGAGGCCGCGGCGCGGGTCGTCCGTGGGCTTCAGCACCATCGCCCCGGCGCCGTCGCCGAAGAGGATGCAGGTGTTCCGGTCGGTCCAGTCGGTGAGCCGCGTGAGGGCGTCGGCGCCGATGACGAGCGCGTTCTTCACCGCGCCGGACGCGACGAACCGGTCCGCGACCGCGAGCGCGTAGATCGACCCGGCGCACGCGGCGGAGACGTCGAACGCGAACGCCTTCTTGTTCCCGAGCTTCCCCTGCAGGACCGCCGCCGTGGACGGGAACGGGTAGTCCGCCGTCACCGTCCCGACGATGATCGCCTCGACGTCCTTCGGATCGAGCTTCGCGTCCTCGAGCGCCAGCTTCGACGCGCGCAGCGCGAGGTCGGAGGTCGCCTCGCCGTCGGCGATCACCCGGCGCTCCCGGATCCCCGTGCGCTCCACGATCCACTGGTCGTTCGTCTCGACGAGCTTCTCGAGATCCGCGTTCGTGAGGATCTTCTCGGGGGCGAACGAGCCCGTGCCGACGATGAGGGAGCGCATCGGGATTCTCCGGTGGTCAGGCGCCGTGGGTGGAGCCGCTGGCGCGGGTGGGATCTGGGGTGGGGGCGCCGTCGCATGTGGCGACAGCGGTGGCCTGGGCGAGGAGCGCCTCGGAAGGCGCGACCGCCTGGGCGATCTCGTCGGTGAAGTGCGTGCGGGCGGCGTCGCCCGCGCGACGGACCGCGTTCTCGATCGCGAGCGCGTCGGAGCTGCCGTGGCTGATGACGCCCACGCCGTTCACGCCCACGAGCGGCGCGCCCCCCACCTCGCGCCAGTCCATACGCTTCTTCATTCCCTCGAGCGCCGGCCTCGAGAGCAGGCCGCCGATCTTCGCGCGCAGGGAGGAGTGGAGCGCGCGCTTCAGGTACTCGCCGACGACCCGCGCCGTGCCCTCCATCGTCTTCAAGGCCACGTTGCCGGTGAAGCCGTCGGTCGCGATGACGTCGAACTCGCCGGTGAGGAGGTCGCGCCCCTCGCAGTACCCGACGAAGTCGATGGCGGAGCGACGGAGCGCCGCCGCCGCTGCGCGGGTGAGCTCGGTGCCCTTCGACTCCTCCTCGCCGTTCGCGAGGATCGCGACCCGCGGGCGCGCGACGCCGAACACGCGCCGCGCGTAGGTCTCGCCCATCAGCGCGAACTGCACGAGGTGGATGGGCTTCGCGTCCACGACCGCGCCCATGTCGAGCATGATCGGGGAGCCCTTCAGCGCGGGCAGCGGCGTGATGATCGCGGGCCGCTCGACGCCCGCGGGCCGGCCGAGCACGAAGATCGCGCCCGCCATCACCGCGCCGGAGTTGCCGGCGGACACCATCGCGCACGCCTGCTTCGCGGCGACGAGCTCGAAGCAGACGCGGATCGAGTTGTCCTTCTTCCGGCGCATCGCCTGGCCGGGATGGTCGTGCATCTCGACCACCTCGCGGGCGTTCCGGATCTCGATCGGCAGCCCCGGCGCGGCGTGGTGGCGCTGGAGCTCCTCGCGCACGCGCTCCTCGGGCCCGACCAGGATGACGGGCCGGCCCTGCCGCGCTGCGTTAATGGCACCTTGTACGATCGCGCCGGGGGCGTGATCTCCCCCCATCGCGTCGACGGCGACGGGCGCGATCTGGTCGACCATCGGGCTTACTGGGCCTCGGTGATCTGCTCGCCCTTGTACGTGCCGCAGGACGGGCACGCGCGGTGCGCGAGCACCGGCTCCTTACACTTCGGGCACTTCGTCACGTTGGCCGGCTTCAGCTTGAAGTTCGCCGCGCGGCGACGGTCGCGTCGCATGCTGCTCGTCCGCTTCTTGGGAAGACCCACGTCCTGCTCCTTTTCTCTCGCTCGGTAGAGCTACAGCTTCAGGTTCTTCAGCCCCGCCCAGCGCGGGTCCGGGACGTGGCGATCGCAGCCGCACTCCCGTTCGTTCAGGTTCGCTCCGCAGACCGCGCAGAGTCCCTTGCAGCCCTCGTTGCAGACGGGGTAGCCGGGGAGCGCGAGCAGGATCTGCTCGCGGACGATCGGGTCGAGGTCGATGACCTTCCCCGCGAACGTCTCCTCCTCCGCCTGCGCCGGCGCGAAGCTCCCGCCCACCGGCCCCTTGTCCCCGTCGTCCTCCGAACCGTCGTCGTACTCGTCCTGCGGCACGAGCGTCACCTCGAACTCCACCGGCACGTCCACCGTCACCGGCGTGAGGCACCGGCCGCACGCGGCCGTGAGCTCCGCCTTCGTCTTCGCCGCGATCCGCACGCGCCGCTCGAGCTTCTCGAGCTTCACGTCGACGTGCGCGGCGGCGCGCGCACGGTAGCCCGCCCTGTCGCCCGCCGTCATCTCATCCAGCTGCTCGCGGGGCACGTCCCAGGTCCGGCGAAGTCCGGCCTCCTTGATTTCATCAATATTGACGCGCATTTATGCTTGTTCCGGAGGCGCGAAAAGGGCCTCATTATAGGGGTCGATCAGGGGAAGTCAAGGCGCGCCGAGCCAGCGGGCAGGCCCCACAACCCCGCGGGGTGCAAGGACTCCTCGTTTAACCCCGTGCCGCGGGAGCGTCGACCCGACGTGCGCCGGGCCGCGTCAGGGCTTCACGAGGCCGCGGGCGACCGCGAGGAGCGCCGCCTCGGCCTTCGTCGAGACGTCCATCTTCTCGTAGATCCGCTTCACGTAGGTCTGGACGGTCCCCTCGGCGATCCCGAGCGCCTGCGCGACGTCGGCATAGGTGTGCCCGTGCACGAGGAGCTGCAGCACCTCGAGCTCCCGCTTCGAGAGCGCCGGGCCGTCCTTCGCGCGCTGATCCGGGGGATCCCCGCGAAACTCCTGGAGGAGGACCTTCGCCGCGCGCGGGCTGATCGGCGCGGCCTCGCCCGAGAGCACCTCCTCGATGGACCGCGCGAGCTCGCTCGCGTGGAAGGGCTTCAGGATGTAGCCGGCGGCGCCCGCCCGCATCGCGCCGAGCACGCGCGCGGGGATGTCCACCGCGGTGAGGGCGATGCACGCGGTCTTCGGCAGCTCGTGGCGGATGGTGGCGATGACGTCCTCGCCGCTCATCTTCGGCAGACCGAGATCGACGAGCGCGACGTCCGGGCGCTCGCGCCGGGCGAGCGCCACGCCGTCCTCGCCCGTTCCGGCCGTGCCGCACACCTCGAAGCCGTGGGTCGTGAGGACCTGCGCGATCAGCTTCGCGACCGCTTCATCGTCCTCGACCGCGATCGCCCGGATGGCCATCCCATACCTGGAGTACGTGAAAAAGCTGCGTGGTCGTGCATTGGTAGCAGTCCCGCCCACCAAGGGTCAAGGCGACCGTCCCACGAGAAAGGGACCCGAATCGGCGCGCCTGGAGGGCCTGCCGACCTCCTTCCGCCGGGCGCGGCGCTAGCCCTTCGCGTCGCTGCCGCGCTCGCGCTCGCCCTCCCCCTCCTCGAACCCGATGTGCGGGGCGATCGCGTCGTGCTCGCCGACGCCCTGCAGGTCGAGCACGATCGCGAGGAGGTACAGCGCGAGGGAGAGCGTGCCGAAGAGCTGCCCGAGGCTCATCGCGAGCACGAGCAGGATCGGCCGCGGGAAGACGATGCCCATCACCATGAGCCCGAGCGACACGAGGGTCGTGATGGTGGAGATGAGGACGAGCCGGCGGATCGTCAGGCGCGAGATCACGGGTGACCCCCATCCTTCGCGGCGCCGGGCTGGGACGCGTCGGCGACCGGCGGCTTCCCGCTGCCGCCGTGGGCGAACGCGCGCGGGTGGATCTTGTCGCCGGAGTGGCAGTCGACGCACTTCGCGTCGCCCTTGCGGATGTCGTCGAGCATCCCGGCGTGATCCTGGTTCGCGAGCCAGTTCGGCGCGGTCGTCGAGTGGCAGCGCGTGCAGATGCCGTTCTGGAACGACCGGTACATGTGGATCGGCTTGCCGCCCTCCCCGTACGGACCGGTGTTGGCGTACTCGGTCACGTAGTAGAAGAGGTGCTTGAGGCCGTTGACCTTCGTCGTCATCGCCCCGAACAGCTGGTAGTCGGCGTGGCAGTTGTAGCAGCTCTCCTCGCCGAAGCTGCTGTTGCGGCTGTGGATCGCCGCGAGGCTGTTCGACTTCGGATCGGCGGCGTCCTCGGTGTAGGGCAGCATCACGTGGCACGAGCCGCAGAAATCGCGCTTCAGCGTGTACTCGAACCCCGCGATGTTGCCGGTAAGCGCCACGCCGAGCGGCATGACCCCGAGCCCGAAGAGGAGCATCACCTTCGTGAGCCGCCCGAGCGGCGGGCGGCGCACGAGGTACCAGAGGAGGATGAAGATCGCGATGAGGGCCGCTGCGAGGGCCGTCATCTTGAGGAGCTGCTCGAGCGAATGGATTTTGTACACGGCGCGCCTTGCTAACATGTGGGGTGGAGGTCGTTCAAGCCCTTACTGCGGCAGGACGTCGCACGGGTGGAGCGGGGCGCGGAGCGGGCGTAGGGTCGCGAACCTCCTTGCCTTCCCACGTGGCCTGCACTAGATACGGCCACTCATCTTGCGCGGTTAGCTCAGCTGGATAGAGCGTCGGCCTCCGGAGCCGAAGGCCACAGGTTCGAATCCTGTACCGCGCGCATTTCCGAAGGGCCCGATGCGACGGCGTTTCCCGCCGGTGCGTCGGGCCCTTCGCTTTTCACCTTCCGTGGTCCGTTGCCGTCCCGAGCGCTCGCTCCACGAGCTTCTCGATATCCTCGGAGCAGCCGTACGCGACTCCTGCGACCTTCACGTACTCGCCGCGTAGGAGGAACGTGACCTCCGAGCCGTCGCGTTCGATGGCGGTCACCCGATAGCTCGGCATGAACTTCACGATCTCGGGACCTCGGCAACGCACGAGCGCACGCGCAAGCGCCGCTGCCGCCGGATCTTCGGCGACGCGCAGCGTGCGGCTCGGACCCCCCGCTCCGACCGGCCGATCGACGGCCATGATCCGCACGGACACGATCTCCCGGATCGGCGGGGACTCGCCACAGCCCCAGAGCGACACGAGCGCTGCGGCCATCGCTGCGAGTGGCCCGTTCACGGCTGGAGAATGCGGTGGGGGACGATCACGACAGATCCCATGGCAGCCACTTGCCGTATGCCACCCATGCCGCGGCGAAGCAGACGACGAACACCCCGGTGCTGACGGCGCCGAGGCTCGAGTGAGTCTCGAAGAAGTGGACCACGGCTGCGACCGGCATGACCGGAGCGAACAGGAGGTACTCCGGGAACTGCGAGAGCGGCGCATCCGCGTGTCCGCCGCCACGCACCTCGCTGAACACGATCGTCTCGAGGACGCCTGACGCGAGGTACGCAACGAAGAGCTGACCTACGCGCGCGAGCGCTCTTTCCCCGCCTCTCAATTTCGGCCGCATCGCACCCCTCTCCCGCAACGGGCGAGGGCCTCACGGCGCCGGCCCGAAGTGGATGGCTTCCGCCGTGGTCGTCCGGAGTAGAGCGCGGCCGAGGGCGCCCGTCCACGACGGCGAGCGCGTGATCGCGCTCACGCACCGTCTCGCGCCGGCAACGCCGTGCGCGCTCGGCACGGGTGGCAACCGGGCGCAGGCAGGGCCGATTCCGGCCCACCGTGAAACGCCGCGCGGCGCTGAATGGCGCGCTTTCGAGCGCCGTCTCCGGTGCATGACGACGACGAGCGCGAACCGGATCCCGAAGGCCCTCCTCCTCGACGATGACTCGACCGTGCTCCGCGTGCTCGGGACCGCCCTCGAGGCGCGCGGCTTCGACGTGCGCGCCGCGACGGACGGCGACGCCGGGCTCGGGCTCCTCCTCGACGAGCTGCTCGACCTCGACGTCCTCGTCGTGGACCTCGACCTCCCCGGCCGCGACGCGCGCGCGCTCCTCCACCTCGTCCTCTGGGCGGGCGGCGAGCGGGACCTCGGCGTCGTCGTCCTCGCCGCCCGCGCGGACCGCGAGGTCCGCCGCGAGCTCCTCGCCCTCGGCGCCGCGACCATCGCCGCCGTCGCGAGCCGGCGCCTCTCCCCCGCCCGCCGGCTCGTCGCCGCCGCGCGTCCGGCGCTCGAGGGCGCCCTGCTCCTCGCGCGGAACGCGCTCTCGCCCGCCCCGCAGCTCGCCCGGTCCGCCGCCTAGGGTCGGATACCCCGCCATCCGATTGCCTCCAGGCCGGCGGCGGGGTACGGATGGTCGAGAGACTCGCACCTACACCCCGATCCACGACCCGGAGCGAACGATGCCCGTGAGCAAGAAGCGGAAGAAGGAAGGCAAGCCGGTCCAGCGCAAGGAGCCCGCGACCGAGGGCGCCGAGCACGCAGCTCACCCGGACGAGAAGCCGGCGCACCCCGCCGCGCGCGCCGGGAAGCCGACGAACCCGTTCGTCCAGGGCCAGCAAGGGCGGCGCGGCGCACTGCGCGGGCGGTGACCGTGCGCGGCGCCCCGCCCGCGGCGCCGCGGCCGAGGCGCGGCTGGCGCGTGTACCTGCTCCGCTGCTGCGACGGCTCGCTGTACGCGGGCGCGACGAACGACCTCGCGCGCCGCCTCACCGCGCACGCGGCCGGCGCGGGCGCGCGCTACACCCGCTCGCGGCTGCCGGTCGCCCTCGTCTGGACGGCGCGGGCGCGCGACCGGAGCGCCGCCCTCCGCCGCGAGGCCGCGCTGAAGCGGCTCTCGCGCGCGGAGAAGCTGGAGTTGATTGCGGTGCCTCGCGGGCGAGCGCAGGGGCAGGCGGATGAGCCTGCCCCGGAGCGAGCGGGGGGTTCGGGGGGGCGCGAGATCGCGTCGCGCAGCCGACGCGATCGAGTGGCCCCCCGCCCTAGCTGACCTTCTGGAATGTCGCCGCCGGAGCGCCGCAGATCGGGCACTTGTCCGGGGGCACGCCGAACTCGACGTCGCCGCAGACCGGGCAGAGGAAGACCTCCATCTGCCCGAGGTCCTTGCCGGCCTTCATCGCGTCGAGGGCCTGCTGGAAGAGCCCGGCGTGGATCTTCTCCGCGCGGTTCGCGAACTCGAGCAGCGTCTTCGCCTTTTGCCCCTCCGCCCTCGCCTGCTCGACCATGGGCGGGTACATGTCCGTGAACTCGTAGGTCTCGCCCGCGACCGCCGCCTTCAGGTTCTCGAGCAGTGGAGCGACGTAGGTAGCACGAAGCGCCGCGGCGCGGGCCGCCTCCGGCCCCGCGCCGCGACCTCCACGATCGAGCTCTCCGGGCGCCGCCCGTCAGACCGCGCCGGGCGAGACGCCCGGCTCGGGCGAGGGGTCGTGCTCCGGCGGATGCACGCCGGGCGGCGCCTCGATGGGCAGGACCCGATCGAAGAAGTAGAGGATGACGAACGGCATGAGGAACAGCGCGATCGCCATCACGATGCCCTCGCGGCCGAACAGGTGAGGCTCGTACGCCGAGCGCAGCCCGCGGAAGGACTTCGAGAGGAGCTGGCCGCCGATGACGACGTTCCAGCGCATCGAGAAGACCTGCACGAGGAGCAGGAGCGACGCCATGAAGGTGAGCGTGTTGCGAACCCGCTCGTGAAGGTAGCGGTTCATCACGGTGACGATGAACAGCAGGATGAACGGGATGAGGCTCCCCACGATCATCTGGATCGAGATGAAGGAGAACTGGAGCCGTGTCGTGAGGAGCGGCGAGATGATGTGCCACGCCTCCGAGTTCTCGTAGGCGAGCATGATGATCTCGAGCAGCTCGAGCGTCACCGTGATGATGAGGAAGAACCAGAGCCAGCGCGCCATCGAGGTGATGGTGTCGGCCTGGACCGCACGCCGGCCGAGCTTGGCCGTCACCTGGTAGACGAGGATGAGCAGCGCGATGCCG
>WNGA01010706.1_pt1 | contig 17886 bp, 15 predicted proteins | sample 5400061 | NCBI WGS metagenome assembly WNGA01 (sample SAMN13153366, study PRJNA577476) | soil metagenome | isolation source: 100 cm soil or saprolite under grassland replicate 2 | place: USA:California | collected 2016-06-15 | reverse complement strand
GGCGCGGGCTGAAGAGATTCAACGATTGGCCGGCGCGGGTTGGCGCCGGCGATCAGGCAAGTCAGGCGCAAACGGTTTGAGAGGCAATGCGGAGATCCGAGGGACGATAGATGAGAAGTGAGTTCGCTACGGAGACACTAAGACCGCCACGGTTTTTAAGAAATCGATACTATGCCGTTTCACTGGCGCTCTTTCTTGCCGTCGTGACTTTTGTATTCACGCCGCTCCGAACGGTTTTCAGTCAAAGCGGGCGCGGCCAACAGCCCGAACCGAAGAAACAGACGCCCGACAAACCCAAACCTCCCGGCCCCATGCCGAAAATCCGTGAGCCCGAAAATCCACCGCGGCAAAGAGATAAGGGCGGGAAAGAGAGTGAAGAGACCATTCGCATCAACAGCGATCTGGTCAACGTCGTCGTGACCATAGCCGGAAGACCGTCCAGCGCCTCACTTGATTTGAAGCCGGAAGATTTCGAAATCCTCGAAGACGGCGCGCCGCAGGAGATCTCCAACTTCTCCCGCAACGCCGACCAGCCGCTCAAGCTGGTAATGCTTTTCGACACTTCCTTGAGCGTCGCGCAGGCGCTCAATTTCGAGCGCCTTGCCGCCTCGCGTTTCTTCGGGCGCGTGATCCACCCGCAGGATCGCGCCGCCGTCTTTTCGGTCTCGACCGATGTGGTCGTTTTGCAGGGGTTCACTAATAAGGTCCCGCTGCTCGTCGACGCCATACGCCAACTCAGGGCGCTGGGCGCAACGTCGCTTTACGACGGCGTCTACCTGGCGGCGGATTATGTTAAGAAGGCCCAGGGCCGTCGCGTGATCGTCATCGTCTCGGACGGCGGCGATACGACCAGCAACAAGAGTTTGCTCGAAGCTCTGGCGCAGGCGCAGGAATCCGACGCCGTCATTTTTGCCGTCTTCACGGGCAATCCGTGGCCTTCGCAGAACCTGCGCGACCTGGCCGCCGAACTCGCGCTCGAAACGCTGACCGGAGAGACCGGCGGCGAAGTTCTCAAACCGAAACTTCCGCTCGGCAAAAATGGTTCGCGGTATGGCGAAGAGACTGATGACCTTTCGCTGAAAGAACTCGACCAGGCTTTTGACAATCTCGCGCAACAATTGCGCACGCAGTACGTCCTCGGATTCTACTCGACCAACGAAAAACGCGACGGCTCTTTCCGCAAACTCAGTGTGCGAATCAAAAAGCCCGGTTACACAGCGCGCGCGCGAACCGGTTACTACGCGCCGAAGGAATGAAGGGCGGGAAAGAGTGGCGCCGTGATTTTTCACTTGACAATGTCATCCGCTTCATAGATGGATTAATTGAAGGCTGTGCAAATAAAAGCCCTTTGAAATCCATACATTGATTAGCGCAAGCCTGGGGGCTCCAGGCGCTGCGGGTCCTCCCAATGTACTACGATCCACGCCTGCACGCTGGAAGCGATGCGTACCCAGGCGTCTCCTGATTTATGCGCTGAATCCAAGTGGTTGATTGCATTCAACTTTAATTCGCACAGGCTTCGATTAATTAGGGTCATAGCGGCTCCCCATGTCACGTCGAAACCGTAGATTCGCCGAGCAGGAGGAAGTAATATAGACATGAAAACACATCGTTGGTTGAATATATGCGCACTCGTCGCTTTTGCGGTTTGCTGGGGGTTGGTTTGTGTAAGCGCGCAACAGACGCAAAGCGCACAGCAACCCAGATCTCAACAGAAGCAGGGCGACAAAACCAAGCCCGGCGGCGCCAAACAGGACAACACCGATCCGGGCCAGATCAAACAGGTCACCGTCAACGTGCGCTTGCCCGTCACAGTCACGGATAAGAATCGCCGCTTCATTGTTGACCTGAAGGAAGGCGACTTCGAAATCGCCGAAGATAAAACTCCGCAGGCCATCGTTTCGTTTCTGCCTCAAAGCAACCTTCCGCTCGACTTGGCGGTGCTGATGGACACCTCGAACAGCGTCAAGCCGAAGCTGAAGTTCGAGAAGGACGCGGCCCTCACATTTCTCGAAACGATGCTCAACTCGCGTCAGGATCGCGCGCTGCTCGCCACCTTCGATTCACAGGTCGAGCTTCATCAGGATTTGACCGACCGTCTGGACCTGCTGACCCAGGCGATAGACAAGGTCAAGGCGCAGGGCAGTACCAGGATGTATGACGCGATCTACAGCATTTGTGAAGAGAAGATGATGGCTTCAACCTCGCTCGGCCGCCGCCATGCGATGGTTGTCATCACCGACGGAGAGGACACCGAAAGCGAGCGCGAGTTGAAAGACGCGATTGACATCGCGCAGCGTTCTGAAACCACCGTCTATGTGATCAGCACGGAATCCGGGGGATTATTCGGCGCGCAGACAGGATTGATTGGTCGTAAGGGAGACAAAGACCTTAGGCTGTTGGCCGAAGAGACCGGTGGGCGCGCATTCTTTACCGCGGACCTGGCCGAATTGGGGAAAAGCCTGGATGGAATTGCGCGTGAGTTGCGCAGCCAATATTTGATCGCTTATGAGCCGGCCAACGGCAATTATGACGGCAAATTCCGCCAGGTCGAGGTGAGGCTCCCCAACCATAAAGACCTGAGGGTCAGGACCAAGAAAGGTTACATGGCGGTTCCGCCACGCGCGGCCAGCCCGCGCCAATAGTAACCTAATTGTGCGCGTAATAGCCCTGCCGCGTCCGCGCGATCAGCTTGCGATTGTCTCCGTGATTGACCACCACGCGCACCGAATGAAAGGAACCATCGTGCTTGTCGTTGCTAGGATAATAGCTGATTACGTACTGCGCGCGCAGGTCTTTGGAGATCTGCGCGGCGATGGCCGGCGTTTCCCTCACGTCCGTGGGGAAGAAGGCCCGCCCGCCGGAATCTTCAGCTAATCGGATCAAGAGGTCTTTTGCCTTCTTGGCTCGCGATCTGCCGAACAGACTGAACGACTCATCCTCGTCTACGAAGCCGACCAGGTAAAGCTGGACCTCGTCTTCCTTCATCACCTCTATAACCTCATTCTCTTTCACCGAACTGTTTTGGCGTCTGTTTTACTGACCATCTGCCTGAGCACTATAATCGCGGCTCCGCAAACATAAATTTGCCGGTCTAATGAAGGGGGAAACAATGTCGAGAGCTTGCCGGGGTCTGGTTCCATTGTTAGTAATAATCCTCATCGCGCTATCGCCGACTCCCTCCGGCGGCGCCAGGGCGTGGCAGAAGGGGCAATCTCAAGAAGGAAGGTCGCAGTCTCAGGAAGGCGCAGGGACGACTATCCGCCTCGGCACTCAACTGGTCAACGTGCTTTTCAGCGTCATCGACAAGCAGAATCGCTATGTCAACGACCTGACGGCGAGTGACGTGAAAGTGCTGGAGGACGGTAAGCCGCAGGAGATCTTTACGTTCAAACGTGAGAGCGACCTGCCTCTGACCATGGCGATTCTGGTCGACGTAAGCAACAGCGTCGTGCCCGTGCTCCCAGAACTGACGGACGCCGGCGCGCGCTTCGTCAATTCCATCATGCGTCCGAACAAGGATAAGGCGGCGGTGATTGAGTTCGACGGCGAAGCGACGATCGTGCGAGACCTGACTGCGAGCGCCGCCAAATTGCAACGTGGCTTTGCGGAGATCGTCCGCAATGCGCCGCCGCCGTGGGCCCGCCGTAGGCCTCCGCCGATCAATCCCGGCGACCGTAAAGGAGGAACTTCCATCTTCGACTCGGTGATCGCGGCCTGCACGGACATGCTGGCCAGGGAAGTGGGGCGAAAGACGGTCATCCTGTTCACGGACGGTTACGACACCACGAGCCTTACCGATCGGTCTGAAGCAGTCGAAGAAGCGCTGCGCGCCGAAGTCGTTGTATACGCCATAGGGATCGGCGACCCGGATATGGATGGGGTTGACAGGAAGGCGCTTGAGAAGCTTTGTGAGCCGACCGGCGGTCGCGCCTTCGTCCCCAAACATGTAGAGGACCTGGATCAGGCCTTCGAGCAACTCGAAAGGGAATTGCGCCAGCAATACCTGGTGGCGTATGAGCCGGCGAATATGGCTGCCGACGGTAAATTCCGAAAAATTGAGGTGCGCATAGCCAACCACAAAGACATACGCGTCCGTCACCGGCGGGGTTACTATGGGCCCAAGTCATAGCCGGCAGGCGATGGGTTTACAGACTTTTTGAAGATTTATGAAGCTCCGTGAGGTCATCACCGTTTTTTGTCTCGGCATGGCGTCCATCGCCGCGTCCCCTGTTTATGCGCAACAAGCCGACGCGCAAGGGCGGCCTCCAGTGCTGACTATCCGCTTGGACACCGACCTGGTGGTGATTGATGTAACGGCCACTGACAAGTCGGGCGCTTACGTCCGCGACCTGCGCCCCGAAGAGGTTCAAGTCTTCGAGGACGGACAGGAGCGGAAGATAAATTTCTTCGCGGTGATCGACGAGGCTGCGCTCTCACGCCCGCTCGCCGTGGTCTTCGCGCTCGACATTTCGGGCAGCCTAAGACCCGACGAGATGACGACGCTGCGGCAGGCCGCGATGAAATTCACCGAACTGATGAAGGGCGATTCCGTGTTCGCCGCCCTGTCATTCAACCACAAAATAAACATCGTGCAGGACTTCACGCCCAGTCAGGAAAAGATCGTGCGGGCCTTTGAAAAGATGAACAGGTTCGAGGGCTCGACTCGCATCTACGACGCGCTCGACCGCGCCGTCACGATGCTCAACCGGAGCGCGCCCCGAACACGCAACGGGCGACCGGTTCGGCGCGTCGCCGTCGTCATCACGGACGGCTTCGATTCGGCGAGTATTATCGACCGGCGGGAAGTGATTCGAAGGGCCAACGACGCCGGCGTGACCATCTACTCTGTAACGCTGCCCTCCTTCGCGCTTTCCCCTACCGATTCGACCAGCCGCGTGATCACTCCGCTCGACGCCTCGCGCATAGTGTCGGCGACGGGCGGGCAGGACTTCCCGGCCGACGCCCACGACTTCACGCCGATTTTCAAGGCGCTGGCCGAAGAGATTCGGGCGAGTTACGCCCTGGCCTATTACCCCGATAACCGCGACGGCAAACGCCATGAACTCCACGTCAAGACCTCACGCCCTGACATAAAGATCCGCGCAAGTCGAACGAGCTACACCGCGCCCACGCAATGACACGCCGTCATGACTTTGCTTACAGCGGTTTGCTGTTGGGTGTTCAGGTCAGATACTCGTCAACCTCTTGTAGGAGTAAGTACGCATCAAGCCCGCGGAGCGGGCGGCAGCTTTTTGTCATGCGCCATTTCATCATCATTGAGATTGGGCCAATGGCTGTCGCCCGCTCCGCGGGCTTGTGCGATAAATCCTGATCGTACCTGGGGTTCCGCTACGCTCCACCCCAGGCTCTATTCTGCCGCCCGCATCCGCGGGCTGAGAATGTGAACACTCATTTCGCGCAAAATTGTGGGTAATGACAAGGCTTTATCCTGCCGCCCGCATCCGCGGGCTGAGAACGCGTCAAAATGTGGGTAATGACAAGGTTTCAACCCACGGTAGAGGGACGAGAACAAATCCCGTCGCGTCAGCGACGATTGAACCAGGGCGGCGCGGATAGTTCAATCGTCGCTGACGCGACGCGAGCAAATCACCCTACTCTCATCCGTGGGTTGAAACCCACGGCTAAATTCAAAAGCCGCTACGCGGCTAAAGAAGACTGCAAATCGCCATCTGACCTGAACATTCATCTGCAAACCGCTTTAATTTCCAGACTTCCTATCCTGGTCTTTTTCTTCAGCCTTTTCGTCTTTAGGGGCGTGGCGCGCGCGAACTGAGTAATCGCCACTCCTGACGCTCACCGCTATCGTCCGGAAGCCGCCGTCGCGTTTATCGTTGGTCGGGTAGTAGGCCAGTGTGTACTGGTTTCGTAGTTCGTTCGCGATGAGGGCGAAGGCGAAAGAGGAGCTTTCAATGCTCTCGGCGCGGAGATAGAGTGCGCCGGATCGCGCGGCGACGGCGCGCATATATTCAGAGGCGATCAGATAGCGGTCGCGCGCCGGCTGATTTCGCGTTTGAGTATCGCCCTGAATTGGGCGCGAGAAGCGGTAAGCGCCCGGTATCCGTGGAAGAGCGAGCGGGGACATCGGCGAGCTGCCGTCGTTTCGCGTGTCGTACTGGATCGCGTAGCCGCTGACGCCGGCGTTGGCGACCAATTCGAGCGTGCTCTCATAGGTCGCCTGGCGGCTCCCAGTGTCCACGCCGTCGGTGAGCGCGACGATGGCCTTGCGCCCCTTTATCGGCGCAAGCTTCTCGGTGATCGTGAGGTGAACGGCGTCATAGAGACTGGTCAGGTAGCTGCTCTTGACTGAGCGGATCGCGCGCTCGATTTCGCGGCGGTCACTGGTGAAATCGCCGAGGAAGTTCACCTTCTCGTCGAAGGTTACTATCAGCACCCGGTCGTTCGGCTGGAGTTGCTTGACGAAATTGAGCGCGGCCTTGCGGATCGCGCCGAGCTTATTCCTGGTGCTGCGACTCGTGTCTATCAACAAGGCGACGTTGAAAGGGGCCTCGGCCGAAGTAAAGGAAGCGATCTGTTGCGGCTCGCCGTTCTCCTGCAGCCTGAAATCGTTTCTAGACAGACCGGTCACAAACTGACCATAGCGGTCGGTGACGACGACAGGCACGGTCACCAGAGCCGTGTTGACTTTTATCACGTCAGGCCGCTGTGGCTCCTGCTCGCCGCGTTGGCCCTGTCCTAGCGCCAGCGACATAAAGACAGGCCACAACGCCAATACCAATGTCAGGATCAGCCTTGGAATTGTCGCTATTCGAAGCTTCATCATCTCTTTAATGGAACGGCGTAACAACTTTCTTTTGCATCAACGGTCAAACCGACGGCATGCGAGGCTCGTTGACATGGCTCTCTTTTTTATGCGATTTGCTGTTATGTCGCATGCCGGTCGGTCGGCTGACATGCAACGGATTGAGATACTCACATCACATAGTTGGGAGCCAGGTCTAGGATTGACGGAATTGCTCGAAGGATAATGAAGGAGGATCGCAGTGCCCGATGTGAAACTGAAAGTAATCCCCAAGCCTGCGGATAACACTCGTATTATAGTCAGATCCAATTCCGAGAACTCCACCCTCCTTTTCAAAGGGAAAGCCGACCACGATTTGCGCTGCGGTCAGTGCGGCGCCGTTCTCGCGGAGAAAGTCGGCGAGTGACAATTCTGTGGCCCGGTCTTTCTTTGCGGCAGTTGCGACGGTTACAACGATACGGTCAAAACTTGATAACACAACTCTCTTCCGATCATCCAAACTCCAGTTTGTTCAGTAAAGGTTGAACGAGAATTCGAGCTGTCCGCGCACGCTGACGGGCGCGCCGTTCTTGACCGCCGGGTTGAATCGAATCTTCTTCGCGGCCTCGATCGCTTTTTCAGTCAAGCCGTCAGGCAGGCCGCGAATGACTCTGATATCGGTGATCGAGCCGTTGACGTGGAAGACGACCTGCAGCATGACAACGCCCTGAATTTTATTCTGACGGGCCTCTTCGGTGTACTTGGCCTTCTCGCGGTAGAGGATCGTCGGCCTGAGCGACGCCGTCATCGGCTCGATGCTGCCGCCGCCGCCCAATCCCATGTCGCCGCCTCCGATGTTGCCACCGCGTCCGGGGCCTGCGCCGCCGCCAACCCCGCCGCCAACGCCAGAGCCGCTGCTACGCCCGATACCGCCGCCGGTTCCGGGACCGCTCGATGGCGGAGCGGGCACGCCGGTGGGATCACCGATCGGGCCTTTCGGCATTCGCAGTGACGGATCGCCATAAGTTGTCATAGCCACTGGCAGCGTCGGATTTTTGATCTTCGGCGGCTCCGGATTTGGCAGAACGATCTGCGGAGTCAACGCCATTTGAGGCGGCACGCCTTTGCTCGGAGGCGTGGGCTGCTGGCGCCCGCCGCCGCCGCCGCCGGACGCTTTCTGCGGCTTCGGTTTGCTTCCGCCGAGGGTCTTCTCCTTGACCGGTTTCTTCTCGGCCTTGACTAATTTCGTCGTGTCCTCGACGGTGGGAGGAAGCATCGTTAAGACATCGAGTTTCTCCACCGGCGCCACGCAACGGCCGGGGAAGATGCGGCAGTAGAAACCATGGTTGTTGAGAAGAATCGAGAGCAGCAGTATTGCAACGAGTGGAGTCCAGTTGACGAACTCCAGCGCGACTTTCGGAGTAGCGAATTTACCGGTCGCTCGATAAACCAACCTATAGAGCAGAAACACGCGCGTCACGAAGCAAGTCAGCAGGAAGACCCCGAACCCGGCGTAAAACAGATTGATGGGCATGGGATTCGCCTTGCTCAGCCCGCCGAGCGCCTGCGAGAAGAAATAAAGAGTGAAGAAACCGGTCAAAGCCAGTTCTGATCCGGCCAACAGCGCGTTGCGGCGGAAGCGATTGGTTCCTTCGCCGCGCACGAATTCGGAGATGAAGACCCGCGGGTTACGCCTGAACTCATTCAACGCGCCCGCTATTTCACGCGTGATGCGGCTGACGAGAGATTCTTCCTTCAACAGGAACTGGAAATCGCCTGCTGCGCCGGGGCGCACGGGAGGCGCGCTCTTGAAACTGTCGCCTATGCTTCTCAAACCCGCAAAGAGTCTTGCGATCAAACTCGGCGATTCGGGAATCGCAAATCCGAAACTCGAAGTCTGAGCAACCGGGCCGGTCGGGCTTGATGGAGTAAGGCGAGGCGGTTCGGTCTGCTCCGTACGCCTTGTGCGCCGCGCAAATTCTTCATCGGTAATCAAATGTTCAGTATCGTTAGGGCAATACTGAAAGCCGTCGGGAAATTGTTGTTGACAATTTGGACAGATTTTCATTCCAGCCACACCTCCGGGGCCGAACATAGCAGCGTCTCGGACAAAAAATCTATTGCACTTTGGTATAGTGGGCTAAGGAGATTCGGTCGAAGAAAAAGCGGCGCCAGGCGCGTTGACAGAGTTCCCGATTTCATGGGATTTGCTGTCATGTGGCATGCCGTCAGGCGCCTCGCGCGCCACAAGCGAAGCTTTCAGGCTGCCTTCAAAGCAGGAGAGAATAAATGGATTGGCGTGTGATATTGACGACATTCGGCATGATCTTTTTGGCCGAGTTGGGAGACAAAACCCAACTGGCGGCTATGACTCTGGCGGCGCAGACTCGACGCCCGTGGGCGGTTTTCATCTGAGCGTCTATCGCCCTGGCTTGCGTATCGGCCGTCGGCGTCGCGGTCGGAGGCATACTCGGCGAATATCTGCCGTTGATCTGGATTAAGCGCGCCGCCGCCGTCGCTTTCATCATCATTGGCGCCCTGATACTGATCGGCAAGTTTTAGCAATGCTCAAGCGTGATCAAAGGCACATTTACAGGTTCTGGTATTCCGCCGCGCAATGTTTGTTCGGCGCCATTGTTCTGGCTTTGCTGACCTATGTCTGCTTTCGACTACAGGCCAATTCCACTACGGTCGCCCTTCTTTATCTGATTGTCATTGTAGTGGTCTCCCTCACGAGTAGATTCATTCCAGCGGCCTTCGTATCCATCGTCGCCTATCTGTGCCTGGACAGCTTCTTTACCGCGCCGCTATTCCGTCCGGCGATGAGAGAGCCGCTGGACGTCGTGGCTCCGGTCGCCTTTTTGACAACTTCATTTGTTATCACCCGTCTGATGTCCAGAGTGCGCAAATCGTTCCAGGAGATCCAGGACTTAAAAGACCAACTTCGACTCGCCATCGACACAATCCCCGGACTGGTCTGGAGCGCGCTGCCGGACGGCTCCGCCGAGTTCCTGAATCAACGTTGGCTGGAATATACGGGTCTCTCTATGAAGGAGGGACTGGACTGGGGCGGGAAGGTCGCGGTTCATCATGAAGACCTTGCAAGATTCCTGGACGAATGGGGGGCGGCCTTGGTGGAGGGGAGACCGTTGGAGACCGAAGCGCGCCTGCGACGGGCCGACGGAGAATATCGGTGGTTGCTAATCCGCGCCGTCCCGCTGCGCGATGAGGCGGGAAAGATCGTGAAATGGTATGGAGCGAGCGCCGACATCGAGGACCGAAAGCGAGCGGAAGAAGCGTTGAGCAAGTCGCAGGCAGAGCTGGCCCATGTCACACGGGTGACGACTATGGGAGAATTGGCGGCCTCCATCGCCCACGAAGTCAACCAGCCGCTCTCGGCCATCGTGAATAACGGCAGCGCTTGCCTGCGATGGTTGAACGGCGCCACGCTCAACCTCGACGAGGCTCGCGAAGCCGCCCGGCGCGTCGTCCGCGATGGGAATCGGGCGGGCGAGGTCATCACACGGATTCGCGCGCTCTTGCGGAAAACCGACACGGATAAGGCGCGGCTGGACATCAGCCAAACCATTCAAGAGGTCGTCAGGCTCACGCGGAATGAAGCGGCGAGAAAAGGAGTGGCGATACGCATGGAATTGGCCGCCGACCTACCGCCCGTGCTGGGAGACCGGGTGCAGTTGCAACAAGTCATTCTCAATCTCGTGATGAACGGCATTGAAGCTATGGCTTCAGTAACCGGCCGGCCGCGAGAATTGCTCATCTGTTCTCGTCAACATGAATCCGACAAAGCGCTCATCACAGTGCGAGACTCCGGTGTCGGACTTGACGGGCAGGACTTCGAAAGGATCTTCGACGCTTTCTACACGACCAAGTCGCAGGGGCTGGGAATGGGGCTGGCGATCAGTCGCTCTATTGTCGAGGATCACGGCGGGCAGTTATGGGCCGTACCGAATGAAGGCCCCGGCGCGACCTTTCAGTTCACGCTTTTGAAATACCAGTAGGAGCGATTATGTCCGAGCCGAAAGCAATCGTCTTTGTCGTGGATGACGATGAGTCCGTCCGTGAGTCTTTGGGAAGCCTGATTCGGTCGGCGGGAATGAGAGTCGAGACGTTCGCTTCCGCGCAGCAGTTTTTGACCGGCCCGCGATCCGAAAATGTGAGCGCTATGGGCGCGCCGAGTTGTCTGGTGCTGGATGTGCATCTCCCGGGACTGAGCGGGCTTGACCTGCAAGGGCGGATGGCCGAGCTCAACATCGAGATTCCCATTATTTTTATTACCGGCCGCGGAGACATTCCGATGTCGGTGCGGGCGATGAAGGCGGGGGCCGTCGAGTTTCTTACGAAGCCCTTCCGCGACCATGACCTCTTGGACGCGATTGAGGAAGCGATAGGGCACGACCAGGCGGCGCGCCTACAGCAAGCCGAGGTGGCGGAGTTGCGTGGCCGGTATGAATCACTGACGCCGCGCGAGCGAGAGGTGATGGGACTGGTGGTCTCGGGGCTGCTCAACAAACAGGTCGCCGCCGAACTCGGCATAAACGAGGGCACCGTCAAAGTTCATCGGGGTCAGGTGATGCAAAAAATGCAGGCGGCTTCTTTGGCGGATCTGGTCAGGATGTCTGAGAAGCTGGGGATACCTCGCGCGACTAAATTGTAGGAGCGACGACCGCGCTCAAGCCTCTTTAGCGCCAATACCAAAATGCAATAGATTTTTTGTCCGAGTCGCCGGTATTTAGATCTCCGGCGTCAGAGACGAAAGGTCAGGGTGTCCAATCTCCCTCCCCTCAGCTATACCAAAGTGCAATAGATTTTTTATCTGAATTGTTGTTATTTAGTTCCCCGGCATCAGAGACGCACATTGAAGGCGAAATGCTCGATAAGGCGCGGCGCGTACTGGCCTCGATGGAATACTCATACCGGGCCGGCGAAGCGAGTCTGGTGGAATTTCTCGACGCGCAGCGGGCCTTCAACGACACAATGCAGGGCTATAACGAGGCGCGCGCCGAGTACGCGCGCGGCCTTTACCTGATCGATTCGGTCACCGGCAAGGATGCGTGGTAACGGGCCGGATTTAGAAGGAGGATGTGATGATCAGAGCGCTGCTGCGATTTGTGTTGAATCAAAGGTTGATTGTCGTCGCGCTCGGCATCGCGCTGATCGGCGCCGGCCTGTATGCCTTCGGGAAACTCAAGATCGAAGCCTACCCCGACATCTCAGACACGCAAGCCGTGGTGATCTCGCTCTATCCGGGGCACGCGGCGGAGGAGGTCGAACAGCAAGTTACGGTACCGATCGAACGCGCGCTCAACAACGTGCCCAATGTGATCGCGCGGCGCTCGCGCACGATCTTCGGTCTGTCGGTTGTCGAGCTGACATTCGCTGACCCCACCAATGATTACTTCGCCCGGCAAGTGGCGCTTGAGAAGTTGCGCGATGTGAGCCTGCCCGACGGCGTCACACCGTCACTGGGGCCGCTCACCTCCGGCATCGGCGAGTTGTACCGCTACCGGCTGGAAGGGGCCGGAGACGACGTCCTGAAGCTGCGCGAGATTCAGGACTGGACAGTCGTCCCGCGCTTGCTGCAGGTACCGGGCGTGGCGGATGTGGCGCCCTTTGGGGGGCTGGTCAAGCAGTACCAGATTGAAGTTGATCCGTTCGCGCTGGAAAAATACGGCCTGACCATCAGTCAGATTTCGCAGGCCGTCGGCGCCAACAACAAGAACGCGGGCGGCGCGATGCTCGACAATAAGCAGCAGAGCATGGTCGTGCGTGGCGTCGGGTTGATTCGGTCTGTGACTGACGTCGAGAACATCGTGCTGGACGCCTCGCGCGGCGTGCCGATCTTCGTGCGGGACATCGGGCGGGCGCAGATCGGGGCGGCGCCGCCGACCGGCGTCTACGGCATCAACGATCAAGAGGGCGAACATCGGGAAGGCGCGGAAGGCATCGTGCTCATGCGCCGCTGGGAAAATCCGAGCGAAGTGCTAAAGGGAGTCAAAGCCGCGATAGATGATCTAAACTCGTCACGCCTGCCCGCCGGGGTCAGGATCGTGCCGGTCTATGACCGCACGAGCCTGGTTAACAACACGCTGCACACGGTCTCGCGCACGCTGGTCGAGGGGCTGGTGATCGTCGTCGGAGTGCTGTTGTTCTTCCTCGGCAGCGCGCGCGCGGCGCTGCTGACGGCGCTCACCATACCGCTCTCGCTGCTGTTCGCCTTCATCTGCATGCGCCTGGCCGGGATTCCGGCCAACCTGCTCTCACTCGGCGCGATTGATTTCGGCATCATCGTTGATGGCACATTCGTGATGGTAGAACATATCGTGCGCCGGCTCGCTGAACGCCAAGTCGTCGATGAGCTCGAATCAGAACACACCCTGGTTACGATCCGCGGGGCGGCGATGGAAGTGGCGCGGCCGGTCTTCTTTTCGCTGCTCATTATTATTTCGGCCTACATCCCGCTCTTCACCATGGAGCGCGTCGAGCGGCGACTGTTCGGGCCGATGGCTCTCACCGTCGCCAGCGCGCTATTCGGTTCGTTGATTCTGTCGCTGACGTTGATTCCAGCGCTGGCGACGTGGCTGTTCCGGAGTGGCGTGAAAATCTGGGAGAACCCGGTCATTGGCTGGGTCGGCGACTTTTACGAAAGGCTGCTCAGCCGCAGCATGCGCCGGGCCAAAATGGTGGCGCTAGTCTCCGTCGGCCTGGTGACCGGCTCGCTGCTGCTCGCTTCCAGGCTGGGGACTGAATTTCTACCGCAACTGGACGAGGGCGTGATCTGGATTCGCGCCAACCTGCCGCCGGGCGTCTCGCTCTACAAGAGCGCCGAGATCGCTAACCGGATGCGTGCGATCATCAAGCAGTCACCGGAGGTCGAGAGCGTTATGTCGCAGAGCGGGCGGAACGACTCCGGCGCCGACCCGTTCGGCCCGAACCGTAATGAATTACTGATCAACCTGCGCCCTTACGACACCTGGCCGAGGGGCCGGGTCAAGCGCGACCTGGTGGAAGAGTTGGATCAGAAATTGCGCGCGCAAATACTGGGCGCGACCTTCAATTTCACGCAGCCGATCATTGACACCTCGACCGAAATGGCGACCGGCTCGTCGGCCGATCTGGCCGTCATTATCAGCGGGTATGATCTGAAGCAATTGCGCTGGCTGGCCGTTCAGACACTGGGCCTGCTGCGGAATATCCGCGGCGCAGCCGACACCTCGATTGAGCAAGAGGACGAGCAGGCCCAACTTCGCATCAGCATCGACCGCGGCGAAGTCGCGCGCTACGCCATCAACGTCAGTGACGTGCAGGACATCATTGAAATGGCTATCGGTGGCCGCGCCGTGAACACTGTTTATGAAGGCGAGAAGCGGTTCGACGTGGCGGCCCGCTACGCGCCCGAAGCGCGTGTAGACGCGACGGCGATTGGCAGGATTTTGGTCCCGACCAAAGACGGCGGGCGCGTGCCGTTGCAGCAACTCGCCGAGATCAGCGTCTCCAACGGCGCATCAATCATCGCGCGGCGGGAGAATCAACGGCAGATCACCGTTCGTACCAACATTCGTGGCCGCGATCAAGGCGGTTTTGTGGACGAAGCGCAGCGCCGCTTCGGCGCCGAGATCAAACTCCCCGCCGGCTACCAGGTGAACTGGGGCGGCATGTTCGAGAATCTGGAGCGGGCGCGGCGGCGCCTGGCTTTCATCCTGCCGGTCACGCTGGCGCTCATCTTCGCGCTGCTCTTTTCGGCCTTCGGCTCAGCCAGCGATGCGCTGTTGGTGCTGGTCAACGTGCCGTTCTCGCTGGTCGGCGGGGTGATTGCGCTTTACCTGCGGGGCATCAACCTGAGCGTGTCGGCGGCGGTGGGCTTCATCTCCCTCTCCGGCATCGCGGTCATGAGCGGGCTACTTTACATCTCGGAGATCAACCGGCGGCGTAGCGCGCTAGGGGACCCTCTAGAAGAGGCAGTCGTCTTGGGCGCCAGATCGCAAATGCGCCCAAGGCTGATTTTGATCACGGTGGCGATGCTTGGCATGATCCCGGCGGCAATCGCGACCGGCATTGGTTCGGACGTGCAGCGTCCGCTGGCAACCGTGGTCGTCGGCGGCCTGCTCTCGACTTTGTTCCTCACGCTCCTGGCGCTGCCTAGCCTGTATTACCTGGTGGCGTCGTGGCGCCTAAATCGCTACGGCGAGAGTAACAATGACGCGCCAATCACCCCTGACCAAACTGATGTGGGGACTCAACTGGGAGGAGAGACCCGCGAATAAGGGGCGGGGCATGAGATAAATGACCGTCCGGGCTTAAGCGCAACGATTCCGGAACTCCCTCAGCCTACTTATACCAAAGTGCAATAGATTTTTTATCCGGATCGCTGGTATTTAGATCCTCGGCGCCAGAGATGAAAGGTCAGGATGTGTAATCTCTCTCTTATTTCAGTTGTAGATGATGACGACTCTGTCCGCGAATCCCTTCAATGTTTAATCAGGTCTTTCGGGTTCGCGGTGGAGGCGTTCGCTTCAGCTGAAGAGTTTTTGAAATCGGATCATCTCCGCGATACGCGCTGTCTGATCCTCGATGTGCGTATGCGGGGGATGAATGGGATCGAGCTTCAGCGCCGGTTATTGGCGAGTCATCGTGAAATCCCGGTGATCTTCATCACGGCGCATGGAAATGAGGCGGCGCGCTCGCAAGCGCTGAGAGACGGCGCGGTAGCTTACTTGCTCAAGCCGTTCACAGAGGAGGCGTTACTGAGCGCGATCCATGCGGCTTTGAAGCTTGAAATGGTTTGGCAATAGAAAGCCCTGTCATAAATTCATCGATCCTGGAGAAAGTGGATGAATCTTGTTCTATTCGCGTCTGGCGGGCTTTGCTGGAGAAATACTCAATCTAATCGAAGCGATGGCCGAAGCGCCGGAGAACTTGTTGAATTGATCCGGCGCTTCTGGTTTGCCGGCCTTGTTTTCGTTTTTCTTCTTGCGGACATTACGAGTCCGGTCGCCGCGCAATCTCAACAACCAGAAACTGTGACCGTCAGTCAGGCCGTTCAAGAGGCGGTCGAGAATAACCTCAACCTGCTGGCCGAACGCTACAGCCTGAACGTCGCTGACGCGCGCATCGGCGCCGCGCGACTGCGGCCCAACCTGGTCCTGAGCGTAGGCGGCGACCACCTCGATCTGATCGGCACAGGCTTCAATGACATCAACGGCGCCGGCCCGCCGGAATATTCGATCCGCTCGGATTTCATCTTCGAGCGCGGCGACAAGCGGCGTTACCTGATCAAAACCGCGCAACAGGCGAAGGAGGTCGCGCGGATGCAACTGCTCAACGCCGTCTGCGCGCTGGCGCTCGACGTGGAGAACGCCTTCATTGACGTGGCGCTGGCGCAGGAGAATTTGAAGCTGGCCGAAGTGAATCTCGCGGCGTTCAATAAGATCACTCGGGTGAACGCGGAGCGCGTGCGCGCAGGCGACCTGGTGGCGGTGGAGTTGACGCGGACGGAACTCGCGGAAGCGCGCTTTCAACGACACGACGCAAAGTTACAACGAGGCCCGCGCCGAGTACGCGCGCAGCCTCTACTTGATCGATGCTGCCGGTGGAAATGGCCTTTGATAGGCGAGGAAATGAAAATGATTATGGGGGTGAGGAATGCAGGACATTCAGGCCAGGCTTGAGGACGCGATCAGCGCGCGCGACTTCGCGGGACTGCGCGACACGGTTGACGACCTGCCGCCTTCCGAACTGGCGCCGCTCATTCAGGATTTGCCGATTGAGAAACAGACGACGATCTTCCGCATCCTGCCGCGCAAACTGGCCGCGGCGACTTTTGAATACCTGCCGCTGAAAGAGCAGGAGGAGATGTTGAGGGCGCTGGCGCAGGAGGACGTCGCGGCGATTCTCAACGAGATGTCGCCCGACGACCGCACGATGATGCTCGAAGAGCTGCCCGCGGCCGCGACCAGACAAATGCTCGCGATGCTCAACGACGAAGAGCGCGTCGAAGCGGTCAAGTTGCTCGGCTATCCCGAGGGCAGCGTCGGGCGTTTTATGACGCCGCACTACATCGCCGTTCGCCCCCACTGGACGGTGCGGGAGGTTTTGGATTACGTGCGCCGGCACGGGCAGGACAGCGAGACGCTCAACCTGGTCTACGTCGTGGATGAAGACGGTGTCTTGATTGACGACATCAGGATGCGGAAATTTCTGCTGGCCGATCCCGAATGGCGTGTTAGCGATCTGATGGACGACCGATTTACTGCGCTCAAAGCCACCGACGACCGGCAGACGGCGGTGAACGTCTTCCGCCAGGCGGACCTCGCCGCGTTACCGGTCACCGATACAGACGGGGTCCTGATCGGCATCGTCACCAACGACGACATCCTGGACGTGGCCGAAGAACTGGCGACGGAGGACATCCAGAGGATCGGCGGTTCGGAGGCGCTCGACGAACCGTATATGAAGATCGCTTTCCATCGGATGGTCAGGAAGCGCGCCAGCTGGCTGGTGATTCTGTTCCTGGGCGAGATGTTGACGGCGACGGCGATGGGGTTTTTCGAGGAAGAGATCAAGCGCGCAGTTGTGCTGGCCCTGTTCGTGCCGCTGATCATTTCGAGCGGCGGCAACTCCGGCTCGCAGGCCGCGACATTGGTCATTCGCGCGCTGGCGCTCGGCGAAGTCAGGCTGCGAGACTGGTGGAGGATTATGCGCCGCGAGGTCTTCTCCGGACTGGCGCTCGGCTCGATCCTGGGCGCCATAGGTTTCCTGCGCATTACGATCTGGTCGGCTTTTTCAGACATGTATGGGCCGCACTCGTTTCTGATCGCTTTGACGGTGGGCGTTGCTTTGATCGGAATTGTGCTGTGGGGGACATTATCCGGTTCGATGCTGCCGCTGATTCTGCGCAAGCTCGGATTCGACCCGGCGTCCTCTTCGGCGCCGTTCGTGGCCACGCTGGTCGACGTGACCGGGTTGATAATTTATTTCAGCGCGGCCGCCGTCATTTTGCGCGGCACGCTGCTTTGACGAGGCGCCGAGATGAGGTCAAACTTCCCGAAGGTTACCAGGTGACGTGGGGAGGGATGTTTGAAAATTTGGAGCGCGCGCGGCGGCGG
>WNGA01008996.1_pt1 | contig 17888 bp, 14 predicted proteins | sample 5400061 | NCBI WGS metagenome assembly WNGA01 (sample SAMN13153366, study PRJNA577476) | soil metagenome | isolation source: 100 cm soil or saprolite under grassland replicate 2 | place: USA:California | collected 2016-06-15 | reverse complement strand
CGACGCCTGGGACGTCCGCCTGAATTGTCGCCGTCACGTTCGAAGCGGCGGGACCGACCGCGTTCCGCAAGACAATCGTCTCCGCGATAGTTTCACCGGGATCAATGAATCCATTGCCGTTGGCCGCCTCGCTGTCAACGTCGCTGAAGACGGCTTGTTCCATAACGATCCCGGGCGGCACAGTGATGGTTTCCGGAGTAAACAGCAGCGTGTATCTCTGCGGCGACGACACCGGAACGTTGCGCCCGACCACCTCGACGGTCCAGTCGCCGGAGACGGGATCGGCATCAGCGAGAACCTGCTCAATGACGTTGAGATGGTCTTCGCGGTCCCGGGATGCCGGCGCGGAGGGATTCGCCGGATCGAGCGTCCATGGATAATATCGCTGCCCCTGCGGATCGAGCACGATCAGGTCGAGATCGTTGACGAGGGCAATCGCGGCGTTCTCCAGCGCCGCCGGGTCGTCCCAGACCAACGTGAGCTTCACCGCAGTCGTGCCTTCGGGCACCGGAAGGAGATACTGGTTGGTCCCCCGATCGCCGACCTGCCCGACCAGAAATCCCTGCTGGCGCAACTGCTCCACCGCATTCTTGATCTGAACGCGACCGTAGCCGGAAGCGAAGTCAGGCCCTTTGTTATACCAGCTCGTATCGTCGTCCAGGTCATCGGCTGTGTGTACCAGCAATCCCTTCATGGTCGAGGGCGGCGGGTCCTGGCCGTTGTAGTGCGCCCGATAGTCCTCCACGAGGAGCGCAATCGCACCGGAAGCGACCGGAGTGGCCATGGAAGTCCCCACCAGCACGCCATAGACATTGCCCGGCAGCGTCGAGGTCACGCCGTGGTCGTTGCCCACTTCCGCGCCGGGCGCCACGACGTCGGGCTTAAGACGCCCGTCAGCCAGCGGACCCCAACTGCTGAAAAACGTCATCGAGTTGTCGTCCGAGTTGATCGCGCCCACCGCGATCACGTCCTTGGCCGTCGCCGGCGGGCCGACGGTGCCGTACGGACCTGCGTTGCAACTGTCGGGGGGCACCATCCCACGCAGGTTCCCGGCGGCGAAGAGAACGTTTATCGGCTTCCCGTAAAGTCCGGTCGCGACGCGATCGTAATCGGGGGCCAGGTGACTGTACTCGCCGAACAGACTGCATGTGCCGAAGAATGGCGAGATGCGAAAGCCCCAGGAGTTTTGCGACAAGACAACGTGGCGAACGTTGATTGCTTCATCGTGTTTAGGGATCGAATCGTTGAAGGTGTAGGAAACAATCGAGCTGCCGGGCGCCATGCCGCGCCACTGCCGGTCCGTTCCCCCGGCGGCGAGGCTGTGCTGGCCGCTTCCCGCCATCGTCCCGGCCACATGTGTGGAGTGAAAATGCACATCGGCATTCGTTTCGGCGAGAACGAGTCGGCCGGCGAAGTCTTCGTGCGTCGGGTCCACGGACCCGGCGTCCCAGATCCCCAAAACGACTCCAGCGCCGGACAGGTCATAGGGCACGGTTTGCACGGAGTCCGCCTGGGCGTTGGTGCGCGCCCCGTCATTGTAAAGCGCCGGTGGCGGCGCAACTTCTTCTATCCACCGGACCCAATCGCAAGCGGCCAGCGCCGCGATCTGGTCCAACGACACGTTCGCCGTCGCTTGATTTAATTCTTCATTCACCTCAAGCACGCGGGCCCCCAGCTTCTCCAACCCAAGAGCGGCGTGGTCGGGCGAAACATCATCGCAGTATCGGATCCGCAGGTCGGCGGTGCCATCGGCGCGCAAAGCCCAAAGTCCAACACCGGACGCCTGCATCCGCGGCGGCAGCTTGTCTTCGGGATAAACCGCCCCGACCCATGCGACGCCGGCGCGTTGGAGCACGTCCGCGCTGATGCTCTTCGGAATGCTCGCGAAGAAGGCATTTTCGGGTAGGTATCCCAAAATCCGGACTCCCGCCGCGGCAAGGTTTCTGCGGCTCGCAAGATTGGGAGCCGCGTCGAATTGGAAGAGGGCATGGATTCGCTTCTCCTTTGCCAGGGCAGTCCTTGCGCGCGCCAGATTCAACTCGATCGCGCCCAAGGGAAGGAACGTTCCGCTTCGCAGCCGGACCGGTTTGGCCAACGGCCGCTGCGGAACCCCGGCCAACTGAATTGCGGACTCCGAATACGGTTCTCGATCGGGTCGCGAGGGCGCGGCAGACGCCGTCTGGCAACCAACGAGTGCAGCGACGACCGAAAAATGGGCGTAGCGGGCAAAAGTAAGTCTCGTTAGGTTTCTCCGGTAACCCTGCGTTTGGAGTTCGTTTCGCTTTTCCTGCCCCTGTGGTCCCTTGTCTGTCGTGGCGATTGAATCAGAGCGCGAACGAAAACTTCTGGCCGCCACGGCAAACCACCTGGCATGAGTCCTCATCTCTTGGTACTTCGGCTGTTTGACCGTTCTTTCCTCCATTACGCCCTTTTCGGCCGGCTTGTGCAATCATGAAAATCACGGTCGGCGCATTTGCCTCCAGCGAGGACCGGAGGGGTCGGTCAATAGTATTGACAAGTCTTGGGCCGGTGGGCAGCGTCGCGGCCAGGTAGCGTTGAAGGAGGAACTGTTGGAGCAGGTGTCGGCCAGGTCCGGGACCTGGCATTATGGAGAGGAACTGCGGGAATCGGCCGCGGCGAAAGTCCAACGGATCGCCGCGGAGGACCTGAGACGGCCGGGATGGAACGCGACGACATTTGGGGAGGCGACGCAAAGGTGATGCGGAGAAGGTGGCCATCGCCAAACGGTTACGGCAAGTGACAACGAAGACGATGGAGTGGTTTGCCGAACGGTTAAGGATGGCTACCAGGACGCATCTGCGCATCTATTGTACTGGGCGCGACGACGAAGTCGCAAAAAAGCATGATACTATTGACTGACCCCTTGGTCTTGTTCCTGTTCTTCACCGCGGCGCTCTGCATTCGCGCGGCTCCGGCGAACAATGCACCGCTCGCGCCCGACAAGGAAGCCGCGACTTTCCATTTCGCCGATGTCAATCTAACCGCCGACCTGGTCGCCGCCGAACCGGAAGTGGTCGCGCCCGTCGCCATCGCGTGGGACTCCGACGGCCGATTGTTCGTCGCCGAGATGAGCGATTATCCGAACGCGCTGACCGGCGGCCAAATCAAGCTGCTGGAAGACCGGGACGGCGATGGCCGTTACCAGCGCGCGACGGTGTTCGTCGATAAGCTGCCGTTCCCGACGAGCCTATTGCCCTGGCGGGGCGGTTTGCTGGTCACGGCCGCGCCGAACATCTGGTTCTTCAAGGACAACGACGGCGACGGGCGCGCGGACGAGCGGCGCGTGTTGTTCACCGGCTTCGGCGAGGGCAACCAGCAGTTGCGCGTGAACGGCCTGACCTGGAGCATCGACAACTGGGTCTATGGCGCAAACGGACGCAGCGATGGGGAAATCCGCCGCCCGAACGGGTCGCCCGACAAAAAAATCTCCATTCGCCGGCGCGATTTTCGTTTCCGACCCGACACCGGTGAGTTCGAGGCGATCGCGGGGCAAAGCCAGTTTGGAACCACGTTCGACGACTGGGGCAACCGCTTTCTCTCCTGGAACACCCTGCCGTTCCGGCATGTGGTTGTGGAAACGCGCTATCTCGATCGCGTCCCGCAGGCCGGGGGAGCGGAGTTGACGCAAAACCTTCAGCCGCCCGGCGACGATGGCAGGGTTTATCCACTCACACCTCCGCCGCAGGTGTTCAACAACGAATCCTTAAGTCACTTCAACGCGTCGGCCGGCACCGCGGTTTATCGGGGCGACGCCCTGGGTGAGGAGTATCGGGGCAACCTCTTCGTGGGCGAAACGCTGCGAAATCTCGTTCATCGGCGCATGCTCGTTCCGAAAGGCGTCACTTACGAAGCGCGCCGTGCCGAGGAAGGCAAAGAATTCCTGGCGTCAACCGATCCCTGGTTTCATCCCGTCAACTTCGCGACCGGGCCGGACGGGGCGCTGTACGTTGTCGATTTCTATCGCCTGTACGTCGAGCATCCGGACTTCGTGCCGCTGGAGATGCGAACCAAAGTCGATTGGCGGAAGGGAGCCGAGCACGGTCGCATCTGGAGACTTCGGCGGAAGGACAAATCCCCGGCGCCGATCCGGCCGCAGTTGAGCCGCGCCAAATCGCGCGAGTTGCTGCCATACCTGGGCGACGAAAACGCCTGGTGGCGCGGCACCGCGCAGCGGCTGTTGCTCGAGCGGCAGGACACATCGGTTGTCGGCGCATTGGAAAAGCTCGCGCGCAAATCAACGTCGCCACTCGGACGGCTGCATGCGCTCTACACACTCGACGGGCTGCGCGCGCTGAGGCCGGAAATCGTTTTGGAAGCGTTGCGCGATTCCGACGCGCGCGTTCGCGAACACGCGATCCGTCTCAGTGAACTCTTTCTCGCGGGCCTCAATGGCGCAGCGTCGGACCGCCCGTCCGACCACGGGGGCCGCGACACGGCGTCCCCGCCCCTGTCCAGGCTCGATGGAGTCTCGCGGCGCGCGGTCGAAAGGATGAAGTCAGGGTTATTCTCGCTAAGCGGGGACCCCGACGAACGAATCCGCTTTCAGCTTGCCCTGACGCTCGGCGCAATGGAGTCCGGTGACGCGATCGCGCTGTTGGGAAGACTCGCCGAAGGTTCGCGACTGGACCATTGGCAGGCCCTGGCCATTCTGAGCAGCGTTGGCTCGCGGCCGGCGGCCCTGTTCGTCGAACTGATACGGTCTGGCAACCCGCGCTGGGAAACTTTGTCGAGTGATGACGATGTCCGGTTCCTGGAAGCGCTGGGAGCGGTAATCGGGGCGAGCGCGGAAGAGGACAACCGTGCGTTGTTATACCAAATGACGCTGATGGGTTATGAGACGACGAACCGATTATACCGACTGCCATTGTTGGCCGGCGCGGCCGGAGGAATGGGACGAACGGGGCGGTCGCTGAATCAGTTTATCAGGAACCCGCCTGAACCAGCGCGCTATCAGGCGGGCTCGGTGGATTCCTTGATAAAACTTGCCAACGAAACCGCGCGGTCAAATGAAGCTCCGCTTCGATTCCGTTTGCCGGCCATCCGGATTCTGGCAAACCTCGAGACAACCGTTGGTGGCAAGGTGTTGTTGGAATTGTTGCTGCCTGGACTGTCCCACGAGGTCGAATCAGCGGCCGTCGCCGCCGTGGCGGAGCTGAACGACCCGATCCTTGCGCGCGGCGCGTTCGCGAGCTGGACCCGGCGTTCCCGCTCAGTCCGTCAGCAAGTGGTCGGCTCGGCGGCGCGCTCCCCGGCCATCGCCGCGGCCCTGCTGGAAGCATTGGACCAGGGAGAGGTCGCGCGGATTGAAGTGGATGCCTCCACTCGCCAGTCTTTGCTGAAGGCGCACGATGCCGGACTCAGGCAGCGTGCCGAAGCATGGTTTGGGAACCCGGCTGTGACCGATCGCGCCGAAGTCCTCCGGCAGTTCCTGCCTTGCTTGCAATTGGAAGGCGACCGGGGTCGCGGCGCCATCATTTTCGCCAGGACCTGTCTGATGTGTCACGCGATGCAGGGACGCGGGAACGCGGTCGGCCCCAATATCTACAGCGTTGCCAGCCAGCCAAAAGAGACGCTGCTCGCCAGCATTCTCGATCCCAGCCGCCAGGTCACACCGGACTATCTCAGCTACGCCGTCACGACCGCCGACGGCGAAACGCTAACGGGTTTGATCGTTTCGGAATCAGCGACCACCGTCACGTTGCGGCGGCAAAACGTTCCGGATGCCACGCTTCAGCGCAATCGCATCAAAGAGATTAATGCGGAGGGCAAATCGCTCATGCCGGACGGACTCGAAGAGGGCTTGACGCCACAGGACATCGCCGATTTGCTGACGTTCGTGCGACAGCCCGAGGCGACGCTGTTGCCGAAGGAAAATGAAAACGCATCGAAAACAAACCCCGCGCAATAATCCGACTGCCGGATCCGGCGCTATGCTCACCCGCCGCGATCTGCTCAAAGGCGCGTTGGGTCTGGGCACCCTGGCCGCGCTCTCGAGTTGCGCTTACGTCGAGAAGGACTCCGGCGGCGTCACCCGGAAATCCGCTTCCGCTCAACGCAACTTGATCCGCCGCGAAAACGAAAAACCCGCCTCGCGTGACTGGTTGCTGACGCACACGCGCATCGATCCGAAGACGAAGTATCGCTGCCCGGAGATCGAGGGCTATTGTTCACGCACGAGCGTTCGCGCCGGCGAGCCCATCAGTTTTCACGTCAGCACCAATCCGCCGTCACCGTTCACGCTCGACATTTATCGCATGGGCTACTACGGCGGCGCGGGTGGGAGATTGATGCATTCCTACGAACCCTTCAAAGGGGCCAGGCAACCCGATCCGCCCGTGGGCGAAAAACGCTTGCGCAATTGCCGCTGGGAGCCGTGCGCGACGATCAAGATTCCGCGCGACTGGCTCAGCGGCGTTTACCTCGGCAAACTCACGGCCGAGCGCGACGGTTTGCAAAGCTACGTCATCTTCGTCGTCCGGGACGACCGCCCGGCTGATTTCATCTTCCAATGTTCGGACACGACCTGGCAGGCTTACAATCGCTGGCCCAGCCAGTTCGCGCTCTACGACGACGGCAAGGACCCGTGGTACTGGGGGCCGAATGTGCAAGTCAGCTTCAACCGCCCTTATGGTAAATACTGCCAGATTCTCGACGCTCCGCTCTCGACCGGTTCCGGCGAATGGTTTCTCTGGGAGTTTCCGCTCGCCTACTGGCTGGAATCGCGCGGCTACGACGTGACCTACATCTCAAACCTCGACACGCATGCGGATCCAAAGGGATTGCTGCGGGCGAAAGGTTTTCTCTCCGTCGGTCACGACGAATATTATTCCGCCGAAATGTTCCGTCACCTGAAAGCCGCGATTGACGCCGGCCTGAACGTGGCCTTCCTTTCCGGCAACACCTGCTGCGGGCGCATTCTTCTCTCGCCCGAGTCGCACGGCGTTCCGCATCGCGCTTTCGAGCGCGTCGGCGTTTTCGGTCCGCCAGGGGGCACGCGCGACTTCGTCGCGATGAAGTCGCTGCCGCACGAGCGTCCTTATGCCAACGAACTCATCGGCGCGCACAGCACCGGCCCGGTCACCGGCGGCGCAGACTGGATTTGCGTGAATCCGGACCATTGGCTGTTCGAAGGCACCGGCATGAAGACGGGCGACGGCATTCCCGGTTTGGTGGGCTGGGAGTGGCATGGAGACCCGGCGCCGCTTCCAGGGTTGGAAGTTGTCGCCACCGGTCCGACACAGGACGCGCCGGGCAAACCGAACGGCGGCGTTTACACCGCGACGATCTATCCCGGCCCGAAAGGCAACTTCGTCTTCAACGCGGCCACCTGCTGGTGGGCCGACGGGATATCCGAACCGCCGGGCTACGTGCGGCCTTCGGTTTACACATCGCCAGGAGGGCCGGACCCGCGCGCGCAGCGCATCACCACGAACCTGCTCGACCAGATGCGGAGGAAGTGAGACGGCGGGGATGGAATGCGACGACATTGCGTCGACCAGAGGGGTCGGTCAATAGTATTGACAAGTCTTTGGCCGGCGGGCAGCGAGGCGGCCAGGAAGCGTTGCAGGAGGAACTGTTGGCGCAGGTGTCGGCCAAGTCGGGGGCCCGGCAATCTGGAGAGGAACTGCGGGAATCGGCCGCGGCGAAAGCCGAACGGTTGCGGCGGGAGACAACGGAGACGATGGAGTGGATTGCCGAACGGTTAAGGATGGAACCAAGACGCATCTGGCGCATTTCTTGTACTGGGCGCAACGACGAAGTCTTAAAAAAGCATGATACTATTGACTGACCCCTCTGTCGTCGTCATTGGCAGCGCGAACACCGACTTGGTGATTCGCGTGCCGCGACTGCCGCGCCCGGGTGAAACGGTCAGCGGCGGACCGTTTCAGATCGTCGCCGGCGGCAAAGGCGCGAACCAGGCCGTGGCGGCGGCGAGAGCGGGCGCGCAGACCACGTTTATCGGGAACATTGGCCGGGATGATTTCGGCGACGCCGCGCTGGAAGGATTGCGCCGCGAGGGCATCGACACGCAACACGTCGTGCGCAGCCGGACTGCGTCCAGCGGAGTGGCGCTGATCCTGGTGGAGACGGGCGGCGAAAACCTCATCGGCGTCGCGCGCGGTTCGAATGATGAACTGGCGCCGCGGCACATCGACGCCGCGCGGGCCGCGATCCGGGCCGCACGCTGTCTCCTGGTGCAACTGGAAATCCCGCTGCCAACGGTTTGCCGGGCGATCGAGTTGGCGACCCGGCACAACGTTCCGGTCCTCTTAAACCCGGCGCCCGTCCGGCGCGTGCCGATCCGCCTGCTGCGCCAGGCCACGTTTCTGACGCCCAATGAAAGCGAACTGGCTGCCCTGGTCGGGCTGCCGACGGGTGGAAAGTCGCAAGTCCAAACCGCGGCGCGCCGGTTGCACCAACTCGGCGTGAACCACGTATTGGCGACCTGCGGCGTCCGGGGTGTCTGCTGGTGCAGCGCAGCCGGCCCGCGCTGGTTCCCGGCGCCGAAGGTCAAAGCGGTTGACGCCGTCGGCGCCGGCGATTGTTTTTCCGGCGCCCTCGCCGCCGCCCTGGCAGAGGACAAACCCATCGAAGCGGCGATCCAGTTCGCCGTCGCTGCCGCCGCCATTTCCGTGACGCGCGCCGGCGCGCAACCGTCCCTGCCGATGCGGCGGGAAATCATCGGATGCACCTTTCGGGGGGCTTCCTGACGCTTCGATGCGCCAGAGGATATCCCCTTGTGGCGGCTTTGGCTTCGCCTGTGATGAACTGGAGTTATTGCGGGACGAGGCAGGAATTGCTATTGTTCCGTGATGAATCCGGCGATCATTGGTCAAACCTGTCGGGCATCCACCACGATGAAGACCGCTTTGCGCACGCAAACCGAAGCCGCGAAAGACTCTGCGCCTCGAGTGTTGGAGGACTTGATTCACCAGGCCGAGGGAGCCAACGCCAGTGACATTCATTTGCACATGGTGGGCAAAACGGCGGAGATCGTCTTTCGGCTCGACGGGATGATGACCCCCGCGATGGAGCTGCCGGAGCCGGTCGCGGAACGGGTGTTTGGCCGCATCAAATTCCTCGCCCGTCTGAAGACGTATCAGGAGGCGTTGCCACAGGATGGCCGCATTGACAAGTCGCAGACCGGCGCGCAAAAAGACATTCGCGTGGCCACGTATCCGACGGTGACCGGCGAAAAGATCGTGTTGCGATTGTTCACGCAGTCGAAGGCCCGTGGCTTGCGCGAACTGGAATTGCCGGAGGAAGTTTGCGCGGAATTGGAACGTTTTCTGCGCGGCAACTCCGGCCTGCTGCTGCTGACCGGTCCGGCCGGCAGCGGAAAAACGACAACGATTTACGCCTGCCTGCGTCACCTGGCGGCTCTGGGCGCACGTCACATCATCACGGTAGAGGACCCGGTCGAGCAAATCATTCCCGGCGTTATGCAAACGGAGGTGAACGAAGCGCGGGGGCTTGATTTCGCTTGCGCCGCGCGTCATTTGTTGCGCCAGGACCCCCAGGTGCTGGTCGTCGGTGAAATCCGCGATGAGGAAACGGCCAACCTCGCCGTGCGCGCCGGGTTGACGGGGCATCTGGTGATTTCGACGCTCCATGCCGGATCCTGCAAAGGCGTGTTCGAACGGTTGCTGGTGATGTGCCGCGATCATTACCCCGTCTGGTCGGCCGTCGAACTGGTGTTGAACCAGCGGTTGATCCGCCGTTTGTGCAGCGCCTGCAACGGCGCCGGATGCGCCGATTGTTTTCAAACCGGTTATCGCGGCCGAACCCCGGCGGTGGAGTGGGTCCGGGTAAACGATGGATTGAGAAAAAACGGCTGCGACCAGGGGCTGGCCGCCATCCAGCCGGGGCAATCCTTGGAGGCCGCGGCCCGCCGACTCTTGCAGCAGGGCGTGACCAACCAGGCAGAAATCAATCGAGTGTTTAATCCGTGAAATGCGAAGAACTGGCCTTTGTGAATCAGCAACTGGCTGGAATGCTGAAATCCGGCATTCCGCTCGAAGGCGCGCTGTGGCAATTGTGCGCGAACATGCGCCGCGGCCGATTTCGCGGCGAACTCGAAGCGCTGGAAGCGGACCTTGCCAAAGGGGTCTCGCTCCAGGACGCTCTGGCTGCGCGCAAGCTGCCGGAGTTTTACCTGAAGATGGTTGAACTGGGCGCGCAGTCGAACGACCTGCCCGGCGTGTTGACACTGGTGGCCGACTATTATCAACGGGCACATCTCGGCTGGACGCGGCTGAAAGGGCTGATGGTGTACCCCGCGATTGTGTTGCTGGCAGCGCTCGGTCTGGCGGCATTCGTCGCGGTGACCTGCTCCACACTCCTGAGCGGCGGCGCCGGATTGTTTGGAGACGTTCTCGAAGGCCGTTCGGCCGCCGGATCGATGGTGCAGAGCCTGCTTTTCGCCATCTGGCTGCCTCCGGCTGGGTTGCTGCTCGTCAGCGTTGCGGCGGCAATCGTTTTTATCGTCCCCGCGCTCCGCCGTTGGCTGCGCTGGTGGATGCCGGGATTCAGGGAAAACTCGCTCACGAACTTCGCTTCCACCATGAACCTGATGTTGAGCAGCGGCAGTCATCTTGGCGAAGCGCTGGAATTGGCCGGGCGCCTCGAAGCCGGGACGCCCGCCGGCGCGGAATTATTGCGGTGGAAAAGCCGATTGGCCGATGGAAACGCAAAGATCGCCGCCATGGCGAAGGACTCCAAAATTTTTCCGCCGTTGTTCGTCTGGCTGCTGGCGCAGGGCGGCGAGGATCTTGCGGCCGGATTCAGAAGAGCGTCGGAAATTTATTCGGCCCGCGCGATGTACCGAGTCGAACTCCTTCTTTACGTCGCGCTGCCCGTGTCCATGCTGGTGTTGGGAACGATGATCCTGGGGCAGTTCCTTCCGCTGTTCAGGGTGCTCACATTTGTCATCGACACGCTTGGCGATATGGGAGGTTGATGGCCATGTTCGAGTTTCAATTGAGACTTTTGATCTGGCTGATTTTGTGGCTGGCGCCCGTGGCGTTCGTAACCTGTACCGCGAGCTACCTCCTCAGCCTCCCGATGCGGCGACAGGAACGGGCCCGGTTTTTTCTCGACCTGCTGGAGCAAGGACTGAAGGAAGGCCGCACACCTGAGCAGACCCTCGTTTCCGTCTCCCAAAGCCGCGACGGGTCCTTGGGCCCGCGGTTTCATCTATTGGCGGCCTATTTGGAAACCGGATTGCGCCTCAGCCAGGCGATCGACAAAGTGCCGCGCCTGCTGCCGCCCCAAATCAACGCGATGCTTAAATCCGGCGAAGAGATCGGCGACGTCCTCAAAGTGCTTCCGGCTTGCCGCCAGTTGCTCAAGGACGGCCTGTCTCAGACGCGCGGAGCCATGAACTATGTGATCCTGGTCGCGCTGGCATTAACACCCGCAGCACCGGCGGTTTTCCATGTGCTGGCCACGTTTGTGTTTCCGAAGTTCCTCGTGATCATGCGCGAGATGGAGGTCACCCCACCCGCGTTCACCACGTTCATCGTGCACCGGGCGAACCTGCTGGCTTCGATAATGTCCGCCGGGGCAGTGGTGATTTACGTCGCGGCCATCGGCTATATCGGAGGGCCGCGCCTGGCAGGATGGCTGCAGTCCGGGTTGTTGCCGGTTGGCGACTGGCTCGCGCACCAGCTGCCGTGGCGGCGGAAGAGGATGCAACGCGACTTTGCGGCGCTGCTCGGCATTTTGCTCGACGCCGCCGTGCCGGAAGAACGCGCTGTCCTGCTCGCGGCTGAAGCGACGGCCAACGTGTGCTTCAAGCGGCGAGCCGCGCGCGCGCTGGCCGATCTGCGCGCCGGGTTCAAACTGCCGGAGGCCCTGCGGCGTCTGGACGAAACGGGCGAGTTTCATTGGCGCTTGAACAACGCCAGCCGCTCGCCGAACGGATTTCGCGCGGCGCTGAACGGCTGGCTCGAGGCGCTCGACGCCAGGGCCTTTCAACAGCAGCAAACCGCCGCGCAAGTCATCACCACGGCCGTTGTGTTGGTCAACGGCACATTGGTCGGTTCGCTGGCGATCGGAACGTTTCAAGCGCTCATCGCCATCGTCAACACAGGAGTCATGTGGTAACCAATCGAAAACCGATCGACCATCCAAAACCAAACCGGGGCTTCCTCACGACGGAGTTGGTGGTCGCCATGGCTATCCTCATCGTGGCGATGTTTCCATTGAGTTACGGCTTCCTGCGTGAGCGGCAACTGGCCCGCGCCTGCTACCATCGCGCCGTGGCGATGGAGATTGTCGATGGAGAAATGGAAGTGTTGCTGGCAGGCGACGGGCGGACGTTCGGCGAAGGCTCGCGCTCCTATCCCGTGCGTGCGGAGTCGGCGAGGAACCTGCCGCCCGGACGTTTTGTGCTCACGCGCGAAGGAAAACGGCTGCGCCTGGAATGGCTGCCGGACAAACGAGGCAGCGGCGGGCGCGTGTCACGGGAGGCGACGCTGCCATGAAATCAACGAGGTTTGTTTCAAAGCGAAGCGCCCCGGCGTTCATGCTCGCGGAATGTCTGGTCTATCTGGCAGTCTCGACCGTCCTGCTCGGACTCGCGTTCGCCGCGTTCTACCGGGTTATGGACACTGAGAAGGGCTTGAGAAAAAACGCGGCGGACATCACCCGCGCCTTGCAGGCCGGAGAACGTTGGCGGGAAGATATTCGTCAGGCGACCAGCCCCCTCAAAGTCGTGAGCGCTGAAGGCACGGTCGAACAGGCGCTCCGCATTCCGCAACAGAATGGCGAGGTGGTTTACTTTTTCACCGGAACGAACGTGCTGCGGCGCGCGGGTCCGGATGCGCCCTGGACCGAAAGACTTCCCAGTGTGAAGGTGTCCAAAATGAACCGCGACACGCGCGAACGAATCATGGCGTGGCGCTGGGAGGTGGAATTGAAGGCCGGCAAAAAGAAACCCCTTGTTCGACCGCTGTTCACTTTTGTGGCAGTGTCGCCAACTCAGGCGGAACCATGAAGCTATCTCTGCGTCAAGCCTGCGCGTCCAACCCGGCGACGCCGGCGCGCCGGCCGGCGGTCCGCCCGCGAAATTCGCGCGGTTCGGAAGGCGGCTTTGCTGTTCTCGTCGTTCTTATTCTGCTGGTTATCATGGCATCATTGGCGATCGGGACCACTGTCACTCTCAACCAACTGCAACAGGAATTGAAACTCGTCGAACGCCGGCAGCAGCATCGCTACGCAACGATGAACAACACGAACGCGCCCGCCGACACGAAGTCCAAAACACTGCCGCAACGAACCGGAAGCTGATCGGACTGGGGCTGGCAATGTTGGCCATCCGATTGCACTTCAAAACGTGGGCTGCCAGCGGCGGAGAATGGAACCCGGCCGGGCGCTATTTGTTGGCCGGCTATTGTCTCGCCTGGCTGAGCATTCTGCTGACATTGGGGGCGGTCGCCTCGTTCGCGGTCTTCCTGATCCGGCACTTTGATTATCAGTAACGACCGCTGAAAGCGCGGCCATGAATTTCCTGCCGATAGTGACTCGGGAGCTTCGGCTCAGGGCCCGAAGGCCGCGAACCTACTACAGCCGGTGTGCAATGGCCGTGGTCGCGACGCTCATGTCTCTGGGCGTTATCACGCTGAGCTTCAGCGCCGGACACAATCCCACGCAGATCGGCCAGGACCTCTACCGGGCGTTTTCAGCGGTCGCTTTCGCGTTCAGTTTGCTGGCCGGCCTCGCTGTTACTTCGGATTCTCTAAGCGAAGAAAAGCGGGAGGGGACCCTCGGGCTGCTTTTTTTGACCGACCTCAAAGGATACGATGTCGTGCTGGGCAAACTGGCAGCGACGTCGCTGCCGTCGTTCTATGCGTTGTTGGCCGCGATACCCATTCTGGCGCTTCCTTTTTTCTTGGGCGGCGTGTCATCGGGCGAATTCTGGCGGATGACCGCCGTGCTGTTCACGACCCTGCTGTTTTCGCTTTCATCCGGTCTGTTCGTGTCGGCCATAAGCCGCGATGGGCGCCGGGCGTTCGTCGCTACCGCCGCGGCGGTTTCTATCCTGACGGTCGCTCCTTTGCTCCCGGCGTACCACGTCATGGGACCTCAGGGCGTTTTGGCGGTTGTTTTGGCCAGCCTGCCGAGTCCGGGGCCGCTGTTTATCGGCGTCCCCGACAGCAAATGCCTGGCCCCGCAGTTTTGGCGGACCTTGTTCAGCTTGCATCTGTTCAGTGTTTTCGTGCTGGCCTTGGCGAGCGCGCTCCTGCCGCGCCTCTGGCAGGAGCGCGGCGTACGGATTGGCCGACGCCGGTCACCGCGAGAGTGGATATGCCGTTGGGAGCCATCGGTTCGTTCTCGCGCCCGACAGCGTCGCAGGCTCGAAATCAATCCGATGCTTTGGCTGGCGGAGCGGACGGCGCTGAACCCCTGGGCGACGCACGCTTTCTGGACGCTGACTTTTGCGATGTGGGCCGTCGGTTTTGTTGCGCTCCGCAGCCGCTCAACGCCGCCGCAAGTTGTGTTTGGCGCAGTCTATGTTCTGCACGTGACCGTGAAATGCTGGGTGGCATGGGAGGCCAGTCGGCGTTTCGCGGAAGACAAACGCAGCGGGGCGCTGGAGTTATTGCTGACGACGCCGATCGACGAGCGCGCCGTTCTCGTCGGCTGGTTGCTGGGTTTGAAGCGCCGCTTTCTGGCACCTGTCACCGTGTTGTTCATGCTGGATATGCACCTCTGGTGGAGCAGCGACAGCGGCCAATGGTTGTTGGCCATGGTGGCGGCAGTCGGGTTGTTTGTTGCGGACACCTACACGCTCTGCTGGGTGGGATTATGGCAGGGACTGAACGCGAGGAATTCCATCCGCGCATTTCTGGCCACGATTGGCCGCGTGTTGGTTTTTCCCTGGTTTGCGTTTCTCGCTGTTTTCGGCGTCTGGGGCCTGCTCTTCCCAGGGAGCCGCTTTCTATCCGCGCCGGAGTGGTTGGCGGTGATTTGGTTTTTGGCAAGCTACGCCCTCGACGTCGGTTTCTGCGCCTGGGCCATCAACAAGCTCAGCGATGATTTCCGCGCGACCGCCGAGAGCCATTTTGAACCGGTAAGTTTCGTTCCGCCGCGACTCCCGCTCAAGCCGGTTTCCTCCTGGTCATTCGAGTCTCTAAAGTGATCCGGGGGGGTTGTCGGTAGCGGAAGGCGTCTTTGCGCCAGTCCCTTTTCCTTTTGCCTTTTGCACTGCGGCCCGGTAAGCAAACCGGGTGACTCGCGCGGATTCCAGCCTGTTACTGCTGATACCCGCTTACAATGAAGAGAAGCGGATCGAGCCGACGCTGCGGAGTTACGCGGAGTTTTTCGCCCAGCATTACCGCGGCAAGTTCCAACTGGTGGTGGTGCTCAACGGTTGCCGCGACGACACCCTCGGCGTCGTGAACCGCCTGGCCAGGGAACATCCGGAAATCAGCGCGCTGAACTTCCCCGATCCCATCGGCAAAGGTGGCGCGCTCATCGAAGGCCTGAAACTGGCGCCCTCCGCGGACTTGATCGGCTATGTGGACGCCGACGGCGCGACTGGACCGAAGGCCTTTTTCGAACTGGTGCGGCTGACTGCGCAGGCCGATTGTGTCATCGGCTCGCGCTGGCTGCCCGGCGCAGTGCTGCATCAAAGCCAGCCCTGGACGAGAAGGTTTTTCAGCCGCGTGTTTCACGCCATCGTGCGGGCGCTTTTCTGGAGGAAATTGGATTTCGCCGACACGCAATGCCCTGCCAAAGTGATGCGCCGCGGGGCCATCGAAAGAATCCATTCGGCGCTGCGCATCGCCGACCTGTCGTTTGACGTGAATCTGCTCTACGCATTGAAACGGGAAGGATTCCGAGTTCTGGAAGTGCCCACGGAATGGACCGACAAACTCGGTTCCAAAGTGACTCAATCGCTCTTGCGCTCCTCGCTGGTGATGTTCCTGTCCGTGGTGCGGCTGCGTTTGATTTACACGCCTCTCTATCGCTGGCTACGCCCGCTGCGGCCGCTGGAGATCTGGATTTATCAGAAACTCAAGCAGCCCGCGCCCCGGCGCGGCCCGCCCCTGCGGAATCCAAAGTCGAAAGACGAAGACTCCGAGCGCGGAACGCCGTAGCGGTTCAGTTCCCCCGGTCTCCGGGTTCTTGAGCTTCCCGGCTCGAACTCGCGGCCCGGAGCTTCTCGCGCCAGGTGAAAAGCGCGGTCACACCGAGGAAGACCAGGCTGAAAATTCCCAGGGTTTGCACGACCGTCCGAAAGGCCGCCATCACTTCCATCCGCAACAGATGCGCCTTCAGCATTCCCAGAGCGGCGCCGTAGCCGACGGCCACCAGCGACGCCCAGGGCACGACGGCGAATCGCTCGCGGGCGAGCAGATTGCAAAACAGGACGTTGGCAAGGATCAGCGGCACCAGGCACCAGGCAAACCACGGCACCAGCGGTGTCGCCCTCCAGTATTCCGGATGCTTGAAAAAGATGATCCGCACCGGCAGCCAGGGCAGAATGGTGCAACCGAGCGCCGCGAGTCCACAGAGCAGCGCGGTGGCGCTGAGCGCGTGTCGCATCGCCCGGGTGTCCTGGGTCAGCGCCGCGCTGCGCACCACCTTGGGAAACATCACCGACGACAGCGGACCGGCAAACGTGAAGAGGGCCAGGCCGACCATCGCCGCCGGCGCATAAAACGGCGTTTGGTCTTTTGAAAAGACACCCTGCACGTACACCACATCCGCGTTGCTCATGAACTGGACGCTGCCGAATCCCAGGGTCAACGGCACCGCCCGGCGCAACCAGGGTTTCCACTCCATACGCTCGCCGGGCAGCGCCATCAGGTGGCGGAGCAGCCACGCGCCTATCGTCAATGAAACGCCCTGGCCGATCAACGCGCCGCTCATCCCGCCCGCCGCCTGTCCGCCACACCACAGAATCACCAGAATCGCCAGAAACCGTCCCACCCCGTCCACAATCAAGACCCAACCCAACCCGAGAAAATTCTGTTGCCCTTGAAGCGCGCCCCTCACGATGGGCGACCAGAGCGAGGCGAGACCGATGAACACGGTGACCCAAAGCGCGGCCGGGTTGGCGATCTTGAGCAGCGCAATCCAGTGCCGTTGTCCGAGGAAGGCGACCAGCGCCATCATCAGCCAGATGAGAAATGTCGCCTGCACGGCAGCGCGCAGCGTGTGCGCGAGCTGCCGGTGGTGGGCATCGGTGACGGCCGCGGCGGTCTGTTGCGCGAAGATGATCTGCAGTCCCACCGAAGGAATGCTCATCAAAAGAAAAATGCGCAGCAGCGCGAACCAGATGCTGTATTCGGCCGGCTGCATCCAACTGTTGGCCGCGATCTGGGTGGCCATCATGAAGACTCCGCCGGAGGCCGTGGCGATCACCAGCCAGCCGCTCTGGCGGAAAAAGGTGGTCTTGGATTCCATGATGGTCAGAGGCCCTTCACTCTCTCCAGGAAGACACTGCCGGAGGCCGGACGCTCCGGACGCTCCAATTTCGTGAACAGGCCGCGCCAGAATCCAAGGCCGTAAAACAGATGACTCAGGACGACCAGCGGAAGCGCGCAGATTCTGAAAACCGCCGGGCCGTTTAAAACGGTCCCCTGCCCCATCAACGCCAGCCCGTAACCAAGCCAAGGCCACAAACACCACGCGGGAAGCAGCGGCGTCAGCACCAGGTAAAGGCAGAACAGTGGCGGGACAAAATTAAGCGCGGAACCCGGAGTGGGATGCAATCGGAACTGTTCCGCCCGGCCCCGGCCGTAAGTTATCAGCATGTTCACAAATGCCCGCAAGCTGCGGCGTGGCCGCCGATGGACGATCATTTCCGGATCATACAAGAGCCGGCCGCCTTGCGACTGCACCGCGTCCATCAA
>WNGA01010064.1_pt1 | contig 17890 bp, 17 predicted proteins | sample 5400061 | NCBI WGS metagenome assembly WNGA01 (sample SAMN13153366, study PRJNA577476) | soil metagenome | isolation source: 100 cm soil or saprolite under grassland replicate 2 | place: USA:California | collected 2016-06-15 | reverse complement strand
CAGGAATCTACTGCAAACCTTCGTGTCCAGCCAGACACCCTCACATTGAACAGGTTGTATTCTTCTCTGGACCCGGCGAGGCAGAACAGTCCGGATTCCGAGCTTGCAAACGATGCCGCCCTAGAGCGCAGAGGAGTTCACAAAGAACAGAACTGGTCCAACGGGTCTCCGAATTCATAGAACACCACCTAGACGAGAAACTGACTCTCGCCAACCTCAGTCGAGAGGCAAGTCTAAGCCCATTCCATTTCCAGAGGACCTTCAAGAGAATCCTCGGAATCTCCCCCCGCCAGTACATAGAAGCCCGACGCCTCGAGAAGGTCAGAAAATCCCTGAGACGTGGCGAGACCGTGACCGACGCCCTCTACGGAGCCGGCTTCACTTCCAGGGGTAGACTCTACGAAAAGTCTCCGGCCCAGCTCGGAGTCAACCCGGGCACATTCCGAAGAGGCGGTGAAGGACTGTCGATACACTATACGATCATAGACTCTCCAATAGGACGCCTACTGCTAGGAGCAACCGGGACGGGAATATGCGCCGTCTGCATTGGTGCCTCAGACGAGGCTGTCGAAGCCGCGCTGAAGGAGGACTACTATGCCGCGGATCTATACAGAAACGATCGTCAGATGAAGCGGTGGGCCGAGGAATTCGCAAAGTACTTTGACGGCAGAGAGTTCCCGGCGGACTTGCCAATAGACGTACAGGCAACGGCCTTTCAATGGAGAGTCTGGAAACAGATCCAGGCCATACCATACGGCAAGACCTCCACCTATAGCGAGATCGCCGAGACGCTTGGCAAACCCCGGGCAGTTCGGGCAGTTGCCAACGCATGCGCAAGCAACCATGTCGCAATCCTGATCCCGTGCCATAGAGTCGTTGGAAAGAAAGCCGACCTCCGAGGCTATAGATGGGGAGTCAGGAGAAAACAAACACTGCTTTCCCTAGAAGGACATCGCTGAGACTGACCTCAATACTCTACAATCTACGAGAGGGCACCTGTCAAGCTGTTCCGGGGCTTAGTGTTACCATTCACGGTTACCAAACCCGTTACCATCCAAGAAATCTCAAAAGCGTTGATCCTCGCGACACGAGAGTGCGATCTTGAAAGATCTAGCATAGAGAACTTCTCCTCAAAAGAGAAGACTATCAATTTCAATCCCGAGTAGGCGTAATAGGACACTTTCGCCGAACAGTCGGGAGGCGGCCAGCCAACTTCGCTCCCAGCCCAGCCGGCAACTCACACTTATCACGCGGCAACTATCTTCGGGCTCGATGGAGCCAGTCTGCTTGCCCAACCCGAACACTACTCTACGAAAGGCGGTGACAACCCGCTATGCGGTAGCCTTGTACATGAGCTCGGTCCTAGGCTCAGGAATCCTCGTCCTTCCCGGACTGGCCGCCCAGATAGCAGGACCCGCATCACTGATCGCCTGGGTCGGACTCTCGCTCGCGAGCTATCCCCTCGCCTACACTTTTGCCAGTTCATATGGTACATCTCCGGAGCACCCGTGGTCACTGTCATCGCAGCCTCCTACCTTGCCTACGCTGTACCGATGAGCCGAACTCTCATCTACATGATCGCCGGGAGCATCATGCTAGCAGCGTTTCTCATCAACTATCGCGGGATAATCGTCAGCAGCAGAGTCCAGCTGGCAGTCATCACCGCTATCGTCGGACTGCTCGTCACTGCAGTAATAGCATCAGCACCATCCGTCAACAGTTCCAACTTCTCCCCCTTCTTTCCCCAAGGGCTCTTACCGATCGGGGTCAGCGCCGCCCTCATCTTCTGGTCGTATCTGGGATACGAGAACGTTTCCAACGTGGCTGAGGAGTTCAAGAATCCCGAGAGAGACTTCCACCGAAGCATCCTCTACAGCGTAGCAATCATCAGCCTACTCTACACCTCCGTTGCAGTATCCGCCATCGGCACCCAGGCCTACAAAGCAGGTGGAAACATAGCACCCTTCGCCGTCATGCTATCCAACGCGCTAGGAACATATGGTGCGATCGGAACGGCAGTCCTCGCCATCGTCATAATTTTCGGCACAGTCAACGTCTACACAACAGGCATATCACGAGTCATCTACGCCTCCGCCAAGGAAGGAGGGCTTCCGAGATTCCTCGACAAGGTCCACGCCCGGACCCGGGTCCCGAACCGGACCCTAATGCTGCTACTGGGACTATCATGGCTCACGCTCGCCCTATTCTACTTCCTAAATGTGGACCTAGAGAGTGAGCTGTTGATTCCTAGCGGAGCGGCTATACTCGTATACGTTGTGGGATCAACGTCAGGCATCAGACTCTTGAAGGCCCGCGGCGTGAAGAGAACCTTTCCATGGATCTCGCTCCTGATCTCGATAATCATGATCCCTTTTGTTGGACTGTTGATCTTCATCAGTCTAGCATTCGCAGCCACTGGCTTCCTCTACAAGCGAGGCAAACCCGAGCCGAGTGAACACGCCTACGGACCCCGAATAGAATAATAACAATCGGTTCTCAGTCCTCATCATGGTCGTTGTAGTTTCAAACAGAATCCCCGTCAAAAAGGGCCACGAGGAAGAGTTCGAGCACCGATGGAAAAACCGAAAGTGGAGCATCGCTAACAGTCCAGGATTCATTCGGACCGAGGTCCTGCGACCAGTCAAAGGCGAGAATTACATCGTGGTCACGCACTGGCAGTCAATGAAGGAGTTCGAAGACTGGACAAACAGCGACGCGTTCATGGAATCCCATTCAAACGCGCCGCCACGCGAAGCCTTCTCCGGTCCCAGCCAATTGGAGATACACGAAGTAATAGCTGAACGATAGCTCGACCCTCGATCAGGATCTAACGGAACAACAGATCTACAGCCCCCTCTGGCGAGGTGCAGCCCGTGAAGACGGACTTCTGCGTGCTAGGCGGAGGCATAATGGGTCTCGCCACAGCCTGCACCCTCAGCGAGACGAGCGACTCCCAAGTCCTAGTCCTAGACCGACACGGAGTCGGAAATGAATATTCCAGCTCGAACGACGTAAACCGAGTCTTCCGCTACTCCTACGGAAGCGACCTGCTGTACACGACAATGGCCGTTGAGAGCCAGAAGCTGTGGAGAAAGCTGGAAAAAGAATCGGGACAAGAGCTTCTCCTCCCGACAGGCCTTCTGCTTCTCCAAGGCACAGACGAGAACGCCAACAGGTTCAACGAAGCCAGCTACAAAACGCTGTCGCACATGAAACTGGGAGCGGACAGACTTGACAAGGAAGACCTGAAGAAACGTTTTCCCCAGTTCAGATCTGAAGAAGCATTCTTCGACCCTCATGGCGGAGTCCTGTTAGCATCAAAGGCCCTTCTGGCACTCGAGTCTCTGGCCAAAGCTGCTGGTGTGAAGTTTCAACAAGGACAGGCTCGAGATATAGTCTTTGAAGAGCATCCTTACATTAAGATTGATACGCAAGAGAAGATTGAGTTTCGAAAACTCGTGGTCACTATTGGACCATGGTCCAATGGACTACTTAGAAATGGGCTCACCTCGATAAGACCGACGCGACAACAACTCGTCTACTTCAGGCCCCACGGAGGGCTAGGCCATTTCCGCCCAGACTCATGCCCAGTCTTCTTCACCGACAGACATTACGGTCTGCCGGCAGCAGGCATCGACGCAGTCAAATTGTCACCAAAAGAGTTGTCCGAGTCAGTAGACCCTGAGTCGGCCAAGAGATCGGTTGACGATGAGCAGATCATCGATTGTAGAGAGGCTTGCCGGAGGTTCGTCCCTGGCCTTGCGGATGGCGAAGTTGTTCAGACGAAAGTCTGTCTTTATGACATGACAGAAAACTCGGACTTCGTAATGGACAAAGACCCAGAGCGAACCAACGTGGTCTACGGGTACGGCTTCTCAGGACACGGATTCAAGTTTGCACCGCTGATAGGAAAGTTGCTTGCCGAGCTTACACAAGACGAGAAACCCGGCTTCAATCTGGAAAGATTCTCTATCCTCCCCGCCCGGAGAAGGACCCCGGCCCTAGGGGCTCACCTAGGCAAGGGCGAGTATAGTGGCCAGTAAGACAGCCACTGCCAGAGCCTCAACATGCATCCTCAGTGCCCTCCGTCGGTCGAGCTTCTTCCAATCCTCCGACCCGACTCTGTTCACAGTCTTAGACCGGTTGGATGCGAAGCCCATCGGTTCGTGGAAGTCATAGGTGCCACGGGCGGCGTGGAGTACACAAAACGACGTTGATCCTTCCAGAGCTGCCAGCATCCCAGCATACATTGGCAGAACGAGGGCAAGCCTGACTACCCAGACCACCTGGGTTAGGGCGGTTACTCCGAGAATTACCGATAGTGCGATAAGGACGGCTCCTGTGGAGAGCCGTATGGCCCTGCCCCGGCTACCAATGTTGCACTTTCCGGGGGTGTATTCGGGGGTCATTCCTGACCAGTTTTTACAGATAGTAACAAGCTTCATTTGGGCCCCATGGTATATAGATTGGCAGAGATGGCGGGCACCTCCACCGTTACCGAGGAAAAGGATCAACTCGCCCCAGCCCAGACCCCGCAGACCTACCCGGTCCAGGGACGAATGATGAGCGCGCGGAGGACCAGACCCCGGGACGAAGTGGGACACTACGTCTGTCCCAACTGTGGAAGCCCTAGCTTGGTAAGGGACGCAGAGACGGGCGAAGTCATATGCACCAATTGCGGCTTCGTACTGTCAGACCCGACAGAGCAGTATGCTGCACCAGTCCCGAGACGTACCGAAGAGGGTCTTCTAGAAAGCCAGTCCGGACCGCCTGGAAGATTCTCCGCCTTCGACAAGAACCTCTCCACGATCATCTCTCGCGCCCAAGCGTCTAACCGGAACATTAGCGCCGACGAGAGGCTCCAGCTCTGGCGGCTCCGGCGCACCCAGCTGCGTGCATCGGCCGGTTCGTCAATGGCGCGGAACCTCTCCCGAGCGATGAGCCAGCTTAGAGGACTCTCCGGTCGCCTAAACCTTCCCGAAGTTGTTACAGAAAGAGCTGCGCTGATGTACCGTCGAGCGCTCAACAAGGGTCTCGTCCGAGGACGACCCATAAATGGTATGGTGGCGGCGTCAACTTATGCTGCCTGCAGACTCACAGACGTACCGCGCTCGCTGAGCGAGATTGCAAAAGCGTCGGGTATGAGCCGGAAACTGCTCGCTCACTATTACAGAGCTCTTGTCCGCTCACTTGATGTGACCATGGCCATTGAGGATCCACTTAAGAGAGTGTCAAAGATCGCTTCGCGCGCCGGTGCTGACTCTCAGACTGAGATGCTGGCAGGGAAGATTCTGCGAGAAGCCATTCGACTAAGGGTTAACGTTGGAAAGGACCCTGATGGATTGGCAGCCGCCGCGCTGGACCTAGCAGCAAGAATTCGAGGCTCAATGGTCATGCAGCGAGACCTTGCGAAAGCTGCCGGCGTATCCGAAGTCACCATTCGAAGCCGCATGAGAGACCTCAAAACGGCCGCGAAGTCTCTAGGATTGCCCGACGTAGCATAAGGCTGTCACCCGCCGGGATTCGAACAGGTAACGCCACTCTAAACCCCCTTAGAACGAACGGTGCCTCCGCAAGGAGGGTATGAGGCCAGCCGCTGAAAATGCTGGCATAGGTTGTGCCTAGAGGCCGGAGACTACGCTACCATACATAGACGCCACTCTGGACTCCGCTGCGATCATAGCGGACGCCTTAATGATACTCTTTCTATCAAGAAACTCCCTATCATATTTTCAGTCATACAAGGACTACTTCGTCGCAATCTATCTCATATTTCTCGGGTTCCCGGTGGGAGACCTATTGCTCATGGCCTCCTCTTCGTCAGCATTGCAGAGGATCTCAATACAAGGAATCGTGACATCCGGGTCTCTCATCGCAATCATTTGGGGCTATGTTGCGACAAAACTGTACGTTTATCCTGAAACGTTCTCTCCAAAGAGGCTTATCTCAAGGCCGTTCCGTCCGATTTTTCTCGCCTACGCGCTATATCTACTGCCGATGATTTTTGCTCTCATCGACGGATGGGTAGATCCGCTCGCGATCACTTCGACCTCAATTCAGGCTACATATCCTTTCGACAATATCACGCTCCCTTCCTCGACGGTATCTGTCCTACTGGTAGGGATGGGATTGGGTGTAGTTGCCGTGTTCACATCCTACCCACTGGCCGTCCTCTCACGACGTCGGGCACTAGTAAAGGACCGAGAAGTTAGGCGGGCTCTGAGATTAATTGCGTCATCTTTTGGTGTGATAAGTCTTGCTTCGGCCCTTGGCTTCGGTCTCCTAGCTTTTGGGCAGAATGTTCTCGGACCCGCAAATTTTCTCTCAGTGATTCTGATCATAGTTGCGGTTCAAGCCTTCCGAAAACCGACCTTTCTGAAAACCTTCCTTGGCGTTGTCCCCTCGCTTCAGTCTTCGCCGGGGGCTTCCCATTATGATCAGATGCTACTGATTCATGGTCCTGGAGATGGAAAATTTGGTCCGATCGCCAAATACATCCTGGACGGGGTCAACCAGCGAGAACGAGTAATCTACTTTCATGATGGTGATGTTTCTGTCGTTTCGGAGGGCCTTTCCCGTCAAGGGGTAGATGTTACTAGACTTATGTTGAAGGGGGCTCTGAGGGTTCCTCCTTTAGGAAGTGCGTATCCGTCGAGAGGCGTGCTGGACGACACACCTCTCGAGGTTGTCCAAGAACTCGCTGCCGAGGCGAAGACTCTGGGCAACGAGGGGCTAAGAGTAATCCTAGATTATGATGACTTCATCATACGTCCTCTCCAAAAGTTTGTCAACCATTTAACCGACCCGAGATGGACGAGCCCGGACCATCATCTGCATGTGCTTATGGGATTCAACTCGACAACATTTCGGGGAGAAGAAGCGTCTCTAGCCGAACTCGAGAGAAAGATACGGACCCTTGATCTCTCAGAAGCACTTGACACCTTCTCAAGTACAGTCGGACTGTCCCACGACGAAATTTCAGGAAGGAAGTTGCTCCTAGAGTTTGACCCCCAAGGAGACTATGAGCGCGTCTTCAAGTCTCTGCTGGCGGAGACTGCTTCCAACTTTGAAAGGACAGTTGTCTTCACTAGGAAAGATAGCTTGATCTATTCACTTGTGGAAAGGCAACCAGCAGCGAAAATCTTCGTCATGACATCAAGAGTATCATATCCGAAGATGGAGAATGAGAACCTGTTTCTGCTGCCGACATATGACACTTCCTTACTTCTTGATGCGCTGAACAAGACCATTGAAGCCTATACAGGCTCAGACTTCACTATTATCTTCGACAACATCTCACACCTCGTGTTCACACTAGGGCCTGAGAGAACATACTCGCTCGTTCGACAGGCCCTCGAACTGATGATCTCAGACAAGATCACTGCGATCTTCTCGATGAACTCCAAAGCCCACGACCAGAAGATCATGTCGACGTTTGAAAACATGTTCGACCTAGAACTCGTATGTGAAGCGGGGAGGAGTGTTCCTGCGATCAGAAAGAAGATAACTGTTCCGGGCTAGTCTCACATTGAATTGTGTTGCACTTCGTTTCTGTATAGAACGTGACGATGTTTCGGGACGGTTCTACTCGCGCACACTATCGGAGTGATCTGCTGCCCTCGAACCTCTCGAGTAGCTCAGCAAGATAACCGGAGAAGCCTCTGATATTGAGACTCCGAACTTCTTTCTCATACTCAGCAACCCTTCTAATGTAGGTATACGCCTTGTTCTTGAATATCCATTCCAGCTTACTTAACCTCGGAAGGACGGCCTTATCCCCGAGTTCCTCCTTTCGAATCAAGCCCTTTCTCATCGCGAGAGAGATGATGGGACTAGAGACGTCACGCTCTACGAGTTCGCTCGGATAAGTCGTCAACAAGTTTGCTATATGGGCGATCTTTTGCGCGAGGCTAGCAACGGTTCTCATGGGCCCCAGCTCTTTCATATCAAACGCTGGTGAGCACATGAGGTCCATATCCATCGCGAGTTCAACTACACATCCGTACGATGAATAGAAGTTTGTTTCAACTGGATTCTCGATGCCCTCAGTGTTTGCTAGATAACTATACAGCATGGAAGAGAGAACTTGGCGAAGATCGAAATAGAAAATCCTCTCGAACTCGCCAAATCTAGGATATAGGGAAACGGAGGAAATGAGATCCTCCCACACCTTCCGCGCGACCTGAAGATAATCATTTGTTTCAACTGAAGTATCCTCGGCTTGCCATGGGATTTTGGTGAGCTGTTCAAGCATGGCGAAACTGCGCGTCGTGTAGTTATCTGCCAGATCGTCAGCTAGAATGTCGAAGATAGCAAGTTTGGTCTTGTCTTCACCAAGAACCTTTCTTCGGTCAAAACTCACGCTGGGCAGGGTTATCCAAGAGTACACATCGTGAATCCAAGCGAAGTACTCGATATTCCTGCGACCTACAGATTTGTATAGGTCGAGGACCTCCGTCAATTCTAGCCGTTCCCTGGATCGACTGAGGAGTCTGAGTTCCGCTGCAGTCCGTTCTGAACCATCATGCGTAGTTCTAGCTCGTTCTCCACCTTTTGAATCGTTGAGGATCTGGTGAGTTACTGACAATTAGCATCCTTTGTGTTTGCTTAGTTTCACCTGTGTCCTTACATTATAATGGTGGCCTACTTTTCTAGGGAAAAAAATTCTACGCGCCTTATATAGGCCGCATATTTGGTGCTAGTTGGCCCCTCAATAGCTATCGGGAATATACAAGAATCTTTCTAGGGAACTCAGCCTTTAGGCGAAGTGGTCTTTACTCGCCCAAAACTGATAGTTCTTCCTTAGTCCAAGAAACAAGAAGAGGGCCCCTACAGTCTGCATCACTCCCCCTACGGCCAACAGGCCCATAGGTGCGAGTGAATCGACGAGGAACATGACCACACCGACTCCAAAGAACAGCACTTAGCGATATGTACGTCCAAGCTCTAGCGGCTACGTTTCCCTTGAAGAGTTTCAGAGTCTTGAGACCATAGTAGACCAGCACCATGGTCAACGCCGTGCCGACGGTGTAGACGCTTAGAGAAGCAAAGTCCAAGGAGTCCCAGCTCATTTCCGCTTGAAACTCGTTATTTACAAGAATTGTTACCATCGAATTTCACACGGCCCGGGAGCGTGAGAAACTTGGAACCACGGAGTTGGTGCTTGAGGGTCAATTCGTTAAACTGCTGGGACCTCGGATTCTCGAGTGTCTCGGTCCCTGGTTGACGGGTTGTTAATTGGCTTCAACTCCTGAATTCTCCCTCCTCCTCAACCTCGGACTGGCAATATTCGCGGCTTTCGCGTTCAGCATCCTCTTCTCGAAGATCAAGCAACCCGTTGTTCTGGGTCAGCTGATCGCTGGAATCATCATCGGACCTTTCGGCCTAGGACTCGTCCAAGACCTAGGCGCGATCAGTCTTCTCGCCTCGCTCGGAATAGTGCTCCTCCTATTCACCGTCGGGCTGGAACTCGACCCGCTAGAGATACGAAAGATCGGACCAGACAGTTTCATACTGACCACCGTAGAACTGACGATCAGTTTTCTCTCAGTCTTCGGCGTGGCACTCCTAGCTGGTCTAACCAGCATCGAGGGGGTTTTCGTCGCTGCGGTCGTGGCGACGACGAGCACTGCGATAATGAGCAAGATACTGCTGGAATCGAAAAGTTTCCACGCTAAAGAGTCCCAGATGGTCATAACAGCCTCAGTCATCGAAGACTTCGCCACCGTCTTCATCCTCCTACTCCTCCCAGGCCTCGCAGCAGCCAGCAACCAAGTTCCACCCTCCGAACTCGCATTACTGATAGCGAAAGGCATTCTCCTAGTTGCAGTCATCTTCGGCTTCGGCTGGAGAGTTGCACCACTCATCATTGATCGTATGACTGAGGGGGATCAAGAGTACAAGGAGACAGCGTTCTTGCTTGCTCTTTCCTTCGGATTCGTTTTCGCTGTACTCTCGTCTTTCTTAGGTTTCTCTCCAGCCGTAGGCGCCTTTCTGATGGGATTGATGATTAGAGGAAAGCAGGCTGAGTTCGTACTAAGCAAGGTTGGTCCGATAAAGGACCTCTTCATAGTCCTCTTCTTCGTCTCTATGGGAACACTCATCAACATCGGAGCTGTCCTCACCCTTACTCTTCCTATACTCGCTGTTCTGACAACAGCGATCATTGGTAAGTTCTGGGGCTGCTGGACTGGAGCGAAACTATCCGCCGCGAAACGGCAAGCAACCAGAGTGGGCGTGTCAATGCTCCCCCGGGGAGAGTTCTCGTTCATAGTAGCGAGCGAAGGGACGGGTCTTGGTGTGGCGTCGCAGATACTCTTTCCCATCGCCGGGCTGACGACTCTGATCAGCTCGATACTATCGTCAATCGGGATGCGACTGATCAAGACGCGTACGATGAAAACTAACGCAATCACCCTCCCAGTAGAGAAGGTCGGGAAATCGGAGTAACGCAAGATGGTCGGAGAATCGAGAATACCTCCGGGAGTGAGCCTCCTATTGATAGGGTCGGGGCTCTACTGGATCCTATCTAGTCAGCTAATCTCATCCTTCACGGTTCTGACTCCAGGACTTTTTCAAGACAACACACTAGGCGGGTCGTTGATCACTGTCGTCGGAACAATATCCGCCGCTATGGGTCTCTCGATTGTCCGAGTAGACCTCGACGAGTTCCGCGGCCTCGTCGCACGGCGTGACGGATGGACCTTCACGATTCCACTCGCACTCGCCTCCAGCGACGCGTTTCTCACACTAGTCGTCCTCTCGACAAATTCCCAGATAGTCGAGTTGAATCCGTTCGTCTCATCTGCCATCGCGATAGGCTCAATCGCCGTGGTCCCCTTCATCCTCTCGTATCTAGCCCTCTCGCAAGGCCTCGGTCTCTTCATGTTGAGAGTCGGCGCGTACCTTTTCGGTCCTTCGAAGTCTTACAAGTATCTCCCGTTCGTTCTTATCTGTGGAGTAGCCGCGTTCGGTCCAGTTAGCAATCTAGTCTTGTCCCTTGACCCCAGCGCAGGCATGTCCGCATACTTTCTTGGCGCGATTGGTTGCTGTGCGGTCTCGATATTCTTGTTCACGCACATCGATGCGCGGAGAAGCAGCGTAGGTAAGGCTAAGTTTCAGTAGCCATTACAAATGAAGAAGTCTCATCATGGCACGTGGCCTTCGTTTCATGGTTCAAGAGCACCACGCAACTCGGCTCCACTGGGACTTCCGTCTAGAGCTTGATGGTGTCCTGAAGAGCTGGGCGGTCCCGAAAGGCCCACCCACCGAGACAGGCGTTAAGCGGCTTGCAATCCAAGTAGAGGATCATCCGCTAAGCTATTGGGGATTTGAAGGAACTATTCCGGAAGGGGGATATGGGGCTGGGAGTGTCAAGGTCTGGGACAAAGGCACTTACGTTCTTAAGCTGAGGGAGCCGCGAAAGTATCACGTGCTGCTCAAGGGTAAGAAGCTGAAGGGCGACTATCGTCTCATCAATTTCAAAGACCGGAACTGGCTCATGTACAAAGTAGACAGCATCGAAGGACCGGCTAAGGATTCGTCCGGATTGAAGTCGCGATCATAGTTCTCGGGCTCTCCTTGAGTAACAATTGCGAAGATACGACTGTGGCGAGAGCGATTGCTAGAGAGAAGACGATGACTGCTTGCAGTTGAGCCGCATCCGCGATCAAGCCTCCCGCCAAGGGTCCCAGCCCTCCTCCCAAGCTTAGCGCAGACTCTAGGAGCCCTAGCCCCTTGCCCCTATCAGCGGTTGATGTGTAATCCGACATGAAGGCGGCGGATGCTGACTGTGCTAACGGATAAATGGGCAGAACCCAGAGTATTGTGACAACGGTTATGTTTGTGACGAAATAGAGTATTGTGTAGTAAGCTGCGTAGCCCGCAGCGCCGAATAGGAATACGGGCTTTCTGCCGATCCTATCGTTCAAAGGTCCTACGTACCTGTAGGCGAGTGCCCCGAGGATGGTTGTTGCTGTAGCCGCTAGGCCAGCGACCAGCTTTGATCCGTTTAGGATGTTGACGAGGTAGACTGTGAAGAAGCTGTTGAACGCTGACGCCGATACTAGGACTGCCACGGATAGAAGACATAGCAGTGCAATCTTTCGTTGTCTCAATAGTCCCCAGTATCCTCGTGGACGCTCCAGTGATTTGGTCAAGGTCAGTGCATCGCTAGGTGCGAAGAGGATGACAAGAAAGCCTGAGAAGGCGTAGATTGCGCCGAGAATGAAGAGATAGTTAACCTGGAGGTATTGGTAGAGGAATCCGCCGAGAAGTGTGACTGACGCGTAGCCGAGTGAAGCTGAGACCCAGAATCTTCCTATCGCCCGTCCATACTGCGGACTTGCAACCGTTGCCATTGCCGCGTAGACGGGTATGAAACTCGACGAGAACAGACCAATCAATGAAACGACGATGACGAATCCTTCCGGATTGCTCAAGAGTGGAAAGGTGGAGAATCCGACCGCTTCTGCTAGAAAGGAGAGGAGCAGAATGTTGTGACTTTTCCCTGTCTTGTCGAGGATTCCTCCCCAGAATGGCGAGAATGCTATGGTCTCGACTGCTGGTACGAGTGAGACCAGAGAGATGAGCAAGTATGACGCGTGTAAGGATCGCAGGTGGATGGGGAGGAACGCCCAGATTATTCCTGTTGGGCCGAAGGCGAGAGCGGTCGAGATTTGAACCGTGAATCGTTCGTTCATCTGAAGCTTAGACCCCAGAAGGAAACTTTGACTCTCCCAAAGAGCACTCTTGTGTCGCGAGACTCAACGCTTTTGAGATTTTCTGGACGGGGTCCCGCCAGTTGAACCCCGATACAGGCGAGTCTGGCGACTCAGGGCGTAGAATGGGCAGGTGGAGCGTTTTCGTGATCGTGTAGGCCAGCGTACAGGTCAGCGTGAAAACTGCGAGAGGTCAAATCGCCCGCCCCGATCTCCGATCAGGGTTTACTCCACGCGTGTCTCGTTCGAAAACCTATGATCTGCTTATTCCCCACAGCAGTGCGCTTGGACGTTTGAGGTTATGACTGTGCCCTATTCTTGTTTGGGAGCCTGTCCCATCTTTCTTCGAATCTCTTCGCTGAACCGCCGCTTCTCATCATCGTTCTTCGCCATTATCCATTCAAGCTTCAGCCTGAACACTTCTTCCTCCAGACTCGGCTTCTCCTTCTGGACCGCGCTTGCCGTGCCTGGAGCCAACTGAGATCTGACGCCTAACCTTGACAACTCGGATTTAACAGGTTCTGAACCCGCGTCCAGCTCAGAAGCCAAGAACCGCACCAACGGTGAATCCCAGGATGGCGAGAATCCCGAACGCGAGGTGGAGGAATATCGTGTTGGCGTTGGCCGGAATTATCGCGTGGGGATCCTTGTAGTTGGCTCGAAGCACCTTGACAGCTTTCATCGCGAACGGAAGGCTCAGCAATGCGACTAGAGAGGCTAGACTCGTTATCGGGACGAGTGAGAAGACTGCCAGCAGAGCATAGACTATGAGCAACAAATATGCCGCGACGACCATTCCGACATAGACGGCGATGGATCGCGAGTAGCCCAGCCTCAACACGAGAGTCCTCTTCCCAACAGCACCGTCAGCGTCCATATCGGGAAACTCGTTGATCCATAGAATAGCCGCAACCAAGAGTCCAACTGGGATTGATGCGAGCAACGGCTCCCACACAAAAGTTCTGGCCTGGACATAGTATGCGCCAAGAGTCATTACGGGACCGAAGTTGATCCCCACAATGACCTCTCCTATTCCTCGATACGCGAAACGGAAGGGGGGTCCCACGTAAAAGTAGGAGGAGATGACGCCGATGACCCCCAGTACGAACAGGTAGGGCAGAGAAAGGGCAAAGAGTCGAAATAATCATTGAACATGTTTGTAGCGATGTGGATCAGACTTGCTCCGAGCAGGGTCAGGAGAAAGGCGGCAAGGCTGAATGCGTGAGCCAGTTGGAGGGCGAGAACTCCCCCGAGGATGACCGGCACGAATGTTGCCTGCAGGAATGGAACGCGCATGGTCTTCAGCCAGAGCAGCAAGAACGGGGGTCTTGCCAAGTCTCCAACAGGGGTAGCTGTCAACGAGCACTAGTCTCCGGAGCGACTGGGACCGGATTCGGTCCAGAGATGATATAAACACTTGATCACTAATAGTTCGGACTACGGGACGAAAGGCTAAAGTCGGCTCGTGGTGCCGAATCGGCACGCTGTTCGAAGGGAGTATGGTTTGGAAGAGAGAGACGTAGTCGTAGTAGGCGCTGGAATCGCGGGCTGCATGACCGCAGCTACAGTAGCGATAAAGTCCAAAGGCAAAGTGGACGTTCTGCTACTCGACCGGAATTCCCAGTCGGAGGTAGGCAAGAAGACAACTCTAGGCTGGGTGTGTGGCGACGCGGTTGGAGAGCATCACATCAAGTTCCTCAATGAACACCTGGGCGTCACCTACGGCAAACCCGAGATGGAGAACCGGGTCACAGCCGTCTACGTTTACTCACCCGACATGAAAGTCAGGGTCCCATTCGAGGGTCCCGGCTACGTTCTGGATCGCCCAAAGTTTGGCAGACGCTTGCTTGAGGATGCGCTGAAGGCTGGAGTAGAATTCCGTGGCGGCGTCCAAGCGCTGGACCTAGTCGAGGATTCAGGCCGGATCATCGGACTCAAAGGACAGACTGTCGGCGAGAATGTTAACAAGCCGTTCGAGATAAGATCCAAGCTCGTCATCGACACGTCGGGCATGTCCACAAAGCTTCGCAGAAACCTTCCCATCCCGAGCCACATAGAGAAAGAGATCGACAAGGACGACATCGAGCCGACAGCAAGGCTGAACGCAAAACTCCGGGACGGTGTTGAGGTCGAGCCCTTCCACTGCGACATCTACCTCGACCAGGAGAAGGCTCCGGGAGGTTATCTCTGGTTGTTTCCGAAAAGCGAAGACAAAGTCAACATCGGTCTGGGGATTCAGCAGAAGAGAAGCTCGAAACCCTTGAGCGCACTTCTGAAGGACTGGCTCGCAACAGACGACCGGTTCAAAGAGATGACTCCTCTCAGCGATGACAGCAACCTGACCGGAAGCTGGCAGGTCTCGGTGAGACACCAGAACGATTGTCTCGTCGCGAATGGGTACATGATCTGTGGCGACACGGCATGGTTTCCCAATCCGATAAGCGCAGGCGGCATTGGTCCCGGGCTGATCGGAGGAGTCTTGGCGGGAGAGACAGCGATTCGCGCAATAGAGTCCAACGACTTTTCGGAGAAGAACCTCTGGCAATACAACATCGACTTCGTCAACCATTACGGAAACAAGACGGCCGGGCTGGAGGCGTTCAGAATGTACCTCCAGACACTGAACAATCAGGAGATCAACTACGGCATGCGCCATTTCTTGTCGGGTAAGGAGGCCACTGAGATCTCACTCGGCGAGATGCCTCACCTATCACCCCTCGAGAAGCTCGTGAAACTGTTCCTGGGACTCGGATCCTACAAAGCCTTCCGGGGACTAGTGTACACGATGAAGCAGATGGAGACGCTCAACAATCTTTACCAGAACTATCCTAAAGACCCCTCACAGTTTGAAGCGTGGAAGCACCAAGTAGATTCGATTCTAGCTGAAACCAGAACACGGTTCAGCTAGCCGAGCGAGCGTCACACAGTCAATAAATACTCCAAAATCCGCAGGATGTCCAGAAGCATTTGCCTTCTCCAGACATTACTCCATTCGAGTCCAGACCGGTCGACGATCAGGCACTTGTTATGGAAATGTTGTCTGCAGAATCGGACTCGACGTACACTTTCCAGGGTCTCAAGAGAAGGCTCGGACTTCACCAAGAGAAGCTGATCAGGATACTCAGGCGACTCGAGGATGACAATCTTGTTGCAAAGACTGAGGAGGGATATCGCACCCTAAAACAGCCGCGTAGGGGAGAGCATCACCTGGTCGATGGAGACCCAGTAATTCGGGGCCAGCTCCCGCCTGGGATTGATTCGCGGGTACTGCTGGAGAGAATCAAGGGCCGATGGTTCAAGAACTTCCGCTGGGTAGGATATGCCAATGGCAGAGATGAGCTGTCGCTGTACTGGATTACAGAGGATAACAAGTTCCAAGTTAGGATTCAACTATCGCCAATCGAGATCCTAGTCTGGTCCCAGCCAACGGATCCGAGAGAGACTATTTCTCCGGTGGCCGCAGCTTATGAGCTGTTCGACCGGATCAGTCGCATGCTACCGGAACTCGGCGAAAACAGCTAACCTCATCCGATCGGTGACTGGGTAGCTATTTCCCCAGTCAATATGGGTCGCCCTTGACTTTCGTATGGTGAGGAAGAAAGAGAATGATTGGAGAAATCAGTTCTGATTACGAGTTCCGCGTAGTGAGACTAGACTGGCAACCTATCGAGAGGCATCCTAGACCGTTTCGAAGAAAGAATCCAAACGATTTCGGGCGAATGGCCTTGATGTTCTGCCTAAGCCTTTCGCACATGCTATTGTAGCTCGTCGGCAACTGAATCGTCTGCCGCAATATCTGGGACTGGTCTGGTCCAATGGCTGTGTCTTTCAAGCGATTCAACCCCTAGTTAGCCACGGAGAGCAGCATTGTCCACCGCAAGCTCTGTGCGGCAGTCGTAGCTATCGTCCGAGACTATTGTCGTCCCGGGAAGAAGTATGGCATCGTTTCGGGAGCGGTTGGGGGAGTGCCCTTGGACTGTTTCTCACCCTCCTTCTCGTCAGCTTGTACGATCTCCAGAACATCTGGTTGGCTGTGAACCTTGTACCTGTTCAGCCCTCTGTGGTGGAGGAATTTGTGAAGAAGCAGTTTCAGATCGTGATGCTCAACCTCGTCAACAATTATCTGGGTCCCTTTCACCCGCAACGAGCCTTTGATGTGAGCCTTCAAGAACTCTGATGCCGGGCCAATCTCAGCACGAACCTTCTTCATCTCCACAATCTGCAACTCTACCTCGCTCCGATTCCTCACTGAGCTTCCGGGCTTCTAACTTAAGAACCGGTCGCCTTGTGAATTAACGGATCGAATTGGACATGTCCAAGCTGATTCAGCCGAAACAGTCCCGGAGCCTCGAGGAACGGTATGGAATGCTGAAGAAGACATTAGCTCACTATCTTCTCCTCCAAGTAGGCACGTTCGTCGCCGCGGCCGGCTTTGATGCGATTGGGCCCGCGATGGACATCCTGACTAATATGAAAGCTGAGCTGAAAGTCCAGGACATCAAGGCGAAACCTAACGTGAGTAGGGTGGAGGCCCTGTCCCAGAACCTGGCTGAGAGCATGGGCGAGACCTTCGACAGCGACTACGATATCGAAACCGGTGAAGGATTCCGGACCGTGAGGCTGGACAGGTGTGGATGCATAGAATCCGTGGTGGCACAGGCAGAATCATACGGGCTGACTAAAGCCCAGGCAAGGTCGATCTTCTGCGGGACCTGTATGAGCAGCTACCGAAAAGCCGCGGGAACTCTAGAAGTGAGCTTCAAGGGAAAACTCCGCGGAGCGCACGGTTGCTCGATGAGCTTCTCTACAAACAGTCAGACCCCTGAACGCTAGCAAAACTAACGTGTCATTCGCAGCGTTCGCCGCCAAGGCGGCGGGCACGAAATGAGCGGACAATTGGCCTAGGCTCTCACGCCTGAGGGAGCTCTTCCGTTCGGAAAGACTTACAGTCTGCCAGAAGCACAGATACTGATGGAGGAATCTCCCTCTGTCATCCGCCCGACCAATCCTTCTCTACGACAATGATTGCGGAATATGCTCCAGGTTCGCCAACATTGCCAGAAAAACCTCCAAAAGCTGGATCGACCCTGTGGGTCTGTTTACTGAGCGCGGATCCAGAATAAAGTCTGGCTTCTTCAGTCAAAGGGATCAGCCTAACGACATGTTCTGGC
>WNGA01009739.1_pt1 | contig 17894 bp, 16 predicted proteins | sample 5400061 | NCBI WGS metagenome assembly WNGA01 (sample SAMN13153366, study PRJNA577476) | soil metagenome | isolation source: 100 cm soil or saprolite under grassland replicate 2 | place: USA:California | collected 2016-06-15 | reverse complement strand
TGAAAGATATTTTGCAGGAAGAAGGACGCCATTCCGTTACGATCGAGCAAATCCAGCGACGCGTAGCCGAACACTTTGATGTGCGTGTGGCGGACATGACGAGCAAACGCCGCCCGGCCAGCATTGCCTTTCCGCGGCAGGTGGCGATGTATCTCGCGCGGGAGCTTACCAAGGCGTCCCTTAATGAAATCGGGGATGCATTCGGCGGACGCGATCACGGCACTGTCCTGCATGCTTGTAAACTGGTAAAAAAGCGTATGGCCGAACAAGACAACCTTCGTCAGACAATTTCCTTTATCGATAGCTCGCTGCAGAGGTAGGGCGACTCACTTCGGTTGCCCTGGCGCTTCGGATTGTCGATTATGGCACGCATGACTTTACGGTTGCCGAATAAAATCGAAAGCCTTACATCTTAAGCGCTTCTATCCATCATGAAATTCAGTGTCACGAAAGAAAAACTGCTTGAGGGCCTGCAACAAGTCCAAAACGTCGTCAGCACACGCACGACTTTGCCTATCCTTTCCAATGTTCTCTTGCAGGCCGACGGCGACGAAATTCACCTGACCACAACCGATCTCGATGTCGGCGTGCGCGGCAGTTGCGAAGCACAAGTGGACAAGGCCGGCGCAACCACACTCCCGGCACGTCGTCTTTTCAACATCGTTCGTGAGCTGCCCTCCAGCGAAATTCAATTCGATGTCGATGGAAAAAATGCGGCCTCGATCCGGAGCGGACAAAGCTTTTTCAAAATTCTCGGATTGCCAGAGGAAGAATTTCCGCCGCTGCCGAAATTTGAGGACGCGAAAGTCGTCACCATTCGACAAAAAGATTTGCGAGACAGTTTGCGCAAAACTTCCTATGCCATATCGACGGACGAGACCCGTTACGTGCTGAACGGAGTCCTTTTCAGTTTCAAAGACAACAAGCTCACACTGGTGGCAACCGACGGCCGGCGGCTTGCCATGGCCGAAATCGAACTGGAATTCCCGCGCAGCCACGAAATGGACATTATTGTTCCCACAAAAGCGGTCACCGAATTGCAGCGCCTCCTTGGTGATGACGGCGACGTGAAAGTGAGCATGGGCAGCGGCCAGATCGCGTTCGATCTAAGCAAGACGCTGCTGGTTTCGAAATTGATCGAAGGCAATTATCCCAATTATCGCCAGGTCATTCCGGCCGAAACAAAAGAGCGAGTGAAACTGGAGCGCGAGACATTTCTAAATTCACTGCGACGCGTTTCGCTGCTGGCGAGCGACAAATCGAATTCGATCAAGCTGAATTTCAGCAAGAACAACATCGACATCACAGCCAATACGCCGGAAGTGGGCGAAGCAAAGGAATCCGTCGCGGTGCAGTACAAAGGGCGCGAGTTTTCCATTGCTTTTAATCCAGAATTCCTCATGGCGCCGTTACGCAATCTTAGCGAAGACGAAGTCTTTCTCGATTTGATTGACGAGATGAGCCCCGGCATCCTGAAAATTCAGACGCCGTTTCTCTATGTCCTGATGCCGATGCGCATCAGCTCGTAGTGGTAGGGCCTCCCGCAGCTGCGGGAGGCCGTCCCGTCTTGACAATTCCGAAAATTTCGGCGCGCCCAGCGGTCGCGCCTACCAAAGCGAAATCGCTTCTATTACGTCTTCGCATCCAATCTCACGCATATCGCCATTTAGCCCACGTATGACCTCCACATTCTCATTCATCGGCGCCCAGACCTCCGGATTCGTCGGACCAAATAACAAAATGCATTTTGCGCCCACGGCCGCGGCTAGGTGCGAGATTCCACTGTCATGTCCAACAAAGATCGCGTGTCCCAACAGAGCGGCGAGGACCGGTAACGGCAGATTTCTTGCAAACTGGACACGATCGTTTCTCCAAATCGTTTCCAATTCGTTCGATCGTCCTTGATCTGCCTCACCAGACACAATGATCAACGATCCGCGAAACTTATCCGAATCAAGTACGACATTTCCGAACTCGATCCAGTTCTCAATCGGCCAGTTCTTCGTTTCGCTGCCGCTGCCGGGATGAATAGCGAGAATCGGCCGCGGCATACCGCGTAGAAAATCTTCGGCAGATTTTCGGTCTTCCGTCGAGGGGTAAATCCTCGGCGCGAAATCGCTGGCTCGCAGTCCGAGCTCTTCGAGCGGTCGGGCGAGCTGACGCGCGGCATGGTCACGATCATCGACCTTTGCAGGGCCGTGGATCAGATTCTCGACGCCGCATCGCCGCAGATTATTCTCAAAGATTCCATCTGGATCGTAGAGATAGCTGATGACCAAATCGAAACTTGCGAAATGATTTGCGAGGTCTGTGGGCAGTTCCGAGTTTTTCGCGAAGAAGCTCGAGAGCGGCCCGTATTCGATGGAGCGAACGGCTTGAGCATAGAAGCGGTGCTCCGCCAGCACAGCAATATGCTTGTACCCGAGGATCTCCAGGTGCGCTTGCGGATAGGCCTCACGCAACGCCTTTAGCGTTGGCAAAGTGAGAATAAAATCGCCAATTGCGCCGCCGCGGATCACTAGGATCCTGTTCATACGCGCTACTGTAGCGGCGCTCTATGAGCGTCGCACTTATTCGACCGCCGGGCACAGACCACAGCTACAGGCCCGTCCCTCAGTATCGCGTAAACGTAAATGTGAGAATCACGCAGCCATAGATGAACGCAAGAGCGTGCAGGAAACGCCAGCGGAAGACGCTCCGCGTGCTCCAGTTAATTTGATTGCGAAGCACATACGGGATCGCAACCCAAAACAATCCCGCGACGATCAACACATAAGCGAACACCGTAACGAGCAACCGGCTCGTTTCGTGGCGCAAAAAGGCTGCATCGAGCAGTGGTTCCGCGGCCAGCAAGCAAAGAATTCCAAGCGCGCGCACGGCGAGAAATTCGTCAACGAAACGAAGGGCGAGGACGTAACCGATCGGCAGCGCAATGAGCAGCGGCCGCCGGAAGGATGAGAATTCGCCCATCTGGATCGTCGCGACTAGCCAAAATGTCCACGCAAGACAGATAGTCAGCAGAACCACTCCGGCGACGGAAGAACGTGGAAATCGTTGTGCGACATTAGCCAGATCCGGCTTCACCAGACCGGGCAGGCTGATGAGAATGAGGAACGCGCCCGCCATGACGCCCACGGTTTGCAAGGAAAGATGGTAGATCATTGGTGGCGCAAAGTTTTCAACTCGCGACGTGGCAGACGCAACTTAAAAAGTTGCGCCACTTTTCAGAACCGGCGTGCCATACAAGCTGAATCCATTGGCCCGCTCGATTTGGACATCGACGAGTTCTCCAATGAGTTCATCGCTGTTGCTTTCGCCTGCCACGCCAGCCAGCTCGCGAAAGCTTTCGGAATACCCGGGCGAAGGCGGAAACACAACAATCTTGTTCGTGCGCGTGCGGCCCATCAGTCGCGCTGGATTCGTCTTGCTGGGACCTTCACAAAGAATTTCCACGTTGCAGCCGACCAACCGCTCGCCGGCGCGTCGGGTCGATTCATTCACGATCCGCAGCAAATCCTGGTTGCGTTCTTCTTTAACGCGCTCATCGATTTGGTCCGGCATTTCCGCGGCTGGCGTGTCACGTCGCGGCGAATAACGAAAGATGAACGCATTGTCGAATTGGATTTCCTCCACCAAATCCCGCGTCTGCTTGTAATCGTCATCTGTCTCGCCGGGAAATCCCACGATGATGTCGGTGGTGATCGCGATGCCACTGCGCGCCTGCCGGATTTGCTGGATAAGATCGACATATTTCTCAGCGGTATAAGCGCGGTGCATTGCTTTCAGAATTTTGTTCGAACCGGATTGCAGCGGAAGATGAACGTGCTCGGCCAGTTTCGGCAGGCGCGAGATCGCGTCGATCAAATCTTCGCGGAATCCGATCGGATGGGGCGAAGTAAAACGGAGCCGCTCGAGCCCATCAACTTTGTGAAGAGCTTCCAGCAACTGCACGAAAGGAGATTTGTTGTCGATCTTCGGGAATTCGTGACGACCGTAAAGATTCACGATTTGCCCGAGCAACGTGACTTCTTTCACGCCGCGCGACACCAGATCGCGCACTTCGCTCACGATTTCGTCAATGGAACGGCTGCGCTCCGCGCCGCGCGTCTGCGGAACGATGCAAAAGGTGCAATGCATGTTGCATCCCTGCACGATCGAAACAAACGCGGTTGCCTGCCGCGGCGCGAGTTGCTGATCGCGAATCGTCGATTGCGAACCCGCTTCCTCAGCAACATCGACAATCGAAAACCGCAGATCGTCCATCGCGCGATTCGAGAGCTGGTAGGGCGCGACCGCCGGGCGCGCTGCTTTCCGAGCGAGCAATTCCTCCACGTAATCCGCCACCCGATGAAATTTCTGCGTACCAACCACAAGATCGACATGCGGCAGATTTTTAAGCAGCGATTCGCCGCGCGCCTGTGCCATGCAGCCGAGGAACCCAAACACAACGTGCGGCCGCTCTTTGGCCATGCGGCCGAGCATCCCCATTTTACCAAGCGCCTTTTGGTCCGCCATGTCGCGCACGCTGCACGTATTTAGAAGCACGACGTCGGCCTCAGCCTCGTGCGCGACCCGCTCGTATCCCCGCGCCAGTAGCGAATGCGCGACTTGTTCAGAGTCACGCTCGTTCATCTGGCAGCCGTATGTCTTAATAAAAAATTTCGGCATGGGACGGCAAAAATAATACACGCCCCAGCCGCCTTCGTCCAAGACACGACACGAATTTCACGAACTCACGCGAATTGACTCAGAGCGTTACGAGATTCGTGACAATTCGAGTAATTCGTGTCTTAAATCGCGACCTAGCGGAAATGAAAAATGAATCTCCAGCAATAGGAATCATCGGCGGCAGCGGTCTCTACCAAATGGAAGAGATGCGCGATGCGAGCGAGAAGAAGATCGACACGCCGTTCGGACCGCCATCGGACACGTTTGTTGGTGGAACGGTAGGTGGCCGTCAGGTTTATTTTTTGCCGCGCCATGGCCGAGGCCATCGGATTCTGCCCGAAATAAATCACCGGGCCAATATCTATGCGATGCGCTCGCTCAATGTCCGCTGGATTATCTCAGTAGCGGCAGTGGGTAGTCTCCAGGAAAAATACGCGCCGCGGGACGTGTTGTTGCCTTCGCAGTTTTACGACCGTACCAGCCGGCGAGCGGAGCATACATTTTTTGGAGAAGGCATTGCCGCGCATATCGCGTTCGCTGAGCCGATCAGCACGAAGCTGCGCAATCTCCTGGCGGAATCAGCACGATCTCTCGGCATTACAGTGCACAATGGCGGTACTTACGTGAACATGGACGGCCCCGCGTTTTCCACACGCGCGGAATCGGAATGGAATCATCGCAACGGTTTCGACGTCATCGCGATGACGAACCTTCCCGAAGCGAAATTGGCCCGCGAAGCGGAGATCGCGTTCGCGACAATGGCAATGATCACCGATTACGATTGCTGGAAAGTGGACGAAGAACCGGTCTCGGCGCAAACGGTCCTCAGTCACTTGATGGCGAACGCGGAGACTGCGAAAAAGGTGCTTGTCGATGTAATTCCGCGCATCCCGACAGAGCCGAATTGGCCGGAACATTTCGCACTCGACACAGCCCTAATCACAGACCGCAAGCTTTGGCCAGAAGCGACGGTAGAAAAACTGAAGCCGATTTTGAGACGGTTTCTGTAAGGTTCGGAGTTCCGCATTCATGCGGTCTGGTGCAGCGTCCAAACGCAAACCGCTTAAGGCGGGACTCCAAATCTCCATCCCCAGCTCGTCCCAATCCTTCCCGTAGTCGCGCAGCGGATACTCCTGCCAGATACGCTTCGCCTCCTCAACGCCCGTCTGCGCCAGATACTCCGTTGCGCTACTCCACGGCCAATCCATCCAGCGCGCCACGTAACCGTGCCGCACGGGATTGTGATGCACATAATTGAGCGTCGCCCAGTAATGCCGGTCCGACCGCATCGCGCGCTCGACGGCACGGAAGAAAACTTTTCGCCCGCGCGCCTGCTCCTCGTCGTTCCAAGCATGCGCCGTGCGTCCATGCAGCAATCCCAGCAAACGCAGCAAAGCTTTTACGTCCGGCGTTTCAACCAGCGCGTGATAATGATTCGGCAACACGCACCACGCAAAAGTCTTGCCGGTGTGCGTCGCGAACACCGCCAGCAGGTCGCGCGAAAAATTATCCATGCGCTCCGGGCTGTAGCCAATGTAATTGCGATGCTCAAAACACGACGCGGTGATGAGAAAACGCAGATGCCCGAAATTGGGCCGGTGCGGCGGTGAATGCCATGGATATGCGCGCGCCTTTCGCCAGGCCAGCAACTCTGCGCGTTGCCTTTCATTGAGCTGTCGCCAGAGATAGCGCGGGGCGGACATGGATTGAGATTAGCCCGAGCCACCTAAAGGCGGAACTCCAAACGCCGCAAGGCCGCGCTCGCTCGTTTAATCGCTTCGCAGAGCGATCGGATTTGATCTTCTTGATGCGCCGCCGTCACGGTAATGCGCAATCGCGCGGATCCTTTGGCAACCGTCGGATAACGAATCGCCGGTACGAGAAATCCTTCATTTTGGAGCGCAGACGCCAAATCCAGCGCCGCTTGCTCGCCACCGACGATCCACGGAAAAATCGCGCCAGCGGGAGCGTCTTTTTTGTTCAGTCCACTCGTCGGCATTACTTCGTGCATCAACCTGATTTTCTTCCAAAGCAAGAGTCTGCGCTCCTCGCCTTCGGACGATGAGAGAAAATCTACTGCGGCCAGAGCTGCAGCCGCGATTGCCGGTGACGGCGCCGTGGAATAGATGAAGGAGCGTGCACGATTAATTAGCCATTCGATGAGATTGCGCGAACCGCAGATGTAACCGCCGCTTGCGCCCAGCGCCTTGCTCAGCGTTCCCATCTGAATATCGACATCTTCACTTACGCTCTCTACGGCGGCTAGGCCGCGGCCATTTGGGCCGATCACTCCGACGGCGTGCGCTTCATCGAGCATCAACAGCGCGTCGAAGCGTTTTTTCAATTCTACCAATTCGCGCAACGGCGCGCGATCGCCGTCCATGGAAAAGACAGACTCGGTCGCGACGAGAATGCGTTTGCCCGGATGTTCGCGTCGCGCCCATTCCAGATGACTCTCCAGTTTGCGCAAATTGTTGTGGGGAAAAATGCGCAGGGTAGCGCCGCTTAATTTTGCGCCGTCGATCAATGAGGCGTGACAGAGTTTGTCGAGCAGGATGACGTCATCTTTCTTGACCAACGCGGGAATGGTCCCGAGCGCGCCCGCATATCCGCTGCTGAAAGACAGTGCGGCTTCGGTTCCTTTCCATTTCGCGAGTGCGTGTTCCAAACGCACGTGTGGCGACTGCGTCCCGGTAATCAGCCGGGAAGCTCCGGCGCCGACGCCAAATTCGTTGATGGCCGCGATTGCTGCCTCTCGCAATTTAGGATCGTTGGCCAGACCGAGATAATCATTCGAGGAAAAGTTGATGAAGCGGCGCGCCCGGCGGTCGCGCCCTACCCCGCTGATTTCAATTTCCGGCCCTTGCGAACTGTTGATTTCGCGGAGATGTCGATCTAAGGAACGTGCGCAGAGCGCCTCCAATTGCTCCTGGAAAAGATCCCGCATGTTATCGTTTATTGTTGATGTTCGCCACGGGCCAAGCGCCGTGGGCGCGACCTGTTCATAGCAAGAGCAATTTGTGAAATTTGTAGCCCCGTAGGGGCGACATGTTTCTCTTGGCACGACAACCTGCCGCTCCGTCGGAGCTTCAGATTTTCGGTTGGACGGGCTATAAACATGACGCACCTACGGCGTTCGAAGCGTCTCGCCGCCGCGCGCGACCTACATCCAAAGACCCCATGAAAGGAGCGCAGACGAATCCCGCCAGACCCCGGCCTTGCTGTCACCGAGAACGACCACGATGATGTCGCGGCCAGCTCGCGATCCGCTGCTAATCAAGCAGTGGCCGGCCGCCTCGGTGTAACCGGTCTTCATCCCGTTACAGTAAGGAAGACGTTTCAGGACTTTGTTCGTATTTTCGAGCTCTCGCGTGCGGCCATTGGCATAGCGAAAAACAAGCTGCGGAAGGCGAACGATTGATCTGATCGTCGGATTCGCATAAGCCGCCCGCGCGATAATTGAAAGATCGCGTGCTGAGGAATATTGACCGGGGACAGGCAAGCCGTTTGGATTAACAAAATGCGAATTCACAGCTCCGAGAGCGCGCGCACGCCTGTTCATCACCTCAGCAAACGCTTCCACACTACCGGCATTATCGCGCGCCAGACATCGGGCGACATCGTTGGGGCTTTTCACGAGCAGCGCTCGCAGCAGATCGATCCGCTGATAAGTGTCGCCCGGTTTTATATTCAGCTTCACCGGCTCGGCCATCGTGTCGATTGATTGGACCGCGACGGGCCGATCCAGAAAGCCGGACTCGGCTATGATCAGAGCCGTAAGTAATTTTTGCGTGCTCGCCGCAGCCCGGGTCTGATCCGCGTTTTTTTCGTACAAGGTTTGACCCGTATTCGCGTCCACCACAATCACCGAAGCTGCGCCGGTCTTCGGTATTCCATCGGGCGTGTACTGCGTGTCCTCTATCGGCGCTGGTGTCGACTTGACCCTTTTCTTCGCCTTTGCATGTGCCCGACGTGCGCGAGCAGGAGTTGATTCCGTCGCCTCTTCTTTCTCCACCGATTGCGCTTTCCGGACGGGAGCCGGGGCGATGCCGGTGGGCCGCACTGCTTCGAGATCGCTATCCTGCCCCGAAACGCTCAACGCGTTGATCGAAATCAAGACGCAAAAGAGCAAGATCCGGTCGCGCCACTTCATCGGCGGGAACTTAGCGATAGAATTTTGATCTGCGCAAGTCCGGCGCCGAGACACGAATTTCACTAATCCACATGAATTGGCTCCAGCCTCATGAGATTCGCGACAATTCGCGTCATTCGTGTCTGAACAGCGTTCGTCTTATGAGCGGGTGGCGCGTTCAATCAATTCGATTTCGTAGCCTTCCGGCGCGTCGATGAACGCAATTCTACCGGTGCCGGTCGAATGTGGCCCGTCCGAGAGCGGATAACCTTTCGCCGCCGCGTTCTTCGCGAACTCATCCAGGTCGTCCACCTCAAAAGCCAGATGCGTAAGATCAGGCCCAACCACAACCGGCCCGCTTTCGTCGAATTTGCAAATCTCGATTTCCTCGTCGCTACCAGGGGCTTTCAAAAACACGAGCTGTGAACCGCGACCAGACGTGTGGCGGCGAAGCTCTTCGAGACCGAGGACATCTTTGTAAAATGAGATCGTCTTTTCCAGATCGCTCACCCGGAAACGAGTGTGTAAGAGTTTTTTGACCATGTATATCTTTGCTCTGACCTGTGGAGAAGTTCAAACTCCGGACGTTGGATCAATTAGTCCCATTAACACCGGCCTTCAGGCCGGTGCTCGTCAAGCATCCGCCAGCAAAGCCGTTTCAACGGCTTTCCTCTTCCCTCCAGTGGAGACCGTGGCGCTCGACAAATTCCTTGAGCTCCTCTGCAAACGTGCGAATCCGATGATGCTGCTCTTGTCCTACGATGTACGCCGCGACCGTACTCACGTTGGATTCTGATACGAAGAAGGCTCCATAGCCTCGCCCCAAGCGAACTTCCCCGCGATGACATCGTTCGTGTTTATCCAATCCGAGGAGCTTCCCTTCAGCAATTGCACGACCTCTTCGATCGACATCCCCGTCGGCAAATCGATGAGAGCGTGAACGTGATCTGCGTTTACATGATTGATCTTCATGTAGATTCTCTTTGCTTCGGCGTATTCGCTCAGGTAGTGGGAGACGCGCGCGGCAGCCTCTTTCTGAAGCAGCCGATCGCGGCCGAGAGTTCCCCAGACCAGATGCAGCCAGCATCGAGAGTAGGAGTGTAGCGACATGTCTGTCACGGTAAGCCGTTGAAACGGCTCATGTCCATATCGAGCGAGGATCACCTGCCTGAAGGCCGGTGTTAATGATATCGCGGCATGCCGATACTGTTTCGGAGTTGGCATCCCTGTCCTACGGCTTGCGTGGCGGGCTTATGAAACCGTCTTCTATTTGCCTAGAGCAAGCAGCAGAATTGTGGTTCTTTAGCCGCTGATGAAGCTTGTCATTGCTGCCACTGGCGCGAGCGGAACGATTTATCTGCAAAGGCTACTCGAGCAGATTAATTATGCCGCGCACGAGATTCATCTCGTCATGAGCACCTACGCTCGACACGTAGCGAAGCAGGAAGTCGATGACTTCAAGATTCCCGCCGGCGTCTCTCAACATTCCGACAATGACATGAATGTGCCTTTCGTCAGCGGTTCAGCGCGCTTCGACGCGATGGTCATTGTCCCCTGCTCCATGGCCACGCTCGGCCGGATTGCTTCCGGCTCCAGCGACAGCGCGTTGCTGCGCGCAGCCGATGTCTTTTTGAAGGAACGCCGCAAGCTGATCCTCGTCCCGCGCGAGACACCGTGGAACTTGATTCACGCGCGCAACGTCGTGACGCTGCTCGAAGCGGGGGCGATTGTTCTGCCAGCCATCCCATCTTTTTACAGCCGGCCAAATTCCGTGATCGCCGTGGTTGACACCGTTGTCTGGCGCATCCTCGATCAAATCGGGCTGCCGAATCCGCGGACTTATCGCTGGCCGGATAAGGCTGGCAAAACCTCCCGCAAGCGTTGAAAATCGAGGGTTGGCGTGCGCGCTGGTTGATCGCGTTCGGATTCAGGATGCTCGATTGGTGGGCGCGGACTCTGCGTTACGAAATCGACGATCGCTCGAACCTGGTAAGCACGCCCGTGACCGAGAACTATATCGGCGCGCTCTGGCACAATCGGCTCCTGCTCATTTCCTATGTCCTGCAAAGATTTGCGCCGCACCGGCCCGGTGCGGGATTGATCAGCGCGAGCCGTGACGGAGATTTGATTGCGCCTCTGGTAGAGCGCTTCGGATTTCAGGTTGTGCGCGGTTCCAGTTCGCGCCTGGGTGCAACCGGGATGCTCGAGCTCGTCGGGGTTCTCGCCGCTGGTCGCGATGTCTTGCTAACACCTGATGGCCCGCGCGGACCAGTTTATGGACTTGGGCCCGGAATTATTCTGCTTGCCCAAAAATCGCGCGCGCCAATCCAACCGATCAACCTGGAGTTCTCCAGTTGCTGGCGCGTCAACAGTTGGGACCGATTCATCCTACCGCGCCCGTTTTCGAAAGTGCGCGTCATCTTCGCCCCGTTGCACCATGTAAAATCGACAAGTACTCCCGAAGAATTCGAAGCCGAACGGCTTCGCTTGCAGAACGCCATGATGGCACTGGTTGAAATGCGCTGACTCATTTACGGTTCAGCGCATGGCAAAGCTCATCGATGGACGCGTGATCGCGGAAAATGTATATGTCGAACTTCGCCGTGAGATCGCGGAGCTAAAATCGAAAGGAATCGCTCCGGGTCTTGCTGTGGTTCTTGTCGGCGATAATCCGGCCTCGCGGACCTATGTCCGTTCAAAAGACAAGATGTGTCGCGCTCTCGGTTTGCATTCGGTGAAGCTCGAGCTGCCGGTTTCAACTACGCAAGATGAATTGCTCGCTCGCGTCCAGAGATTGAATCGCGACCCCAGTATCCACGGTATTCTTGTGCAATCACCGGCGCCAAAGCACATAGATGAAGAGGCAATTGTCCGCGCACTCGACCCAGGCAAAGATGTCGATGGTTTCCACCGGGAGAATGTGGCGAAGCTCGTAATCGGCGATGCTAGCGGATTTGTTCCATGCACCCCGCTCGGGATCCAGCGCCTACTGATTGAAACCAAGATCGACATCGACGGTGCGCACGTCGTGATTGTGGGTCGCGGTATGATCGTGGGCAAACCGCTCGCCCTGCTTCTCATGCAGAAAAACAAAAACGCGAATGCGACAGTTACGGTCGTGCATTCGCGCAGCCGCGATCTCGAAAAGATCACCCGGTCAGCGGACATCCTGGTCGCGGCAATTGGTCAAGCGACCTTCGTGAAAGGAGCGCATGTGCGCGACGGCGCCACCGTTATCGATGTCGGTATCAACCGTGTGGAGGACCCGGCGAGCGAACGCGGTTATCGCCTCGTCGGCGATGTGGCATTTGACGAAGTCGCCAGAAAGGCCGCGGCGATCACGCCGGTGCCGGGTGGCGTCGGGCCGATGACGATCGCAATGTTGATGTCGAACACAGTGAAAGCGGCGCGTCAATCGCTGCCGCGCAGCGGCGCTCTGCCTGCCACGTCGTAGCTTTGCGAAGACGGGTGAGCGTCGCCATTTTTCGCGAAGAAATTTGCGATGGTCACAAACCGCCGCTACAAGGCCTGACGATTTTGGCCGTGAGCGAGCGCAACATCGGTTGAACTCGCGCCGCGTGAATAAGAGATGACGCGATTCGCGGCGACAAAACCGCCGCGCGCGCCAGTCCGTTAACCCATAATCTCCCGCGATACATGGCCGCGTGCGCCTGCGCGTACTCTTTCAATGGATCGACATCGTAACTTCCGCGAACAGCTTTAACGATGGCTTGCGCTGCCAGCTCGCCTGAGCGAAGCGCATAATAAATTCCCTCGCCCGTAAACGGCTCAACCACGCGCGCCGCGTCGCCGACCATAAACAACTTATCGTGCGCCGGCGAAAGCGCGATCCGGGTGAGCGGAGTGATCGTATGCCACGAATGATCATGTGGAAGGCTAAAGCACTGCTCCGCCCAACGGCGAAGCGCGGAGATGTCGGAGGGTTTGCTCACCAAACACAGATTTAGTTCATCGTTATTGACCGGCGCCTGGCCGGAATAACCCTCGCGTAGAAATTGCAGCACTACGCGACTGCCGAAACCCGCCGGCAGCGGAATGTGCGATTGCAGCGCGACGCGTTCACGCGCGGGCCGCGGGAGTAAATTGCAAAGGCGCGCCACTGTCGAATTACGGCCGTCCGCTCCGACCAGCACTCTCGCGGCAAAAGTTGGGCCCTGGTTTGTTTCAATTTGCCAACCGGCGCCATTCGCTGCGGCGGTCAACGCCGTTACGGTTGTCTCTTCATGAATCTGCGCGCCGAGGTCGCGCGCTCGCGACATCACCAGCGCGTCAAACAAGCTGCGTTTGATTGCCCGCAGACTCTCTTCGCCGGACGGCAGACCGACAATGACTTTTTGTCCGCCGATCGCGATGAACTCGACCGCACTGAGGATCGCGTGCGGTAGTTGGCGGGCACGGTCCGCAATTCCCAGCCGTCGCAATACTCCCCAGGAGGATGGATTCAAACAATCGCCGCAGACTTTTTCGCGAGGAAATTTCTCGCGTTCAAGAACGAGTGCTCGCAAACCGTCGAGCGCGCAAAACGCCGCGCAGCTCGATCCGGCCGGACCGGCACCCACGATTGCGACATCGAAAGTTTCCATCGGCCTTTCAATGCAATCTGTCATGTCGAGCGGAGTCGAGACATCTCTCGCGATTCGATAAAGCGATTTTGGATGCAGTGGCAGATCGTAACCGGCCGCGCCCGGCGGTCGCGCCCTACCATCTTGACTCGAGGCCGCGCTAATCAACGCTGGCGCGCGATGTATTAGCAGAGCAGATTGATCCGCGTGGGCTGGTCTCTCCCAATCTTCCGTATAGCAGGCATTCAGTTGCGGATTCACGTTACGTTTCTGCTGCTCATCGGCTGGCTTGCTTTCGGCTATTATGCGGAAGGCGGTTCGGCAGTGGCAGCGAGCCGCGTGATATTTATTCTGCTGCTTTTCGTCTGTGTGGTGCTGCACGAATTCGGGCATGCATTCGCGGCGAAAGCTTTCGGGATTAACACGCCCGACATCACGTTGCTGCCCATCGGTGGAGTCGCGCGGCTGGAACGGATGCCGGAAGAACCAGTGCAGGAACTGATCATCGCAGTGGCGGGGCCAATGGTTAATGTCGTGATCGCGCTCGGCTTGTTCGTAGCGGGCGGTGCACAGGCGTTTGTTAATCCGTCGACGGTGGAAGGCGGCGGGTTCATCGCCCAGTTGATGACCATCAACATCTTGCTGGTTCTTTTTAATTTGCTTCCTGCGTTTCCCATGGATGGCGGACGGGTCTTGCGTGCGCTGCTCGCTACAAGGTTGAGTTATGCGCGCGCCACACAGGTTGCTGCCAGTATTGGACAGGGTTTTGCGTTCGTCTTTGGTTTCATCGGACTAATCTGGAACCCGTTCCTGATCTTTATCGCGCTGTTCGTTTACATCGGCGCGTCGCAGGAGGCGGCCCTGGCACAGATGAAAGATGTCTCGCGCAGATTTCCGGTATCGAGCGCGATGGTGCGCGAATTCCGTACGCTTCCGGAAAATGCCACCCTGGAGGAGGCGGTGGATGCATTGCTCGCAACGTCACAGCACGATTTTCCGGTCGTAAATGAAACGGGAAACGTCGCTGGCGTGCTGACGCGGCACGATCTGATCGCGGCGCTGCGGAAGAATGATCCGACGCTTCGCGTCGGTGACGTGATGCGTCGCGATATTCCCACGGTCACGACCGGGACTCGCTTCGAAGAGGCGTTTCGCATCATGCAGGAATGCAACTGCCCGGCTGTGCCAGTGCTCGACGGCATGAAGCGCCTGGTCGGTTTGCTCACGCCCGAGAACGTCACCGAATTGATGATGATTCAATCGGCGATGCCGCGTCGGCGGGTTTTGTAGAAATTTCCTATTGGTGGGGCGAGACTCTGTCGAGCCGACGAATTCAATCTTGGGTTGCGACTCCCAATTTCCAGTTGCATCAACCTCGCCTAAATTCATGCCGGGATGACCTCCGCAACAAAAGAAAAACCGGATCTACAAAAAAAAGTGCACGAAGTGCCGCACAAACCCGGTGTCTACCTGATGCGCGACCGCTTTAATCGCGTGATTTATGTCGGTAAAGCGCGAGATCTGCGCAAACGCGTCAGCTCGTACTTTGTTCCCTCGAAAATTGCACAAGCCGATTTGAAAACACGGGCCATGCTTGATGCCGTCTGGGATTTCGACACGCATACCGTGCGCAGCGATGCGGAATCTGTTTTGCTCGAAGGCAAATTGATCAAGGAATACCGGCCGCGTTACAACGTTTCCTTCCGGGACGATAAACGGTTTCTCGTTGTCAAAGTTGACCTGTCCGAGGAATGGCCGCGTTTCCGGCTGGCACGATTCAAAAAAGACGATGGCGCGCGCTACTTCGGGCCGTATGCGCATTCGGGCGCGCTGCGGCAGACGCTAAATTTCATGCGCAAAAAATTCGGCGTGCTGACGTTTGGCCGGGGCTCGCCGACGGAGCGCGAATTGAAATCAGCCACTTATCAGGTGCCGATGCGCTTGAGCGAAATAAACGCCGAGCAATATCGCGAGCGCGTTGTTCAGGCGTGCGAGTTCCTGGAGGGACATTCGCGGGAGATGATCGCAACGCTGGAAGAGGAGATGCGCAAGACAGCGGAGAAAATGGACTTTGAGAAGGCGGCCGAGCTACGGGACATGATTGAAGATTTGCGGGACACCACCAGGCCGATGCGCCGCTTCACTCGTGGAAGCCTGCCGAGCACGATCGATCCGATGGCGGACGTTCAGGCGCTGGCGGATGCGTTGCAACTTGCCCGCGCGCCCCGCGTCATGGAATGCTTCGACATTTCAAATATTTCCACGACGCACGTGGTTGCCTCGATGGTCTGTTTCCGGAACGGCGTGCCGGACAAGGACAATTACCGTCGTTATCGGGTGCGCACAGTGGAAGGACAGGATGATTTTGCCAGCATGGCGGAAGTCGTGCGCCGTCGTTATTCGCGAATTCTGCTGGAAGCGCGTGAAGCGAACCCGGACGCAGCAGATTACTCTCAGGAAAATCCGGCCGAAGCCATCTCGCGGCCATCAGCTGTTAACCATCAACTATCAACTAGCTTCGTTCGTTTGCCGGATCTGATCATTGTCGATGGTGGAAAGGGCCAGCTTTCGGCGGCGTGTCGTGAATTGCAGCGATTGGGTTTGCACGACCTTCCAATCATCGGCCTGGCCAAGGAACGCGAGGAAATCTACCGCCCGGGCCGGGCGCTGCCGCTGCAACTTCCAATGGATTCCGGTGCTTTACGTCTGCTTCAGCGCATCCGGGACGAAGCTCATCGGTTTGCCAACGCGTATCATCAACTGCTCATGAAAAAACGCATCGGCGAGAGCATTCTTGATGATTGCCCGGGGGTGAGCCAGAACCGGAAAAATTTGCTGCTGCGGAAGTTCGGCTCGGTGAAGCGTCTGCGCAAAGCGACTGTGGAAGAAATTGCCGCCACTGAAGGCATTGGCCGAAAGCTGGCGGAAGAAGTGCATCGCTTCTTGCAGCGGCATTGATTTGTCCGCAGATTTCGCAGATTAACGCAGATTCTTTCGAATGAGGTCAACCTGGGAAAATCTGCGCAATCTGCGGTTCGTCACGCTTCTCTTAGTCGCGCCGGTTGCCGCGTCTGCCCAAACGTTCGCGTCGACATCTGCGTCGAGCCCGCTGCCGTCACTTTCGGGCGGCCCCACTCCGCCCGAGGAAACAATCATCCCAACGTTTGAGACGCAAAAACTTGCGCGCACCTACATTCTCGATGTTCCAGGTCCGCGCGGCCAGATCACAGATCGCAACGGCGTCCCCCTTGCGCAAAATCGACTTAGCTACAACCTCGCGATCAATTTTCCAACGCCGCTTGATTTTTCTGACGCGCAAGCGCTCAGCTTTGTCCGGGAAAAGATCGATAAGGCCAGCCCACTAATCGGCCGCCGGCTCAAAATCTCCGACGAAACAATCCTGCGCCATTATCGGAATCGGGGAATCATGCCGTTGGAAATCGCGCAGAATCTCAGCCCATCGGAATACGAGGAAGTTAAGGACAACCTTCCGTCGGCAATAATCGTGCGGCCTGTTTATGTGCGGATTTATCCGAAGGGAAAACTTGCCGGCCAAATTATCGGTTACACCGGAAAGACTGGCCGAAATCCGGATGGCATCGTCGATAACCATGAAACTCTTTGGCCCGAAACGGAGGGACGCGAGGGACTCGAGCAAACGTTCAACGAGATGCTCACGGGCAAGCACGGCGAGTACAAACTCACCTTCGATAAAGACGGACGAAAAACCTCCGAACGATTGGTCACCCCGCCTGAGCCCGGTTACAACGTCGTCACTACTCTTGACGTTCGTCTCCAGGAATTGGCGGAAAAGGCGCTGGAAGCAAAAGCGAAACGCGGCGCGATCGTGATTCTCGATCCGAACTCTGGCGATGTTCTGGCGCTCGCCTCATGGCCGGCCTACGACCCGAATCTCTTTGTTCCTTCGATCTCGACCGAACAATTGCAAGCCTTGCAGAATGATCCCGACATTCCGCTATTGCCGCGGGCATATCGTTCGTCTTATCCGCCAGGATCGACATTTAAGATCGCGGTTGGCATCGCCGCGCTCGAAAGCGGCGCGGTGCGTTCGGACGATCAATTTAACTGCGTCCCGGCAATTCAGATTGGCAACGTCACTTTCCATAACTGGAAGAAAGGCGATCGTGGATCTTTGAATTTCGTCCAGGCACTCACCGAATCGTGCGACACGTGGTTTTATCAGGTTGGAATCAAGACTGGCGCCCAACCGATCATTGATTGGGCATTAAAGCTGGGCTTTGGCGCGAAATGCGGCATCCCATTGCGCGGTGAAGCGGAAGGCCGCGTGCCAAATGACGAATACATGAAGGCAACACACGGCCGCAAATTGCTCAATGGCGACATCGCAAACCTCTCGATTGGCCAGGGCGACCTCCAGGTCACTCCGTTGCAAATGGCGCAAGCCATGGGGATCGTCGGGAATGGCGGCACGTTTTATCAAACCCGGCTCGTCCAACAGGTGCAGACATTCGATAACGAAATCGTGACCG
>WNGA01011996.1_pt1 | contig 17905 bp, 21 predicted proteins | sample 5400061 | NCBI WGS metagenome assembly WNGA01 (sample SAMN13153366, study PRJNA577476) | soil metagenome | isolation source: 100 cm soil or saprolite under grassland replicate 2 | place: USA:California | collected 2016-06-15 | reverse complement strand
CGTCTTCGACCTCGGCGGCGGCACGTTCGACGTGTCGGTGCTCGAGCTCGGCGAGGGCGTCTTCGAGGTGAAGGCCACGAACGGCGACAACCACCTCGGCGGCGACAACTTCGACAAGGCGGTCGTCGACTGGATGGTCGCCGAGTTCAAGAAGGACCAGGGCATCGACCTGGCCGCGGACAAGATGGCGCTGCAGCGGCTGTACGAGGCTGCGGAGAAGGCGAAGATCGAGCTGTCGTCCACGATGACGACGCAGATCAACCTGCCCTTCATCACCGCGACGCAGGAGGGGCCGAAGCATCTCGACCTGCAGCTGACGCGCGCGAAGCTGGAGGAGATCACCGCAGATCTGCTCGCGCGCACCGTCGGCCCGACGAAGCAGGCGCTCGCCGACGCGGGGCTCGACGCGTCGAAGATCGACCACGTCGTCCTCGTCGGCGGCATGACGCGCATGCCCGCAGTGCAGGCGAAGGTCAAGGAACTGATCGGCAAGGACCCGCACAAGGGTGTCAACCCGGACGAGGTCGTCGCCGTCGGCGCTGCGATCCAGGCCGGCGTCCTCAAGGGCGAGGTCAAGGACATCCTCCTGCTCGACGTCACGCCGCTGTCGCTGGGGATCGAGACGAAGGGCGGCGTGTTCACGAGGCTGATCGAGCGCAACACCACCATTCCGACGAAGAAGTCCGAGGTCTTCACGACCGCGGAGGACAACCAGCCGGAGGTGCAGGTGCACGTCCTGCAGGGCGAGTCGGAGATGGCGCTCTACAACAAGACGCTCGGCAAGTTCAACCTGACGGGCATCCCGCCGGCTCCGCGCGGCATGCCGCAGATCGAGGTCACGTTCGACATCGACGCGAACGGGATCATCAACGTGCATGCGAAGGACCTCGGCACGGGCAACGAACAGAAGATCCGGATCGAGGGCGGCTCGGGCCTCAAGGAGGACGAGGTGCAGCGGATGATCAAAGAGGCGGAGTCGCACGCGGACGAGGCGCACAGGCTGCGCGAGCTCGCGGACGTGCGCAACTCGGCCGAGCAGCTCGCGTACCAGACGGAGCGGTCGCTGAAGGAGCATCGCGACAAGCTCGACGAGTCCGATGCCTCGACGATCGAGGGTCGCGTCATGGAGCTACGCGCCGTCCTCGACCGCGACGACGTGAACGAGATCCGGCAGAAGACCGAGGCGCTGCAGGAGGCCTCGCAGAAGCTCGCCGAGGTCCTGTACGCACAGGCGACCGCGAGCGCGCAGTCGCAGGCCTCGGGTGACGGAGGCGCGGCACCGTCCGACGACGAGGTGGTCGAGGAAGCCGACTTCGAAGTCGTGGACGAAGAGGAGGGCGCAGCGAAGCCGTGACCGACGAGCCGCGCATCGAGGAAGAGGTAGAGGCGGAGCGGGTCGAGGAGGAGACTCCCGATCCGCTCGCCGAGCTGACCCGCGAGCGCGACGAGTACGTGGATTCACTGCAGCGTCTGAAGGCGGAGTTCGACAACTACCGCAAGCGCGCCGCGCGGGAGCAGGCGGGCTTCACCGCCCGCGCGGCTGAGCGGCTCGTGAAGGAGCTGCTGCCGGTCCTGGACGACCTCGAGCGCGCGCTCGAGGCTGCCGAGGAGCACGAGGAGGCGAAGCTCGAGGAAGGCGTACGGCTCGTGCACCGCGCGCTCGCCGATGCGCTGCAGAAGGAAGGGCTGGCGGAGATCGAGACGGACGGCAAGTTCGACCCGCACGTGCACGAGGCGCTGCTCTCGCAGCCGGACGACGACTTCGAGAGCGGGCAGGTCCTGCAGGTGATCCAGAAGGGCTACCGGCTCGGCGACAAGGTGCTGCGCCCGGCGAGGGTGATCGTCGCGGAATGAGCATCAGGGATTCCATTCACGAACTGATCGACCGGCTGCGGGAACGCCGGCGCAGGCGGCTCGACCGCGACGTCGACGCGGCCGAGGATGCGCGGCGGCACGGGCCCGATCCAGTCGATCCGAGCGCCGGCGCGCTTCACCCGCCGCACGATCCGTCGTCGTGGGGCGGTGCCGGCTGACGATGGCGTCTCTCTACGACACACTCGGCGTCGCGAAGAACGCGTCGCAGGAGGAGATCAAGAAGGCATACCGCAAGCTCGCGCGCCAGTACCACCCGGACCGCAATCCCGGCGACGAAGCGTCGGAGGCGAAGTTCAAGGAGGTCCAAGCCGCGTACGACGTCCTCTCCGACCCGGACAAGCGCAAGCAGTACGACGCGTTCGGAAACGGCCGCATCCCGGGCGGCGGAGCCGGGGGTGCGCCGTTCAACGTCGACTTCGGCAACGTCGACTTCGGCGACCTCGGCGACCTGTTCGGCGGGCTGTTCGGCCGCGGCGCGCGCGGCGGGACGCAGCGCCGCCCGGCTGCGCAAAGAGGCGCGGACGTCGAGGTCGTGGTCAACCTCTCGTTCGAGGACTCGCTGCGCGGATTGCAGACGCAGATCCCCGTCGAGATCGAGACCGCGTGCTCGAAGTGCGGCGGCACCGGCGCGCAGCCCGGGACTGCGCCGGTGATCTGTCCGGAGTGCAACGGCCGCGGCGTCAAGGCGGAGTCGCAGGGCTTGTTCGCGCTGTCGACGCCTTGCCCGCGCTGCCGCGGCAACGGGACCGTGATCGAGCAGCCGTGCGACGAGTGCCGCGGCAGCGGCCGCGAGCGGCGCACGAAGCGCTACACCGTGAAGATCCCTGCCGGCGTCAAGGACGGGACGCGCATCCGGCTCAAGGGCAAGGGCGAGGCGGGCCTGGCCGGCGGCCCGGCCGGCGATCTGTACGTCGTCACGCGCGTCACGCCGTCCCGGGTGTACGAGCGTCGCGGCGAGGCCGACCTCGTCGTCGACCTGCCGGTGACGTACACGGAGGCCGCGCTCGGCTCCTCCGTGGAGGTTCCGTCGCCGTCCGGCGAGCGCCTGTCGGTGAAGGTTCCGGCCGGCTCGGAGACGGGCAAGCTGCTGAAGCTCAAGGGCCACGGCGCCCCACGGCTGAAGGGCGGCGGCAAGGGCGACCTGCTGGCGCGCCTGCGCGTCACGGTGCCGAAGAAGCTGACGAAGAAGCAGAAGGAGCTGCTCCAGGAGTACGCGAAGGCGTCCGGTGAAGCTCCGCGTGAGGAGATCTTCTCGTGACCGACCACGAGCGCCCCAGGTACATGATCAGCGTCGCGGCCGAGCTCGTCGGGATGCATCCGCAGACGCTGCGCATCTACGAGTCGAAGGGTCTGCTCCGACCGAAGCGCACTCCGGGCGGCACGCGCCTCTACAGCGAGGCCGACGTCGAGCGGCTGCGGCTGATCCAGCAGCTGACGACCGAGCTGGGGCTGAACCTCGCCGGCGTCGAGCACGTCCTCCGGCTCGAGGACGAGCTGCGGAAGACGCAGCGCCGAGTGCAGCGCCTCCAGCGCGAGATGCGTGAGGCGATCAACGACATTCACAGGCAGTACAAGCGCGAGCTCGTGCTCTGGCAACCGCCGACCGAGCTCGTACCCAGGAGGAATCGCTAGGTGGACTTCAACAAGCTGACGATCAAGGCCCAAGAGGCCGTCGCGGCCGCCCAGGAGCTGGCGCGCCGCCGCGGCAATCCCGAGATCTACCCGGAGCATCTGCTGCTCGCGCTGCTCGACCAGCCGCTGTTCGCGGACTGGCAGGGCCTGCGCGCCGAGGCCGAGCAGCAGCTCGCCGGCCGTCCGGCCGTAGAGGGCGGCGCGCAGCAGCCGCAGGTCGGCGCGGCGTTCGCACGGGTGCTCGACCAGGCCGACAAGGCACGGGCGCAACTCGAGGACGACTACATCTCCTCCGAGCACCTGTTTCTCGCGCTCGACGTCGTCCCGCGCGACGAGGCGCTCGCGTGGATCAAGAAGATTCGCGGCGGGCAGCGCGTCACGTCCCAGGACCCCGAGGGCTCGTATCAGGCGCTGGAGAAGTTCGGGCGCGATCTCACCGAGGCGGCGGAGAACGGCAAGCTCGACCCGGTGATCGGCCGCGACGAGGAGATCCGCCGCGTCATCCAGGTGCTGTCCCGCCGCACGAAGAACAACCCGGTCCTGATCGGCGACCCCGGCGTCGGCAAGACGGCGATCGTCGAAGGGCTCGCGCAGCGCATCGTCGCCGGCGACGTGCCGGAAGGTCTGAAGGGCAAGCGCGTGTGGGCGCTCGACATCGGCGCCTTGCTGGCGGGTTCGAAATACCGCGGCGAGTTCGAGGAGCGGCTGAAGGCCGTGCTGAAGGAGATCCAGTCGAGCGAGGGCCAGATCATCCTCTTCATCGACGAGCTGCACACGATCGTCGGCGCGGGCGCGGCCGAGGGCGCGGTGGACGCCGGCAACATGCTGAAGCCGATGCTCGCCCGCGGCGAGCTGCGTTGCATCGGCGCGACGACGCTGGACGAGTACCGAAAGCACGTCGAGAAGGATGCGGCGCTGGAGCGGCGTTTCCAGCCGATCTTCGTCGGCGAACCGACCGTCAGCGACACGATCGCGATCCTGCGCGGATTGAAGGAGAAGTACGAGTCGCACCACAAGGTGCGCATCCGCGACGCGGCGCTCGTCGCAGCGGCGGTGCTCTCGGACCGGTACATCTCCGACCGGCAGCTGCCGGACAAGGCAATCGATCTCGTCGACGAGGCGGCATCGCGCCTGCGCATGGAGATCGACTCGTCGCCGGTCGAGCTCGACGAGGCCGAGCGTCGAGTGCGCCAGCTCGAGATCGAGCTCGCGGCGATGGGCAAGGAATCGCCCGAGACGCGTGAGCCGGTCGAGCGCGAGTTGGCGGAGGCGCAGGAGCGCCGGAACGAGCTCGCCGCACGGTGGCAGACGGAGAAGGAGGCTCTCGACCGCGTCGGCGAGATCGCGCAGCGGATCGACGAGCTGCGCATGGAGGCTGAACGCGAGGAGCGTGCCGGCAACCTGCAGCGTGTGGCAGAGATTCGCTACGGCGAGCTGCCCGCGCTCGAGAAGGAGCTCGAGGAGCGTGAACGTGCGGCGGAGTTCGAGCCGATGGTCAAGGAGGAGGTCGACGAGGACGACGTCGCGTCCGTGGTCGCACGCTGGACGGGGATTCCGGTCTCACGCCTGCTCGAGGGCGAGACCGAGAAGCTGATCCACATGGAGGAGCGGCTGCACCAGCGTGTCGTCGGCCAGGACGAGGCAGTGGAGGCTGTTGCGAATGCGCTGCGGCGCGCGCGCACCGGCCTTCAGGATCCGAACCGGCCGATCGGCTCGTTCGTGTTTCTCGGCCCGACCGGCGTCGGCAAGACGGAGCTGGCGCGCGCGCTGGCGGAGTTCATGTTCGACGACGAGCGCGCGATGGTGCGCCTCGACATGTCGGAGTACCAGGAGCGGCACACCGTTGCGCGGCTAGTGGGCGCGCCTCCCGGCTATGTCGGCTACGAGGAAGGCGGCCAGCTGACGGAAGCGGTCCGGCGGCGCCCGTACTCGGTGGTGCTGCTGGACGAGATCGAGAAGGCGCACACGGAGGTCTTCGACGTCCTGCTGCAGATCCTCGATGACGGGCGGCTCACCGATGGTCAGGGCCGCACGGTCGACTTTCGCAACACGGTGATCATCATGACGTCGAACATCCGCACCGCGGGGGCGATGCGCGAGTTCTTCCGTCCGGAGTTCCTGAACCGGATCGACGAGATCGTCGAGTTCAAGCCGCTGACGCGTGAGCAGCTCGGCGAGATCGTGGAGCTGCAGCTGGCGCGGCTGCGCGCGCGGCTGGCGGAGCGCGGCATCCAACTCGAGCTGACGGAGGAGGCGAAGGAGGTCGTCGCGGAAGTGGGCTGGGACCCGACGTATGGCGCACGCCCGCTCAAGCGCGCGTTGCAGCGCCTGGTCGAGAACCCGCTCGCGCTGCGCCTGCTCGAGGGCGACTTCGCCGAAGGAGACACCGTCCGGGTCGACGCGCAGAACGGCGAGCTGGTCTTCGTTCCGGCCGAGGCGGCGGCGGCCGCCGCGTAAGCCGACGTTTCTTCGGACCGGTCCGGGGTCTGACCGGGGGCGTGTTCGTTTCAGCCAGGCCTAGACCGCGCTGTCGAGGAACTCTGCGTGTCCATGCTCGGGCGGCGCGCCGTACGCGTAGAAGAGCAACTCCTCGTCGCCTTCGTTGACGATCTGCAGCGGCGTCTCGGGTTGCACGCAGACGACGCCCCCCGGCGTCACCTCGTGTCGCTCCGGCGGCTCGCCGAGGTACATCGCCAGCGAGCCGCGGATCACGACGAACGTCTCCTCTTGGAGCATGTCTTTGTGGCGGCGTCCCTTTGCGCCCGGCTCGTACCGCCAGAGGTTCGCGCGCGTGTGGCGGAAGCCGGCCACGTCGTTGAGGCTCGCGGCGTGGCGCTGCGGCTCGCCGGGCTCCGACGGACGCGTGGCCCACTCGAGCTCGTCCGGCCGGAGAACCGCGTAGGTCATGCGCCGAGTCTACGGCCAGCGTGGCGGCCGCTCCGCACCTGGCTGGAGCTCGCTCCAGTCGGCTCGCGGCGGCGCGAAGACGTCGATCACGACGGCGCCCTCGGGCCCGGCGGTCGCCTCGTGAGGCGTGTTCCCCGGAATCGTCCACGTCCCGCCCGGCCCGAGCTCTCGCGTCTCCTCGCCTACCCGAAACGTCATCGACCCGGTGAGGACGATCCCCAGTTGCTCGTTCGCGTGGCTGTGCTCGCGCGCAATCGCACCCGGATCGATGCCTGCCCAGATCGGCAGGGGGCCGAGCCGCGCGAGGTCGTCGAAGGCGCTCATCTCCGGGGGATGCTAGTCCGGCCGACCCGGCGCGTAGATTCGAGAGCATGCTGCCGCCGATCGAAAATCGAGACCCCGGCGACGAGAGCAGCGACGATGACGACGATTAGTCCCTAGCTTCGCTTCGCTCGCGCTCGGAAGGAAGAAGGCGGAGCCTTCCGGCGTCCTGATGGACGAAAAGGGCGCAGTACCTGGAGGGTCGAGCGGCCCGACCCTCTCGCGCCTGGCTGGCCCGGGGAAGGGCCTCCTCGCGCGAGCTGAAGACGGGCAGGATCGCCGCCAGCCCGGTGATCTCGAACATCCGGCGCACCGGCTCGCCGGTCGAGTCGTCGACGACGATTGCGAAGGGGACCCCGGCCTCGCTCGCCCGGTCGCGCGCCCGCAGCAGCACCGCTACGACCGAGGAGTCCAGGAACGTCGCCTCAGCGAGGTCGACGACCAGTGAGAGCCCCTCACCGATCAGCGCCTCCAGTTGACGCTGGAGCTTCGGGGCGCTGAACAACTCGTGCTCCCCCTCGAGCACAACGATCGCGACGCCGGACTCGGACGTGTCCAAGTAGAGCCTTCCCACCGCCAACGGTTGAACGCCCCGGACCTCCGAGCGGATACGGTCTCCTGGTGCCCCGGCCGCTTCCGCCGCCGCTGCCGCCGGCCGAGCGGACGGTCGGCCAGGTCGTCGCCGAGGGGGTCCGCCTCTACGGTCACCGCTGGGCGCCTGCTCTGGCGCTCGGGCTCCCGATCGCGCTCGTCGACCAGCTTTCGGAGGGTCGCTCGCTCGGCGCCCAGACGCTGGTCCTCTGGGCGGCGACGCCCCTGTTGACGGCGGCCTACGTCGGGGCGGTTGCGCTCGCCGCGCCGGAGCCGGTCCCGCGCCGCGCGCTGCTGACGGCGTATGCGTGCGGGCTGCTCGTCTTCGCTCCGGTTCCGGCACTGGTGCGTCTGTACATCCTTCCGGCGCTCGCCTGGCTCGCACTGTTCGGCCTCGCAGTGCCCGCCGCCGCCTACGAGCGCCTCGGGTTTCGCGATGCTCTCGCGCGCGGCCGGCGTCTGGGAACCGCCGACTACGTGCACGCGCTCGGCTCGCTCTGCGCGCTCGGCATCGTCTACTTCATCACCCGCGCGGTGCTTTTCTTCCTCCTTCGCGGCCAGGCCGACGCAACCGAGCGCGCGGCCGCCTTCCTCGGCGACGTCGTCGTGTCGCCGCTCCTCTATCTCGGGGCCGCGCTCGTCTACTTCGACCAGGCGGCGCGCATCGTAGACTCGGCTCCCCGGAGAAAGAGGAGGACGAATGCCGACCTACATCATGCTCTCGACGCTCACCGTGCAGGGCGTCCAGACGCTGAAATCGAACCCTGAGCGCCTGCGCCAGGTCAACCAGGACGTCGAGGAGCTCGGATGCAAGGTGCTGCACCAATGGGCGACGCTGGGCGAGTTCGACTTCGTGAACGTCGTCGAAGCCCCGGACGCGGCGACGATCGCGCGCGTGTCGGTGGCGCTCGGCGCGCGCGGTTCGACGAAGGTGCGCACGCTCCCGGCGCTCGACATCGACGAGTTCCTGAGCTCGATCGAGGGCTAAGTTGCAGTCGTCACGCCGGGCTGGGCTTCGCGCGCCGTACCGGGTACATACCTGGCACGTTCCAGGTACGCGCTAATGCTTTAGCGCCAGGTACACCGCGGCCATGTCCTCCTTGCCGTGGCCGAGGTCGACGGTGCTCGCGAGCTGGTCCGCTGCTGCTGCGAGGCCCGGGAGCTCGAGCCCCTGCTCCCGCGCCGCCGTGAGCGCGAGGTTCGCGTCCTTTCGTGCGAGGCGCGCGGCGAACGCGGTCGGAAAGGTCTCGCGGATCATCAACTCCCCTTTCAGGTGCGCGTACGGCGCGTCGACCGCGGCGCCTTCGATCGTGTCCAGGAACAGCTTCGGGTCGAAGCCGAGCGCGCGCGCGAGAGCAATCGTCTCGGCGAGTGACTCGAGCAACCCGACGAGCCAGGTGTTGGCGACGAGCTTGAACCGCGTGCCGGCTCCCGCCTCGCCGAGCCACACCGTCTTGCTGCCGACGACGTCGAACACGCGCTGCGCCGGTGCACGAGCCTCGTCGGGGCCGGACGCGAGCACGAGCAGCTCACCTCTTTCCGCGGGCTGCTTCGTTCCGATCACGGGCGCGTCGACGAACGTCGCACCTCGCTGCTCGGCCAGCAGCATCAGCTTCTCGGTCGCGTCGACGCCGACCGTGCTCATCTGGAGCCAGAGCGGCAGCGAGTCGATGTCGCGCACCGTCTCTTCGACGGCCGCGCCGTCCGCGAGCATCGTCAGCACGACCTCGGCGTCCCGCGCGGCTTCCGCGGGTGTTTCGGCGACGTGCGCACCGTGCACCGCCTCCGCCTTGTCGCGCGTCCGGTTCCGCACCACGACGTCGTGGCCGGCCCGCGCGAGGTTCTCCGCCATCGGCGCGCCCATCGTGCCCGTCCCCAACACTGCGATCCGCATGCTGCGCGACTACCCGCCCGCATAGACTCGACACATGGCCGCGCTCGCCGTCCGCGGACTCGAGAAGCGGTACGGCCGGACGGAGGCGCTCCGCGGCGTCGAGCTCGAGGTGGGCGACGGCGAGCTCTTCGGGCTGCTCGGCCCGAACGGCGCGGGCAAGTCGACGCTCGTCAAGATCGCCTGCGGCCTCGTGCGGCCCACGCGCGGCTCCGCGGAGGTCGCCGGGGCACCCGCCGGCTCGCTCCGCGCGCGCGAGTCGCTCGGCTACCTCGCTGAGCTGTTCCGCTTTCCCGGCTGGGCCAGCGCCGACGAGGTGCTGACATTGCACCAGCGCTTGGCCCGCTCGCGCGGCGGTGCGTCGGAGCGCGCGGAGCTGCTCGAGCTCGTCGGGCTCGGCCGTGCACGGGACGTCCGGGTGGAGGCGATGTCGAAGGGGATGCAGCAGCGACTCGGCATCGCGCAGGCGCTCGTCGGAGCGCCGCCGCTGCTGCTTCTGGACGAGCCGACCTCCGCGCTCGATCCGGCCGGCCGCCGCGACGTCCGCGCGCTGCTCGAGGAGCTTCGCTCGCGCGGCGTAGCCGTCCTGCTCAACTCCCACCTGCTGTCCGAGGTCGAGCTCGTCTGCGACCGCGTCTCGATTCTTCGCGACGGCCTCGTCGTCGCGGCGGGTCGTCCCGACGAGCTCGCGCGGCCGCGCGGCGTCGAGATCGAGACCGACCACGGGGTCGTGCACCTCGATGGAGGTCGTGAGGAAGCGGCACGCGCGGTCTCGGAGCTCGTGCGCGCGGGCCGCAAGGTGTACCGCGTGGAAGTGCGCCGCTCCACGCTCGAGGAGGTCTACCTGGAGGCGGTGGGCGAGTGAGCGCGATCCCGGTGATCGCGGGCTACGCGTTGCGCGAGGCGTTGCGCCGGCGGGTCTTCGTCGTCGTGCTCGTTCTCACGCTCGTCTTTCTCGCGCTCTACTGGCTCGGCGCGCGGTATCTGTTCAACCATCTCGACGACGTGTTCCCTCCAGAGGGCGTCGACGCTCGAACACTCGTCGCGTCGACGGTGTTGGGGCTGGCGATGTTCGCCACGCTCTTCCTCGGCGTCGTGCTCGCGATCTTCCTGACACTCGGCGTCGTCCGCGGCGATGCGGAACGCGGGCTCCTCCAGCCTCTCGTCGTGCGCCCCGTCGGCCGCGGGACGCTGCTCGTCGCGCGTTTGCTCGGCGCGGCGAGCGTGTGTGTGCCATATGTCCTGCTCGTCTACGGGGCCGCGGTGGCGATCACGCGCTGGGAGGGCGACTGGACGCCGGATCGCGTCGTCCTTCCCGGGCTCGAGCTCTCCTTCGGCGTCGTGATCGTCGCGGCGATCTCGCTGCTCGGCTCCGTCTTCCTCACGACGACGGCGAACGGGATCGCGGTGTTCATGATCTTCGGCGCCGGGCTGGTTGCCGGCCTGCTCGGACAGATCGGTGACGCGCTCAACTCGGACCGCCTCGAGACGATCGCCACCGTCGCCTCGTGGACGGCGCCCTTCGAGGCGCTGTACCAGGACGCGCTGCACAACATCACTGCGGACACGACCGGGCTCACCGGCTTCGTCATCCAGCTCGGTCCGTTCGGCGGCGGGCACGAGGGTGGCCCGCTTCTGCCGCTCTGGGCCGCCGGATTCCTGGTCCTTTGCACAGGTCTAGCAACGGCTGCATTTGCGCGCAGCGACCTCTGAACGGCGCACAATGAATGGGATGAGGCGCGACGTGGCAATCGTCCTCTCCGGCGGCGGCATGAACGGCGTGTTGATGGAGCTCGGATTCCTCCAGCGCCTGCGAGACTCGCCGCTCTGGCCGAGGGTCGGCTGGATCTTCGGCACCTCCGCGGGCGCGCTCGCCGGGACGCTTGCCGCCCTCGACAGGCTGGACGACCTCGAGCGGTTCCTGCTCGAGCTGCAGCCGGAGGAGACCTTCCGGCCGAACAGGCTCTGGACGCTGCCGCTGCTGGGACTGCACGAGTACGCGCTGCCGAAGACGATCGCATCGCGCTTCGGCGACCTCGAAGAGTTGGCACGCGACCTGTGCGAGGCCGAGATCGAGCTGGTCGTCTGCGCGACCGATGCGACGCCGGCCGACGAGACACTCGACGTGCGCGACTACGAGCTCGTGTATTCGTCCCGCCACACCGAGCCGGCGGAGCTGGCGCAGGCGGTCCTGGCGTCCGCCGCGATCAGCGCGCTCGTCCTGCCCGTCCGCGTCGGGGATCGGATCGCGACCGACGGCGCCTGGGTGCGGAACTACCCGCTCGCTCACGCCTACCGTCGTCCCGGCGTGCGCCAGATCGTCGCCTTCCGCTACGTCCCGCGCTATCCGGCGATCGGAGCGAGCGGCCTGCGCCGCCTGCGTGAGCGGCTGGAGCGGTTCGAGCGCGTGCCGCCGATTCGTGCTTTCGTCGCCGAGTTGCGCGAGGCGGAGGCCCGCGACGCACGCGGCGAGCCGGCGCACCTGCCCGAGATGATCATGCGCCTGACGCGCGCCGCGATCGTGCGCAACACCGTCGTCGAGGAGCAGGCCGCAGACGAGATCGACGAGTCGATCGAGGAGCTGCGGCGCTTGAACGAGGACGTGCGCGGGCTGATTCGGCGCGACGTCCGCTCGAAGCGCGACCGCGCGCGGCTCGAGCGCGCCGTGCTGGAGCGATTCGAGACCGCGCGCTTCCCGTTCCGGCACTATCGCGCGATTCCGCGGATCACCGTCCGCGGCTCGGTCGAGGAGGTCAGTCTCGAGCCGGGGTTCCGCGACCAGCGCCCCTGGACGGTCGAAGCGAAACGCGAGCTGATCGAGCGCGGGTATGCGCTCGCCGACGCGGAGCTGCGCTCGGCCGACGCGGACGAGATCGCGGCGACCGGATAGCACTCAATCCGCCAGGGCGACCGCGATCTCGCCGGCGAGTCGCGCGTTCTGCACGATCAGCGCCCGGTTTGCCCTGAGCGTGCGTCCGCCGCTCCGCTCGTGGAGGTAGCCGAGGACGAAGGGCGTCAGCTGCTTGCCGCTCACGTCGTGCTTCTCCGCCTCGTCCAGCGCTTCCTCGATCAACGGCTCGACGTCGTCCAGGCTGTCGTCCGGAGGGCGCGCGAGGAGGATGCCGCCCCCGCCCAGCGCCCAGTGTCCGCGTGCGATCCGCCCGACTGCATCGACGGACTCGACCCGCGCCGACACCGCCGGTCCGCCGCGCGCCGCGTAGAACAGCGGCAGCTCGTCGGTCTGCCAGCCGACCACGGGAACGCCGAGCGTCTCGAGCGCCTCCATCGTCGCCGGCACGTCGAGCAATGACTTCACGCCCGCCGAGACGACGACCGCCTGGGCGCGCGCCAGCTCCGCGAGATCGGCCGACACGTCGGGATGCTCGGTCCACCCGCGGTGCACGCCGCCGAGGCCGCCCGTCGCCATCACGCGCAGCCCGGCGGCCCGGGCGACCGCGAGCGTGCCGCCGACGGTGGTTGCTCCGACTGCGCCCTCCGCAACGCAGACGGCGAGATCTCGGGCGCCGACCTTGCTCGCGTCGGGGCCGAAGCGCTCCAGCTCGTCGGCGCCGAGACCGACGCGGATTCTGCCGTCGAGGACGCCGATCGTCGCGGGCACGGCGCCTCCGTCGCGCACGCCTTGCTCCGCCTCGCGGGCGACGGCCACGCCTTCGCCCGGCGGAAAGCCGTGCGCGACCAGCGTGGTCTCCAGCGCAACGACGGCGCTCGCAGTCCGCACCTCGTCGGCGACGTCGATCACCGCACCTCCTCCATGTCGACGAACTCGACCTCCCCCCAGCGATCGAAGCTGCGCATGTGTCGTCCGGTCTCGCGAAAGCCGGCGCGCTCGTAGACCTTGATCGCGCGCTCGTTGAACGCCGCGACGGCCAGGACGATGCGCCGCGGGTGGTAGCGCTCCCGTCCGAATTCCAGGCCGGCCCGAACGAACTCGAGCCCCAGCCCGCGGCCGGTCAGGTCGGGCCGCAGGCCGAGGCCGTACTCGAGCGTGTCGCCCTTCTGCTCAAAGTAGTAGTGGCCGACCAGAGAACCGTCCGCGTCGCGGGCTGCGAAGACCCGCTCGGGATTCTTCATCGGGTCGTCTTCGCCGTCGTAGAAATCGTACGGCGGGTCGTAGCTCCAGGAATCGAACGCGGCGATGGCGCGCTCGTCCGCCGGCTCGATCCGGAACCTCACGGCATCGCTCCGACGCGGGCGATGCAGCGGGCGGCGGCTTCGAGCGCGAGCTCCGTTCCGCCGACGATGAAACCCGCGGCGAGCGCATCGCCCGCGCCGGTCGTGTCGACGACCGCGGTGCGCACCGCCTCGTGGTCGCGTCCGTTCACGGTGATGCCGCGGCGGCCGCGCTTCACGACTGAGGTCGGAGCGTCGAATGCGCCGAGTGTCTGCCACTCTCGCTCGTTGCCGAAGACGACGTCCGGCCGGATCTTCGCCATGGCCTCGCGGACCATGCCGCTCGAGCGCTCGAGGTGCGTCCACGACGAGAGGTCGACGCTGATCGCTGCGCCGGTCGCGCGCGCCAGCTCCGCCGCGCGGGTCGCCGCGCCGGAGATCGGCTCGCGCATCAGGGAGTAACCGGAAAGATGCATTGCGTCGCACTCGAACCACGAGGAGTCCAGCTCCTCGGGCCGGAGATCGGGCGCGGAGGCGCGGTCGGAAGCCATCGTCCGGTCCCCGTCGGGCTGAACCAGGGACACGACGACGCCGGTGCGCTCCCCCGCCGGGCCGCGCACGTCCACGCCCCGTGTCTGAAGCTCGCGCGCGACGATCGCTCCAGCGTCGTCGCCGCTGCGCGTCGCCACGATCCGGCTCTCCGCGCCGAGTGCGGCTGCCCAGGCGGCCACGTTCGCAGCCTGACCTCCCGGATGGAGCGCGGTCCGGGCCGTCACGTCGTCTCCGGCGCTGAGCGGTGCGTCCAGGCGGACGATCACGTCCAGGAGAAGATCACCGAGCGTGCAGACGAGCATGCGCCTACGATCCTCACATGGACCTCGAGCGCAGGGGACAACGGCTGCGGTCGTTCGCCTACGGCGCCGCCCTCGGCGCCTCCGCGGCGATTGCCGCAGCGAGGCGTCGCCGCCAGCGCCGTCCGCGCGAGACTCCCGCCGGACTGGCGGCGTTCGAGGGCGCCCCGTGCTACCGCGAGACGCTCGAACGCGAAGCCGCCCGCGACCAACGTCCTTAGTCGCGGGAAGTGCGAAGCACTTTCTGCGACGCGCTAGCGGGGTCCACCGACGCCGCCGAGGTTCTTCAGGTCGAGCGCTCGCTCGACGGTCAGCAGGTTGATGTCCGAGTCACCGATGAACTGGTCCTGCCCGATGAACTGGACGGCGCGGGTCTGGAGCAGGAACTCGCGCACGGTGCGCGTCGGCCGGCGGGAGCGGACGACGAGGAACGGCCCGAAGGCGCGCACCTCGAACTTGCCGCTGGGCGCGGGGTAGCGCAGCTTGATGTGGAGCTTCGGGTGGAAGTTGTTCGTGTCGCTCGCGTCGAGGATCCAGATTCCGCGGCCGAGGGGCTTGCGCGCCCGGTAGAGAACGTGCAGCGCCAGCTTCGTATCGGCGCGCGGCACGACGGTGTTCGTGAAGGCGCGGTTTCGCTCCCACGCGCCGAGGAAGATCGGCTCGTAGCCGAAGAGGACGTCGTCCGGCCGCGCGGTCGCAGCCAGCCAGCTGGAGGCCGCTTCTCGCGCCTCCACGCGCACGGCCGGCTCCCCTTTGTACAGCAGCGGGATCTTGTGCATGCCCCAGCCGACTTCGAGCGCGCCGAGCGCGACGACGGCGACAGCTGCGAGCGGCAGCCCTTCGGGGACCGTCGAGCGTGCGGCACGGACGAGCGGCAGCGCGAGGCAGGTCGCAAAGAACGGAAGCACGAAGATCAGGTGCCGGGACTCGGGTGAAGCAAGGCCGCTTCCCACGGAGATGAGCAAGAAGAAGAGAAGCGGCACGACGACATTCGTCAGCGCGAGCAGGGCGCTGTCGCGGCGCCGGCGCGCCAGCAGGTAGAAGCCGGCGCCCGCGAGCAGCAGCACGAGCACGCGCGCGACCATCCAGCCGCCGGTGAAATCGCCCGCGACGCGGGTCAGGTAGCCGAGGATCGGACCAGGTCCGGCAAGCTTTGCTCCGCCGCCGCCGACCGTGACGTCGAAGCGCCCTCCGAGCACGAGGTCGGCACGCCAGAACGGGATCGCCAGCAGCCCGACTGAGACGAACGCCGACAGCCCCTCGCGCAGGTGCCGAGAGAGCAGCACGTACAGCCCTTGCGACCCGACGACGAGCGCGCCGTACGGATGTGTCGCGAGGCAGGCGAGGATCGCGATCACCCAGAGTGTCCAGCTGAGACGATCGCGCCTGTCGAGCGCACGGAGCAGTGCGAGGTACGACAGGGTGCTCGTGAAGAGGAAGAGCGCATACATCCGTCCGTAGATCGCATGGAAGAGGAGCATCCAGCTCGGCGCGACCAGTGCAACGGCGACGAGCGCGGTGGCGCGGTCGGTCAGTCGGCGGACGAGCACGGCGATCAGCGGCAGACTCGCGATCGCGAAGACCGCCGACAGGATCCGGAGCGCGATCAGTCCCCCGCCGGAGTGCGCGACCACCCAGGCGAACAGGAAGTGGAGCGGTGCGCCGCCGCGCTCGCCCAGAACGGTGCCGATCAGGTCGTGCACAGACGAGCGGCCGGTGAACAGGGCCAGCGTCTCGTCCTCGTGCGGCGGCCACGCGGTCAGCCGAGCGACCACGAAGGCCGCCGCGCCGGCGGTGCAGATCGCGACGCCCACGCGCCAAGCGAGCTCGTCGAGCTCGCGCGGGAGCGCGAGCGCGAAGGAGCGTGCGGAGACGGTTGTTTGCGCCGTGTCGTTCACCGCGGAGATTGTGCGCGAAACGGGGTGGTGACAGGCTTCGCTGCTAGCCTTTTGGCCCCGTGCCGACCTATGAGTATCGCTGTCCGGACGGGCACGTGTTCGAAGTCTTCAAATCGATGAGCGCGCCCGCTCCCGAGGTGTGTCCGATCTGTGGCAAGGGGCCGGTGACGGTCGTGCTCCATCCCGTGGCAGTGCATTTCAAGGGCTCCGGGTTCTACACCACCGACTACGGCCGGGGCTCGAAGCGGAAGGACGCCGCGGAGAAGGACGGCTCCTCCGGCGGAGGCGGCGAGAAGAAGTCCGGCGACAGCGGCTCGTCGGAGAAGCCGAAGGCCGCCGAGGCCTAGCGCGCGAACGAGCCCGAGACGCAGCCGGCGCCGTAGGGCCCCTCGCCGGGCCGCGGCGGCAAGGGCGCGGTCTTCCCCAGCATCGTGAGGATCACGCGCGACTTGTCGTCTCCCTCCGCGACGATCACCGACTCCCCGTCCGGCAAGGTCGCGGTCGTTCCGCCGAGCCGGCAGTGAAGCGCGTGCGCGCGCTTGTACACCCACGCGATCTGCAGCAGTTGTCCGGTGGAGAGATCGGTGGCGAGCGGCCGCACCAGCTTGCCGCCGACGAACGGCAGCTTCGCCAGCGTCGACACGCTCGTCATCTTCTGCAGCATCGCCTGCAGCACCTGCTGCTGCCGCTCCGTCCGGGTGATGTCGCTGTCGGCCGCGTCGAGCGCGTTCTTTCGCACGCGCGAATAGATGAGCGCGCGCCGGCCGTCCATGTGCTGCGGCCCCTTGTGGAAGCGCCAGCCGTCCCAGCGCGCGCAGCGCGCGTCCGTGGAGTAGGGACAGTCGAACTTGGAGACGATCGGTCTCGGAACGTCGATCGTGACTCCTCCGAGCCTGTCGATCACGTCCTTGAACTGCGAGAAGTCGGCGACGATGACGTGGTTGATCGGCAGCCCGGTGTACGACTCGATCGTCTTGATCGCGAGCGCCGGTCCGCCGACCTGCATCGCCGCGTTCACCTTCGAGTCACCGTACCCGGGAATGGGCACGCGGAGGTCGCGCGGGATCGACAGGTACGCGACTCGATGCCGTCCGGGATCGGTGCGGATGACCATGATCGAATCGCTCCGGTTCGCCTGCTCGTGCCCGCGCTGCTGCGCGTGGTCGGTCCCGAGGACGAGGATGTCGGTCGGCGTCGAGAGGATGAGGGAGTCCTGCCGCGCAACGGCCGCTTTCGCCTCCTCCGGGAGACGTGCGTTCGCATCCTTGACGCCGCTGCGCACGGCGAACCAGCTTGCGGCGCCCCAGACGACGAGCAGGAGAAAGAGCACGACGAGTGCGACCCCGACGCGTCTGCCCCAACGCGGCCGGCGAGCCGGCGCCGGTCCTGGGCCGGGATAGCGAGGTGCTCCGTCGGTTCGCTCCGCGCGCCGCTGTTCGCGCGCACGGCGATGCGGGAGCGGCACCTTCCCTTTCGTGCGGCCCCCGCGGTAGACCTTGTAGGGCTTGTCTCCGCCGCTCATGCGGCGGGTTAGGTTAGCGGTCGACGGTGCCCGAACAGCGCGTGATCGGCGTCGACCTCGGCGGGACGAAGATCCTGGCGGGTGTCGTCGACCGCAACGGCCAGGTCGTGCGGAGACGCGAGTGGCCGACGCCCGTCGAGTCGCAGGACGAGCTGCTCGCCGCGCTGGACCGGTCGGTCGAGGAGCTGCTCGATCCGAGCATCGTGGCGCTCGGGTTCTCGATCCCGTCGGTGATCGACCAGCGCGCCGGGCGGGCGCTGTCGTCGGTGAACGTGCCGCTGCACGA
>WNGA01005713.1_pt1 | contig 17908 bp, 17 predicted proteins | sample 5400061 | NCBI WGS metagenome assembly WNGA01 (sample SAMN13153366, study PRJNA577476) | soil metagenome | isolation source: 100 cm soil or saprolite under grassland replicate 2 | place: USA:California | collected 2016-06-15 | reverse complement strand
CACCATCGCCACCTTTTCCTCCGGAACACGCGTTTCGCGAAGTGCCGGCTCCCATACCGCCACGACCTCCGTCTCCACCGATACCGCCTCGCTGACCGGCAGCGCCGTTCCCGCCATTTCCTGCGTTCGCGGCCACCAAGTCGCACGCGTCGAGCGAAAGATCGGAATTGAAGCTAGCGACCGCAATGCTCGAACCACCCGAACCCCCTCCTCCTCCGCCTTTGCCTCCACAACCGCCAGCGCCAGCCGACCCGCCAGACGCGCCTGTGGGAGATGCAGCGTCGCCACAGACGGACGGTGCCTTCGCGCCACCGCCGCCACCACCACCTTGGCCGATGTGGCCGTCCTTACCCGGTATCCCCGCAGTCGAGCGGCAACCCATGGCGTCGAGAGTGGCGTTCGTTATGGCGCCGATTCCCGATGCGCCATCGATTCCTGCAGCGCCAATCTGGCCAAGCCCAGTCTCCACTGAAGCGCAGCTCCATGGCGTTAGGCTTCCTGCCGCGCCTTCGCCTTTTCCGCCCTGGCCGAGGGGCGAAGCAACGAGGGGAGCTGAGCTGCCATCAATCCCATTGCCGCCGTTCTGGCCAGTCGTATTCGCTCCCGGCCCGCCAGCACCGCCGCCACTTGTCTCACCGCCGCAACCAGTCGTCGCACCAGGTGGACCCTGGGCGATTTGGCATGCATCGTTTCCCTTGTTGCCTGGCGCGCCCACGCCCGCAGGCGAAGTAATTGCCACAGGCGATTCGCCACCTAATGCCATGCCTGCTGTGATCGTCACCCGTGAAAGCCTGACGCCATGACTTTCGCTCACAAATAGGCCGACGCTGTTGTCGCCCTTAGCCATCGCGTCAGCTGCGCGAAACGAGAAGTCCTGGATAAGGACTCCGGTCGTGAGCTGGTTAATCTTCACTGCCGTGGTTGAAGGCGCTCGAACTATGGCGCGACGCGCGGTGCTGTAGCTCCAATCGGTGCAGCGGAATCCCCCGTAGAGTCGGACGCCGTCCAGCGTCGCATCGATGACGAGTTGCTCGTTGAAACCACTTCCATCGTCGCAGGCATAGACGGCGTTCATCGCGGCATGCGCGGCGCCGAGGGCTTTGGCGAGCGTCTTGTACGGGGCCGCCTTGGTTCCCATCCCCGAGTCGTTGCCCCGCGGCGACACGAAGACGCCGAACTGCTCGTCGATGAGGCAAGGGGCCTCGCTAGGTGTTTTCGTGGGATCGCACGTGCTCCCGTCCGCCCCGCTCTCGAGCCCTGTGTCACTTGCTGCGTCGCCGGGTCCTTCCGGCGGGCAAGTAGCCGTATCGGAGCACGTGATACTGGTATCGCATCCGAGCAAACCATAGGAAAATGAAACGCCGACGAACACGAGCGTTATCGCCGGTACTCCCATTGGAGACGTCGACTTCGTTTCGAGAGGCCATCGCCGACCGACTTCGGCGCGCTTCATCATTTGATCTCCAGATTCGCCTGAGCCTTGCCGGCAGCGCCCGCACCAGGCCCCGTGCTCAGTCCGGCCCCGTCCTTGCCGCCGATTCCCGCCGTGCCGACCGTGGGCATTGGATCGTTGATCATCGGTTGCGTCCCGACATACGCGATGCCGAGGGAATGACCACCCGCTCCGCCGCCGCCGTTACCACCGTTGCCGCCGTCGCCTCCCTTGCCCCCTGAACATGCATTCTTCGAGCTGCTGCCCACGCCGCCGTGTCCACCATCACCTCCGACGCCACCCTGCTGCCCTTTTGCGCCGTTGCCGCCGTTCCCAGCGTTGGCGGCAGCAAGATCGCACGTATCTAGCAACACGTCGGAATTGAGGCTCACCAGCGCCATACTTGACCCACCTGAGCCACCCCCTCCGCCGCCCTTGCCTCCACAACCGCCACCGCCGCCAGACCCACCCGATGCACCAGTAGGAGCTGCAGCATCGCCGCCGCAAACCGATGGCGCTTTGGCACCGCCTCCTCCGCCCCCGCCTTGACCAACATGGCCGTCCTTGCCAGGTGCTCCCGCGGTTAACTGCCACCCTGCTGCGTCGAGAGTGCCGCTCGACGTTGCGCCGACGCCCGCCACGCCATCAGGGCCAGGAGCACCGCCTTGCGCCATGCCGTGATCCGTTGAGAGGCAATCCCACTGGCCCCCAGCCACGACATCGCCTTCACCCTTGCCGCCAACGCCCGCAGGTGTCGCGACCATGGGAGTTGAACTTCCCGTGCTTCCCTGACCTCCGATGGCAGATCCAGTAGCGCCGAGTCCGCCCGGGCCACCCGCGCTAGTCTCCGACGCGCATGTGTTCATTCCGCCGATGGGGGCGACAGCAGGCTGGCACGCGTCATTCCCCTTGTTTCCTGGCATGCCGGTAACCGCATTCGGCGTTACTGCCGGGGGCGAGTCGCCAGCGGCCCCCTTGCCCGCCGTAATCGTCACGCGCGAAAACTTCACGCCACGACTCTCACTGACAAACACGCCGATGCTGCTCTCACCCTTCGCCGTCGCATCCGCGGCCCGAAAGGCGAAATCCTGCACGGTCAATCCCGTTGCGAGCTTGCTGATTTTCACGCCGGTGGTCGTCGGCGCTCGCACGCTCGCGCGCCGTGTCGTGCTGTAGGTCCAGTCGCTGCAACTGAACCCCCCGTACATTCCGATACCGTCGAGCATGGCGTCGATGACGAGTTGCTCGGCGTAACCGGTTCCGTCGTCGCACGCGTAGACTCGCTTGCCTGCGGTCTTTGCGCTTTGGAGCGCCGTCATGAGCGACTGGTACGGGTGGGCACGCGTGCCATCGGCCGTCGCAGCGTTCGCATTGGGCGAGACAAAAACGCCGTACGCTTCGTCGACCACACACATGCTTTCAGCGGGGGACTTCGATAGGTCGCAACCAGCGCCGTCCGGCGAAACACCGGCGGAACCTCCGGACGCGTCGGTGCTCGTGCCGCCGGCGCCGCAGCGCTGGCGCGCTTCGCACGAGTCGTCCGTCGTTCCGCAGCCGGACCCACCCGCGATGTACCAGCTGCCGACTACCAGAAAAGCAAGGGCCGAACTGCGCCTCATCATCACCACCCGTTATCAGAAGTTGCCTCCTACGGCGAGTCCGGCGTGCTGCGCGCTCAGTATCGGAATCGCGCGAATGCTGATCGCCCGTCCGTCCGGGCGCCAGAGGAGGAACGTCGTTACCGTCGCGGCGCCGACCAGCGCGGCGGAAACGAGGGCAATTCGCTCGACGATGGTCGCTTGCTTGCGATCGTCGACCGAGGCATCCAGATCCCGGCAGAGCTGAATCGTGTCCTGACACTGTCCGTGTCCAACCTGCCTGTCGATTTCACCGCTTAGGCGATCGACATCGGAGTCGGCAGATGCGGCCTTGAACGCGTAGACGATACCGACCGCTGCCGCCCCCACGGTAAGCGCTGCCCCTGAGGCAAGTACGATCGTTCTCGTCGCCGGTGTCTTCACCTCGCGGCCGTTCACGCCCGTATCGACCCCGTTCTGCGCCGTTACACCCTCGGCACGGGCAGGCGAAGCCGGCAGCTCGAGCCGAAGCTGCTGATTGCCTCCGGGTTGAGCATCCACAGCTGCGACCGCTGGCGGACGATCCGCGATCCGCGCTTCGATCTTGTGTGACCCCGGTTCGAGAAAAATCGGATCAGGGAGCGGAGTCAATCCGGCAGAATTGCCGTCGACTCGAAGCTCGGCTCCCGGCGGGTCGGTCGTCACGACCAACTTGTGAACCTTCGCACTCGCTTCGTCGAGCAGAGGACGTAATCGATCGCGTTCTGGTCTTGTGTCGCGCGTTGGATGCGGTTCCCATGTTCGGAGCGCGATGCTGAGATGCTCAGCTGCCTCGGGATATCGGCCAAGCCGCAGCTCCGTCGCGCCGAGCATCCCTACATTCGCCCAGTGCTGTTTGATCTTCCAGGCAGCGAGGAGCGAAGCGTACGCCTCGGCGTACTTGCCCTGCTCATAGAAGCGATAGCCGCGATCGTACAGATCACGTGCTTGGGATGTGACGGGACCAGACTGCGCGGGCGCCGAGCCGGATGTCTGAGCGCGGGCCGATCCCAGGCTGGAGACAATGACGGCAGCACCAATAGCAACGAGCAAACGCATGTCCATCGTTTCAATAAGGATCGCGCCCTATCGGCGGACGAGAACTATCCGCCGGGGCGGGTGCTTGGGCCGAACGATTGGGTGCGCGCTTCTCGGCTGGCGAGGCCTTCGGCGTCGCTGCTTGCGGCCTCTGTCCGGATTCGGGCTGGGCGCTTTTCGCGGTGACGGGTATGCCGGCGACATCGAAACTCGGCGAGGTGGACGCGACGGGAAGAGTCTGACCGACGTGGTCTCCAGTTTCAGCAGCCGCGGAGCTTGCGTGCACCGATAAGTTAGGACTCGGATCCGGCGCCGTGGAGCCGGAGCTTGGCTGGGTGCTTGATCGAATGATCGGCCCAATGATGACTGCACCGAGTCCCATTCCGATCGCAACCAACCCGATCGCGAGCGCTATGGTTCGTCCGCGGGTTTGAGGCAGGATGTCGTCGATGCTTCCTGTGTCGACCTCCGAATTGATGGTGTCCTGACTGAGCTGAGTCGGCGGACGCCAGATGAGCGGCGGCGCTTCGGGTATGGAGATCTTCTGCTGTCCGAACTCCCGCATGGCCTGCTGCATTGTCTGCCACTCGGGATCGTTGGCGAGTTCGCTGGTATTCGGAGCGTCGACAACCGGATCACGCGCCGGATCACTTCCGGTCGTCGCCTGGGGCGCGTCCTTTCTCTCGTCCGGCTCGGGCTTGCTCATGATCGACTCCGGCTCGGAATCCTAGTCCTGGTTTGGCCGCGCATCATCTTCCCGTGCTCACAATATGCGTGCGGCGTTTCGGCGGCGGGGGAAGGTCCTCCGCCAGATCCAGCCCTATGGGTGCCGGTCTGGAGGAAGCGAGTGCCGAAGCCGAGGGCTTTGATTCCGCGGCCTTTCGAACCGGAACGGCTCCTCGCCGGGATGCAGGCGCGGGAGACGGCGCAGGATCTGGGACTACGCCGGCGTGCTCCGATGGTTGACCCCAGCTCGGCGCATTATCGGCCTGGTCGGAACGCGCGGTCGTTCCCTGGATCGGAAACGGTTCCTGCCGTTGCAATTCGGTCGGTTCGGCTGCGCTCGGTTCCGCCGCGGTCCCCGCGGAGGCGATTCCCGCCGCTGGAAGCCCCGTCAGCTCCGTACCTTGATTCATTGGCGTGACCCCGACCGCCGATGCTGCTCCCACGATCTCCGTTGTCGGACTGGGTTCCGCGGAAGATTGGTGGTTTCTCGCTCCCCACAGCGCCAGCGCGGCGGCTGCTGAAGCGAAGAGGCCAACTGGCAAGGCCACTCTCCGCCATCGACTGGGTGCCGGGGAGGGGCCCTCCGGTTCAGGATCGGTCGGCATTGCGACCCCGGTCGTGTCGGCCGTTCTCGTCTCTGCCGGCTCCAGTGCAGGTGCCGCGGATGGATCAGGTAGCTCCGAGGAAACGTCCATCAGAGGATGGGCTTTTTCAAGCCTTTGTTGTTCGCCGACGCTCAGCACGGCGGTTCTCTCCGACGTCGCTCTTGCGCTCTGGTCTTCGAGCGGGCCGGCCTGATCGGGGTGCGACCCTCGCCCTAGCGCGCCGACTCGAGTTAGAACGCGCTGACCCCACACGAACCGGCCACCCGAGGGCTGGACCGTTTCGGAAATGCTGGGCGGCGAAGTCGCCGTCGTGCGAGTGCTGTCGTGGGCACTCGAGATGGCCACCGGCTCGATGCCTCGTAGGCCCGTTGGGAGCGAGAGCGAGTCATCCGCACCCGCCAGACCGAGAGAGCGGCCCTCGGTCTCGCGCGGGGCGGTCCCGGCCTCGCCCCGATTGGGCCGACTTTCCTCGGCGTCTTCCTCTTCGCTGTCTTCGAACTCATGGTCCGAATCCAGGGATTCCGACTTCGCGGCAGCGCCGCTGAGGGTAGACAGCCTGGCGAGCTCATCCAGCGAGACGCCGGTCGATTCGCTCTGTTCTTCCGAAGCGATCCCGATGCGAACGCGCTCGACGGTACGCGCCAGCTCAAAGCAGTCCCGGGGCCGACGCGCCGGATCCTTTTCGAGCATGCTCAGCACGAGCTCTTCGAGCGGCGGATGAATCTTACGAAACCGAGAGATCGGGGGCGGAGCGCGATGGATGTGCGCTTGGGCAATCGCCATGTCATCGACCAGGTGATCGAACGGACCGCGGCCGGCAAGCATCTCGTAAAAGACGAGTCCCGACGAATAAACGTCAATCCCAGGTCCTGGCTTTTCGCCCATCAGTTGTTCGGGCGCCGCGTAGCGGTAAGTGCCTCTGAACATGTGAGCCGTCGTCCTCTTTTTCCGCGACAAGACGGCGGCGACTCCGAAGTCGAGCAGCTTGACCGCCCAGTGGCCCTCCCACGTTCGGTGGAGAAAAATATTCTCCGGCTTGACGTCGCGGTGAATCGCTCCTTTGCGGTGAGCGTAGCCAAGCGCGCGAAGGAGGCTGGTCTCGAAATTCAGCACGGAAGCGAGCTCCGGGCGCACGCGCGCACGCAGGCAATTCGTGAGCATGCGGCGAAGATTGAAGCCCTCGAGCTTGTCCATCGCGTAATAGAAGAGGCGAGGGTCGTCCTGGGTCCATCCCGCCCAGTAGACGCGCACGATGTTGTCGTGCTGCAGATCCGCCATGAGGCGGGCCTCCTGCTCCATCCGTTCCGCCCGGCGTTTGCTCTTCAACAACTTGGGATGGATGATCTTGACCATGTAATGGACGCGCAGATGGACCTGCTCGACCTCGTACACGCTGCCCATCCCGCCCTCGCCCACCTTTCTGACGACGCGCAGATCGGTGCCGGGGATGGCCTGGCCGGGCGTGTAGATGGCAGCACTCGCGTCGGACATTCCGCATGCAGCCTAGCAGCGGCATCCGGAACCCGTCGAGCCGCGGCGGTGCGGCAGCCGAGCCCACCACCGCCCCGACAAGGCGCCCTGCGGCAGGGCGCAGGGCGCGAACGATGGCGATTTGCTTCCCTCGTTCCCCGAAATACGGGTAGATCCTGCCGTGCTTCACGACGTCGCAGGGCGGCCCGATCGAGCGAAGCGGCGCCGAACCGGCATCGCGTGGCTACTAAGCACGGCACTTGCCGGGAGCGCCTTCGGCACGGCGACGCCCGCGCGCGCTCAATCCGCCGGCGAAGAGACCGGGGCTCGCGTCCACGCGTTGACAAGGGATGGACTGAAGAAATTGGCTGCTGGTGACTACGAAAACGCTCGTCAGGCGTTCCAGGAGGCCTACAACCTGTCCCAAGAGACCCCGGTTCTTCTGAACCTCGCCCTCGCCGAGCTCAACGCCGGGCGACCGCTCGACGCGCTGCTTCACTTCCGCCAGTACATGCAGCGGCCGGACGCGAATCCCGACAAGGTCGCCAAAGTCCGCGAGCAGCTCATCCCACAGGTCTCGAAGCAGACGGCACATATCAACGTCAAGACACTGGCCAGCGCCTCTGTCGAGCTCGACGGCGCTCCGGTCGCGAGCTGGAATGACGGGATCGATGTCATACCGGGAGCTCACACGTTGAAGATCGCCGTCGGTCACTTCACAAAAACTTTCAACGTGGCGCCCGCCGCTGGCGAGCAGGTCTCGGTGACTTTCGAGCCACGGCCAGCAACCGAAGCGCCGCCCTCAATCGAGACGCAGCGGCAGCCTACCTCGATGAGCCAAGACACCGTCGCACCCACGAGCGAAGCCGACACCGGCGCATCCCAATGGCGAAACAGCATTATCACTGGTGGGGCGGTGCTAACGCTGGTCGGAGCCGGGGCCGCCACGTACTTTGCGCTGCGCGCGAAGGCAAACGACGATGAGGCCTCGGAAACTCGCGCTTCGATAATCGAGCCCTGCGCTACGTCGGTCGACTATCGCGATCGGTGCCGATCGCTGCAAAGTTCGGAAAACCGCAGTGACACGTTCAGGACGCTCGAGAACACGATGTGGATCGAGACGGCCGTCGTTGGAGTCGGTACGCTCGCGGCGTTTCTCTTCTGGCCGCGGCGGACCGCCGCGCGTGGATCCACGTGGTACGTTGCGCCCCACGTCGGACGAACGGAGACAACCTTGACGGTGGGAGGATCGCTACAATGAAAGGCGCGCCTATGCTCATGGGTGCGGCACTCATCGCTGTCGCTCCGCGCGCTTCCCGTGCGCAGACAAAGCAGGACGCGCCGAATCCCACGGCAACGCCGAGCGCCAGCTCTGAGCAATCAGCTCATGGTCAGGCGCTCGAGGGCGTGCCGAGCCCCGCGGAGGACCAGGGCCCTTTTGGACGCCCGCGAGTGCTCGTTCTCGTGATTGGCGGCGGTCTCACTCTGATGGCCGCCGGCATCGGGATCGTGGCCGCAGTTCGCGCCTCGTCCGCGAGCGGGGACGTGGAATACTGGGGGGCCATGACACCGTCAGTGACGCCCGCGGATCCGAACCCGTGCAACTCGCCGCAACTCTACTGCAACGAGCTACACGCGGCCGTGCTGCGGCACGAAGACGCGGTCGTCGTCGAGCGAAGCGCGCTCATCACGGCCGGGGTACTCGGCGCACTGACGGCGACGACGTATTTTCTGTGGCCCGTGTTGGGGAAGGGCTCCGGTCGGCAAGCCCGCTTCGAGCCGGCGTTCGTGACCACTGGTGGCGGGGGAATACTGATGCTACATGGGTCTTTCTAGAAGCGGTGCAAAGATGAGGCATTCTTTGGGTATGGGCTTTCTGTCGATCTTTGCGCTGATGAGCGTTCCTTCGGCGACTGGATGCAGCGTCGCCCTGGCGGGAGATGCCATAGAGAACTGCCATACATTGGAGGACGTTCTCCGTCATGCCGCGAAGAGATGTGGCGGCCACGGCCCGGGCGAAAACGTGCTTCAGTGCGACACCGTCATCGCGTCGAACATGACGGCCGAAGGCGTGGAGAAATGCCGCCAGCGGCTCGAGGCGGACGGCTGCGACGCAATCCGAGGCGAGTCGATGCCGAGCGAATGCGTCTTTGCGATCGACCATTTGTGACGAGCTTCTGGCCAGAGCGTCTTCCAAACGCGGAACGGTTGCCACCGTCAAGGAAGCGAGTTATCGGCGGCACTTTCGATTGCTACGACATCTCGCGTGGACCACTCTTTCGCAATATTGTCATAGTGCGGTTGCAGCTCTGACTCGTGAGCGTCTGCGAAATCCTCTGCGGCCCTCAGGGCGAGCGCGAGCACGTTCCGGTCGGTCACGCGGCAAGAGAAGATTCCCTTGCGCCCGCTCGTCACCTTTACGGCACCCAATCCCTCGACATCAACCAAGAAGACGATAGGCCCACCCTCCTCAATCTCGTATCTGACGCTGCACATGGAGCTCACCGTTGGTGCCCGCACGCAAGGCGCGGACGCGACGGGCGCTGTTCATAGGCTGCGACGTCTGAAAGTCAATTCAGGTACCCGCTTCTTGTCTCAGCGAGGAGGCAACGTGCACTGCGGGTGACGAGGTCGCCAGCCCGACGCGGGCGGTGTGCTTGAGAGTCGACACGAAGCGTAGGGGAACCGGAGGATCGTTCACATTTCGGGGTCGACTTCGATCGAGTGCAGATTCGACGCGGAACGTTTTGCGCTGACTATGTCGTGAAAGATGGCTCACGGAGAAAAAGCACGCAACCGCGACGATGCCAGACCGACAGGAAAGAGAAGCCTAGTCGTTCATCGTAATCCGGGGCGAGTAGCGCGAACGCAGGAGGAGCATTCTCCAATGAGCTTGCTCTTCATGAGGGATTTCATGCCTGCCGACAAGCCGCAAGAACCGAACCCGCCGCTATTCGATCCCATGGGCCGATCCGAACAGATGCAGGCGATTGCGGCGTTCGCTCAGCGGTGCATCGATCGTCGAGAAGAGCTGGAACCAGCCTTCATCCAACGAGCATACGAGCAACTTCTCGCAGCGCAAGCGTGGTTCGATGCTCACTGTGCCGAGTTCAACATTGGGGACCAGCTGCCGGTAGTGACGGCTGGAGAAGCGGAACGGCCGGTCGTCGCTGAGGCGCTGATCTACACGTTGCGTTACACGGCCATCAAGCTGCTTCACCACCACAAGCACCTCGAGGTCGCAGCATTTCCAAAAAAAACATGATTGCGAGCATCTTGGACCCGGGCTGCGGGCGGGAGAGGCCATCCTGACGGATGCGTGCGAAATCTCCCGACGTGCCAGCCTTGATGATCCGCTTCGTGGATTGACCCGCCGCTTCGGTTCCGAGCCGTGACCGTGCGCGAGAACGTAGCCTCCGTCGTAGTATATTTTACAAAGCAAACATCGTATGTTGACTTTTGAAAAACGCTGAATTACCGTTCGCGATGCGAGTTCGGGAGAACTCCTGACGAATGGTCGGCCATATCGATCAGGCAACGAAAGGGCCGCGGAGCATGGTATCCGACGGATGCAACAAGGGAAACGCGGGCACGGCGCGTGTCTTTCGCCGGGGCGCCCGCCGAATTAGCCACCGCCGAGTGCGGTCGAACTGCTCACCCCGCGCGGGCGGCCCGAAGCTAGGAGGGGAATTGCCATGAGCTCCGATCGTCAGGGCCAACGCAGGCCGAGCCCCGGTTTCGGGATGATGCCGGACGGTCATAGTCCGGACACCCCTCATTCCGGCACGATTCCAATCGCTGCGGGACGCACCGCGCGCCGAGACCTCGTTTCGCTCGATGCCGAGGGTGCCATGCGCGAGACTCGAGGGAGCATCGCACGATCGCAAGAGAGCCTCGCGCGCTCTTCCGGGTACCTAGGACGCAACCGTGCGTTCACGTCTTCAGGTATGAGTCTGCCTCCCGAAGACACGGGTATCGAAACACCCGAAGCAGACAAGAGCGACCCGCGCGAAGGCGAAGCTCTCGCGCGCTTCGACGCCGAGACCGCGGCCGAGGTTCTGCACAAGTTCGCGCAGATAGCTTGGGAACGGTTCGAGAACAGCCCGATGCTCGAGCCATCCGAGCCGATCGTCGTCGCGGGAGCCCTGCTGCTTCGAGACGCCAAGCTGTGGCTCGACCAGCACCTGACTCCCTACGACTGCTTCGCCGGCGATGCAGTTCTCGACGCCCACGCAAAGGAATCCGCCGTTCACGTCGAGAACTTCGTATCTGCGCTGCGTTCGACGGCGATTGAGCTGATCCAGGTGCGACAGCTCCTCGAGTATCGAATGCGCTCAAGCGGCCGGCCTTGGATTTGAACAGGAGAGGAACTGCGATGAAGCCGAACGGTCCCAGTACCGAACACGTGTCCGACGAGGCTTCGCAACCTCGTCCGCCCAGCATCCGCACGATCGCCCTCGGTCTGGACGACGTCGCGTACTACCTCGGACAGGTCGACAGCCGCGCAATGGAGATCGATCCGGGCTTTTTCGACCGGGCACGCGCGTTCACCGAGGATTACCTCGTGCGTGCCCAAGCGTGGCTGGACCAGCGTTCACACCAGACCGACGACCCCTCCGGCACGTACGTCCGGGCGCACCACCGCGGCCACCTCGCAGCCCTCCTTCATCGGGTACGCGATCCGAGCCTCACACTTCGTTCGCTTCACGAGGTCGCGGAGGCCGCCCGCGAGCTCGTACAGCTCTTGTCTCTGGCCAGCGGATGAGCTGCCTCCATGGATTGTTCGCATTTGCGAGGAATAGAAATCGCGCAACTCGAACCAACGGTGCGCCGAATGGGGGTGTGCAAAGCCATGAGCAGGCTACCGAGATCGCTGCGGGTACCTTGGCCGGCGAGTGTCCACGAGCTCTCGGGCGCTGTTAGATTAAGTCGTCGGGAGCGCACTTGCTCGGCGCTCCGAAAGGTCGGGATGGCTCTTCTGGGTTGGACGGGCATCCTCCAGAAACGCCCGGACCGGTGTGGCTTCGAGGCCCCTGTGGTTCGTGTGCGCTGCATTCGCGATCGGTTAAAGCTGTTAATAGAAATAGGTCGGAGATTTTTGTGCTGTGATCTTCAGATCTTGCCTCCCACCGAGCTGGGTCTGTTGGAAATCTGGGCTTACGCGCGAGCGAACGCGAGAGTAAAGTCCACCGTTTCTTCTCTGGAGGTGAGCCATGGATTTCGAGGCCCCTAAGTCTCGGTGGTGGTGGATGCTCGTGGTCCTGCTCTCTGGTTTGGCCCTCGGGTGCCGCAAAGATACGGCAGCGGGAGCTGCGCTTCGCGAGGCCACGCCGCCCGAGACGCAATCGGACAGCCGGGAGGCCGCTTCCCGAGAAGGTCCGCACCCATCGCAGCGGCTCGCCGGCGCCTCGCCCGTACCGATCAAGCTGGTAGCGAGGCAGATTTCAGCTGTCGCGATGGGCGGGGACTCGCAGCGCGCGCTCCACGGCGATCCCTGGTCGTTGTTCGATGGAGACGCGACCAAGGCGTTTGGAACAGAAGGACAGCCTGTTCGCGCCAGGGTGAAGCTCGCTGAGAAGGGGGTACTCGATGGAATGACCGTCTACGGCCGGGCAGAGGGAAGCCTGTCCGTACTTGCCGAGGCAGGAAGCGAGCTGGCAACCTGGTCAAGGATCTCTACAAGGGGGCGGAGACGAAAAATCCAATCGGCACGGGTAGCACCGCAGATGCAATCCGGCACGAACGAGAAAGACGGGGCGTTCACGTTCTATGACTGGCGGTCCGATCGACCTGTCGTGCTTCGAATTACCCAAAGGATACCGCTGCGGCGTCGGCCAATCGGGAGAGACGATGATTCTCGGTCCCGCCGGAGGCGAAGAGCTCACGATACCCGAGGCGATCCGCCGCGGCATCGCGCGACGCGTGGCTGGCTGAAACTACGAAACCCAGCAACTCGCCGCGCGCCCTGGTCGATGGGGAGTAGGTCGCCGTGAAAATCGACGTACGTGTTAAGGGCGGTGCTGCATGGACCTGCTGTCACAGCCATTCGGAAGGGAGCGGCCTTATGCGTAGGGCAGGGAAGGGTCGGTCCCACAAGAATCGCCGGCCTCGGCAGCGCACGGAACTCGCCCGAAAGGTTACAGGATGAACCGCCTGGACGAGCTGGCCAACGCAGCCGAGGCCATTGTGCAGGAGGTGACGCGGGGGAAGATCGCCACCAAGCGCGTGAAGCTCTTGGCCGAACGATGGCTGCGCGAAGTGGGCGCACCGCTTGCGCTTCAAATTCTTCTCGGCGTGCCGACGGCGATGGACACCGTGGATTTCTGTCGTCGCATTCTGGACGTGCAGAGAGCGCGTGGGCGAGCGCCATGAAATCGAGCAACTCGGGTCGCGTGTTGGCCGACCTTGACGAAGCCCCCATGTGCAGGCCCATTTCTTTTGCGAAATTCGACGCCGAGCTCGAACGAGAGCTCACCGTAGTTTACAAGCTGACGCCTGCCGAGCACCCAGTGATGGCACTGGCCATTCGAGGTCTCACGAACGAAGAGATCGCGGCGCGACTCGGGCTGTCTCGCCACACGGTTCGAAATCGACTTGCCTCGTGTTTCGTCAAGCTCGACGTTTCCCGCCGAGCCGAGGCGGTTTTCGTAGTCCTCGCGCGCAGATATACCCGGTCCCGGACACGCGCATGAGACATGAAAATAAAAGTACAAACGTCTCTTTCGATAGGCTCCGTTTAGGGTTAGATCGGCTTCTCGTACGCAGAGAAGTCGATTTTCTTCGTCTTGGAGAGTGGAGCATGCTCCGGCAAACCTGGGATGTTTTGGCGTTGCCTCTGGTCGCGCTGTCCGCTGCTTGCCTGAAACCGTTCACGGCAGCGGCGGCCGAATGGGAACTCGAGGCCTGCCCCACTTGTCTAGGGTCGAGGGTGCTGGTCACATCTTCGAATCGGGTGGTCCGGCCCCCTCGCTTTGTTGGTTGATGTCGTGATCCGTTACTTTTGACAGTCGAAGCTCGGGCGCCATCGCGGATGGCACACCGAGCCCGTCCATCGTTCATTCCAACCACTTGCGCCCCTGCCTTCTTGGGTAAGGGCGAGGAGAATGGTCGTGTCTTCGAGCGCGGGTTTATGCCAGCGGCTTGGATGCCGGAGTGTGCCCTCGGAAACAGAGACGTTCCGGAAAATCGGGACGCTCTCGGGCGGTTTCGCAGAGCGGCTGGTCGGGTGCGGCAATCCGGCCACTGGCAGTAGCCATCGGCTCGATCGGCAGGCGTCCGAGCGCTGTGGCTCGCGCGCGGAGGGGCTACGACGCCGTGGGGCAGCAGAACGACGCTTGGAAGCTCCTCGGGGGCGACGAATTGGTTTCCACGCAATGACCGGGATCTCCTGGACAGATTTCCTATGACGCTACGAAAGGAATGCGGAATATGAAACAGCACGTGCCGACACGCGCCCGACGGGCGCGTCTTTTAACGCTTGTTTTGGCCATGGTCCTTGCGGCCTGCGGTGGACGCAGCGGCTCGGATCCCGAAAAGACCGGGCAAGGGTCATCGCCCTTGACGAACCCGACGCCGGGCGTTCTTCCGCCCGCTGCGGTGGGATCGCTTGCGTGGATCACGGCGTCCGGTGACGCGGCTTTGTGCTCGACGACGCTCGTGGCGCCGCAGTGGACGCTGACATCGCTGCACTGTTTCGTGGGAATCGCTCCGAGTGGAGCCCACGGACGCGTCCACTACGCAGGCGATACCGTGGAGTTCGAGGCCGACGACGTCTTCTTGCCTCCCAATTTCAACACCGGCCTGCCAACCGGTTGCCGTCAGGGGCCGCCGGGCAGGACGCTCGCTGACTTGGGCCACACGTTGACGAGCGCCGAGGTCGTGAGCCCGCTCGACATCGTGCTGGTGCGCCTCAACCGCCCGACAGCAGTGAGACCCGCCAAAATCTGGCACCCGGTCCCCGACGCGACGGCCGATCCCATCTTCCGGGCGACGAATCTGGCAGGCGTGCAGGTGACGCTGACCGGCTGGGATCCGGTGGACATTCAGAACGCGCCGAAGGATGCGACGGCACCTGGCACCGCGCTGCCAAAACGCGTAGGGACGAACCACATTGAAGGGCTTCTCTTCGGCTCGCCCTCGGCAGAGGTCACCACCGACTTTCATCCAGATCCGAGGCACCCGGCCATCCAGCTTGTCCGCTCGACAAGTGTCTCGGAAGGTGAGGGGGGCGACTCGGGCTCTGGGCTCTTTCTTGCCGGAACGCCTCCTTCCAGCAGCGCACCTTTCAGTGGCAAGTGCGCGATCACCCCTTGGAGCCCAGGGTTCGATTTGCCTCTTGTTGGCGTCTTCATCGGTTCGATCCACGAAATAGCCCTCAACATTCCGATCCAGAGCTTCTACGTGCCGGTCTACGGGCCCGAGCTAAGCGAGTGGATCGGAGCCATGACGAGGGACGACACCGACGGCGACGGCATCTGTAACTCGGACGACAAGTGCAAGACCGTGTGCGACGACCAGAAGAATTGCAACCAGGAAGCGGAGATTGCGTGGGGCCGCAGCAGCCCACTCGGCGACGCCTGCGATCCCGCCCCCTGCCCGAGTCCGACGCTTGAAGGCGCTGGGTTCACGCCCGGGCCCGGGATTCCTACGAGCATCGTGCCCTTGCCCATCCCGGCTCTTCCAGCGGGATTCCCCATCGAACGTTTTCCCCTTCCGTCTCAGCTCCAGCAGCGAGGAAGGCGAATCACGGACAAGGTCCATGTGGATGGCATTCTCGCGTCGCAGTTTGGTCCCGTGTCGTCGAATGTCACGCCGCGACTTTGCCTGTGCGGCGATGCACAGGGGCAGCCGATTACGGTTCAGCAACAATGTCAGCAGACCTTCTCCTGCACGCTGTCACCCGTTCAGGCAGACGGTATGTACGAGGAAGCACCTCTGCCCATCATCCCAGGCGTCCAGACGGCGTGGCACATCATGAAGGTCGGCAGCGGCGCGCCCGGTACAGCGTTCCCCATCAACTATCCGACTTCGACGCCCCTGCGTGAGCTCTGGGATTTTGCAGCCGATAATCAGAGGTGGCAGACGGCAGGCTTCTTCGTGCCACCTGCGCCCGATCCGAATTTCGGCGCGGGCACCGATCTCGCCGGCGAGCTCTGGGCGCATGATCCGACGCGCGCGGGCGCCACCGCACACGGCCTCGACCTGAGCGGCGATTGCGACCCGACGACGACGACCTGTACGATCGCCGACGACTACGACTTCAATGTCGCCCCCGACCGGCGGGCAACCGGTGTCGGACGGACGTTCTCCATCCCGATTGTGATCCAGGCGTGCAACTTCTGCCGCGTGTGCGGTCTTCCGGGAGGCGGCACGGGTCCTTTCCCGCCTCTCGGTGGTCCTTTTTGCGACGGCCCCGAACTTCACCGCATTTCGACCATCACGCCGGCCCTGAACGATCTCGTGCTTTGGGGCCCAGCCGGCGGCATTCTCGCGAACGAGCTTTTCTCGCCGGCGCTTCGGACGTCGCTCGGCAGGGTGACAGACGCTTGGGTAACGCACAGCGAACCCGCGTCACTCTGCAACAGCGAGGGGTGCACGGACGCCTACCTTCTCGCACCCGATGCGACGAAGGTGCTCGACGCGCTGGTCGTGACGCCGACCGGTTTCGCGATGGCCGTGACGGACGACGTGGGCATCGGTGAAGTTCCCGGAAGGGTGCTCGACGTTCTGGGACCGACGCCGCGTACGGGCTTCGCGGCTGTGTGGAGCCGCATGGCCGCTGCCTTGTACGTCGTGGGAGGGCGCGATCCGGAGACGGGTGCTGTTCGCCAGGACCTCTGGCGCTTTCACGAGGGCGACACCGCATGGTCGAGCGTTCCCGTGGGTCCGGGTCACGTTGAGCAAGCTCTGGCAGCCGTGTACTCGCACCGCGACCAGCGCCTCTGGGTGCTGGACGGTCGTGAGGGTGCTTCACACCTGTTGCGCATCAACCCCGAGCTTGGCCTCGTCGAGACGGACGTCCGCGTCCCGAGCCTCGGCGGCTTCACACGCATGTGGCTCCGGACCATCGAAGACGGACGCGTGGTTCTGGTGGCAACGAACGCGACGTCGCACGTCGTGGCCTTGCTCACGACCGATCCGTTCACCTCGCTGCCGAACGTTCGCGTGGAAGGCGCCAAGTTCGACACGGGCGAGGTGCTTTCGCCTCCGTTCGTGAACCTCGGGGAGATCAGCTTGGGCCTCGGGCCGACCGACTCGGGCTTTGGTATCGACACGGTCGCGCCCGAGGTTCGAAGGCCCGCCGATCTCGTCGACCCGTGGCCGGAGCTCACGAGCGATCTCAACCTCGCGCCGGTGGCCATCTGCCGGGACGTAACCGTTCGCGCCGATAGCACCTGCAACGGTCAGGTGTCGCCGGGCGATATCGACGGCGGCTCCTTCGACCCGAACCACGACGCCTTCGGATGTGTCGTGTCGGACCCGGGTCCCCTCGCGCTCGGCGCCCACACCGTGACACTCATCTGTACGGACAGCCGCGGCGCCACGGACTCTTGCGTGGCCTCGGTCACCGTCGCGGACCAGACGCCTCCCGTCTTCACGTCCGTGCCCGGTCCGACTACGATCACCACGTGCGTGAACGCACCGATCGGCGTCGCCACCGCGACGGACAACTGCGGCGCGGTCACGGTGACGAGCGACGCGCCCCAGAAGTTCCCGCTCGGGACTACGGTCGTCACCTGGACGGCGCGTGACGGTGCGGGCAATGTCCAGACGGCAACCCAATCGGTCACGGCACTTCTGGGAGACAGCACATCATGTTGTCCGAGCGGCACGAACATCATCGTAGGGACGAGCGGCTCCGACGTCATCGTGGGCACCGACGGCGCTGACTGCATCCTCGCTCTCGATGGTGACGACGTCATCGACGCTCGCGGTGGCAACGACTTCGTGTCGGGGGGGAGTGGCCGGGACACCATCTTCGCGGGCGAAGGCGACGATGTTGTCTTCGGTGGCGATGGGGA